>WNGI01015647.1_pt1 | contig 13400 bp, 17 predicted proteins | sample 5400621 | NCBI WGS metagenome assembly WNGI01 (sample SAMN13153374, study PRJNA577476) | soil metagenome | isolation source: 20 cm soil or saprolite under Garry oak tree replicate 1 | place: USA:California | collected 2016-06-15
CTTTACCCATTCTGCCATGGTGTTTGCGGTTGCAACTGGATCCGCTTTGGATGTTGTTGGTACATCCGTAGATCCAAAGGCGGAAACCATTAATTTAATTCCTGCGGCTTTATACTTGGCCTTGATCGTTGATCGATCGGCATCGGTGAGGCTCGCCCACGCTTCCGCCTCGACCACCATCAGATTCCAATGCGAACTAAGTCAAACGTGTTACTCACATTGTCCCAGGCGCCCGCTAACAGCAGGAAGCTAAGGTTGCTGCAAAGCGGATAGTTAAGAAGATAAACGACATCGATGCTAAAGGCCGCACAAGACATTGAATCCCTATAGCTAGTGTTAGCGTCAAGTCACGAAATGAGCAAAGGGTGACCTTAAGGGACGAAGGGTTTGGAGGTTGAGTGCCAACCCATAGGTCAGAATACACCACGAAATGCGGAGGCTTGGCAGTTGTGACCATAGCAGAATTGCTAGGTGTCATTGGTAGCGTGCTGGTTTATCTCTACGTCGAGGTACGCCATTATATAGTCGAACGTTTATAATTTAGCTCATAGACATGTGGACGCATCTAAATGACAGCTGTCATTCGGCGAATGCACGGGAACACGGCCCTAGAAGTACTCGGCCCGCTAGCAATTTCGATTCAATTCATTCGCAAAAAGAAAGGATAGCCTACTCTTTCCCGAGATGCTCCTTGATGAACCCTGTCGTATCACTCTGTTGGCGATGATTCCTCTCTCGACCGTAAACCCTCTGGTAGCTGTGTGCAGCCCTCATCTGGCTCGATATCGACTACTCAGCACACGGCGCTCAGCTTGCGTTATCGGAAATAGTCAACTTACTGACAACGCGCCAGTATGGTGGCGTCGTGCTTCTAGTCTGCGTATGACAAAGCACGTGTTATGTGTTTGAATGCATATCCATGAACTTTATCATCCGAAGCATGACTAAGAGAATTGGGACTTCACAGCTAAGGAACGGATGCAGGGATATCATGACATGGCACCTGCGATGGTGCGGCCTGACCGCCGTATTCATCATTCCGGGAGATGCTGTTCAGCTTCAGGATCAAGCGAGTGTCGCCGTTACTCGGGTCACCTTCAAGCGTAGCACGCTTTCCTGTGATACGCAGCGTTGATTCTTGCTCATCTTCAAGACGGCCGCTCCACACCGCCATACGTAGTGGAGCAAGAATCCTGGAGAACCTTGACACCGGCAACCGCGGGCCGCCAGAATACAGTTTGTCACTCACCATAATACTATGATATTGACGTTCTTCTTGTGGTATTTGCTCTAGAGTGAATGCGAAGACAAACGCTTCGTCAGGGCAGTGGGTCATGATTCTATATTGAATGTGGACCAATCAATTCGTACCTCTTCTTCACGCCCTTCCCACAGATTCAGTGTACCTGATTTCTTCAACCCCTTCCGGGTTTCTTCACCGATCCGGTGTCAGATACCCTTGTCCACAAACTCAGGTCGATTGGGGTACCATCGAAATTGGGAAAGGCAGGCAACAGTTAGAGAGTAAGACGGGTTAACAGTGGTGTTACCCAACAGTCAGTAACCTTTAGCTACCTAATTGATATCTGCCGCTGATGGGGTAGCGAATCCAGGGACGCCACTTATCAACGTACCACCCTGCAACACAGTGCCTCAACATCCGGGCACAACAAGCGCGGGATGGAACACCAATTGTGATCAGTACAACAATGCCTATTATCTACCATACAAAATACGTAAAACAAACAAGAAGAATAATATATCAAGTACATACCTGCTCCTCTCCATACTTTCCTTTCCCACAAATGCGCTATTTACCATGAGTACCATCGCGACCACGTGTACATCTGATTCTCAAAATTTGCAGGATAATAAAATTCAAGAAGATAGACATCATCAGTTAGCCACTTCGTGGTGCCATAATGGTATTCATCCAAAGTCGTAGGGATAAGACACATTTCCCTTGCTGGATAATGCACGGAAGGGAGACGTTCAACGTGAGCACTTGCAGGGGATAATACCTCTTGCGATTGTTCGACGTCCGCTGACGAATGTAATACGAGCCGCTGAAGCGAGTTGGGGGCACGAATGTATATCTCCCTAAGGGGGCCATATGAGAGATCGAGTTCCAGATTCACAATATTCGGGCAGACAGTAACCATCTTTGCAACGTAACAATCCCCGACGCCTGCCATAGTTAAATGCCTGATGTTTGGCATGCACCACGTGTCGGAAAGACAGCGAGGACACTCGTCTTCCTCGTGCTTGTCTCTCAACTCCGACAACAAAAATTCGGGCATTTCGGGGCTGAACGCGCTGAACGTGTGGACTATCTCCAATTCTGTCACCTGAGAGGGGAAATGCACAAGTCGGGAGTGCTCGAATATATCGTCGAAGCCAACATTATGATAGTGAATTGCAACCTTGCGCATGTTGGGGACGAAGGAAAATTGGTCGTTACTGATAAAGCGGAGAATGTCCGCCATGGCTGTGCTGGCTGGGTGGCTTGTGGTAGACTTTTGTTGCGATGCACGAGGGCTGCTGACGGCAAAGGTGATGGTGCGACATCTGGCTTCGTGGCGTGCCTGGGTCACTTTATCATAAAATTTGGATTCTCTGCGGAGGATACGGAAAAATGGTCGGCATAGGAGGCACAGGGAATGTAAACATCTTTCGTTGCGGCGCGGATATATGCATTTCTCCATGTTGAATTGAAGAGTGGCATAGAGGTCATAAGAGTGATGCGCTCATCTCTTGAGAGTCTGAATGACCAAAGAAAGGTGACAATTGATTCGACGAGATCTGCCGAAATGAAAGTCGCCATTGTACTAAGCGAGGCAAGTGTCTCATTTTGTTTGATTTTCAAAACTCGGGTAGCGCCGCCTCGGATCCGTCGGCCCTTGCTTGGCAAGGTCTCGATAATACACAGTGACGGTGGTAGCGGCCAACACAGTTCGTCTANGTGTTACCGTGGGCATGGGGGTACGTTGAGGCTAGAACAGTTGCTGTCAGCCGCACGAGCAGCAGTCCCATACTACCAAGCAATAATATATCATCTACATCCCTTGACCCCACATAGTACGGCAGCAAAAAACGTGAAGCTGACAAAAGTATGCGCCTGCGATTTTCAAGGGTCATGATGTCGTCATAAGGTTTGGGGACTCTTGCCTTGTGACGCCAGACAACCGTCTGTGTCACAGGCTTCTCCCCTACCCGCTCCAGTTCTGATGTAACTTTGATCTTGTGAAATGTAGGGATAATTTGCTCTGCCGTTGTAATCCCCAAAACAACCTTCTCCTCTAGCTCCGTCGTAAACTTCACCTTCTTATTCTCTTGAAATGCTCCAATTGCTGTCGCTATCAAATGCGCTTCTGGGTCGGAGACCTTGATAGCTGACTTGTTATGTTGGAGAATGAGCACCGTTAATCTTGGGCGATGTGCGACCCCAACATTGGCAATCGTAACAGCAAATTCATTGCGCACGATCATTCGTATTTTTCTGCCCCCAATAGCAGAGCTATGGGCATCACAATATTGCATGAATGTCAGTAAACTGCCCAGAAAGGCATCGAATGACGGTTCCGCTTCAATAGGGCTGGCATCCATGTCCTTTCTGACACGTTTGATCAGTTGGATAAAACGGGGTGAAACAATTTCTTCTTTCTCGATAAAGCCCGGAAAGCCAGGGTAATCTGGAAGAGGACCATCGAAAAATGTGTCCTGGTCCTGGTCTTGAACAACGATGTTAAAAGCAGCCAGATCTGCCGATGTCCAGTCCATGTTGTCGAATCGTTTATCTAATTCAAAGGAGTTGAAATTAGCATCATAAGCAAAGTGGAAAGCCGTACAGTATGATGTTGTTGAAAAGATGTGAGACCTCCTGCGGCTTAGCAAGATTCCGAGGGTGCTGTTCATCGTCCCCGCCTCGTCCCCGCCTCTTGACCTTGTCACCTCCGGCCTCGCTCGCGCTCTGCTTGAAGACTGCTTCGCCTCACCTCTCACTAATCAACTCACTACCTCGCTCTTGGCTCGCTCTACCTTGCCTCTTCCTGCTCTCTCTGCTCTCCCTCTCGTCCCTATCCATCCCACTTTGTCTGAATCCTGACGCAATCCTGACGGGCCCGTATCATTATGACCCGGGTACTGGTGTGGTACTGGCGGTGAGCGCGTTTAATGCCGGTTAAGACGGTCCACGCCGTAGAGCGCAGAATTAATGAAGAGGACACGAAAAAGAACACGTGCAACGTGTCCCCGGCCAATCAAGTCGGGTAGCGAACCCAGCCGGGACGCCACCTTACAACACAGGGCCTCAACATCTGACATAACAAGCGCGGGACGGAACACCGATTGTTATCAGTACAACAATGCCTATCATCCACCATACAAAATATGTAAAACAAACAAGAAGAATAATATATCAAGTACACACACGAGCCCATGCAGAATAGTGCCAGAATGCAATAAAACACGAACAGCGCTAGTCATCGATCATCGCCCACCCCCAACTAGCGACGTCCGCAGATACGGCCCGTTAGCCGTCATAGGGCCAAACGTGGTAGAAGACAATGGCGTTGGCAGCGTTCCAGTCTGCAGTGCGCCCATTCCCAAGCTCACAGCTTGGTTGGATTGCACGCCATTAAGTCCTGGCGTTTGACTTCGCTCCCTCAACGAAGTTCGGTCATCTTTTTCTGCAATGGTTGCGCCTCCCCGTGATGGATCTGCGTATCCATTGGCAAGATTGAACGTCTGCCCAAGCCCGTAAAGTTTCCCAGAATACTCCGAGTCGTCTATCTGGTTGCTGAAGTAAAGTTCGCGCATTTTGAAGAACACCGAGGCAGTGAGGAGCGAATCTGAACCAGCTTGGTGCGGTGGGCCCGTGCGAGCGACCTGGCAATTCGGTGGGACCATAATAGAAGGAAGGTGAATAGCACGCACCCCAAGATCATCCGCCACGTCCTGCAGTCCGCCCTTTAGAACTTTGGTAGCTCGTAACATGAATTTTATGTCATAGACGGTTGGGAACCACGCCCGCAGCAGCGTGAAGAAATTGTCTTCACTTGTTGATAACGATTCTGCTGTCAAAAGCTTGACAAAGTATCCAAAGTCGTAGCCACTATGAAGCGAATTAGTCATTTTGTCCGGTCAAATCCAGCACCATCAGGGTACCACGTTTCCCATTTGGCGGGACCTGATACCTGAACTCACCTGTGAAAAGATATCCATTTCGTATCCGGCGTTAGCACCAGCCCCGACGTAATCATCAACTCTGCAAAATCGTTAGGCTGAATACCATATTTCTCATGCCGTTCAAAATCAATGCCGGATTTTTGCAGTAGTTCAATGGATTCAGGCGCATACATGTCGTCGCTGAGCGAACTCTCGTCAGCGCCCATCAAAGTGCCCCAACCAATAGAATACGCTTATCCATGAGAGACAAACGGATAGACTCACCTGGGGCTAAATCTGAAATTAAACTGCCACGTACAACACGGCTCCGGTAACTCCCCATTCTCATCCGCAAGCGTGATCCCTACTTGAATGATTTTCAACAAGTCAACGTTACACCGCATTGTTTGATAATGGTAATCAGAGGATGTCTTGAACGTTCCAATTGGGCGAGCGACGACTCCGGGAAATTCTGTATCCTGGGCTGGCGTAAGTTTGAAGAATCATTTGGTGGCAGGAACCAATACGACCATTGCGATGTATGGATAGTTCTCAACGACATCCCGAATTATGCGCATCTCCCTCTCCAGATTTTGCGCCCATACTTCTCGTATCCGCGACATTCCTGTGCGGCTCGCTGGCGTCGTGTCGAGTTACGCGGACAGATAAGTGACAAGGATCAGATGCAAAGAGCACAAGTTCATTGGATCGCATCTGATTATATAAGCTACCGTTTTCGCATGACGTGTCCCTCCGACTCGCAGCGTTAGAATACACACAATCAATTCCCAATAAATACAATATACAAATCGATACCCTCCAAGTTTAGAACCATGCCATATAGCTTGTTTCCTCCAAGTCTGCCGTTAGCGCCCCATGATCGAAGTTAAAGCTCTCATTCTGTCCAACCCTCGGTAAGGAGGGGATAAACGGCGTAGGCTGCGCAGAGGCAAAAGTGTACCGTTCCTCTGTCCCCAATCCAATGCTTGAAAACTGATAAATATCGGGCAACCATGCATCCGATGCAGGATGTGCACTCGAATCGTGTCCGCCTCTCAACGATGGTATCGGTGGCGATGTGTACTTGATCTGTTCAGCGAACTGTACAAGCGCAGGATGCGCATTTTGGAAGGATGGAAGCAGCTCGAATGGTCGCTCTGCAAGACGTGTTCATCGTGATATACATTCGCAAGGGCAGAACGATAATGGGCTAGTTGGGGGTTAGATCAACGTAAATCCCAAATCCCGCGAACCGTGGCTCACCAAGGCCTTGGCACTAAATGGAAGCATCTTTCCCGCTTTCATGAAAAGACGGGGTATAGCTTCCAAGTCTTGCAACGCGTAAGGGGCCAGCGGGGTCGATGGCGCCCGTGATATGAAAAGCCCAAGAGTTACCTAAGAACGACTCAATAATCTCGTTCCACACAAGAGCGATTCATAATGACTTACAGCCGCAGAAAACGCATTGAACCAGAAGTGCAGAAACCGAGTGCTCAGATCGGGTTCCTGGTCGAAGAGTGCTTGCACAGCTTTGATCAGCGAGGACGCGCCAAGATACGTCGCGAGAACGGAAGGAGAATATTGATGGTGCAAATCAAATGACTCTGGACCGTTCATGGCCTGGGTGAAATAACGACGGTGGAGTTGCAATAACGCTCGAAAATGTTCAGCGTCGTTATCAATCAACAAGAGGAACATTTCCTTACCTAGATCGCGACCCATGCTGAACAGCGCCCTTTGCATGTTCAAAAATCGTGGAGTTACGGTTGAACCCTCGCTGGCTCCGAGTAACTTGGGCGTATCAAAGTCCCGAACTTTGCTGTCCAGGGACAGGATGTGAGGATAATCGGGGGGAGTCACAGCGACCATAGTTTGCAAGATTGGCGTTAGGCAGTTGATGAAAAACGAGTTCTTCCATTGATGATCTCCCGTTAAATGTCAACGCGGATACAGCGTTCAAGGTGGCGGAAACGTACAGATAATTTCTTCCCTCGGCACATACAACCCTGGACCGTCATAAGTAGGTGGCTTTGTATCGACGTGAGCCAGGCATATTGACGGCGGTCTGCCGAGCGAGAGACTCTGGGTGGCAATTAGCACGGTGGTTGTATATCGGAAGCCCTTTTCCATTCGACAATCCAAATTCAGCAATTCCCAAAAGATCATGCTTCGTTTCTCAAACTCTTCAGGTATACGTTTCATCCGAGACCCGTCACGATCTGATTGTGTCTTTTTGAATACATGGCACATGGCCTAAAATATTCGTTACGCACGAAGTCCAAGCTGTCAAACGTACGCTAAGATAACAAGAAAAGTGCGGAAGAGTCGATATACGAACCCCTTGTGCCAATTTAGCGACGAAGCCCATAAGATTCCAAGCGTAACCCACGGCTTTCTTGTTGTCCGAAAATATCAAGTGGTACCAGATCATAAAGAACTGAATTTTTCGCATTAGATCATACTCGACACAAATAGGCTTGCCTACCAATGTATGCAACACGTCAAAATCGGGTTCCTCCATTAACGGTATTTCGCAAACCGCCGCACGGGCAAGATGATGATAAGCTTCTCCGTGCAAGTTCCCCAGTGGTTTGTTGAGATCTACGAGAGAGCCAATCGAAAGAACCATCAACAAAAGTGCGAGACGTCGAGGGCTTAGATCTTCCACGGGGGTCGTATAGCAGTAATGAAGAAGATTGGGCAAAAAAGTTTCCGAAGCATCCACGTTGTACCTTGTACGCAGCGAATTGAGTGAAAACGAGGTAAACTCTGTCGGGCGACTAATAAACTCACTGCCAAAGAGCATTACGCCTGGCTTCTTCGCAGGTCGCTTGTGCCTCAGCCCGAGGAGGCAATGCATCTCGTATGCGTTTCCGGATGCTGAGATCCATCGACCAGGGGAATGGGAACGAGGTGCTCAATTGGAGAATATCAGGAGGGACCTCTGGTGGCACGGATAGCGATCGCGATGATTGTTTCGAATCGACGTTCCGGGGAAGCACGCTAGGAACGCTGTGCCAGGGGAAAGAATACGAACGACGTCAGAAAATCCTTAGTTCAGGGACGTCATGGATACTAACTTTCTGATAGGTTCTTCTATCGGGATATTATTATTGGCCGGGACGATTTGCTGGATCCGGGCGCTCTGAGAGGTATACAAATCCTGTGACGTCTTGATGCTCCGCAGCTCAGGCGCTAACAAAGCATGTTGCTGATTAGAACACGACGCCTGTAACGTTTCCAACGCATCTTCTAGCTGCCGCACCCGGTCGCTCAACTGAAAAATCTTGTCATGCAATTGCTCCGTGTTGGCGAGAATGAAACTAAATCATGCAATACGATTAGATTTGGGAGATCGGTAGGTCGTTAACTTACCGACTACCACGCCCAGATGTCAGAGCACCTAGAATGATAGAATTAGGAAACGTGGAAATCATCCCATGATAGCGATGGGAAATATCGTACCTTCTGGACAGAGGCTACTGCATCCTCTCTTGACGCACGACTAGAATAGATGACCGTTGAGCATATATAGGCGCCCGCAAAGAATTGCATTCGAAAAGGTTCTAACCTGGCATGGAAAGACACGATCGCACTGTAGGTCGAAGACAGGGAATCAGCGAGAGCAGAATATCTGATTCAGATAAAGGATCCTCACCTTGAGCTTCAACCTGCGTATAATCACAGAGAAAACATTGCAATAATTTCGATAAAATATGGGATAATTCGCAAGATGCAGCGGGAAGACGACGGAGGGCAGCGCGGAACATGGTTACTTTGGTACGATAAAAGCCTGGGTAATACCCACCTTCGACACTCCTTGCACGAAAGCTTGCGATGCTTTTCTTCTGGTCGACCTCTCGGAGGGGCAAGCTGGGGAGACTGCTCCTGGCGCGCATTTTTCTCGCTGTCTTGAGGGCCAACCGACGGCCCTCCGCTGCGCTGCTGTTGTTCCTCTGCGGATCCGATGTACACGGAATTTGAAAATGGCTGCCCCGTATGACGCGGCCTCTTATGCGGACGAGCAGCGTCGCCATCCATGCGCTCGTGTGCGCTACTGCTAAGCATTTTTCACCTGAAAATGTCAAAAACTCGGGGCTGGATGAGGAGAGCGAAGAAGTAGCTTAAGGTAAGGTAAGCCGGCGGACCCGGTGAATCCGGAGATATGAAACGGAAACGGCAATGCCAGGCTCAAGGCGCTTCCTGAAATTCTATTTGATTTGATCCACCGCTCTTCAGTGGATCACTTTCATTCGGCGGCTTTGACTCATCGCGACGTCTTCTCTACCCCAGATCTCTAATCAATACACCCGCCACATCAGTTCAGTATTATATAATAGTCCTGGACCTCTAACATACTTGAAACAAATTCGATGCAAAATGGTACCGTGTTATCTGATACATATCGACCCTATATCCCGAACATGCCGGGTAATTAAAAGTAGCATCACTCCGATCATATAAGCCAAATCTAGAAAAACGACATCAGTCCTTGGTCGTTGCTGATGCTGATAGCACCAATCTCGATGTTGAGAGGATTGACCAGCGACCTTGAAGTAGGTGACAGCGGTGAGGGAACAATTGGCACGTCACCCGGGAGCACTGTTCCCGTGGTCGAACCCGGGGTTGGGTACAAACTCGCATGTGCCAAAACGGGTGATGTCAAGCCAGGAAGCACCGGAGAAGCAGACGGCACCTTCGGCGGCGGACTCCACGAATGAGAAGGCGGACATGACTTTGCCGTTGCCGCCGAGCATTGACAGGGCTTGCGCATTGGGAACATCACTCTGGCCCTTTCGTGCACCTCTACGATGCACTGTACCAGACTCTGATGAGCATACGCGAACGAATCAGTTCGATGCTGCTGCTGCTGCTGGTAACTCTGCCGGTAATAACTGTCCTCGAACTCTGATTCGTCCATTGTATGCTTCAGCACGACGGTAGGCGTGTCCTGTCCTTGAGACCATCGGTTATAGATATGGTTGGTCTTGTCAATCATAACGTCCAATATGGGCTAAGATCCGGTCATCAGCTTAGAGAACGATGTATAGGCAGAATCGCCGTCCGCACCTTAACCTCAGACGCACGAAGGCAACTATCTGCCGCTTTGGTAAAAAGAATCCTCGCACGCTGTAATTCTTGCAGTGCCGCCGGTGACAAACACGTAAAAGGTGCCCGAGATACTAGTAGACATAGTGCAACCTATTTAGGCAATTAAACTTTGTTGGTGCATAATGCACAAGCACTCACAGCTGACGAGAATGCATTGGACCAATACCCTAATAGCCTCGCCGTGAGCTGCGGCTCCCGCTGGAACAGGTCTTGAACCGTCGCGACCATACGTGTAGCACTAAGGAAAACGGCAACAACGGAGGGTGCATACTTGTGCCGTCGATTAAACGCTTCTTCAGGGCCGCTCAGCGCGCGAATGAAGAATGTTCTGTGAAGTTGCAGCAAGACTATCGAGCATTTCAATACCGCTACTTTGGAATTGCACACGTGCACTCACCCGCCTCTAATGCAGCAGACAATGATCCCTTCTGTAGGAACAACGCCCTCGACTGACCTTTCCGTAATGGCATAGGCATGGAAAAGTCGCGTATCCGTTTATCCAATTCCAAAACCACGGCATAATCCAATGAGGGGTTCGATATTGCTTCAAGCACAGGCGCCAGGCACTGGACGTAACAGGAGTGCTTCCACTCTTGGTCTAGTGTGGCAAGTCAGCTAACGTCAACGTCACGGCACGGCATGAGACGTACAATAATGAAGGCTCTCCGTTGGATCGCATCCTTCGCTCGGGGTGTAAGAAGGCCGAGGGCAATCAGTATAGTTGATGCTTAGCGAAGGCGGCCTTCCCAAAGATAGCGACTAGGATCATCAGCAAGGCCCCCCACGGATCCTAACGCCAATACAACTCACTAGTCGCGCATCCAAGTAAAGCAATTCCCAAAATAACGACCTCCTTTTCTCGACCTCTTCTGGTATCACCTTTGCCTTATTCCCGTTGCGATCTGTTCGTACAGTCAGCACCGCAGCGTGGTAAAGAGCGAGACGAACGGCTTTGCGGAGTTACTCACGTAGTCCGATCTATGTTAAGAAACAAAGGAACAGTTGTTAGCAAAGCCATCAAGGGGAACCAGAACAAAGGAAGGGGAGAAAGAATCATATGTCGCATAGATAAGAATAACTCACACTCTGCGCTAGCTTCGCTGTAAGTCCCATCAGTCCCCAAGCGTACCCAGCCGCCTTTTTCTTATCAGAAAACACGAGAAGATACCATATCTCATAGAAGAGTGCTAATATGGTCTCCACCGTGGTCTCTTCCATCACTGGAATTTCACACAGCGAGGCACGAGCAAACTGGTGATACCTCTCTGCGTCAGGTGTGTCGGCAGGACGATTCGTGTCCACCTGACAGCCGACGGCTATTATCATAAACATCACAGCCAGCCGGCGAGGACACAAGTCTTGTATTGGACTCTCATAGCAGTGATGTAGGAGATTAGGGAAGAAGGTTGCGCTAGGATGAGGGTTATATCTATAAAAGGGTTAGTGGGGCGGCTCTAGTAGTCGCGTCAACGGAGAAGACGCACTGCCAGAGAGCATTTTGGCTCGCCTGATCCCACAGGTATTGAGCTTCTGCCCGAGACGGAAGCATCCCTCGTAAGTACTGCCGCAGCGGCAAATTTTGTTCGGGCGACACCTTGTCTGACATCGGGAAACTGTGACTTAGCCTCAGAACCTCGCTAGCAAGGTGATCCGAGTTCTCAAGCTTGGGGTTAACGTCCTGCGCAGTTGCCGCGAAAGTTTCCTCGCTTGAGCCGCGGACGGACTGTGGAGAATTTTTCTGAGTTGACGAGGACCCGCTCGCTTGTTGACCATTGTCGTAGCTTGATTGTGAAGTATTATACAACCCCATGGTGCTCTTCACGCCCAGCAACTGCGGAGCCATGAGCGGATGTGATTCTTCTGAAACTTGCGATTGCACAGACTCCAGCGCTTCTTCCAAACAACGTATCCGCTCGCTCATATCACGTATTTTTGCATGCAGTTGCTCCGTATTGGCGAGTATAAAACGCGTTCCCTTTCCCGATACCAGAACGCCTTTGCACAAGTTAGCAATATGCATGCAAAAAAGCCGACGAAACATACCATCTGGACATATTTCTGAGCACCCCCGCTTCTACAGCGTACGTTAGTAAGACTGAACAGCCAACCTTCGCGGCTTTTGGAAGCGTTTGCGCCGCCAAAACAACGCGAGGTTAGTCGATAGGAAGGAACGTACCTTGCATGAGGCGCAAGGAAAGCTTCGATCGCACTAAATCCGCACATAGTGAAGCCAGACTCGGGAAAGCGCATGACAAGAAAGGCGAACCTTCAACTTCAGTCTAAGCGGTCGTCAATTGCGTAGGCTAGGACATTCGGGGAAAGGGCACACCTTCTGCATTCGCAACAAGACAATGGAGCCTGGGATGGCGCGCTCAGCGGTGGAGATAAGGGGAAATACAGTGAAATTTACCTTCTTTCCTCCAGGCTTTTTCGTTATGATGCCGTCTGTGATGAAGATGTGGTCGACTGGAGCGGGAGGGGTGAAAGTGTTATGGTTATGGTTATCATTGCTATCCCTGGATTTAGTGGATGATTTGCGAGCACGTTTTGTGGGGCGAGGGTCCAGCTGGGCGTCATCGTAAGAGGACTCCGCCACAGGAGGTGTCATTGAAGCGCTGGTGCGTTTAATTCGGAGGGAGGCTGAAGGTGGTAGGTGAATAGCCAGTGGGAGCAAACACGATTAAGAATACAGGCACATATACATACCTCGCGACTGACCCGCTAGCGAATGGGAAAGGCTACTTAATTAGCATCATTCAGAGTGTGACCGAGAAGTTCCGTGGCTCTGGCTCCAGAGTCTGACATAACAGCTAGTCCCTATAAGTTTCACATTCTCATCTCAGCTTGACACTGATGGTACCGCTCTGCTGCACTCTGTCCTGCCTATCACCGGTCATCACTCCATTCGCATCTGCCAAGCCGGTACGCACAGCACCAACGTGTTTCCATGTTCGCCGGAGTTGAATGACTTGATCAGAAGCAAACCAACTCGGTCCGATCTGCCACGTGGTCATCCATCTCCTTCCTCTTTGGGATATTACCCTTCCTCCTTTGGCCTTCCTGGACCTCGCGCTATGCAGGCTGTCGGGATAACACTATGACTCATTGAGCTTTGAGAATAC
>WNGI01014364.1_pt1 | contig 13397 bp, 15 predicted proteins | sample 5400621 | NCBI WGS metagenome assembly WNGI01 (sample SAMN13153374, study PRJNA577476) | soil metagenome | isolation source: 20 cm soil or saprolite under Garry oak tree replicate 1 | place: USA:California | collected 2016-06-15
CGCCGCCGAAATCGCCGCGTTCTTCAAACGCATCGGCTGGAGCTGATCGGCGGCAATGCTGAACAAGAGTGGGACCGCCAGACGCGATAAAAACCGGCGGTCCCGTGTCGCGTCATTGAAATTGTGGCCGGCTTCACCGGTCAGCGTGAGCGACGGTTTGAAACTAGCGATCGCTTCGGAATCGGCAACGCGATCCCGCTTTTAACCTAACCGGTCAAGGTTACCTGCTGAGGCTTTGTCTCAATCCTTGCTCTTCTTGTCTTCCTTGCCGTTCTTGTCCTTGCCGTCCTTGCCCTTGTCCTTCCTGCGGTTGGTGAAGCTCGCATTGCCCAAGCCGGTGCCAATGGTCAGCACACCCCAGTGCTCCACGTCCTGCATGAACGGCATTTCGGAGAGGCCCTGCACCACGCCGTCATTGTGCATCAGGACCGCGGTGTCGTGATTGCCGATCTGCGGGATCGCCTCGGTCAGGCTCGCCGGCAAATCTCGGTCAGGCTCGCCGGCAAATTGAATTTACTGCTCTCCCAGTTGCCCGGCAGGTTCTGCGCGCCTTTTTCGATCGAGCCGTCTTCGTTGATCACGCCGGGACAGGCGATTCCGATGAACGGCGCGAGTTTCAGGCCTTCGCCGTCGGCGGCGGCAATCAGTTCCCTCAGCATTTTCACCAGCCGTTTCACCGCACCCTCGCGGGTCGGCTCGTCATCGGCATGGCGCCAGAGTTCGGATTTCCAGACCGACGCCTTCGACAGATCGGTCGCTTTCTTCCAGCGGGTCTCGACCACGCCGCAGCGGATATTGGTGCCGCCGATATCGACCGCGAGGATGCTGTCCTGGGCCTCGAAAATCCATGACGGCGCCAGATGCAGACTGCCGATCAGGCCCGCGTCATCGGGGTGAAAGCGGATCGGCATCATATCGATCTTGAAGCCCTCGGCCTTGAGAATGATATCGGTACGCGCAATCGCAAGCTCGCCGACCCGGCTCTCGCGAAGGCCGCCGCCGATCACGATCCGTTCGGTGTCGGCCCAGGCCTTGGTCTTGAGAAATCGCTGCGTCACATACGCCAGCTCCTGCGCGAATTCCTCGATCGCGCCGTGCACCAGCGCGGCGGCGGGCACATCATCGCCCACCAGCGCCTCGTCCAGCGCACTCTTGCCGATGGCCTCGGCGGATTTGTTGCCGAGGGGGTCCTCGCCGTTTTTCTTCAGCGGCTTGCGCAGCGTATCCAGAATCTTGCGGAACGCGCCCTTGCTGGCGCGGTCGCCCAGAAAGCCCTCGTCGTCCTTCAGTTCGATATTGTAGCTGTCCACGTCTACCGACGGCAGGCGGGTGGCGCCGTGCCTGCCGATGCCCGAGGTCGTCAGTGTGTCTTCGGCCATTTTGCCCTTGCCCGGTCGGAAGTCGTGGGTACAACGGCGCCGGAACCGGTTGGTTTCACGGGCGTGAATGACCGCATTCCAAACAGGCCTGTCCTGCCAAAAATGGGCTAAATCCCTTATATATGGCTCACTTTTGCGGCGCTTTGCCTTGACTTGGGCCTCCCACCCGCTATAAGTCCCGCCACCCGGCGCGGGATTTTCTCGCGCCGCATGTTTTTGTGCGGCTCAAGGGATCGCTCCCCGATCGCGCGGAAATCGAATCCATAACGACTGAACAAAAAGCCGGCTCGGACCTGGTCCGAGGCCGGGATCGAACACGAAGGAATCAAACGATGTTCGCAGTCATCAAAACCGGCGGCCGGCAATACCGCGTCGTTCCGGATGATGTGCTCGAGATAGGCAAGATCGCCGGCGATGTCGGTACGATCGTGCAGCTTGGCGAAGTTCTCCTGCTCGGCGGCGAGCAGCCGGTGCTTGGCGCGCCCACGGTCGCGGGCGCTTCGGTCGCAGCCGAAGTGCTGCAGCACAAGCGCGGCCCCAAGATCATCGCGTTCAAGAAGCGCCGCCGCAAGAATTCGCGCCGCAAGCGCGGTTATCGCGACGAGATCACGGTGCTGCGGGTCACCGAGATCCTGACCGATAATAAGCAGCCGACGGTCGGACCCCGGCCGAAGAAGGAAAAGCCGGTCGCGGCAGCCCCCGCCGAGGGCGAGGACGCCGAGGCGCCGAAGAAGACCGCGAAGAAAAAGGCGCCGGCCAGGAAGCCGGCTGCCAAGACACCGGCGAAGGCGGCGCCAAAGCCCCGCGCCAAGCCGGACGCCAAGAAGCCGCCGGCAAAGAAGGCCGCCGCCAAGGGCAAGACCGAGAAGAAGTGAAACGCATTCCATAAAAATTGAAGCGTGATAAAAAGTGAAATGATTCCGTCAAGGAATTGATCTAGAGATACGAATAAGTTTGGAGACGGGCCATGGCTCATAAAAAAGCAGGCGGTTCATCGCGTAACGGACGTGATTCGGCGGGCAAGCGGCTCGGAATCAAGGCCTACGGCGGCGAGCACGTGATTCCCGGCAACATCATTGCGCGTCAGCGCGGCACCACCTGGCATCCCGGCCTTAATGTCGGCATGGGTACCGATCATACCCTGTTCGCCAAGATCGAAGGCCATGTCGTGTTTCGCGCAAAAGCCGACGGCCGCACTTTCGTATCGGTACTTCCGATGACGGATGCGGCGGTCGAGTAGACGGTGGACAAAATGCGGTCCGCCGGGTCCTGTTAAACCGGCGGAGCTCAAACGGGGCTCCAAAGGGGAGGCGGGAAACCGGCCTCCCTTTTTAGTTTTTTATTCGCAGGCAGGAGCCCCGACATGCTGCAGGATATCCCGACCCCGACATTGCACGAGGCGAGTAGCTGCGTCCTCGAGACCGAACGGCTGACGCTGCGCCGGCCGACTCTCGCGGACGTAAAAGCGATCGCGCGTCTCGCCAACGATCGTCGCATCGCGGAAAATACCCGCCGCCTGCCGCATCCCTATTCACCGGACCATGCGATCGAGTTCGTCCGCGCCAGCGCGAATGAGCGTCCCGAAACCGTGTTCCTGATCGAAAACAATTTTGTGCCGATCGGCATGGTCGGCATCGACTGGCGCGAGCCGGACGCGCCCGAACTCGGCTACTGGCTGGGCGTCGAATATTGGGGCCATGGTTTTGGCACCGAAGCGGCGCGGGCGGCGATCGATTTCACCTTCGAGGAATTCGATATCGAGCACCTGATCGCCGGCGCGCGGGTCTCTAATCCGTCGTCGCGCAACATTCTGGAGAAATGCGGCTTCCAGTGGAGCGGCGTCGAGCTGCATCGCTTCGAGGCGCTGGGATCGTCGACGCCGGTCGACCGCTTCCGGCTTTCGCGCAGTGTGTGGTCGTCGCTGAAGACCTGGAACAACTCGACGCGGCGCGAGCGGTAGAATATCGCCGCGCACCATCAGTCAAAGTTCGTCATGCTCGGCCTCGTGCCGGGCATCCACGTCTTTGCCTGATGCAACACGAAGGCGTGGATGGCCGGGACAAGCCCGGCCATGACGGCGACACCGAATTAAGCCACCGGCGGACTGACCACCGTCTCGCCGCGCCCGAGATCGCGCTCGCGCAGGAAGATATAAAGCCCGGCGCCGATGATGATCGCCGCGCCCGCAATGGTCGCGATCGACGGCATGTCGCCGAATACGAAATAGCCGAACATCACCGCCCACACGATCATCGAATACTGGTAGGGCACCACGATGCTTGCGGGCGCGAGCTTCAGCGAGCGATTGACGCACAACAGCGCCGCCACCGAAATGCACCCCGCCGCGGCAAACAGGCCGAGGCTACCGACGCTGGGGGTGACCCAGCCAAATGGCGACATCAGCGCGCCGAGCGTGAACGTGCCGGCGAATTGCGACGACGCCAGCACGATATCCGGCGTTCTTCGCAACGAGCGGGTAATCAGCATCAATAGCGCAAACGACAGGCTGCCGCCGAGCGCGATGAGGGCGGGCCAGCTGACCGTTTGCGACGACGGACGCAACGCGATCAGCACGCCGCAGAAGCCGATCAGAACCGCGCTCCAGCGCCGCCAGCCGACGTGCTCGCGCAGCACCAGCGGCGACAGCGCCGTGACAAAGATCGGACACGCCAGGTAATAGGTGATGACGTCGGCGAGCGGCAGATAGACGGTGGCAAGAAAGAACGCCGCGACTTCGAGGGTGGAAAGCGCGACCCGGAGCAATTGCAGCCATGGCCGTTCGAGCTGCGTGAACGCGGCGCGATGCCGCCAGATCATCGGCAACAGCACGATCAGCGCCGCGCAGGCGCGCAGCCACAGCAATTGTCCGACTGAATAGGTCGTGACCATGAACTTTCCCAGCGCGTCGCCGAACGAGAACATGAAGATCGACAACAACATCAGCCCGATGCCGGCAAGGCGCGCGGAACGCTCGTCGGCGGCAGTGGAGATTTTCGTGAGCAGGCTCATTCGAAACAACAAACCTCATCCTGAGGAGCGGCCACGCAGGCAAGTATACGCAGCCTGCGTAAACTTGGCTGTGAGCCGCGTCTCGAAGGATGACGCGTTCCTCCTCATGGTTCGAGACGGCGCAAGAGCGCCTCCTCACCATGAGGCGCCGCTTGCGTCAATCCGAAATTCCCTCCGGCATCATTCCGGGATGGTCCAAAGGACCAGACCCGGAATGACGGGCGATGAATGAATTGCCGCAACGACACCGGTGCGATACGGATGAACTGATATATTCGCAGGAATTTCAGGCATGACCGAGTTCGATCCGGCCGAACATCGCATGGTGAGCAAGCAACGCTGGTTCGAGGATTTTGTGCTCGGTGAGCGCTTTGTCATTCCGAGCCGCACCATGACGACGGCCGTATTCGCGGCCTTTCAGGCGGCGAGTGGCGATACCCATCCGGTGCATTACGACGTCGAATACTGCCGCGCCCGAGGCATGCCGAACCTGCTGGCCCATGGTTTCCAGACGCTGATCCACACCGCGCCGGGAAGCGGGCTGTTTCCCTTTATGGTGGAGCAATCGCTGGTCGGCTTTCTCGAGCAGTCGAGCCGGTTCCTAAAGCCGGTATTTGCCGACGACACGATTTATCCGGCGCTGGAAGTGACGGACCTGACACCCAGCCGCACCACCGGCGTGGTGACTTTGCGCAGCACCGTGTTCAATCAGCGCCGCGAGCTGGTGCTGGAAGGCATGCAGAAGTTTCTGATCCGGCGAAGGCCTTAATCTCAATAAGCCCGAAAATATTGGCTTTTCGCGATATTCACGCGAGCTAAAGGTTGCCGCATCGAGGCTCCGGGCTTACCTATAGAACAATGAAATTCCTTGACGAGGCAAAAGTCTATATCCGCTCCGGCGACGGCGGCAACGGCTGCGTGGCGTTCCGCCGCGAGAAGTATATCGAGTTCGGCGGACCCTCCGGCGGCAATGGCGGCCGCGGCGGTGACGTCGCCATCGAGGCGGTCGACGGACTGAACACGCTGATCGACTATCGCTATCAGCAGCACTTCAAGGCGCAGAAGGGCACCAACGGCATGGGCAAGGACCGCCATGGCGCCAATGGCAAGCCTGTGGTGCTCAAGGTGCCCGTGGGAACCCAGGTGTTCGACGAGGACCGCGAAACGCTGATCCATGATTTCACCACGCTCGGCGAAAAATTCGTGCTGGCGGAAGGCGGCAATGGTGGCTTCGGCAACGCGCATTTCAAATCCTCCACCAACCGCGCGCCGCGCAACGCCAATCCCGGCCAGCCGGGTGAGGAGCGCTGGATCTGGCTGCGGCTGAAATTGATTGCGGATGCCGGCCTGGTCGGCCTGCCCAATGCCGGCAAGTCGACCTTCCTCGCAGCCGTCAGCGCGGCAAAACCAAAGATCGCCGACTATCCCTTCACGACGCTGCATCCGCAGCTCGGCGTGGTGAATGCCGACGGCCGCGAATTCGTGCTGGCGGATATCCCCGGATTGATCGAGGGCGCGCACGAAGGCGCCGGCCTCGGCGACCGGTTTCTCGGCCATGTCGAGCGCTGTCGTGTCTTGCTGCATCTGGTGGACGCGACAAGCGAACACGCCGGCAAGGCCTACAAGACGGTGCGGACCGAGCTTGAGGCCTATCACGGGCATCTCGCCGACAAGGTCGAGATCGTGGCGCTGAACAAGATCGACGCCGTGGCGGCTGAGGTATTGAAGGCGCAGAAGGACCGGCTCAAGCGCGCCGCCAAGAAAACGCCGCTCTTGATCTCGGGCGCCACCGGCGCCGGCGTCAAGGAGCAAAAGGCCAAGGGCGCGGCGCAGGCAGAGCCTTGGGCGCCGACGACGGCTTGACCCTGGCTTGCGCCATCAGGGCCCAACTGCAAAACTCCGCTATACTCAGAATACTCCGAGGGAGGGAAATCATGATCGGTTATGTCACCGTCGGCACCAACGACCTAAAAAAGGCCGGCGACTTCTATGACAAGATTTGCGCCGAACTGGCCATGGGGCGGTTCATGGCCAACGACCGTCTCATCGCCTGGGGCGGTCCGGGCGGCGGCGCCGGCTTCGGCGTAGCACTTCCCTATGACGGCAAGCCGATGACGGTCGGCAACGGCGTGATGGCGGCCTTCGGGGCAAAAGACAAAGCCCACGTCGATCGCGTCTACAAGCTCGCCTTGTCGCTCGGAGGCAAATGCGAGGGCCCTCCCGGACAGCGCAGCGAAAAATTCTACGCCGCCTATTTCCGCGATCCCGAAGGCAACAAGCTCAACGCCTTCGTGATGGGCTGAGGCAACGCGACCTTCCCGCTCCCGCGCCACTTCCAACTCACGGATGTGGCGCGTATCGCTTTCACCAAACACCGCATCGTTCGGCTGCATCCATGGCCCGCCCGAATTTAAAAAAATTCCGCCGCATCGTCGTCAAGGTCGGCTCGTCGCTCTTGATCGATTCCGACGCCGGCGAAGTTCGGGCGTCGTGGCTTTCGGCGCTGGCCGCCGATCTCGCAAAGCTGCACGGCGAGGGGCGCGAGCTCCTGATCGTCTCGTCCGGCTCGATCGCGCTCGGCCGCAGCCGGCTGAAACTGCCGCGCGGCACGCTGAAGCTTGAGGAGAGCCAGGCCGCGGCCGCGGTCGGACAGATCGCGCTGGCGCGAATCTGGTCGGAGGTACTGGGCCATCACGGCATCGGCGCCGGACAGATTCTGGTCACCCTGCAGGATACCGAAGAACGTCGCCGCTATCTCAACGCGCGCTCGACCATCGCCAAGCTTTTGGAATGGCGCGCAGTGCCGGTGATCAACGAAAACGACACGGTGGCCACCAATGAAATCCGCTATGGCGACAACGATCGCCTCGCCGCCCGCGTCGCCACCATGGCGAGCGCCGACCTCCTGATCCTGCTGTCCGATATCGACGGCCTCTACGACGCGCCGCCCGCCAGCAATCCGAATGCGAAACTGGTTCCGATCGTGGAGTCCGTCACCTCGCAGATCGAGGCGATGGCGGGCGCGGCGGAATCCGAACTGTCGCGCGGTGGCATGCGCACCAAGATCGAGGCGGCGAAGATCGCGACCACATCCGGCACCCACATGCTGATCGCGTCCGGCAAGATCGAGCATCCGCTGCAGGCGATATCGGATGGCGGGCGCTGCACCTGGTTCCTGACGCCGGCCAATCCGGTCACCGCGCGCAAGCGGTGGATCGCGGGATCGTTGGAGCCGAAGGGCACGCTGACCATCGATGCCGGCGCGGTGAGCGCGTTGCGCGCCGGCAAGAGCCTGTTGCCGGCCGGCGTGATCCGGGTCGATGGACAATTCGCGCGTGGCGACGCGGTGGTGGTGCGCGGTCCCGACACCCAGGAAATCGGCCGCGGCCTGGTCGCCTATGACGCCGAGGACGCCGAGAAGATCAAGGGCCGCTCGTCGCCCGACGTGATGGCGATCCTCGGCATCAGCGGCCGCGCGGAAATGATCCACCGCGACGACCTCGTGGTCGGCCCGCGCGGGGCATTTTCGAGTTAGGCCAATGGCCGAGCCGCTAAAACCGCGGAGCGCAAGCCTCTGCCCACAATACCGGCCCGCGCCCGCCAGCCATGCCCCCTCCGCAGTTCGCAAAACCTCGATTTCCGTGCTAGGACATGACCTTAACTGACGCTGGAGCCGAGATGAGCGCGCCCCTGAAGGCGATCGATGGCAATGCCGATTTGCCGGCCCTGATGACCGAGCTTGCCAGGAACGCACGCGCCGCGGCGCGGACGCTGGCGCTTGCGCCGCCCGAGCAGAAAAATCGCGCGCTCGATGCGATGGAGCGCGCCATCCGAGCCAATGCGCCCGCGATCCTCGCGGCCAATGCCGAGGACGTTGCGGAGGTTCGCGCCGGCGGCGCGAGTTCCGCCTTCATCGATCGGCTGACGCTGACGCAGGCGCGGATCGATGCGATGGCCGACGGCATCGCGACCGTGCGCGAAATTCCAGATCCCATCGGGGTCGTGACCGAAAGCTGGCAGCGACCGAACGGCATGACCATCGAGCGCGTGCGCGTGCCGCTCGGCGTGGTCGCCGTGATCTTCGAAAGCCGTCCCAATGTCGCGGCCGACGCCGGCGTGCTGTGCCTGAAATCCGGCAACGCGGTAATCCTGCGCGGCGGCTCGGACAGCTTCCGGTCGTGCCGCGCGATCCACGATTGCCTGGTGCAGGGATTGCGCGAAGCAGATCTGCCGGAGGCTGCGATCACGCTGGTGCCGACCCGTGACCGCGCCGCGGTCGGCCTTTTGCTGAGCGGATTGAACGGCGGTGTCGATGTGATCGTGCCGCGCGGCGGCAAGAGCCTGGTCGCGCGCGTCGAGACGGAAGCGCGGGTGCCAGTGTTCGCACATCTCGAAGGCGTCAACCACGTCTATGTCGATCACGGCGCCAATCTCGAAATGGCGAAGTCGATCGTGCTCAATGCCAAGATGCGCCGCCCGGGCGTCTGCGGCGCCGCCGAAACCTTGCTGGTCGATCGCAAGGGCGCATCGACCAATCTCAAGCCGCTGGTCGAGATGCTGATCGACGCCGGTTGCGAGGTGCGCGGCGACGATACCGTGCAGCGAACCGATGCCCGGGTGAAGCCGGCCTCCGACGAAGATTGGGATACCGAGTATGAGGACGCCATCATCACCGCGAAGGTGGTGGACGGCATCGATGAGGCGATCGCGCATATTCACAACCACGGTTCGCACCACACCGACGCGATCGTGACCGAAGACCAAACCGCCGCGCGCAAATTCCTCAACGAGGTCGATTCGGCGATCGTACTGCACAACGCATCGACGCAGTTTGCCGACGGCGGCGAATTCGGCTTCGGTGCCGAAATCGGCATCGCCACCGGAAAATTTCACGCCCGCGGCCCGGTTGGCGCCGAGCAACTGACCAGTTTCAAGTATCGCGTCCACGGCACCGGGCAGACGCGGCCGTGATCCCCAAGGCGTTTTCAAGCGAAAGCCTGCCCCGGACGCGATCCGGGGTGGGCGCCGCTTCGCGTGAAGAGAGCGCGTCAAACAACAGAGCATTGCGCTCGCGGTGGCCCCGTTGAACCAAGCGTCCGCCGCGCCGCGATCGATCTCCCAAGCCATCCCACTCTATAGCAACGGCATGCGCATCGGCCTGCTCGGCGGCTCGTTCAATCCGCCTCACCTCGCGCATCGCGCCATCAGCCTGTTCGCGATCAAACGATTGAACCTCGATCGCGTGTGGTGGCTGGTGACACCGGGCAATCCGCTCAAGCAGCAGGGCGCCTTGCACGATCTCGACCAACGCATCGAGGCCGCGCGCCAAATAGCCGACGATCCGCGCATCGACGTCAGCTGTCTCGAATCCGTCATTGGAACGCGCTACACTGTCGACACCATCACTTACCTGCGCCGCCGCGCCGCCGGCCTGCGCTTTGTCTGGATCATGGGCGCCGATAACCTTGCGCAATTTCATCGCTGGCAAAACTGGCGCCGGATCGCGTCCGAGGTGCCGATCGCGGTAATCGACCGTCCGCCGCAAAGCTTCCGCGCACTGGCCGCGCCTGCGGCGCAAGCGCTGGCGCGCTATCGCCTGCCCGAAAATCAGGCGGGCCGGCTGGCCGACCAGCCCGCGCCGGCCTGGGTCTTTCTCACGGGGATGAAATTGAGCCTGTCATCCACCGGGCTGCGGAACCCGGATGGCAGCTGGAGGGCAAAGTGACACGACGCAGTCACTGGAATATTGAAACCATTAACCCCACATTCGTAATGTAGTATAGTGAGCGTGCGCCGGGATTCGGCGTTCGCGGTACAGTGAAAGGAATGGTCCCTGGCAACATCTGTATTGTCCAAGTCTGTTTTACCGAAGACGCGTAAAACATCGACCCACGCTGCGGCCTTGAAGGCGCAACCCGACGCCGACAAGACGCTGAATATGATCCTCTCCCGCCTCGACGATATGAAGGCGGAAGAAACGGTCACCATCGACCTTCGCGGTAAATCCCTGTTTTCCGACTACATGATCGTCACCTCGGGCCGAGCCAACCGGCACGTCGGCGCGATCGCGGAAAACGTCGCCAAAGGTCTCAAGGAAACCGGAATCAAAAGCATCCACATCGAAGGCTTGCCCAATTGCGACTGGGTGCTGATCGATTCCGGCGACGTGATCGTGCACGTGTTCAGACCTGAGGTGCGCGAATTCTACAATCTGGAAAGATTGTGGACGCAGAACCCGGCCGCGGCGAAGGCGATCTGACTTTTGAGCCGATGTGAATCGGCAAGGCGCATGCTAGCGTTGCAGCGCGCATCAGAATGCGCGAGTTATTGATTTGAAGCATTTTGCGCATGATCCGCCAAAGTGTAGGCGGTTTGGCGATAAAATCATGCGCCATTCGCCTATTATGCAAAACCGGCTTCCACTTTTGCTGATCGCGCTCTACCAAACCGGCTTCCACTTCGCCGGAAAATGCTTGTATGCGCCTCGTTATCATTGCAATCGGCCGTTTAAAGCGGGGCCCGGAGCGGGAACTGGCGGAACGCTACCGCGAACGCTTCGACGACATCGGCCGCAAACTCGGTTTTCGCGGCCTCGAGATCCATGAAATTCCGGAAAGCCGGTCAGGCGACGCCGCCGGCAGGATGGCCGAGGAAGCGGCCGCGATTTCGGCCGCAATCCCCGAGAAATCCGTGCTGGTGGCGCTGGACGAGCGCGGCGACAGTATCGACAGCAGCGTTTTTGCTCGGCATCTTGGCCGCTGGCGCGATCAATCGGCCGCCAACACTATTTTCCTGATCGGTGGCGCGGACGGACTTTCGCCCGATTTGCGGCGCAAGGCTAAGCTCAGTATTGCGTTCGGCTCCGCGACCTGGCCGCACCAAATGGTTCGCGTCATGCTTCTGGAACAAATCTACCGGGCCGCGACCATTTTAGCGGGCCACCCTTACCACCGCGCGTAAGCTGCTGGCGCATGATTCGGAAAATGAAAACCGGTTTTCCGAAAAGATCCTGCGCAAACAAAAAGATAAGGCTAGAGCCCTGGAAAGCTGATTCGGTCCAGATGCAATCAACGGCGAACGCTCATTCCTACCCTGACACCGGCAGCCGCGGCTGGCTGTCTTCCGCCCGCATTCCGCTTTCCATCGCCTTGCTGTCCCCCGGCTTTGCCGGGTTCAGCCCGTTGCCCGCAACAGCCCAGGTCGCAAGCCCTGCGCAGCAGGCCACAGCCGCTTCACCTGACGCCATCAAGCAGCGCGAGCAGGAACTTGAAGCTACTCGGGCGCAGCAAAAAAGTGCAGCCGAAGCCCAAGCGAAGCTGAAAGCCGATATCGCAGCGATCGGTCAGGACCGCAGCAAGCTCAATCAGCAGTTGATCGACATCGCAGCCCAGGTCCGCAACGTCGAGACCAGAATCGGCGATGCCGAAGCAAGGCTGCGCCCGCTCGATACCCGCGAGCAGGAAATTCGCGGCTCGATGGATTCGCGCCGCTCGGAGATTGTGGAGGTACTGGCGGCGCTGCAACGCGCCGGACGGCGCACACCACCGGCCTTGCTGGTGCGGCCCGAAGATGCCCTGCAATCGCTGCGTACTGCCATGCTGCTCGGCTCCGTGGTGCCCGAGTTGCGGACACGCGCGGAAAAGCTGGCTGGCGACCTCACTGAACTGGTTAGGCTTCGCAAGACCATCGCCACCGAACGCGATCAGCTGGCCGTCGACCGCGACAAGCTGAGGGAAGACCAAACAAAGCTCGCCGCCCTGGTGGAAGAGCGGCAGCGTCAGCAGAGTTCAATCGAGAAGGACCTGGAGGTCGAAGGCGCCCGCGCCATCGCGCTGTCCCGGCAGGTCGACAGCCTGCAGGGCCTGATCGCCAAGATGGAGCAGGACCTGAAAAGCGCCGCCAAAGCAGCAGCCGCCGCCAGTCTGCAAGGCGCGCCCGCCACCCTCAACGGCAAGCCAAATCTGGGGGCTCTGAAAGACCCCGCCCGAATGAGCCCGGCCATTGCTTTTGCTTCCGCCAGGGGTTTATTCGCAATGCCGGTTAATGGCACCAAGATTCGCGAATTTGGCAGTTCCGACGGCGCCGGTGGCGTAGAAAGAGGCATTTCCTTGGCAACCCGGGCCGGAGCACAGGTCACAACCCCGTGTGATGGCTGGGTTGTGTATGCCGGACCGTTTCGCAGCTACGGACAACTCTTGATCCTCAATGCCGGGGGCGGGTATCATGTGCTGATCGCCGGGATGGAGCGCATTTCGGTTAACATCGGCCAGTTTGTACTTACGGGGGAGCCGGTCGCGACCATGGGATCAAAGTCCCAGGTTGCCTCTATCCTCGCGGCGAACGCGAGCCAGCCCGTGCTCTATGTCGAGTTCCGTAAGGACGGCACTCCAATCGATCCAGGCCCATGGTGGGCCGCAAATGAAGGCGAAAAGGTTCGCGGATGATGCGCAAGACTTCTGTAATTCTCCTGAGTGCCGCCACCGGCGCGGCATTGACGCTGTTCGTCACCCAGCCCCGCGCGGTGCTGATGGGATCGAGTGCCCGCGCGGCGACCTCGGACACCTATCGCCAGCTCAATTTGTTCGGCGATGTGTTCGAACGGGTCCGCAGCGACTACGTCGAAAAACCCGACGACAGCAAGCTGGTCGAATCGGCGATCAGCGGAATGCTGACCGGCCTCGATCCGCATTCGAGCTACATGGACGCCAAGAGCTTCCGCGACATGCAGGTGCAGACCCGCGGCGAATTCGGCGGGCTTGGCATCGAAGTCACGATGGAAGATGGGCTGATCAAGGTCGTCTCGCCGATCGATGATACGCCGGCGTCCAAGGCCGGCATCATGGCCAACGACATCATCACTACTCTCGACGACGAAGCCGTGCAGGGCCTGACCCTCAATCAGGCCGTCGAAAAAATGCGCGGGCCCGTCAATACCAAGATCAGGCTGAAGATCGTTCGCAAGGGTCAGGACAACCCGATCGAGGTCACGCTGGTGCGCGACAACATCCG
>WNGI01003790.1_pt1 | contig 13393 bp, 10 predicted proteins | sample 5400621 | NCBI WGS metagenome assembly WNGI01 (sample SAMN13153374, study PRJNA577476) | soil metagenome | isolation source: 20 cm soil or saprolite under Garry oak tree replicate 1 | place: USA:California | collected 2016-06-15
GGGGAAGAGCGTCATGGCCTTGCAGTTCATCGCGGAAGGGGCCCGGCGCGGCGAGCGCAGCCTCATGATCACCCTGGACGAGCCGCCGGGCCAGGTCCTTCGCAACGCCCAGAGCATCGGGATCGATCTCCAATCACTCATCGATCGGCGTCTGGCGCATCTGTGGTACGAGCCGCCACAAGAGTTCGAGATCGACCGCCATTTCGCCCAGATCGAGGCGATCGTCGAGGACTTCAAGCCCCAGCGCGTGGTGATCGACAGCCTGTCGACCTACGGGTCGAGCCTGGGTGCCACCGAGCGCAGTTTTCGCGACTTCTTCCACGCCATCGTGGCGCTGATGAAGGAGCACCAGGTCACCGCGGTCTACAACCACGAGAACCCCGAAATGCTCGGCATGTCGTCGATGATGGGAGAGTTCAAGGTCAGCTCGCTCGTGGACAACATCATCTTGATGAACTGGGTCGAGCTGGGCGATACCTTCCGGCACGCGCTCACGGTGGCCAAGATGCGGGGGATGCCGACGAGCCGAACGACCCACGAGTGCGAGGTCGTGAACGGCCAGGGCATGAAGGTGCTCCCGCGGCGGCTCGCTGTCGCGGTCCCCTCGGTGCCCTTCGCCGGCTACCTCGGGCTCATCTCTCGCGCGCCCGAACGGCGTGCCCCGAAGGAGGTCCCCGAAGCCTCCTAGCGCGGTTCTTCGATCATGGCGCACGACGAAACGGTCTTCGAGCCCGACGCGGCATGGACGCGGGCCCTCGAGAAGTACGGGGCCGCGACCCACCTTGCCGTCGAGCTCTACGGCCGCGACGAGCACCTGATCCTTGGGCCGGTGCATCGAACTCCCCTGTTCGAGCTTCTGGCGCCGGGTCATCACACGCTGAGCATGTTCGCGGCATGCGTTCGACGCTGCCTGACCCAGACGGCCGGGGCGTCCCCGATCGTCGTCGAGCAGCGGCACCGCTTCGCGGTCATCGGGAGCTCGCTCGCGCTCAACGGCGAGGTGGTCGGGGCGGCCGTCGCCGCGTATGTCTTGACGGCCTTCCCCGATGAGCACGCGGTGCGTCGCCTCGCGATAGAATGCAGCGTTCCCTTCACCACGCTGTGGCAGCAGATCCGTGCGGAATTGCCCCTCACTCGGGCGCGGTTGAACGTGTACGGCGAACTGCTCCAGGTGCTCTGCAACGCCCTCCTCAGCGAGAACGTTCGCGCCCGGCAGCAGGAGCGGACGGCGACCCGCCTGGCGGCCGCCGACCAGGCCAAGGACGACTTCCTGGCCATGCTCTCCCACGAGCTGCGCAACCCGCTCGGGGCGATTCAGCTTGGGGCCCAGATCATCCGCCTGGGGCGGGCGAGCCAGACGGCTATTCAGAAAGCGACCGAAATCGTCGATCGGCAGGTCAAGCATGTGGCCCGGCTCCTGGACGACCTGCTGGATGTGTCTCGGATCACGCGCGGCCGGATCGAGTTGCGGAAGTCGTCGGTACCCTTGGCCACGGCGGTGGCTCACGCCGTGGACACGAGCCGAGCGCTGATCGAAGCGCAGGGACACTCCTTGACGATTTCCCTGCCCGAGGAGCCCATTCGGCTGGAGGCCGACCCCACGCGTCTGGAGCAGATCCTCACCAATCTCCTCGACAACGCGGCGAAATACACGCCCGCGAAGGGGCAGATCGCGGTGATGGCCTCTCGAGAGGAGAATGACGTCGTCCTTCGGGTACGAGACACCGGCCTTGGCATCTCACCGGAGATGCTTCCCCGCGTCTTCGACCTCTTCGCGCAAGCCGATCCATCGCTGGCACACTCCCAGGGAGGCTTGGGGATTGGCCTCACGCTGGTGCAGAAGCTCACCGAGCTCCACGGCGGGACGGTCACGGTCCACAGTGAGGGCCTGGGCCGAGGCACCGAAGTCGTGGTTCGACTACCGCTCGGAACCCCGTCTCAAATGCCGGGGGCGCCAGTCACCGAGCGGCGGAGTCGATCGCGCCACGTCCTTGTGATCGAGGACAATCCGGATGCGCGCGAGATGCTTCGAACCACTCTGGAGGTGGACGGGCATCGGGTCGAGGTGGCCGAGGACGGGCCCCAGGGCGTCGCGATGGCACGGTCGAGCCGTCCAGACGTTGTGCTGGTCGATATCGGTCTACCCGGACTCAATGGCTACGAGGTCGCGAAGCAGGTGCGAGCGCTGTTCGGTCGGCAGGTACGGCTGATCGCCGTGACGGGGTACGGGCGGCCGGAGGATCGCCGTCGAACCGAGGAAGCGGGATTCGACACCCATCTGACCAAGCCCGTGTCCTCTGAGCGGATTGCGGAAGCGTTGGAGGGCGGATAAGCACTCGCCGCACCAGCGTCGTGGAAGAAGCGTCCACAGTCAGATCGGCCGGTTGCTGACGATCCAGTACCAATCGCAAGCGATACGCGCGACCGCCACACCGATGGCGCGAGCGCGGTGAGTTCTCGCCGTGACGAACGCCTCATCTTCGGGTCTGGGCATCCCACTCCCCTAGTCCCGCTTCGTTCCGAAACATTATTCCGCCCGTGTGCCCAGGTGGGATCGAGGAGGACGCGTTCGCAGGTCAGCTCAGGTGGGGCGTAGGGGATCAGAGGTGGACGCCCTGGATCAGCCCATCGACGGTCTTGCGGAACTTGGCATCTCCCTGCATCAGCGCGTGGATCTTATCGACGCCGTGGAGGACGGTCGTGTGATCTCTGCCGCCGAACGCGCGGCCGACGTCGGCGAGCGAGGCGCGCGTGAGGTGACGAGCGAGGTACATCGCGACCTGTCGTGGGAAGGCAACGGCCGATGTCCGATTCTTCGCCTTCAGATCGGACAGCGTCAGGCCGTAGAAGTCACAGACGGTTCGCTGCACCTGCTCGATGGTGATGATCTTCTCCTCCTCGCCCCAGAGGTCGGCGAGGACCTCTTGCGCCAGGTCGACGCTCATCTCACGGCCGGTCAGAGCGCAAAACGCGATCATCCGCGTCAGCGAGCCTTCCAGCTCGCGGATGTTCGCCTTGATGCGGCTCGCGATGAGATCGGCGACGTCGTCCGTCAGACGCACGCGCTCGAGCGCGGCGTTCTTCTTGAGGATGGCAACGCGCATCGCGAAGTCCGACGGCTGGATGTCGGCGATCAGCCCCCACTCGAAGCGCGAGCGCAGTCGCTCCTCGATCTCGGGAATGTTCTTCGGCGAGCAGTCGCTCGACACGATGATCTGCTTGCGCGACTCGTACAGATCGTTGAACGTGTGGAAGAATTCCTCCTGTGTCCGCTCTTTGCCCGAGATGAACTGGATGTCATCGATGAGCAGGAGGTCGACGGTGCGATAGCGGGCGCGGAACTCGGGAGTGCGGTCGTAGCGGATGGCGTTGATGAGCTCGTTGGTGAAGCGCTCCGAGGACAGGTACACGACGGTCACGCCCGGGAAGAGCCGGAGGGTCTGGTGCCCGACGGCGTGTAGCAGGTGCGTCTTGCCGAGACCGACGCCGCCATAGATGAAGAGTGGGTTGTAGGCGCGCGCGGGCCGCTCGGCGGTCGCCTGGCAGGCGGCCCGGGCGAACTGGTTCGAGGAGCCGACCACGAACGAGTCGAACGTGTAGCGAGCGTTCAGGCCCTCGCTCCGCCCGCCACCCCCGCTCGCCTGACCAGGGCCGGCCGGCGGGGCCGCTTCTATCGGCGGTGGAGTCGGCGTCGTATCCACCACGATGGACACGCGCGGATGGCCGCCCAGACACTCCTGCGCGGCGCTCTGGAGCGCCTCGAGATGGTGCTGGAGGAGCCGGTCTCGAAAGAAGCCATTGGGCGCGCCGATGCTGATGTGGTCGCCCTCGATCGCGAGAAGTCGGCACGGGCGCACCCAGGAATCGAGCACAAGAGGCGGAAGCTTCCGTGAGGCGCAGTCGACGAGGCGCGTCCAAAGGCTAGTCAGCACAGGTGAAAGCTCCCTTGCACACGGCGGTGTTCACGGCTTGTCCACACATGTGCATAACTGCGCGAGTGGGCGTTTCCTCCCAGCGAACTTCACGTGTAACGCCAGATTAATGAGGCCGCGCGATCCGGCTGTCAAGATTGCGTTCGCATGCATCAAATGGGGTGCCTGCGCGCTCGAGGCGCGCGCTGTCCCGTCGAATGGGCGAATTTCTTTGCCGCTCCTCGTCGAGCATGGTCAGATGATCGCTTTTCGGGCATCGTGACCGCGGGACCGCGCCACTCGGTGCAGATCTGAGGGCTGGGGATCACTGTGGAGATGTGGACAAGATGCGGACGAGGAGGGTCGTATGGGCAAGCACCACCGACTGACCGTTGCCTTCGTCTTCGTGCTGGCGTTGATATCGGTCGGGGAGGCTGGAGCGCAGGGCTCGCCGGAGGGTCAGCTCACGATCGCATTCGACGCGTCGATCGCACCGACGTTTCTCGATCCGGCCGAGACCTCGGGCATCGCCACGCCGTTCGCCTTCCTCTACGCCATGCACGACGCGCTGATCAAGCCGTTGCCCGGCAACAACATGGCGCCGTGCCTGGCCGAGTCCTGGCAGGAGAGTCCGGACGGCCTCGTGGTCGAGTTCAAGCTGCGGGAAGGCCTCAAGTTCCACAACGGCGACCCCTTCACGGCCGAGGACGTGAAGTTCAGCTTCCACCGCTACCGTGGGACGTCGGCCAGGCAGCTGCACGAGCGCGTGAAAGCCGTGGAGGTCGTCGATCCGCATCGCGTGCGCTTCGTGCTCCACGCGCCCTGGCCGGACTTCCTCGCGTTCTATGCCACGCCGGCCACGGGCGCCGCGTGGATCGTGCCCCGGAAGTACATCGAGAAAGTCGGTGAGGACGGCTTCAAGCGCCAGCCGGTCGGTCTCGGGCCCTATCGATTCGTGCGGATGAGCCCCGGCGTGGAGCTGGTCCTCGAGGCGAACGAGCAGTACTGGCGCAAGAAGCCGTCGGTCAAGCGGATCGTGTTCAAGGGCGTCCCCGACCGCACGACGCGCCTGGCCATGCTGAAGGCCGGGGACGCGGACATCGGCTACCTGATGGTCGGCGTCGAGGGCGCGACGATCAGGGCCGATCCCAAGCTTCGCCTGGTCCGCGTCATTCCGTCCGCGGTGTGGTGGCTCGAATTCCCGGAGCAGTGGAATCCGAAATCCCCGTGGCGCGATCGCCGTGTGCGGCTGGCGGCCAACCTGGCCGTGGACAAGCACGCCATCAACGACGCGGAGCGACTCGGCTTCTCGCGCCTGACGGGATCGATCATCCCGAGCGTCATGGAGTTCGCGCTGAAGATCGACCCGTTCCCGCACGATCCCGCCCACGCCAGGCGTCTCCTCACCGACGCCGGCTACCCCAACGGCTTCGACGCCGGCGATCTCACCCCGCTGCCGCCGTTCACGACGATGGGCGAGGCGGTCGCGAACGACCTGGCTGCGGTCGGCATTCGCTCGCGGGTGCGGATCATGGAGCGGGCGACCTACATGGAGGCGTGGCGCGCGAAGAAGCTGCAAGGCGTCCTCGTCACGGTCTCGGCGGCGCCGGGCAACGCTGCTTCCCGCCTCGAGGCCTTCGTCGTCAGTACCGGTCCGTACGCCTACGGGGGCTATCCGGACATCGACGACCTGTTCCGGCAGCAGGCTCAGGAGCGCGACAGGAAGAAGCGCGAGGCGATGCTCCACGAGATCCAGCGCTTGATGCACGAGCGGGTCATGCACGGCCCGATCTTCGAGCCGGCCACGCTGCACGGCGTCGGACCGCGCGTCGAGGAGCCGGCAGTCGGGCTGAACCCGCTGCTCTATTTCACCGCGCCCTACGAGGACATCCGCCTGAAGAGGCCGTGAGGGCCTTTGGCTCGGGACCGTCCCGGGTCGCCGTGGCCCTGGCCGTAACCGTGCTCGCGGTTGCGCCCGCGGCCCAGGCGCGCATCCCTCTCGAGTTGCGATTCGATGGTCAACCCTTCGATCCGCAAGCGCCACCTGACTTCACCTGCTTCAGCTACACGCGGAGCCGCTGGGTGAGCTGCCGGGTCGAGAAGGGGCAGGAGCCCGGAGCGTACGTCCTCGAGCGGCTCGAGCCGGGGCAATACAGGATGCACGTCAGCATCGACGAGAATCCCGCCAACCCCCGCCGGTTTCCGGGTGACTACGAGGCCCAGCCACGCTTCGAGGTCACCGAGAGTGGACCGGAGCGGCTGATCGTGGACCTGCCGAGGCTCATCCACCTGACGCGTCCGGGTGACAACGCGCGTCCACTCGAAGGCATGCTGACGGGCTGCGCGACCCAGCCCAAGTTCGAGACGCCGCGCTTTTCCTGGGGGCCCGTGGTGAGCGTCGAGTTCGCCTGGGAACCGATCGTTGCCGGGGCCGAGTACCGGTACAACCTCACGGCCGCCGCCTGCGGCCAGTCAGGCACGCGTCGGGTGATCGTGAACGAGAAGACCGAGGCGACCGCGGCGACGATCGCGCTGCCACCGAGCGCCGGAGGCGAGTATTACGTCTTCCGCGTCGAGGCCTGGAAGGGGGGCCGCCTGGTCGGCGACCTCTATACGCACGACAGCGGCACGCACTCGTGGAACTACCGTTTCCAGGTGCACGACGCGAGCGTGCCGCGCTGGGCGTACATCGTGGCCGGAGCCGGCGTGCTGCTCCTGCTCTTCGGCGCTCGTCGGGCGTTTCGCGGCGTCGACTCCCGCCGGCGGCGCCGCCGGGCAGGCTGGCTTGCGGGCGGCACGATCGCCATCCTCGTGATTGGCGCGGTCGCGGGCGTCAGCTACCACTATGATCAGGACCGCGAACGGCGCCGCGCCGAGAGCGAGAAAGCGCGGGTCGACGCCGAGCGGCAAGCGCGGCAGCGCGAGATCGTCGCGGCGTTCGTCTCGGCGGCGCCGCGGCCCGACTGGTGGGATCGCGTCGAGACGCCCTATCGTGTGGACACGCTCGGCGACCTGTTCGCCGCCTGGCAAGGCCATCCGCGCGGCGACGATGGTCGCGGCGAGCGCCTGTTCTTCAAAGCCGCCTACCAGGGCATTGTCGACCACGCCGATGACGACCAGGTCGTGGCCACTGCCATCGCGCTCTTGCATCACGTCGTGCGCGACTACCCGCACCGCCCCCAGCTCGCGCGGTTCGGGTACGAGCGCTACTTCCAGCACCGCCAGCGCACCGACAACTGCGCGAATTGCATGGTCGGTGACACGACCCAGGGGCTCGCCAAGAACCTTACCGAGCTCTACGCAGCTGCCGGCCGCTACGACGAGGCCATCGAGGTCGGCCGGCGCTTGATCGAGGGTCGGAGTGCGGATGTGAGCCCCTACAAGCTCGCCGAGACCTGGGACCAGATGGCGTGGGTGCACTGGCAGAAGGGCGAGCGCGAGCGGGCCGTGCAGATCATCCGCGATGCGCTGGCTCGTTATGGCGATACCGTGCGCGGCGATCAGCTCAGGCGCACGCTCGCCCGCTTCGAGCGGGAGGGGGCGCGCTAACGGGCGAGCATCGTCGCCGCGAACGACTCCAGCATGTGTGTCTCGGGGAAGTCGGCGAACCCGAGCATCAGGTCCGTCGCGCCGGCCGCCTCGTAGCTGGCGATGCGCCGAGAGATCGCCTCATCGTCACCGGCGAGCACGGTATCGAGCAGGGGATGCTCGGAGACGATTCCGCGGTCGGCACAGAAGCGAGCCAGGCGTGGGCCGAGCGCCTCGCCGGGCACCGTGACGATCGCGTCCAGCTCGACTGATCGCCGGAATGCGTCGGCGCTTCGTCCCTCGGCGCGGAGCTGCTCACTCAGGCGCTGCCATCGAGACGCGAAGTCTTTGGGTGTGACGTACGAGGCCTCCCAGCCGTCGGCGTGACGCGCGGTGACCGCCAGCGCCCGTGGCCCCATTGCCGCGATCCAGATCGGTGGGCCGGGACGCTGGACCGGCTTCGGATCGAGCCGCGCATCGGTCAACGCGTAGCGCGGCCCGCGATGATCGAAACCGTCGTGGGCGCCCCAGAGTCCGCGCACGATCTCGACCGTCTCCGCCAGCGTCTCGATTCTCGCGCCGGCCTGCGGATAGCGGATCCCAAGGCTCGACCAGCTTCGCGCGGCCGCATCGTCCTCCGCGCCCACGGCCAGGCGCAGGTCGAGGCGCCCGCCCGACAGGTGGTCGACCGTTACCGCGCGCTTGGCCAGCCACGAGGGATGGTGCGACGACGCGTCGAACGCGTACGTTACCGCCGGCCCGATGCGGGCACGCCGGGTCAACCCGGCGAGCGCGCCGAGCATCGTCCACCCGTCGTGCGTCCACGCGCCGAGGCCGTCGCCATAGGTGATGCGCGCGTACCCGAGCTCATCGGCGACCGTCCAGTAGTGACGGAGCGCGGCCACGTCCGTGCCCCAGGTCTGCACGCCGATGGCCAGCACGTGATCCGCTCGATTCGCGCCTAGCGCGACGTCTTCTCGGGCTGGCCGCGCTTCAGGACGAGATAGTCGTAGATCTCGTCGAGATCCGAGCTCCTTAGATCCAGGTGATCGGGCATCGCGGTGTAGCGGTATTTCGACGGTTGCCGCACGTACCCCGTGATCCACGCCTTGGTCCGGTAGCTCGTCACGCTCTGCGGCGCGTTCAGATCCGGCCCGACCTTGCCTCCCTGCTGGTTGATCGCGTGGCAGCGGAGGCACCGGCCCTTGAAGATCGCGAAGCCCCGCGCCGCGCTCGACCCTGGGGCTGCGCCTCTCGGCACGACTTCGGGATAGCGCTCCTCGAGCTTCACGAGGTTGATCGAGACGAGCTGCCACGGCCACGGGTACTCATGCTCCGTTCCCTGATTCGCGCCCGTCCATACGAGGTAGTACGGGCCGGGATTCGCCTTCCGACGGCCGATCGGCTCCCAGCCGGGGACGTCGAGATCCTCGAACGCCACGCAGCCGCCCGGCTCGGCGAGCTTCGCGGCGACGGAGACCGAGGCGTAACCGTCCATGGCGGTGAGGATCGCCTCGGAGTACTCCGTTGCTTCCCAGCCCGGACCATACATCGCATCCATCAGCGACTTGATCGGCCAGCATCGGTACGACTTGGTCTTGCCCGCGTGCGGATCGATGAAGGTCACGGTCTGCGGCGCGACCTTCGTCGTGATCTGCGTCCCCGTCAGCTCGGCGACGCGCTGGCCAGAGCGCTGAAAGGAGAGAGAAGCCTGCGGCTCGGCGCTGGCGATCGCGCCGGCGAGGGTGAGCACTGGCACGAGCAGGCGTATCCAATATAATGTCGGCCACCGATGATCACGCACTTCGATCACGTGACGGTCGCAGTCAGGGACGTGGACGCCGCGAAGTCGTTCTTCGCCTTGCTCGGATTCAAAGAAGACCAATCCGTCGTCATCTCCGGCCCGAAGTTCGCGGCGTACATGGGGGTCGAGGGCATCGAGGCCGAGCATGTGACGCTCGTGCTCGCCAACGCGTCCCCCCGGCTGGAAGTACAGCTGCTCAAGTACCGTCGTCCCGACCCGCTGTCCGATCCGCATCGTGACCGGCTCGACCGACTGGGCTTCAACCACATCTGCTTCGCCGTCGACGACATCGAGGCGATGGTCGCGACCCTACGGGCGCACGGGATCCGGATGCGCAACGCGATCATGGACTTCCATCAGCGAAAATTGGTCTTCATCGCGGGACCGGAAGACATCACCGTCGAGCTCTCGGAGTGGCACTAGGGCGTGATCCACCCCTGCTCGACGAAGAACTTCTTGAGCGTCTTGGTGATCTCCTCGGCCGTGTGCTTGGCGTCGCCGTCCACGCCCTGCGAGCGCTCGGTGGCGATCCCGACGCCCCCGCTCACCATCGCGCTCGTCGCCGCGCGCCCGGCAGCCGCCCCCACGCCGGCCATCGGCCCCATGCCCGGCTTGATCGAGCTCTTCACCGTCGTGTAGAAATCCTCGACGAGCCGTCGCCCTTCGGGGGTCGTCTCGTACACCTGCACGAGCGTCCGGACTTCGCTCGCTCCCGCTCCGAAGCCCACGACCATTCGCCGGAGACGATTGCCCTCGTTCACCGAGACGAATTGCCCCTCGATCGAGAGCGTTGGCCCCGACACGGACACCGAGGCCGCGGTCGCCGCCGGGACCGCGGCCAGGCCGAGCTTGCCGAGCTCCTTGACGAGATTTTCGGTCACGATGCGGGCGACGTCGCGGCCGATCTTGAGCTCCTCCTCGGAGGCTGGCGTTTCCCGCATCATGTGGATGAGCCGTGCGCCGATCGCGCTGTCGAGAGACACGTCACCGGGAGAGACGCCGAAGTCGTGCACCACGATGAGCTGGGGCTTGGGCAGCCCGATCGCCCGCGAGTTGACGTTCTCCACGCTCGTCCGCGCGCACGCCGTCACGGCGAGGGCCAGACCCATCACCACGACTCCGCGTCGTGTCATGAAAGCCATCGGAGCTCGAAACCCTTTCTGGACGCGCGCACGTACGCGCCGTATGGTGCGGGGAAATGGGCAGGGAGGAGCAGCGAGCCTCGCTCGGCGCACTGCTCGAGGAGCTTGCGGCGCGCCGCGGCGGCGGCGACCCGATCGGTGCAGGCGACGGTGGACCAGTCGACCTCGTACGCCTGCATCGGGTGGTGCACGGTGTCGCCCGCGAAGATCGCCTCCTGGGACCCTGACCTGAGACGGATGCACACGTTGCCGGGAGTGTGACCGGGCGCCAGCTCGACCGTGAGCGCGTCGTCGACCTGGTGGCCGTCCTCGATCATGTCCGCTCGCCCCGCCTCGACGACCGGCAGCGCGCTGTCCAGGAAGGCCGCGCGGCGGATGGGGCTGGGGTCCGGGTTCTTCTGCCAGTGGTCGTACTCGATCCGCGCGAACAGGTAGCGCGCGTTCGGGAACGTCGGCACCCAGCGCCCGTCCCTGAGGACCGTGTTCCACCCGATGTGATCCGCGTGCAGGTGGGTGCACATCACGTAGTCGATGCTCTCGGGCGTGGCGCCGGCCGCGCGCAGGCGCTCGAGGAACGGCGTCTGCAGGTGATGCCAGTGGGCCCGCGGCATCCGCTCCTTGTCGTTCCCGACGCACGTGTCGATCAGCACCGTGTGACGGCCGGTCTTGACGATCCACGCGTGCATGCTGAAGACCAGCGCTCCGCGGTCGGGGACGTAGTAGCGCGGCGCCAGCCAGTGCAGGTGCGGCTGCAGCGCCTCGGGATCGAAGGGCATGAAGAAGTTCGCGGCCAGGAACGTGGAGTCGACCATCTCCTCGATGCGGACGACCGACGCGTCACCGATGGTGAGGTGGTCCATGGTCACCCCTTGAACTTCGGCATGACTTCGCGGGCGAACCAGGTGAGCTGCTCGAGCATGACGGCCTCGGGCGTGCCCATGCTCGTGCTCACGTTGACGTACTGGAGGCCGGGGAAGCGTGACTGGAGGTTTTGCAGATACGCGGTCAGCTCCTCGGGCGTGCCGGCGAACCACGCGCCCGTCTTCATGAAGTGCTCGAGGCTGGGGACGCCGGCGGCCGCCCAGCCACCGCGCCGCGCGGCGGCCTCGACCTGGGCCGGCTTGATCCCGGGCACGAAGCCGAGCGGGGCGAACATCTTCACGTGCTCCTCGTAGAACGGCGTGAGCTCGCGAACGGCCTTCTCGCGGCTGTCGGCCAGGTGGAAGAAGATGCCGAGGCAGAGGTTCTCGCCCAGCTTCAGATCGTGTCCGGCGCGGGCCGCCGCCTCGCGATAGCCGTGGATGGGGCCCTCGGCCATGGTGGCCGCGCCGCCGCCGATGATGCCCTTGATCCCGTGACGCACCATGAAGTCGAGGCCGCGGGCGCTCGCGCTCACGATCGGCTGCCAGCACTCGACCGGACGGTGGATCGGACGCGGGACCAGCGTGATCTCCCGCAGCTCGTAGCCGCGATAGGGCACGGCCGGCGGCAGCGTGTAGTGCTTGCCGTGGTGCTTGAACGATTCCTCGTTGAACGCCTTGAAGATGATCTCGACCTGCTCCTCGAACAGCTCGCGGTTGGCCTCGGGGTCGAGCATCGGCGCGCCGAACGTCTCGACCTCGCGCGTGTGGTAGCCGCGGCCCACGCCGAAGATAACGCGGCCGCCGGTCAGGATGTCGGCGGTGGCGTAGTCCTCGGCCAGGCGGAGCGGGTGCCACATGGGAGCGATGTTGAAGCCGCAGCCGATCTTGATCTGCTTCGTGATGTGGGCCAGGTGCACCGCCGACATCAGGAGGTTCGGCAGGCACTCGTAGCCCTCGTGCTGGAAGTGGTGCTCGGCCAGCCAGATCGCGTAGTACCCCAGCTCGTCCATCCTCCGGGCGACGGCATCGGTCTTCGCGAACACCGTGGCCAGGTGCTCGTTCCCGTAGCGCCGCTCGTTGGCCGGGGTGGCCGTCTGGCCCATGTCGGGGAAATCGACGTGGCCGGCATAGACCGTGGCGAACCTCGTGATCATGGTGGCTCCTTTGCCTCAGAACTTGCGCTTGCGACCGGCGAAGATCTCCTGCATTTCCTTCTCGGCCCAGGCGATGGCCTGGTCGACCGTCATCTTACCCGTGGCGTACTGCGCGAACATGTCCGGGAGGATGTAGAGGTCGAGGACCTGCTGAGACGACGCCGTCGTGGGACCAGGCCAGGACGGCGGGACCGTCACCTTGGCGACCTCGGGAATGAACCGATACTGCTTGTCGCTCTTGTACACGGGATGCTTGGTGAGATTGGTCAGGAACGGCATGTTGAAGCCGTGGCCGGCATCCACCCACTTGGCCTGGTTCTCGGGCTGGAAGTGGTAGCGCAGGAAGTCCTTGGCGAGGTCGACGTTCTTCGCGAAGTTCCAGATGCCGACGCACCAGTAGCCGGTCGTCGTCTTCCGGTCCACGGGCCCACGCGGCGTGTTGACGTGGTCGATGACCTCGGCGATCTCGCGCTGCGTCCCCGGGATCACGACCTTGTCGCGCTTGGCCGACTCGAAGGCGCTGATCGGGTTGTGGATGGCGATGCACTTGCCCGCGTTCAGGCAGCGGTTGTTGCTGGCGTCGTCCCAGGCCAGCACCTCGGGGTCCATCGCCTCGGTGTAGAGACGCTTGACGAACTCCATGGCCTGGCGCGTCTCTTTCGAATTGATGGCGACCGTCTTCCCGTCCTTGGCGACGTAGGAGGCGCCATACGACCACATGATCGAGAGCAGCGTGACGTTGGCGTCGCCGCTGTGGCCGAGCGCGGTGCCGAAGGGATGCCCGATGGCCTTGCCCTTCTTGCCGACTCGGAGCCAGTCCTCCCACGTGTCGGGGTTCTTCTCGCCGATCTGCTCGAGGAGATCGGTACGCACCGCCATCGGGAAGGGCGGCATCCACCACGGCAGCAGCTTCCACTTGCCGCGGATGAGGTAGTCGTTCGGGTTCATCCACCCGCCGTTTTTCGGGGCCACGTCGGCGGCGACGTCGTTG
>WNGI01003791.1_pt1 | contig 13392 bp, 17 predicted proteins | sample 5400621 | NCBI WGS metagenome assembly WNGI01 (sample SAMN13153374, study PRJNA577476) | soil metagenome | isolation source: 20 cm soil or saprolite under Garry oak tree replicate 1 | place: USA:California | collected 2016-06-15
ACTCCTCCACGCTGTCCGACCGCGCACAGATATGGCAGATCGGCGCGTCAGGAGCGGGCAGGAATGAACTGTACCTGGGAGCGCCGAATCGGCGTTAGGCGCGGAGCGTGCACCGCGGGCTTTTCCTTGCTCGTCACCTTCGGTGACCGGGCCGGGCTGGTGGACTATAGATCATCAAAATCCGCGATATAGCGGACGTCATCCTGACCGTGGTCTGACCGTCGTTCCAGGCGTAGCCGTGCGGCATCGAGCCGCAGAGGCTGTCCGTAACTGGCAGCTCGCGTCAGTGAACGTCAGCATTCCCCATGGTAAGGAGAAGGTCTACGGTTCGATTCCGTAAGGGGGCTCCCTGGTAGCGGAGATATTTCGAGATTAGTACCGATCCGATTTGTCGCTTTCGTGGAACAGGTCAGGGAGACGTTCTGGCGCTCAGGCTGCTCAGGGTGAGTACTCCTGATAACTATTGATCACCCTCTGTAATCGATGCAGTGGCGTCGCGCAAGCAAGTGGGGGCCTGGAAGTGTCCTCGTAAACCTGGCAGCGGGCCTCCTTCGAACGTCTCCCCCTTGCGCAGGTAGGCCACCACCAGGGCCTGCTGGGCGGGGCTGAGCTTGCGCCAGCACGAGCCGATCTGAGCCCGGGGACGGCGGATGACCCCGGCGGTATAGCTGAGCATCTGGCGAGACAACGGCAGCGCGGGCAGGGTAGAACAGCATCGAAATGCCTCGGTGGCAGATGCGGATCTTGAACGATCGCTTCATCTATCGGGGTCTTCGCTACCCTCAAGCCGACACGTCACCGGTTCGCCGTTGCGCGTCAGCGGAGCTCCTAGACCGAAGTCCCCCCGGGGATGAATTGATACCCCTGTTCACCAGGAAACGTAGATGTGCCATGACTACAGTAGGCATGTAAATCTGGCGTCTGAAGCTCTGTGACCTGGGCAAACATGACGGACCTTATAGGTCTGGGGGAACTTCGGCCTAGTCGGCGAGCGTGTTGAGGCGCTCTGTTGCCCGGGCGGCGGACACGATGTTTCCCTTCGCCTCGAACACCGAGGCGGCTCTGTCGAACGCGGCCCGTGCCTCGACTCGCCGGCCGGCGGCCGCGAGGACCTCGGCCAGGTCCGCACAGACGGCGGCCTGCGAGTCGGGTTCCTCGGCGCGGCCGATTATCTCGAGCGCCTCCCGGATCAGGGCTTCCCCGTCCTCAAGGAGCCCGCGCCGGGCGAGCACACGGCCTCGAACGGTTCGCCAGAGGAACTGCGAGGAGATGTCGTCCGGCGCGGCGAGCCGCTCGCTGACCGTGGCGACCTGATCGGCTTCCTCGTCCCGCCCTTGCTGGAAGAGCGCGGCTGCGAGGTAGCCCGCTGTGGTTGACAGGTAGTGCTTCTCGCCCATCTTCTCGAGCGCCGCGTAGTCGCGCCGCAGTTCCGCCTCGGCGGCGGCGGGATCGCCGGCGAGCATCTCGATCGGACCCGAGGACAGCGATGTGAGGGCCGCCTCGAGATGCCATCCGAGCTCGTCGAGGGACGCCCGGCTCTTCCGGTACAGGCCGCGAGCGACGCCGAAGCGGCCGCGCATCGCCTCGAGATGCGCGAGCGCGCGCGTCGTGACGGCCGCCGCTTTCCGGTCGCTGCCGGTCCTTTCCAGTATGTTCTGGCAGATCGCGATCGCGTCGGGGACGGGCCTGGTTCCATACAGAGCGCAGGTGGCCAGGGCCGGCAGCACGCGAGCCTGAAGCAACGAGTCGTCGGCCAACCGGGCCTGTTGGATCATCCGATTCGCCGCGGTTTCGCTGGCGCCCCACCGGCACGCTTGCCAGTTCACGAGCGTGAGGAGACGCCAGGCCCGGGCTTGTCCCTCGTGATCCTCGAGCGACTCGAGAAGCGGCATCGCCTCCTTGACCTCGGCGACGATCGAGTCCTCGGCCTGGCCGGGATCGGTGAAGTGCCGTAGTTCCAGCAGGATCATCTGACCGGTTGCCTCAAGACCACGGTCACCGAGCTGTCGTGCCTCGTCGATCTCCGCCGTGAGGATCGACTCCGTCCCAGAGAAATCCCCCGCCTCCATCGTCGCCTCGCCGGCGTCCAGGAGCAGACGAGGGCGCTCGCGATCTCCCGCCGGGAGCAGCGCGGCCGCCCGCTGTAGCAGGTTGGATGCAGCGCCCATGTCCCCCCGGGCGAGCGCTCGCCGGCCGGCGGAGGCCAGGCAGCTCGACCCCCGCTTTCCCATAGCTCTGCCGTGATCGTCCAGCGGGGCGAGCTCGGTGAGGATCAGGTAGGTCTGCTCGAGGTGGTACCCGCGGATCTCCTCGTACTCCATGGTTCGGTCCGAGACGACCCTCTCGACCCAGTCGACGAAGGCCTCGTGGAGCTCCGCGCGCGTTCGTTTGAGCAGGCCCTGGTAGGCCGCGTCGCGGATGAGAATGTGCAGGAACCGATACGCCTCCTGCCCGGCGAGCTGGGTCGTTTCGTCTTGCCGGACGAGTTCCTTCCTCGACAGGGCTTGGAGGCTGGGTGCAACTGCCTCCCGGAGACCCTCGGGGGCGAGTTCCTCGACGGCGCCGCGGTAGAACACCTGGCCTATGACGGCTCCCCGCTCGATCACCGATCGCTCGGTGGCCCCGAGACGGTCGAGGCGCGCGGTGAGCAGCGCCGAGATCGATGGCGGGATCGTGATCTCGCCGATGCCCGCCAACACGATCCGCCCCCCGTCGTCGCCCGGGCGCAGGGCGCCGTCGTCGATCAGCATCGAGACCATCTGCTCGACGAACAAGGGGTTCCCTTCGGCCGCTGCGATGATGCGGGAGCGGGCATGGTCATCCAGCGGGGACCCGAGCAGGTTCTCGGCCACGAGGGCACTCTCCTCCTCAGAGAGAGGCTCGAGCGTGATCGTATGGATATCCGGTCCCTCCTCGCCCCAGTCGGGATGCTCCTCGAGCAGATCCTTGCGTGATGAGCACACGAGGAGGATCGGTGCTTCCGCGGAATCGACGACGAACCGCAACAGGTCGAGGAAGGTCGCCTCCGCCCAGTGGATGTCCTCGATCAAAACGATCAGCGGCTTCCGGCAGGCAAGTGGTTCGAGCAGCCGCCGGGCCGCCCAGAACGTCTCTTGGATCGGAAAGGTCGTGCCGAACAGGCCGATCGCGGCCCCGATCCGTTCGGCGACATCCGGCTCCAGCGTGAGCGCCTCGAGCTTGGAGGCCGCGAGCTCGTGAGCGTCGTCGTCCCCGATCTCGGCCGCCGACCGCACGACCTCGGCGAGCGGCCAGAACGTGATGCCCTCTCCGTAGGGGAGACATCGGCCGCGGAGCGGCCAGACCTTGTCGCCCGCCCGAACGAGAAACTCGCGCAGCAGCCGGGACTTGCCCACTCCGGCGGCTCCGAACACCGTGACAAGCTGGGGGTGCGCGTTCGCCCGAGCTTGGCTCAGTGCCTCCATCAGGGTTCCGAGCTCGGCAACCCGTCCCACCATCGGCGCGTCGAGCCGCCGGGCGACCCCGTCGTTGGCGGAGACAGACAAAAGCTTGTACGCGGGCACGCGCCCGGCCTTGCCCTTGAGCTCAAGCGGCTCGACGGCCTCGACCTCGACGGCGTCGCGAACCAGCTGATAAGTGAGCTCGCCGATCAGGATCCCCAGGGCCGGCGCCGCCTGCTCCAGCCGCGCTGCGGTATTCACCGCGTCGCCCGTGACGAGCCGCTGCCCGCTCGAGACGTCTCCGGCGACCACCTCACCGGTGGTCACGCCGGTTCGGCTCTCCAGACGAACACCCCATCGGGCGTTGAGCCGTTCGTTCACCTCCTCGAGAGCCTTCTTCATCTCGAAGGCTGCCCGTACGGCCCGGACCGCGTCGTCCTCGTGAAGCTTCGGGAGCCCGAACACCGCCATGATGGCGTCGCCGATGTACTTCTCGACCGTGCCGCCGTGCCGTTCGAGGACTGTCCGCATCTCGTTGAAGTACACATTCAGAACCTCCCGGAGCGATTCGGCGTCGAGCCGTTCGCCCAGGCTCGTGGAGCCCTTCAGGTCGCTGAAGACGATCGAGACCGTTCGCCGGACCTCCTGGGCCACGGTCTCAGGCACAAGGCTCATCCCGCAGATGCCGCACAGGCGGAACCGATCCGGGTTCTCCTCACCGCAGCTCGCGCAGATCTGCACGGCAGGAGTCTAGGTGCCGGTCGGCAGCATCTCCACGACTGGGGATCGCACCTAAGCACGAGCAGGCATCAGAAGGGCCGCCTCGCGATGGCCCTTCTGATCGGCGGAGAAGCCAGCACGGTCTGCTGGGCGCACGTTCCGCCAGAACAGGATGCCGCGGCATTGCCGACACCATCCCCCTGACAGCTATGCAGGGACCAGCGACGGAACAGGGCGACCGGTGATACAACCTGAAGCTGACCCGGCAGCCTGTGGAGCAGCGGGACCCACACGCTCGGGGCGTGCCATGCGAGCCCGCCGCGCCACCAGAAGCAGGCGGTCCCGCTCGCCGGCCTGCTGCGCGTCGTGCTGCACGGCCTTCGAGAGGTACTCGTGGAAGGTCATGGCCTGCCCGGCAACGACTGCCTGCCGGCCTTTTGCGGGTCGGCTTTGGTTCTCACGTTGCCGGAGCAGGAAAGTTGCCCCGAGATACATCCGTTCGCCCGGACGGCCAGTTTGAGAACGTGTTGCGTTAATAACACGTCACGTTATCATGGGATGCGTGCTGCGATCCTTCCGGGACAAGGACACCGAAGCCGTCTGGCACCGGAGGCGGTCGCGGAAGCTTGACATGTCCTTACAACGGACGGCCTGGCGGAAGCTGGCGATGCTGGATGCGGCAGAGACCCTGGCGGACCTGACGGTGCCACCCGGGAACCGGCTAGAGAAGCTGGCCGGAGATCGTGCCGGTCAGCACAGCATCCGGATCAATCGGCAGTGGCGGGTCTGCTTCCAGTGGACCGACGCCGGGCCCGAGGACGTGGAGATCACCGACTATCACTAGGAAGGGAGGGGCATGGCAGCGGACACGGTCATGGCACCCGTGCATCCTGGCGAGATCCTGCTGGAGGAGTTCCTCAAGCCGCTCGCGGTGAGCCAGTACCGGCTGGCCAAGGAAGTGGGGGTCCCGGCCCGGCGGATCAACGAGATCGTGCACGGCCAGCGCCGCATCAGTGCCGACACGGCGCTGCGGCTGGCCCGTTTCTTCGGCACCTCCGAGCGGTTCTGGATCAACTTGCAGGCGCGGTATGACCTGGAGGCCGAAAAAGACCGGCTCGGCGATGCGCTCGACGGCATCCGCCCGCTCAGCGCCGCCAGCTGATTCTCATCGGCGACTGTGCGGGCTGTCCTGGGAGCGGGGTGCCTCCCGCAGGCGGTGAGGAGCCCGTCAGCCAGCCCCGGTTACAAAGCGTTATGGCTTTGCAGGACACCTTCAAGATCATCCGACCGTTATCTGACCGTCGTTCTGGACGTAGAGAGTTGGCACTCAGCCTCACGGACTGGCTCTCGATGGCACGCCGTTCCGGCATGGCGGAGACACTTGATGAACAGGCGAGGGATCCCGCCCGCGTCGGCCCTGCGGCTGCTGGCAGCTCTAGTTCAGCTGCAGCCGTGTACCGCTTCAGAACTCGCCTGGGTGCTGTGACCTGCGGTTTGGCCGGATAGGTCGGTTGCGGCAAGATCGCGGTTAGTGTCCCTTCGCCTGCTCTACCTGATCATGATCCGGGTCTGCGGCTGGCTGGTGCTGCTCGGCCGCAGCGAGGCGTCCAAGCACGCGGAGATCATGGTGCTCCGTCATGAGGTCGCGGTGCTTCGCCGTCAGGTGGCCCGGCCCAGGCCGGACTGGGCTGACCGGGCGGTCCTGTCGGCGCTGGCCCGGCAGCTTCCAGCCGTGCTGCGCGCCCATCGGCTCGTCACGCCGGGGACGGTGCTGGCCTGGCACCGCCGACTGATCACCCGCAAATGGACGTACCCGAGCCGGCTGCTTCCGCCTCTTGATCCGAGACCGTGACGCCAAGTTCACCAGTGTCTTCGACACCATCTTCGCCGCCGTGGGCGTGACGACGGTCAGGATCCCGCCGCGGGCCCCGCGCGCGAACTGTTATGCCGAGAGATGGGTACGCACCGCGCGAGCCGAGTGCACCGACCGGATGCTCATCCACGGCGAACGGCACTTGCGATCAGTCCTGGGCCAGTACGCCGGCCATTACAACGGGCACCGCCCGCACCAGTCCCGCCAGCAACGGCCGCCCGGCCAGAAGGCCCAAGTCAGCGCTCTGCTGAACTTGCCGATTCAGCGGCGGAAGGTGCTCGGTGGCGTGATCAACGAGTACTACCAGGCGGCGTAGCAGATCTCATGAACACCAGGTCAGATGACACGCGATTAGGTTTGGAGCGGTACAGCCCTCTGAGAAGGAGCTCATGGATCTGTTCGGCGTAGCGCGCACCACGGTCAGGCGCACCATCGCCTACCTCCGGGACCAGGCTGTCATCCGGACCGTTCCTGGGCGGGGAAGCTACGTCGCGAAACGCGGATCCTGACTCGTTTCTCCGGGGAACCTGCCGGTAGGCATCCGGGTCCCTGCCTCGCCGCCCTCCCCGTGCACGGCGATTGGCGGCGTGGTCTGCGGGTAGCGGCGTCGTAGCCCGCGACCAAAGGACAGCGGGAATGAGGACTGCGGCCACGCCAGCAGCACCGGGACGGATGAGGGGGAGGTAAGCATGAGCAGCTACACCGCGGTGACCGCGCTGCACGAGAATATCGATCAACGGGCGGGCGCCGTGCACGACTGGCGGGTGAGCCAGTTGGCCCGTCTCGGCCTGGCATGGCCGGTGGCCGAGGCCGTCGCCGATCGGGTCGACTGGCATGATGTCGCGAAGCTGGTGCAGCGCGGCTGCCCGGCCGCGCTCGCAGTCACCATTCTTGACTGATGCGCCCAGCTCCCGCCGCGCCCGGCGGCCGATGCGCGCGGCGTGACTCGCAGATAGCACGTGCCGGATTGAGCAGCCTGCCGCCCTAAATCCTTCGCCCCGTGGACACGATGACGCCCGCCAGCCAGCTCGCCAGCGCCCTGCCACCACCGGCTCCGGGCGGCCCAGCACCTTGTGCTCACCGCGGCCGTCCCGCTCTTGGTCTTGGAGCCGATCGATCGCCCGCCGCTGACACTGCATGCGACCAGAAATCCGGCACCACATCTCTGGCTCAAGCGAGGAAGGAGGGTGCATGTTACCTGCCCGCGGTGCCGGATATCCGGTTCGATTCTGGACAGCTGAGACCGAGGAACTGGTAACGCCGACCCGACTGAGGAGCTCAGATGCCGTCCAAGTCCGCCAACGTCAAGAACGAGAAGCAGTACGAGAAGCTGAAGGAAAAGGGCATGTCGAAGTCACGCGCTGCCCGCATCGCCAACAGTCCCGGTGCCTCGAGCCGCGGCGGCAAGAAATCCGGATCGGGCTCCAGCCCTAAGCAAGGTGGCACTACTGCACAGAAGAAGAAAGCGGGCGCCAGGGGGGGCAAGGCGGCCGCGCGCAAGAAGTGAGCCCCGGCGCAGGCCTGTCTGGGCCCGAGGCTGAGTGAGCCCGCTCCGGGCCCTTCGCGCCACCGCTGGGACTATTCAGCCGTTCGAAGTGCAGCAAGTTTGCGACGCTGGGCGAGTTGTCCTCTAGGGCGCGGCAAAGTAGCACGCGCGACATGGCGGGCTTGAGCCCGCCGTCTCCTGACGCGCAGCGGCCGGGGTCAGAGCCCTGCGCGCAGCAGCTCACAAGACCATGATCACGCCGGTCACCGACAGATCGTTCTGCGTTACCCCCGACTGGATCAGGTCCCCGATGACGATCAGCAGCGACTGCTCCCAGCTGCACTGTGGCCAGTGGTAGCGGGCGATTCCGTCGGCCGGCCGGTACTCGGCGGTATAGAGCGTCCCGAAGCCCTGGTGGAAGCGGCTGGCGTAGAGGGGCGGCCGCAGGCAGGCCTCGATGATGCCGGATACGCCCGGTGCCGTGCGCGAGCAATTCCTCGAGCCGCCGCTCCCGCTCCACGCTGCGGATCGCCGTTGCGTACGGAGCCCATTCCACGCTGCCCTGGTGGTTGGTTGTCACGGCCCGGTCGGTCACCCGGGGCGGCCGGTCCGGAGCGACGTACACCGTGGCCCACCGGCCACTGCGGTCCAGCGCCGTGACGTTGTAGGACATGTGCACCGGAACCCTGCGCAGGACCTGCACAGCCTCCTCGACGGTCCCGCAGACCTCCAGCACGTAGCGGATGACGAGCGGGATGCCGAAGCCGTCGCCGACCTCCGGCCGGCCTCCGAACGTCAGCGAGACGGCGAGCCCGGCGGGGGCACCGCCCGGCACGGAACGCTGTTCCACCACACCGCCCTCTCCAGCGATACCGCAGCTACCCTGTGCCGCTCACCGCTAACGCGATACGTCGGCCTGTTGTCGTTGGCCGGGAGATGGTATTCGGGGATCTCGCCACCGCGGTCACGCTGAGCGGGCGTCCTTAGCCTGCTCTCGATAAGTCCTCGCTTCGGCGAGCGACCGAGGCCCGCTACCGGATGGAGAACGCCAGGGTTCCGCCGATGCAGGCCACGCCGATCACGATCCAGGTCACGTAGTCGTTGACCACCCCGCTCTGGAAGCGGCGGATGGTCCGCACCAGGCCCGTACCCGGCTCGAAGCCGCGGCGCAGCAGTGGCAGGCGCTGCCAGTAGAGGGCGAGGGAGGCGAGGAGGAGCGCCCCGGCAGCCGACCCGAGACCGGTGGCCAGGCCCGCCGCGGTGATCCCGGTGGGCCCGGGCGGGAAGAGCGCCGAGGGCTGGGCCACGTGCGCACCGGACAGGACGGTGGCGTTGTAGGCGGCCTGGTCCTGAAACCGCACGGCCGCCGCCTGGACGGCCGGGCCGATGCCGGACAGCAGGCCGGAGACGAGGCCGGCCGCGGCGAGCACCGCGGCCGGAACGATCATGGAAAGCGGGGTCCGCTGCTTGGCCTCCTCGGTCTCGCTGGTTTCCTCGGAGGCCTCCACCGCCATCTGCGGGTCCTCGCTGGGCGGGTCGCCCAGGCCGTAGAAGACGCCCCCCGCCACCCGCAGCACGGCCGCGCCGACCAGCACCGAGCAGATGACCAGCACGGCCGTCAGCCACGCCAGGCCGCGTGAGCTGCCGCTCTCCTCGAGCCAGCCCTTCCCCAGAAAGAGGGCGAACGGGGGCATGTCGGCAAGCCCGAGGCCGGCCAGGGTGAATACCACGCCCGTGACCCGCAGCCGGCGGCCCCGGCCGTGCAGCCAGGTCTCGTTGACCGAGCCGAGACGGTGCAAGACGATGCCCACGCACAGGAACAGCGCGGCCTTCACCAGGGCGTGACCTGCCACGTAGACGGCCGCGCCGGCCAGCCCGAGCGGGGTGAGCAGGGCGATGCCGGTCAGGAACATGCCGGCGTGGCTGATGGTGGAGAACGCGAGCAGCCGTTTGAGGTGCCGCTCACGGAAGCAGAACAGGGCGCCGACCACGGCGGTCAGCACCCCCAGCGCCAGGAAGGTGCCGGTGATGACGGACCGGTGGCCGAGCGAAGAGCCGAACATGGACCAGTAGACGCGGGTGATCCCGTACAGCCCGAGTTCCACCATGACGCCGGACAAGAGCACGCAGACCGGCGTCGGGGCGACCGCGTGGGCATCGGCCAGCCAGAAGTGGAAGGGCACGATCGCGCCCTTGATCAGGAATCCGGTGATGATGAGGACGAAGGCGACCACGACGAGCCGGTCCGGTCCGGACCGGGCGATGGCGGCGCCGATCTGGGCCATGTTCAGCGCCCCGGTGCGCCCGTAGATGATGGCGATGCCCGACAGCGACAGGTAGGCGCCCACGCTGTTGGTGATGGCGAAGTTCAGGGCACCCTGCAGCGGCCCGCGTTCTTCCGGCCGGTAGGCGGTGAGGGCGTAGGCCGACACCCCCATAAGCTCAAACCACACGAACAGGTCGAAGATGTCCCCGGTGAGGCAGAAGCCGACCATGCCGGCCAGGAAGGTCAGCATGAGGACGTGATAGTAGGTGGCCACTCGCTCGAAGTAACGCCAGGAAAAGATCATGGCTGCGACCACGAGCACGGCGGCCAGGCAGGCCAACCCGGCGCTCAGCGGCCCGGCGGCGAAGCCGATGCCGATCGCGATCCCGTGGGACGGCCGGAAGCCGGCAAACCAGTAGACGGCATCCCCATGAGCCGTACGGACCATGATCACCGCCAGCATGGCCGCGACCGCGGCGGCGGTGAGGATGGCGGCCGCATCCAGCACCCGCCGCTGGCCGCGGAGCAGCATGTTCAGCGCCGATATCGCCGCCGCCACCAGCAGCGGCGTCGCGGTGGCGAGGGCCAGCAACTGGTCCACGGCGGGCGCCTCAGCCCTTGAACTGGACGAGTTCTTGCGGATCGAGGGTGCCGAACCGCTTGTGCGCCTGGATGGCGAAGGCCAGCAGCAGCGCGGTCACGGCCGCCTCCACGACCACGTCGGTCAGGGCCAGCGCCTGGACCACGGGGTCCACCGCAGGCGTGTGCACCGGTATGTCGGAGAAGTACGGGGCGGCCGCGCCGCGCTTGTAGCCCACTCCCAGCAGCAGCACATAGGTGGAGGACTGGACAACGATCAGGCAGACGATCTGATGCACCAGGTGGCGGCTGGTGACCATGCCGTAGAGACCGGCGGCCAGTATCCACGCCACGACCACGAACGGGAAGAACTGCATCACCGGCTCTCCTGCCGGACCAGGAGCGTCTGCTCAAGCAGCTCGCTCACGATCAAAATGAAGGCGGAGGCGACCTCGATGCCGACAAAGAAGCTGATGAGCGCGATGGTCCCGGACGAGCTCACCGCGCCCGGGGTGCTGCCAAGTGGCAGGAAGTTGGACAGATACGGCAAGCCCATGGCCACCGCGCTGACGCCGAGGGCGGCGAAGCCGCCCGCCCCGGCCGCCCCCGCGGCATCGGTGATATCCACGGGGCTGATCCGCTTGAAGACGAGGAACTCCCCCGCCAGATAGATCAGGACGAAGCTGGTGGCCAGCACCACTCCGGCCTGGAAGCCGCCGGAAGGGCTGGTCTGGGCGTGCGAGGCGAGGTACCACCCGATCAGCAAAGTGGGCCCGACCAGGACCAGGGCGACCATCCGGATGGCGTCACTGGCAGGCGGCGCATCCCGGTCCATCGCCTCGTCGCGGGCAGGCCGCTCCCGCTCGCCGCGCAGATGGCGGAGAACGGTGGCCACCCCGATGGCGGCGGCGAAAAGAATGAACTCCTCGCCGAGCGTGTCGAAGCCGCGGTACTCGAAATTCACCGCCGACACCACGCCGGTGGCCTTCGTCTGCGCCACGGCGATGCGGTTGATGATGTCCCCGTAGGGACCGGGGTAGTTGCCGAAGCCGGGCAGGCCCGTCAGGCCCCACAGGTAGAAGGCGGCAAACCCGGCCATCCCGGCCAGGAAGAGGAGGCGGCGTGCCGCCGGGGTCATTCCTCCCGCCTCCTCACCTTCGCCAGGGTCAGCACCAGCAGCAGCGGGAGAACCACGGCGCCCACTGTCAGCTCGGACAGCGTGACATCGGGTGCCTGGAAGGCCAGGAACAAGATCGCCAGCAGCACGCCGTAGACGCTCAGCGCGATGACCTGGCGGACCGGGTCACGGACGAGCACCACGCCCGTCGCGCCGGCCGCTACCAGGACCAGGATCGTCACCTGCAGGACATCCATCAGACCAAGCGGCGCCGCATACGGGGTTGCCGCCGCCAGGGCGCTCGTGGTCACTGGTGTCCCTCGCCGGAACGGGCCCTGTCATGCCCGCCAGGGCGCCAGTCTCCCTTCTCCCGGACGCGGGCGGCCCGGATCGTGGCATGAGTAAGGAAGGGGCCGGCGATCACCATGAACAGCAGAGCCATGACGGTCTCGGTGGTCGTGGCGGAGAAACCCGCGTGCACCAGCACCGCCAGCGTCACCAGGACAGGGGCCACCAGGGCGGCAGGCGTCACGAAGTGAAGCTTGTCGTAGACGCCGCGCATCACCAGCACACCCGCCGACGAGGCGAGCACAATCACCACCGCCAGCCCCAGCAGCGCGTCGGTGAAGACCTCCCTGATGATCACAGCCAGCGCTCCAGCGCATGGACGAAGACCAGTCCGCTGCCGAACAGCAGCACGGCCAGCACGATCGGCAATTCCAGCTCGCCGAAGCGGTTGAAGCCCTCGGCGAGGAGAACCAGCACCATGACGGCGATGGAACTGATGGCCTCATACCCGACGAGCGCTTCCATGGCCGTGCCCCGCCAGACCACGATCCCGCACGGGATGACCCCGATCAGCATGACGATGGCCGCGACCACGAAACCGCTCACGGGGCAGCCTTCCCCTCGCTCGCCACCAGCTGGTGGACGACCATGACGCTGCGCTCGCGGTCGATCCCGAGCACGAAGGTGTTGGGGGCGACCGACCGCCCACCGACAAGCAGCACCCGCCGGATGGCATCTTCATCGCTGGTGCCGCCGAAGCGGGCGGGGATCTCCCGGAATCCGCCGGGTGGCTGCTCACCGCGGACCAGGCGCCGCCAGAGGGCCGCGAAGACGACCACCGTGTCCCGCGCGACCTGGCCCGGCAGGCTCAGCACGGGGACCAGCCACCCGGCCCGTATGCGGAACCGGGTAGCGGCCTGGTGGGTGACCAGGTCGGCCAGGAAGGCCGCCAGGGCCGCGGCTCCGGCCCCGGCCAACAGCTCATCTACCGCGATGGAGTCGTCCACGATGACCCACAGCGACATGAGCAGAACCCACCACACCAGCCAGGCACCGGTCCGGCGGGCGGCGGGGACCTCATGCTGGCGCCTGAGGCGCTGGCCGGCGTGCGGCCCGCTCAGCCCCCGCATCGCCAGATACCGGTCCGCTCAGGCACGCGCGGGAACTGCCCGTGCACACCGGCGGCAAACCTGTCCCTACTCGCTGCGGAGTGAGGCCGAGCACTCCGGCCTTAGCGGGGTAGGCCTGATTCTCATTCCGTCGGCGCTGGCCCGCCCGGCAAGACAAGCAGTCCCGCCAGGAGGAAAGCGGGTCATGCAGCACCTCGTAGCCACCTACGGGTATGTGGCCATATTCGTGCTCATGGTGGCGGAGTCGGCGTGCATTCCGGTCCCCTCCGAGCCGATCGTGACCTTCGTCGGCGCGCTCGCTGCCGGCGCCGTCCCAGGGACCAGCCTCAACCTCGTCGCCGTGATCGCCGCCGGGGTAGCCGGCAACGTGGTCGGCAGCTACATCGCGTGGGCGGTGGGAAGGTACGGCGGCCAGCCTGCCCTGCGGCGATGGGGCCACCGGCTCTGGCTGCGCGATCACGACCTGGACCGCGCCAGCAACTGGTTCGCCCGGTGCGGCCCGAAGGCCGTCCTA
>WNGI01003792.1_pt1 | contig 13388 bp, 11 predicted proteins | sample 5400621 | NCBI WGS metagenome assembly WNGI01 (sample SAMN13153374, study PRJNA577476) | soil metagenome | isolation source: 20 cm soil or saprolite under Garry oak tree replicate 1 | place: USA:California | collected 2016-06-15
CTCGCGGTCGCCACGGAAGTCTCATTTGGTGCACTCGAGCGAGCGACCGTTCCCGCGGGAATGCGGGTAGTCCGGTGAGCGTTCCCGCTCGTATCGACCCTTCGGCGGGTCATACTCGACGCGAGGCCGGCAGCCTAAGCGCTACGGCCGGGGAGGATCCCACATGAAGCTGAAGCGGGGCACAACATTCATCGCCGCCCTCGTCGCGGTCGCCGTCGTGGCGAGCGCGTGCGGTGGCGCCGGAAGCGGCACGGCCGGGGGTACCGCGGCGACGCGGCCAGACGTCATCGTCGGGTCGACCAACTTCTACGAGCAGATCACGCTCGGCGAGCTCTATTCCCAGATCCTCGAGGCAAACGGCTACAAGATCACCCGGAAATTCAACCTAGGGAATCGCGAGATCGTGGAGCCTGCGCTCGAATCGGGCCAGATCGACGTGGATGCCGAGTACCTGGCGACGCTCCTCGCGTTCGTCGATAAGGACGGCAAGGTAGCCAAGCCGACGACCGATCCGAAGGAAACGCAGACGGGCCTGCAGAAGGCGCTCGATCCCAAGGGTCTCACCGTCCTCGACTACGCCCAGGCGACCGACCAGAACGGGTTCGTCGTCACGAAGGACACAGCAAGCTCGAAGAATCTCAAGAAGCTGAGCGACCTCGCGCCGGTCGCCGGGACCATGGTCCTGGGCGGGCCACCGGAGTGCCCGACGCGTCCCTTCTGCGCGCTCGGTCTGAAGAACGTCTACGGCATCACCTTCAAGGACTTCAAGCCCCTCGATACAGGTGGGCCGCTCACGATCACAGCGCTCGAGGGAAAGCAGATCGATGTCGGGCTCCTCTTCACGAGCGACCCGAGCATCGTCGCGAAGAGCTTCGTGCTCCTCGACGACGACAAGCATCTGCAGCTCGCGGACAACATCGCTCCGGTCGTGCGGAGCGCGCTGTTGTCGAAGGACGACGGCACGCTCAAGCGACTTCTCAACTCGATCAGCGCGAAACTGACCCAGGCCGAGCTCAACGACATGAACAAGCAGGTCGCCGTCGACAAGGCCGACAGCAAAGTGGTCGCGGCCGCGTGGCTCAAGAAGCAGGGCCTCATCAAGTAACCACGCACTGGACCGCGCTCGGCGGCGTGCTTCGCACCGGAGCCGCCGCCGCGGCGTGGGGCACGACAGGCGAGACCGAGGTCTTCGCGATTCACGACGATGGCCAGGTCTGGGACCGGTACTGGGACGGAAAATCCTGGCACGCCTGGGAGTCGCTCGGCGGCGCGTTCACAGGTCAGCCCGCCGCCGCGGCCCGGCACGCCGGCCGCATCGACGTCTTTGCGATCGGAACCGACGGACTGCTCCGCCACCGCTGGTGGGATGGAAAGCGATGGGTCGACTGGCGCGATGTCCCAGATGCTCCACGCGGGTGCCACGCGGTCGCGTGCGCGTGGAGCGGTGCGCGACTTGATGTCTTCGTCTGGGCTGCCGACGGCGGTCTCCACTACGCGGACCTCGCTTGAGCGAACGCTTCGACTTCGTCGTCATCGGGGCCGGGGCTTCGGGCGAAGCCGCGGCGAGCTATGCGCGCGCTCGCGGCGCGACGGTCGCGCTCGTCGAGCGGGATCTCTTCGGCGGCACCTGCGCGTTCTGGGGATGCATGCCGTCGAAAACGCTGCTGCACGCGGCCGAGATCCGCGCCTGCGGCGGCGACTATCCCTGGGAGAAAGCGTCCGCCCGCCGCGACTACATGATCGTCCGCGAGGGCCGTGACTACCCCGACGACTCGGGGCACGTCAAGGGATACAAGGCGGCGGGCACGGTCCCGGTACGCGGCTCGGCGAAGATCGCCGGACCCGGCAAGGTGGTCGTGCGGACGGATGACGGCGCGCGCGAGCTCGAGGCACGCGACATCGTGATCGCCGTCGGCTCCATCGGAAAGGTGCCGAATCTCGAGGGCCTCGCCGAGGCCGGCTTCTGGACGAACAGAGAAGGTACGAGTCTTCGCGAGCTTCCGAAGAGCATCGCCATCCTCGGTGCAGGGCCGTCCGGAACGGAGCTCGCCCAGGTGTACGCGCGCTTCGGTGTCCGCACGACGCTCGTGAGTCCACGGCAGGTGAACCCGACCGACCACCCGCGCAGCTCGGCGCTGCTCGCGAAGGCGCTTCGCGCGTCTGGGGTCGACGTGCGCGAGAACGCGCGCGCACAGCGCGTCCGGCCGCGCGCCGGCAAGGGCGGCGAGCACGTCGTCGAGCTCGCCGATGGATCGACGGTCGAGGCCGCGGTCATCGAGCTCAACGTCGGCCGCACCGCCGCGCCCGCGCTCTCGAGCCTTGGTCTCGAGGCTGTTGGGATCGCGTACGACGGCGGGGACATCCTGAAGGTCGACGACGGCACCCTTCGCGCCGCCGACCACGTATACGGGATCGGCGATTGCGTCGGTCACGAGCTCTCGACGCACCTCGGGCATTACGAAGGCGAGACGGCGGTGAAGATCGCGCTCGGCGACAACATCCGCGCCGACTTCAGCGCGACGCCGCGCGCCGTCTACACCGATCCCGAGACCGCCGCGGTCGGTCTCCTTCTTGATCAGGCCAAAGAGCGCGGCCTTGAGGTATATGAGGAGACGGCCAATATCGCGACGAGTGCGAAGGGCTACGTGAGCGAGTCGGAGGGCCACGTCTCGGTCGTCATCGATCGGAAGAACAAGATCGTGGTCGGCGCGTTCATCGGCGGGCCCGCCGCATCGGAAGCGATCCACGAGGCGGTGCTCGCCATAAAGCTCAAAACACCGATCGGCGTCCTTGCCGAAACGATCCACGCCTTCCCCACAGTCGCGCGCGTCATGGGCGGACTCTTCGCGAAAGCCGCGCTCGCGCTTCGGTGAGCGAGGATTACCTCACGCTCCTGGACTGGCGCCGTCAGGTCGCCGATCTCTACTCGGGCGTCCGCGCGACTCTGCGCACCGACGCGCCCGCCGGACACGCGCTCTGGCGCTCGACGCGGGACCAGCTCTTTCGCACGCATCCGCAGTCGCCGCTGCCGGTCGACGAGCGTGCGACCTTCCGCGGGCTGCCGTACTTCCCGTATGACCCGCGTTTCGCCACACGAGCGCGGGTGCGGCCGCTGCCTGAGGAGCGCTACGACGTGCCGTCGAGTGGGGACGGCGTGATCCCGTTCGTGCGTATCGGTGCCGTGGACCTCGCCTGGGGCTCGCTAGATGTGTTCTGGCTCGACGCGTACTCGGGCGGGGTGTTTCTTCCCTTCCGCGACGCGACTGCGGGCAAGACCACGTATGGCGCCGGCCGTTATCTACTGGACACCGCGAAGAGCGCGGATCTCGGCGCCGCGGGTGACGAACTCGTCCTCGATTTCAACTTCGCATACCACCCCTCGTGCCGCTACGACCCGAAGTGGGTCTGCCCGCTGGCTCCGCCCGGGAATAGGCTCGCGGTCAGCATCGAGGCGGGGGAGCGCATGTCGTGAGCAGCCGAGAGCGCTGGACGCTGATCGCCGCCGTGCTCGGCTCGTCGATCGTCTTCGTCGATTCGTCCGTTGTGACAGTCGCGCTGCCGAAGATCGGCCGCGAGCTCCCGACGACGGCCCTCGGCGTGCTCGAGGGCCAGCTCTACGTGTACACCGGGTACCTCCTGACGCTCTCGGCGCTCCTCGTCCTCGCGGGAGCGCTCTCTGACTACTACGGCCGGCGGCGCATCTTCCTTATCGGGCTCGTCGGCTTCGGACTCACGAGCGTTCTTTGCGGCCTCGCGCCGAACATGGAATTCCTCGTGGTGTCGCGCGTCCTGCAAGGTGCCGCCGGCGCGATCCTGGTGCCCGGTTCGCTTGCGCTGCTAACCGCGAACTTCACCGGCGAAGCCCAGGGCCGCGCGTACGGGGTGTGGGCGGCCGCGACGGCGGCCACGACCATCCTTGGCCCGTTCATCGGTGGCATCCTCGTCGACACGATCTCGTGGCGCGTCGCGTTCCTCATCAACGTGCCGCTTGTCGTACTCGCGGTGTGGGCGACCGCGAGTCATGTCTCCGAGAGCCGCAACGAAAACGCAACCGGCCATTTCGACTGGGTCGGTGCCGCGGTGGTAGCCATCGCGGTCGGCGGCCTCAGCTTCGGCGCGACCTATGGTCAGCAACGCGATTGGCGCGATCCGCTGGCGTACGTCGTGCTTGCGGCCGGCGTCGTCGCGACCATCGCGTTTCCGTTCCTTATGGCACGGAGCCGCGAGCCGCTCGTGCCCCTCGAGCTCTTCAAATCGCGGAACTTCACTGTCACGAACATTTCGACGTTCCTCATCTACGGAGCGCTCTACGTGACCTTCTATTACCTCGCCCTATTCCTTCAGGGCGTGCTCGGATATTCGGCGGCGGCGGCAGGCCTCGCCGGCATCCCCGGAGGGCTCCTCCTGGTTTTCCTCTCCACCCGATTCGGTGCTCTCTCGGCGCGGTTGGGTCCGAAGATCTTCATGAGCGTCGGGCCGCTGCTCATGGCGATCGGGGTTCTCTGGTTCGCGCGCGTCCCGCCAACGAGCCCGGCGTGGGTGTTCATTCCCGGCGATCCGTCGACCTGGATCCCGCCGAATCAATACTTCGTCGACTTTCTACCAGCGCAGATCATTTTCGGTTTCGGGCTCGCCATGATGGTCGCCCCGCTCACGACCGCGCTCATGACGAGTGTCCCCGTGCGCAACTCCGGTGTGGCCTCGGCGGTGAATAACGCGATCTCCCGGGTCGGTCCGCAGCTCGCCGGTGCGGTGATCTTTGTCGCGATCACCGCGAGCTTCTATTCGGGCATGGCCGCGCGCATTCCCGGCACCGACACGTCCGATCCCGCGTTCCGCCATGACTACCCGCCCCTGACCGTCCCGCGTACCGCCGACGCGCGCGCCCAGGCTGCTCGCGAACAGTCGACCGAGGCGTTCCACCTGGCGATGTACGTCGGCGTCGCACTGCTCCTCGCGGGGGCGGTGGTAAACGCGGTCGGCATCTCGAACGAGGTGGCCCTCAAAGCGGCCAAGCCCGAGCCTGCCGCCGCCGGATAGGTCGGAGCGGGTCCTCGCGGCCCCAGGCGCCTTGACTTTATTGGTAAGTGAAGACTAACGTAAGCCCTGGCTATCAGACAACCCAAAAGGGGAGGGCTACATGGGCGATCCGGTCACGAATTTCGAGGTGAACAGCGCCGATCCGGCGAAAGCGCGCCGTTTCTACAGCGCGGTGCTCGGCTGGAAGATGAACGAGGTCCCCCAGACCGGCTACACGTTCGTCGACACCGACGCCGGCGGCAAGGGGATCGGCGGCGGGATCGGTCCGCTCCGCGGGCCCAAGCCGTTCGTCACCTTCTACGTCGTCGTGCGCGATCTGGGTGCGACCTTGAAGAAGGCCACCGACGCCGGTGGAAAGGTCGTTTTCCCGGCCACGAAGGTCGGACCTACCACGACGATCGCGCTGTTCAGCGATCCAGACGGGAACGTGATCGGCCTGACCGACGGCAAGTAGCGCGGCTCGCTAGAGCAGCAGTCCCTCGAGCGCCGCGACGATCGCGCGCTCGTGATCGCGCGTGTGGAAGTCGTGGAGCGGATGCGGGGAAAGATCGTGCTCCGTGGTCACGCCGCCGCGGCGCGTGTAGAGGACCGGGTAGATGTCGCCGGCCGGATTCTCCTCAAGCGTCGCCGCGACGGCGTCTGCCGGACCCGAATCGAGAAAGCTCTGCAGCGGCAGGATGCCGTCGTCCACGATCCCGCGCTTGGAGTCGCGCACCAGCACGCGGGCGAGGTACGACTTCTGGAGCCAGAGCTCCGGACCGTTCGTGACCTCGTGTAATAGATAGGACACAACCTCGGCGCGCGGTAGGACCGGCCGCTCGGGGTCGATCCGGAAGTGCCTCCTCGCTACCTCGCGGGCGAGGATGCGTCCGTTGTAGCGATGCCCGTTCACACCGCCGGAGTTGCTGGGCATGCCGTGCTTGCGAAGACCCGGCGATGCCTGGTGGATCGTGCCGCCGAAATACACGCCTGGGATCGTGGCGCTCTCCCAGAAGGGCGTCTGCGCCGGAAGCTTGTTCCGTCCGACGGTCGCGACGCCGAGCTTCGCGAGATCCTGGGTGGGGCTGGTGAAGCCCGTGGCGGCGATGACGTCATCGACTTCGAGGATCAGCTCGGTCTGCGCGTCGGCCTTGCGGGTGTGCACGTGGAAAATGGCGCCGGCTCTCTCGATCCGCTCGATCGACGCATCGAGCACGAGTACCCCTCCGGCGAGCACGTGGTCCTCGTATGGCTGCACGTATCGCGCGCGAACACCCACCAGCGAGCGCGTGTTGATCGAGAGCTTCGTCGGCGAAGGCGATGCGAGGACGATCTGCTTTGCCCACTGGAGGAATCCCGTCGCCAGCTCGAAACCGGAATTCTCCTTGCCGACGATGAAGACGCGCTTGCCCGCGTAGGACTCGGCCGGGCGCGTGTCGGCATAGTGCGGGACATCTTCGATGCCGGGGATCTGCGGCCGCCAGGGCTCCGCGACGCCGACCGCGAAGATCGGGACCTGGCAGCGGTACTCGCCGTCAGTGGTCTCGAGCACCCAGCGATCGCCATCACGCCGCGTCGCCGTCCACCGGCAGCCGTAGCGGACCGCGATGCCGGTGCGCTGCGCGAAGGCGGCGAGATTCCGTTCCATTTCCGGGCGCGATGGGTAATACGAAGTGCCGTCCATCATCGTGCACATCAGCGCGCGGCAATCCTTCTCCTCGGGTAGCAGGCTGTTCCAGTCGTAGCGCTCGTACTCGCGTGAGCCCTGCTCGAACGGCGCGTATGGCTTCGTCCACGAGAGCAGGCGCTGGAAGAAAGGCCACCGGCGGAACATGCCACCTGCGCTTTCGTCCGCCGAGATGACCGCGTGCTTCACCCCCAGGCGCGAGAGCGAGTAGCTGATCTGTAGGCCACCGGGGCCGCTTCCGACGAGGACGACCGGGTAATCGCCTGGCGGGTGCGGCCGGTCGCTCAGCCCACGCTCCGCACCGCGTTGGCCAGCTTGCGGGCCTCGGCCACCAGGATGCGGTAACAAACCCGCGGGTTCGCCTGTAAGAACTCCTTCAGGAGCTCGCCGGGGAGCACGAGACAGCGGAGCGGACGCGTCGCGACGATGTCCGCGACCGGCGCCTGGCCGAGGAGAACCGAGATCTCGCCGAAGAACTCGCCGCGTCCCAGCGTGTTCACGCGGCGGCCGCCGGCGATCGCGGCGGCCTCGCCCTCGAGGACGATGTAGAAGCCCGATCCCGAAAGGCCTTCGCGAAGGACCCGCTCGTCCTGCGCGAAGTAGCGTTCTTCGAGGGTGTGCGCGACGCGCTCCAGCTCGGGACGCGAGAGATCGGCGAAGATCGCCAGGCTCGCGAGCAGTTCGGTGATGTCGTCGGGCGCCGATCGCACGACGCTTGTCTAGGGCGTGCCGCGGGTCTTGGCAAACGCGGGATGGGGGAGAATGCGAGGAGGATGAGCGCGGGGAGAGGGTTGCCGGCCGGTACCCTCACGTTCCTATTCACCGACATCGAGGGCTCGACCAAGCTCCAAAACGGGCTCGGCACGGACCGCTACCAGGATGTCCTCGAGACACACACGCGGCTGCTCCGCGACGCTTTCAAGGACGGCGGCGTCGAGGTGCGCGTGGAAGGTGACGCGCTGTTCGTCGTCTTCGCCGTCGCTGCGCTGGCTGTCCGCGCCGCTGCCGCTGCCCAGCGCGCCCTCGCGGGAGCGACGTTCCCGCACGGTGCGACGGTGCGTGTGCGTATGGGGATGCACACCGGGGAGGGCCGCCCCGCGAGCGTCGAGGCAGGCGCGGACTACGTCGGCATCGACGTGAACCGTGCCGCACGCGTCGCCGCAGCGGGGCACGGTGGGCAGGTCTTGCTCACCGAAGCGACGGCGACGCTCGCGCGCGCCGATCTCGGCGACGGGATTTCGCTACGCGACCTCGGCGAGTTCCGGCTCAAGGATCTGGCGAGACCGGAGCGCCTCTATCAGCTCGTCATCAGCGGGTCCCCGACGGACTTTCCCCCCGTGCGGAGCCTCGACCGAACCCCGACGTTCCTTCCGCCGCAGCCTTCTTCTTTCATCGGCCGGGCGCGCGAGATCGCCGAAGGCCAGCGTCTTCTCGCGCGAGCGCGCCTCGTGACGCTCACAGGTCCGGGCGGCACCGGAAAGACGCGGCTCTCGCTCCGCATCGCCGAGGAGTCCGCGCACGAGTTCGGCGACGGCACGTACTTCGTGCCGCTGGCCCCGATCAGCGATCCGGAGCTCGTGCCATCGACGATCGCGCACACCCTCGGCGTCCAGCTCTCCGGCTCGGAGGTCCCGCTCACACGCGTCCTCGATCATGTGCGCGGCAAGCAGATGCTGATCGTGCTCGACAACTTCGAGCAGATCCTCCCAGCGGCGCCAGTGGTCGGTCAGCTTCTCGGCGCGAGCGCTGCGCTCAAAGTGATCGCCTCGAGCCGTGCACCGCTTCGCATCGCCGGCGAGCAGGAGTTCCCGGTCCCGCCGCTCGAGCTGCCCGATCCGCTGCATCTGCCCCCGCTCGAGGTGTTGGCGCAGTCGGACGCCGTGCGCCTCTTCATCGAGCGCGCGAGCGCGGTCCGGCCCGACTTCAAAGTGACGCCCGAGAACGCCGCGGCCGTGGCGGAGATCTGCAACCGGCTCGACGGACTGCCGCTCGCGATCGAGCTCGCCGCGGCGCGGGTGAAGGTGCTCACGCCGCAGGCGATGTTGCCGAAGCTCCGGCAGGGACTGGACATGCTCGCGTCGAGCGCGCGCGACCTGCCGGAGCGGCAGCGCACGCTGCGCGGCGCGATCGCGTGGAGCTGGGACCTCCTGAATCCGGCGGAGTGCAAGCTTTTCTCGAGGTTCGCGGTCTTCGTGAGCGGCGGGATGCTGGCGCAGATCGAGGAGATCTGCGGCCCGGCGAAGGAGCTCGGCGGCAGCGAGGTCCTCGACGTACTCAGCAGCCTCGTCGAGCACAGCCTGGTCCGTCAGTCGGAGATCGACGGCGAACCGCGATTCCGCATGCTCGTCACGATCCGCGAGTACTCACAGGAACGCCTGGATGAGAGCGACGAGCGGGACCTCATCCGGATGCGCCACGCACGTGCGTACCTGGCGCTCGCGGAGCAGGCGCGGCCACACGTTCAGGGAGAGGAGCAAAGGCGCTGGCTCGATGTTCTCGAGCAAGAGCATGACAACATTCGCGCCGCACTCGAATCGTCAATCGCGGACGGTCGGGGTGAGGACGCGTGTCGCCTTATCTACGCGCTCTGGCGCTTTTGGCAGGTCCGCGGTCATCTGAACGAGGGGGCCAATTGGTGCGAGCGGGTCCTTGGGCTCCCGACGACGGCGATTCCTCCGCTCGTACGGATGAGCGCGCTGGAAGCAGCGGCCGGGATCGCCTACTGGCGCGGTGACATGCCGACCGCGACTGATGGATACACGAAGGCCGCGGAGATCGCGCGCGCGCACGGCGATGATGCCGCCCAGGCGAATGCCGAGTACAACCTCTCGTTCGTGTATGGCATCCCGGGATTGGATCTTCCGCGGGCCGTGGGATTGTTGCGGAGCGCGCGAGAGAAGTGGAACCGCGCCGGCGATCGTGGTGGAGTGGCCCGCGCCGCGTGGGGCCTCGCCACGTTTCTACAGCTCGGCCGGCGTGGCGAGATCGAGCCGTCCCGCCTCGAAGAAGCGCGCGTCGCGGCCGCCGAAGCGCTCGCGGTCCACCGCGCGGGCACCAATCGCTTCGAGCTGGCGTGGAGCCTCCACCTCGTAGGCATGATCGACGTGAAGAGCGGGCGCTTCCCGGATGCCGCGGCGGCGTTCAGCGAGGCCGCGCAGATCTTCACCGCGGACAATGACCTCTCCGGCTTGGTGATCATCGCGAGCAACTCCGCCGAGCTCGCGGCGGCGCAAGGGCATCTCGAACGGCAGGCGGTGCTTGTGGGATTCGCGGACGCGCTCGCAGAGCGCGCCGGCACCGGTATTCTGCGCGAGATCGCGGGCCAGGACGGGCGTGGGATGGCGAAGGACATCGCGCCAGAATTCCGACCCGCTCTCGAGCGCGGCCGCGCGATGGACAGCGCCGCCGGGATCGCTTACGCGCTCGACGACTCGGCGGTCCGCGCATGAGCCGCACCGCCCCGGTGGCCGCCGGAGGCGCCGCGGGAAGCAGCGAGCGGCGACCGATCACGGTCCTGTTCGCCGACATCGCCGGCTCGACCGCGATCGCCGAGCGCATGGACCCCGAGGACTGGACGGCGATCATCAGCCAGGCATTCGCGCAGATGAACGCGACCGTGACGCGGTACGACGGAACGATCGCGCGGCTGATGGGCGACGGGGTTCTCGCGTTCTTCGGTGCGCCCGTCGCGCACGAGGACGATCCATTGCGTGCGGTCCGCTGCGGGATCGACATGGCCCGCGCGGTCGATGAGCTCAGCGTGAAGCTGAGTGCCAAAGAGCCGATCGATCTCAGAGTCCGAGTGGGCATCAATACCGGCCCCGTCGTGGTCGGCATGGTCGGCACCGAGTCCGCGAGCGAGTACACGGCGATGGGCGATGCGGTGAATGTCGCCGCACGAATGCAGGCGCTGGCACGGCCGGGGACCGTCCTCGTCAGCGGGGCCACGCACCGCTTCGTCGCTGCGCTCGTCGAGTCCGTCGACGTCGGCCCCCTTGACCTTAAGGGCAAGGCGAACGCCGTTCAGGCTTACGAGGTGACAGGGTTAAAGGAGGGAGCGACCGGGCGCGGCCTCACTGGGATCCACGCGCCGATGATCGGCCGCGATGCGCAGCTTGTTCGGCTCCGCGAGCTGTTCGCGATCGCGAAGGCCGGGCAGGGCCGCGTCGCCTCGGTCCTTGGCGAGCCAGGCATCGGAAAGAGTCGGCTGCTCTCCGAGTTCCGCGCGGAGGTCGAGCGTGGGGACGGCTCAGTGCGCTGGATCGAAGGCCGGTGTCTCTCGTACGGTCAAACGCTGCCGTATCACCTGGTCCTTGATGTGGTCCGCTCAGTGATCGGGGTGAGCGGGTCCGCCGCTGAGCCCGAGGTGCGCGAAGCGCTCGAGAGGGTCCTGCGCGAGCATCTGGGCGACGGCTGGGCAGAACCATACGCGTATCTCGGCCATCTTCTCTCGGTCAAGCTCGAACCCGAGATGCAAGCTCGCGTGGCGGCGCTCGAGATGGAGACCATCAAGCGATATGTGGCGTCGCTGGCGCTGCTGATTCGCGCGATCAGCACAAGAGGGCCCGTGGTCTTCGTCTTCGAGGACCTTCACTGGGCGGACGCCGCCTCGGCCGACGCGCTGCTCGCGCTCATGCCTCTCGCGGCGGATATGCCGGTCCTCTCGATCATGAGCTCCCGGGCCGACCGGGACGCAGTGGGCTGGCGCCTGATATCTGGCGCCCGCGACCTGTTTGGCGATGCGCTGGCGGACATCCGGCTCGATCCGCTCTCGACCGAGCAGGCCCGTACGCTGGTCGCGAACCTTCTCGAGATCGAGTCACTTCCAGGCGAGGCGCGTGACCTCATCCTCGCGAAGGCCGAAGGGAATCCATTCTTCGTCGAAGAGGTGATACGGATGCTCATCGACCGCGGCGCGATCCAGCGCCAAGGCGACCGGTGGATCGCGACGTCAAAGGTGGGAGGGGTCGAGATCCCGGACACACTGCAGGGACTCCTTCTCGAGCGCATCGACCGCCTGCCACAAGAGAGCCGGCGAACGTTGCGCGTCGCGTCCGTGATCGGCCGGCAATTCGGGGTCACGATCCTCGAGCGCCTGCTGGAGGCGCGAACAAAGTGACTACGAAGACCGAGCTCGGAACGCTCGAAGCGAGCGGCCTCATCCAGGTTGCCGCGGTGCAGCCGGAGCTCGAATACCTCTTCCGGCACGCCCTCGTCCAGGACGCCGCCTACAACTCGCTCCTGAAGCAGGATCGCCGCTCGCTCCACGAGCTCGCGGCGGAGACGCTCCTGTCGTTGTACCCCGATCGGCGTCGCGAGCTCGCGGCTGTCATCGCCATGCATTTCGAGCAGGCCGGCGATGCGGCCAGGGCGGTGGAGCATCTCATCGTGGCCGGCGAGCATGCGCTCGAACGGTTCGCGCAGCGCGAGGCGGTCTCGTTCTTCGCCCGCGCCGTCGACCTGTTGCCCGCGGACGACCCGCGGGTCGACCTCCGTATGCGTGCCGCCATCGGTACGGCGAGAGCCGGTTGGACCTTCAGCGGCCTGAGCGGAGCGAAAGAGCAGCTCGAGCGTGCTATCGCGGTCGCCGGCGACCGGGCCGACCGCCGGCTCCTGGCCGAAGCGTACTTCTGGGTCGCCTTTCTGCGACGCATGAGCGGAGAGTCGCCGGACTCGAGTCCGCAGCTCAAGCACGCCCTCGACCAGATCGAAGCGATCGGTGAACAGCTCGGGGATCCCAGCGCCCACGCGATCCCAAAGGCGTTCATGGGAGCCGGTGTCATGTTCAATGGTGAGCTGCGGAAGGGCGCGCAGATGCTGAGCGAAGCGCTCGACGAGCTTGAGGGTAGGACTGATCCGCTCTCCACCGCGATCCTCTCAGGTTTCTTGACGATCACGTACGCGCGGCTCGGCGAGTTCGCATTGGCCGAGCGCGCCCTCAGCCGCGCGATGCGCTTTGCCGACCAAGGGGATGAGATCGCCCGGCTCGACTCGCGCATCGCGCGCGTTTCCATCCTCCTGGAGCGAGGGGATATCCACGAGGGTTCGGTCCTTGCCTCACAGTGTGCCGAAACGTCGGAAGCGCTCGGTGCGACGTCGTGCTCCGTCGCCGCCAACGTCTTCCTCGGGCAGTCACGCCTCATCCAGGAAGACGCGCTTGGTGCACGAGGCCCGCTCGAGCGCGGCCTCGAGCTTTCACTGGTGACGTACATGGCACCGATGCGGACGCTCGCTCAGGGCATGCTGGGTTCGGTCAAGGCGCGCCTGGGCGACCTGCCTGCTGCCGACGCCGGCTGGAGCGAGGCGCTTGCGGACGCAGACACCGCCGGCGATCGCTTCGGCGAAGCGGTGACACTGTGGGGCCGGGCCCGAACGCACCTGAGGCAACAATCCCCGGACTCCGCCGCCGCGCTTACCGACCTCGACAGAGCGGTCGCATTATTCGAAGTGATGGAGGCGCGGCCGTCGCTAGCCCGAGCTCTGCGCGATCGCGCGCTGGTGCTGCGCACCGTCGGCCGCGGCGGAGAGGCCGGTGAGGCCGAGCGCCGGTCGCGCGAGATTGCGGCTGAGATCGGTCTGAAGGACTTCAGCTGAGCTCTGAGGTCAGCTTCAGAGGCGCGGTGGCGCTCGACAGCACCGCGGCTATCGTCGCTGCGACCGGTAACGCGAGCGCTGCGGTGAC
>WNGI01006471.1_pt1 | contig 13388 bp, 8 predicted proteins | sample 5400621 | NCBI WGS metagenome assembly WNGI01 (sample SAMN13153374, study PRJNA577476) | soil metagenome | isolation source: 20 cm soil or saprolite under Garry oak tree replicate 1 | place: USA:California | collected 2016-06-15
TCGACGCTCGCCACCTCCTTCAGGCCCGGCCCGGCGATGGCGGCGAGCGACTCGACGCTCCAGGGACCGTGATCGCCGCCGACGAAGCTCACCTGGATTGGCTTGGGCACGGGCCAACCGTAGCAGCCGGGCGCAGCACGGGAGGGTGGTCAGCGGTCAGGCGTCAGCACCACGGCGGCCGAGGGGCCGAGGTTCCCACGAAACGGTGAACCCTCCCCCGATCCGTCGCTGGCGACCTGGACCCTCCAGGTGGCCCCCGGCGAGAGCGTGAGATTGAAATCGAGGGCGCGGTCCGAGAAGTTGACGGCCACCACCCGCCGATCGCCGGCGAAGCTGCGTTCGTAGGCAAGCACGCCCGCAGGGGCCGCCAGCAGCTCGATGTCCCCCCGCATCAGGGCGGGCGATGCCCGCCGGGCCGCCAGCAGCCGGCGGTAGAGATGCAGGATCGACGAGCCGTCGAGCCGTTCCGCCTCGGCGTTGTTGGTCTGCGGGTCCGGAGGCCAGGGCAGCCACGGGTCCGTCGTGGCCCATCCGTGGCTGGGCGTGGCGTCCCAGGGCAGCGGGGCACGGGAGCCGTCCCGGCCCCCCGGGTCGACGACCCGCTCGGGAGCCACGATGGCGTCCTCCAGCCCGAGTTCCTCCCCTGCGTAGAGAAACGGCGTGCCCCGCAACGTGAGCAGCAGCACCGCCGCCGCCCGGGCGCGCGCCTCCGAGCCGTAGCGGGTCCTGTGCCGGACGTTGTCGTGATTGGAGAGCACCCAGGTGGGCCACGCCCCGCGGGGCCCGAACTCGGCTTCGGCCCGGATGATCTCATCCCGCCAGGCCGAGGTATCCCAGGGGGCGAAGAGCGGGGGGAAGTTGAAGGCGAGGTGCAGCTCGTCACCGTCGCCGTAGTAGGCGGCGACCAGCGAGGTGTCGAGGAGAAAGACCTCTCCCACCAGCATCCGTTCGCCGGGGTAGCCGTCGACCAGGTGCCGCAGACGGCGCAGGATGGCATGGGTCCTGGGGTCGTTGTGGATGGAGGAGTGCGGCACGCCCGCCAGCTCCGGGGGATCGTCGAGCAGGCGCGGGTCCTTGCCGAGCCCGTGGGCGACGTCGATGCGGAAGCCGTCGACGCCGCGGTCCAGCCAGAAGCGCATTACTTCGTGCACTGCGGCCTCGACCTCCGGGTTGCCCCAGTTCAGGTCGGGCTGTTCGGGAAGGAACAGATGCAGGTACCACTGCCCGGTCTTCTCGTCCCGGGTCCACGCCGGTTCGTTCGTGAAGGAGGCGATCCAGTTGTTCGGCGGGCAGTCCGGCGTGCCGTCGCGCCAGATGTACCAGTCCCGCTTTGGGTTGTCGCGCGAGGACCGGGAATCCATGAACCAGGGGTGCTGATCGCTCGTGTGATTCGCAACGAGGTCGATCAGGACTCTGATGCCCCGGGCGTGGGCGTCCGCAACGAACCTGTCGAAGTCGGCGAGGGTGCCGAAGAGCGGGTCGACATCGCAGTAGTCCGAGACGTCGTAGCCGAAGTCCCGCATCGGGGAACGGAAGAAGGGTGAGAGCCACACCGCATCCACACCCAACCAGCTCAGGTGCCCCAGCCGGCTCCGCGCGCCGTCGAGGTCCCCGACGCCGTCCTCATCGCTGTCGAGGAACGATCGGGGGTAGATCTGGTAGATCACGGCCGACTGCCACCAGGGGTCGGGCATCGAGGGTGGCATCAAGCGTCTGCCTGGAACGGTCCGGCGGGGATGCAGCTACTGGTCGGGCGGGATCTCGACCGCTGCCAGATCCCAGCGGTCGATGGTCGGAGCGCTGTCGCCCATGGTGATGGGCGAGTTGGCCGCGGCGACGGCCCCGGTGGCCTGGACCCATGCGGTGCCGCCGCCCAGCGGACCGAAGGACTCGTGCACGACGCTCTGGCCCCCCAGGGGGGTGCGGGGCGCGGCCCGGTCGGGATCCTGGCCCACGGCCCACAGCAATGAGCCTGCCTTGGTGGGGGTGACGGAGACCTGGGGCGCCCCGCTGGCTGCGCCGCCCACCGCGGTGGCCCTCACCGCTGCTGCGGCCCCCTTGAAGGCGGCGACGGTGATGCCGCCGCTCTGGCCGCTGCTCCTCAGCGTTGCGACGACGGAGGCGCCGGTCAGCGGCGCCGTGGCATATGCCTGCCAGACCTCGGCCGTACCCGCGATCGTGTTGGCCCTGGCCGCGAGGCTCCAGCTCAGTCCACCGCCCGACACGGAACCCGCCGACTGGACGCCGTTGCCGGGACCGTCGGCGGAGACAAAGGCCAGGATCAGCTCGTTGGCCGAGGTGGTCGACAGCAGCGGGCTGACCAGGGCCGTGAAGGGCCCCTGATTGTTGGATGACACAACCCGGTCAGCCACGACGCCGCTCGGGGCAGGCGGGTTCGATGTCGTTGGCGTGGGGGGCGGCGTGGCGCTCGGGCTTGGCTGGGCGACCGTGATGGGCGCGGGAACTTCCGTGAAGTAGACGATCGTCGGGGTCGGTGCCGGCTGACCGTTCGCAGCCGGGGCGGTGCCGGTCGGCCGTGCCGAGGGAGCCCTGGCGCTCGGTTGCGGGGGGAAGTAGAGGCCGGGCACTCGCCCAATGGTGCCGGTGCCGCTCGGCGAGGGGGCAGCCTGCGACGGGGCTGGGCTGGCCGGGGGCAAGGTGACGTCGTCCGGGCTGGTCGGCGTTGGTGTGGTCTGCACGACGACCGAGGGTGCCGGGTAGCGGAGCGCCAGGACGCGGGTGCCCCGCCATGCGACCGCCATGGCCAGCACCGTCGCACCGGCAGCGGCCGGGGTGACCGAGGTCCGGGCGATGTGCCGCCCACGACGGACGAGTCCCGACAGGGGCGGGCCCAGGAGTCCGAGCGGCGGCACCATCGTCAGGCGGCGCGGCGTCTCCACCTCGATCAGCGCCCTGACGATATCGGGGTCGAGACTGGCTCCGGCCATGGCCCGCAGCTCCGCCAGGGCCTCCCGGCGCGAGAGGGCGGGCCGGTCGGGCTGATCGGAGCGCAACGCATCGTAGGCTCCGACGGCCGCCGCCAGCCGCTCGCTGGCCGGCGACTCTTCCACGCGCAGCCTGCCGTGCTCCGTGGTCCCGTGGGGCGCCGGCATCTGCTCAGCGCCGCGGTCGACGAGGGCTGCGACCCGAGCCCGTTCGCACTCCGTAGCAGAAAGGCCGGTGTGCCGGCCGACCTCGGCGCACAGCCGGGGGATGCGTCCCGATCGGCCCCCTCCACCTTCCATCCCGGGAGATAGCGCCATCAGCCTGCGGCGGGCGATCCGCCGGCGGGCCGACCGCACGGGGAGATAGTCCGCTGGCCCCGAACCGGGAAGATGCACTCGGGTCCAGGCGGCCTCGACCAGGGCCCCGACCACGAGGCCGGCAAAGACGGCTTCGGCGAGCGTCAGGGCGTCTGCTGCGATGGTGGCCAGCTTCGAGGTGTGGGGAATGTTTGGAGGTCCGAGCAGGAGCACCGCCCCGATGGCGGTGGCTGCCGGGATCACCAGCGCGCAGAGCGTTGCGAGGAGGGTCAGCCAGAAGGGGCCGGGCCCGGGCAGCTCGCGGACGGTCACTCCTTCACCCGGAAAGGTCTCGGATGGGGGCCACCCACGCTCCGCCGATTCGGCATCGTGGGCTCCGGCGTCATTACGTTCGGGACGATCGGTCACAACGTCGACACTACCCCGATCCGGCCAGGCGCAGTACTTGCCGTCAAAAGAGGCCGGAGGAGGAGGTTGGGAGCCCAGCGCGCGCATGCACGCGATTCGCTCCCAACTTCGGAACCCGATCAGGGTCTCGGTGGTGATTCAGGATCGGGCTTGATCGAGCATGCCGATCAACTCGCTTCGTACGCCGTCCGCCGTGGTCTGCTCGGTGCGGAAACCGATGCGCAGCGCCTCACGGCGGTCTCCCCCCAGGTCTGCGACGACCTCGAAGCCGTAGCGGTCGACGGCGGTCATCGCTGCCGAGACGACATCGGCTCGTCCCGCGTCGTGATGGCAGAGCGTGACCAGCGCGTCGGCGTGATCCGCGTTCATGTGGCTGATGATGCGCCGCGCCGCCGGCATCAGCGGGTCCGGTTGCGCGGCCCCGTAGGCCTGGGCGTCGACCCAGCTCATCCGGCCGAACCCGCCCACGTAGCGGACATCGGTGACCACGAGGCGCAAGCAACGGAAATCGCCGTAATCCACGTAGAAGGCCGCCGGGTTCGCCGCCAGGTAGCCCGCCCGCGCAGCCGCTCGCTCCTGCAGATCGACAACCTCCTCGGCCCGCCCCAGCAGGGTGACCCGCCCCGACGCCAGGGGATCCGCCCCCGCAGGAATGTCCTCGACCACCAGCAGGCTCGCCCGGGGGTCGGCGTCCAGGTTGTGCGTATGCTCGGCCATCGTGCTCACGAAGAAACAGGGCTGCCCCAGGGGGTCGAGACCATACGTGACCACGGAACCGAACGGGGTCCCTGCAGGCGCAACGGCGAGGGTGGACAACGCGCCCCGGGAATGACCCGCCACCAACGTGCGAGCGCGCTCCGCGTGGCTTGGCTCAGGCGGCACCGGCCTCCCGCCAGCAACGCTGGGCAGGGGCTCGCTGCCTGCATCCCATCCCGGGATGATGTGGCCCGTGCTCATCTGCCCTTCATAGCACACGCGCTGGGGCCACATCTCCCCCGGGCACGCTGGTAACGGCCACAGTCTCCAGGGCTCTGACGGGCCCGAGTGGGTTATCGGGCGAAGGCGTGTAGGTGCTCACGACAGTCAACTACTCTTCAACCACGACTTGTCACAACCCGATCCCACGGCGACGCAGTCAGGTCCTCTCGGCTCTGCGACCCTCGCAAAAACACAGTAGGGCCCGAACTGTCTGTACCCCCGAGCGCTGGGAAACTCATGGGCAATCTCCTGGCGATGCACCTTGCACAGGGTGGCCTCTAGCGTGACTACCTCGCCTTCCTTTTCCTGTCACTCTCCCAACGGATGGCCAGGAACGTTGGCTCTCTCTCGGGCAGTCTCAAGAAGATCCCCTCGAAGGCCAACCTCCCTCACGCGGCAAAGACGGAGGTCCGAACTCGGGTGGCTGGGGAGGTGGGCGGTGGCGGGCCGATCCCCCTCGGCCCCACCACCGCGACCCTGCGAAGAGGAATGCCTCCGTTCGGTCCCCAGCCCCTGCACCCCCACCGTTGAGCATGGCCCTTGGCTGACGTTCGAGGCCCCGGGCGCCCCTCAAGGCGCCCTGAAGGCGAAGGCTGAAGCGCTCGGACGCAGCGTTCCCCAACGTCAACACGAGACTCCTCACTAAGCGCTGACCCACCCGGTCTGGAAGAAGACTGAAAGAACTCTCACTCAGAAAACGAGTCAGAGCGGTCGATAGACGACTTACGGGCGAGAGAGACAGGCCCGTCTAGAGGGTCGAGCAAAGCGGGGGGGACTCGTGACTATTGACCTTACGGCGTACTTGCTTCGCAACCCGGCCCGGTGGCGCCCGGCCCTGGACCCGGGTCGGGCCGTTGCTCCGGATGGAGGGGCAGCCTCCGTCCCACTGCGGCCCGACCTACCCTTTGAGGCCCATCTCTACGTGCTCCCATCCGCCTCAGGTCGCCCCGAGTGGCAGTCGTTTCTCGAGCAGGGCTCCGCTGCGCCACTCAATCTGGATAAAAGCGCAGCGAACGGCGCCGTGCTGCTGGTCCGGGTGCCGAGAGACGAGGACGACTGCTGGGTCGCTTTTACCTTTGGCCTCGGGCGGTACCTCCTGGGACGGGACTGGCTCGAACGGGGCTTTGGTCTGCGGGTTTGCCTCAACCTGGCCTACCCACGCGGCGAAGCGCTTGATGGCCCGGTGATCCCTCCCCGTTTGAAAACCATCAACGCCAACACCATCGAGGAGGCCACCGACGAGACGCGCCGCCGAGCGAGCCGAAGCGTCCCCCTGGAGAACTTCGGTATCGACGTTCGCCGGGATCTCATGGTTGGAGTGGCGGCCTACCCGGCTGACTCCAGGGAGTGGGGCAAGGTCGTCCAGGGAGCCACGCCCTTCCGTCATTCCAAGGCATTGGAGTTCGAGGAGCTCGGCGACCGTGCCCGGCGCCTCGTCGAGGTGTGGTCGGGGGATGACTTTCGTGACCGCTTCTCGTTCATCGAACACATCCGACCGATCGACGACGAGCGAGTGAGCGCCCTGGAGTCCATCGTCCTGCACCTGCTTGCCGCCGACGACCACGGCGGCTTTGACCTGGTGCCTCCCGAAGATCTCGGCTCGGAAGCCATTGCCGGGTTCAAGCTGCCTGAAGAGGCAGGGACGTCCTACAACCCAGAACTGACGCTCGCCGATTATTTCAGGTATCTGGCCAACACCAGGCTCGATATAGAACGCCTGATCGATGACCGGATCCGCGCGGTCGACTCTCGGGGCCAGGTGCTGGGCGGAGCACCGGTCTTCGACTTCCTCACCGGCCAGGTCGTCTCCGACGGTCGCACCTACGTCCTGTCCGAGGGCCTCTTCTACGAGGTGCACGAGGATTTCCTGAACGAGTTGACGGCTGGCATACGAACTCTTCCCACATACGCAGGGAGGTTGCCGCCGTGGCGCAGCGGAAGGTCCGAAGCGGCGTACAACGAGGCCGCCGCCGGTTCACGGGACCTGCTGCTGCTCGACACCCGCACCCTGCGTCCGGCGGGTCGGTCCTCCGGCGTCAAGGTCTGTGATCTCCTGAGTCGCGACGGGGCGTTGCTCCACGTGACGAAGAAGTCCCGGTCGTCGACGCTCAGCCACGTCTTTCGCCAGGGGCTTGTCTCCGCGGAGCTGCTGGTCAGCGATGCAAGCTTTCGACACCAATTGGTGGAAGTGGTGGATGACGTTGAGCAGAGGCGAGCGGCCAACGATCAGGCATTTGCGACGGGCTTCAAGAACCTCTTCCACGCTGCGGGCGCAGCACCCGCTCACCATGAGATCGTCTTTGTCATTATTGGCGCCTGGAAAGGGCAGGCGTCTCTGCTGAGCCTCCCGTTCTTCTCCCAGGTCAACCTCCGCCAGCGAGCCGAGGATCTCCGGGTCATGGGGTTCCGTGTGGCCTGTGCCTGCATCCCTCCCATGGGGGGCAGACGCGTCTCAGGGGTGGTGACTCCACTGGCCAGGAGAACGGTAGGCCTTTGACGTGGCGCCTGGAGCCGCCCTCCGGCTGGTTGCGCCCACCTGGCGTGGGTTAGGCGCCCCGCCGGGGCGGGTAGCTCACCTGTGTGACGATCCGCCTTGCGATCAATGGGTTTGGGAGAATCGGGCGGCAGGTGCTCCGACGCGTGGTCAACGAGCCGGATATCGAGGTGCCCGTGATCAACTCGGTCCGCACGCGCTCCGAGATCTGTGCGCACCTGATGAAGTACGACTCTGTCTTCGGTCGCTACGCGGGCGATGTCGGATTCGACGACAAGCACCTCATCGTCGACGGTCACTCGATCAGGGTCACGGACCAGCCCGACCCGTTGCTGTGCCCGTGGCACGCCTACGACATCGATGTCGTCGTGGAGGCAACTGGACGCTTCACGCACCGGGAGCAGGCGGCCCAGCACCTTCGGGCAGGGGCATCGAGGGTGCTGATCACGGCCCCTGCGAAATACGAGGACGTCACCATCGTGATCGGGGTGAACGACGACGCCTACGATCCCGAACGGCACTTCGTCGTCTCGGCGGCCTCCTGCACCACCAACTGCCTGGCTCCCCTGCTCAAGGTGCTGCATTCGTCGTTCGGTGTCGCCGGGGGCCTCATGACCACGATCCATGCGTTCACCCGGGACCAGGAACTGCTCGACGGGACGCACAGCGACCTGCGGCGTGCCCGGGCGGCGACGCTCAACATGACGCCGACGAAGACGGGGGCAGCCAAGGCCATCGACAAGGTGCTCCCGGAGTTGACCGGCCGCATCGTGGGCATCGCGGTGCGAGTGCCGATCCCCGACGTCTCGCTCGTGGATCTCAACGTGACCCTGGAGCGGCCAGCGACGATGGAGCAGATCAACGACGCCTTCCGCTCAGCGGCGGAGGGCACGCTGGCCCCGGTCCTGGATGTGACGGAGGAGCCACTGGTCTCGAGCGATTTCCATGGAGACACCCACTCCGCCGTGGTCGACCTCGCCTCTACCCGCCGTGGCCCCAACGGCCAGGCCAAGGTGCTGGCCTGGTACGACAACGAGGCCGGCTACGCAGCCCGGGTCGTGGACCTCTGCCGCTGTATGGGGGCACGCGCGCCGGCAGCCGGACCCGCATTGCCGGACGGGTCGGAGCTCGAGCACGTCTCATAGCCCCCCAGCTGGCCTTGAGTCAATAGACGCAGAAGTACGTTGTTGTGGGCTCAGCCTCATTGCACCTCCTGTGCCGTCCCCACACGGCGCCCCACGAGCCCCGGCTCGGGCCGGTCCGGGAACATCGTCAGGCTTCGGGCGGCCAGCCCCGGCTTCGCCCAAAATTTCTCATCCGAGGGCGGGGGCTTCGATCCTTTCAGGTGCCACACTCCGGCCCATGTGGCGTGCCGTTTGTGCTTGAATCATCCCCGGGGTGGACAGTCCAGCGGCCGACATCAGCCGTCGCCAATTTCTTGCCCGCTCGGGGGCCGTCACCGGACTGGGCGTCCTGGCCTCCGTACTGCCGGGAGTCCTGAAAGCGAGCGGCTGGGACAACCCCGCGTACGCCCAGAGCGTCGACCTCGTTCAGGACACGTTCAACGGCCTGGTCGCCTTCATGCTGCCGGGGAACGATCCCTACTCGATGTTGCAGGGGGAAACCGCAGACGGCCCCGGCGGCATCGCGGCCGGGGCAACGAACGCCCTCATCGCCAGCCTGGACCGGTACCTCCCCACCCCGCATCTGCATGTGCTCGGCATCGATCTCGGCATTCCCCTCGTCGACACGGTCCCCCTGTCCGCGGCCGTCGCCAACCTCCTCGACGCGGTCGCACTCATCGTCAATCCGCTCGCCCTGAACCCGATCACCTCCACGGGGATCTCCCTGTCGGCGTTCAGCCACCTGTCCAGCGCCGAGAAGGCCAGGGTGTTCCAGTTGCTCGAGGGTCTGCAGGTGCCAGACGACAAACTCCCGGAACCGTTCACCCGCGCGTCCGGGAACCTGTCCTTCATTGCCGGGATCGTGCCCGGCCTCGCCACCTTTCTTGCCGGCAACGAGCAGGGGGTGTACGACGCCGCGACGAGGTCGCTGACGGGGCGGCCGGTCTCGTGGCAGATCTCGGGCTACCAGCCGGCCGGGCCGGTCGAGGGATGGGACGAGCTGAAGGGGTACTACCGGGGCCGGAAGAAGGCTGACCCCTGATGCGAGACGTCATCGTCATCGGGGCTGGCGGCGGCGGCCCGGTCGTCGCCAAGGAACTGGCCCAGCGCGGCCTCGACGTGCTCCTGCTCGAAGCGGGCCCCCGGCACGCCGACCCCGAGCGGCAGTGGTCCCACTTCGAGAACGACGCCAACAACCCCCTGACCGGGTACTTTCGATTCGGCCCCGCCGACCGCTCGAAGCCCGCCTGGGCGCGGGAGTTGCCCCAGAACTCGTTCCTGTGGCAGCTTTCCGGCGTCGGGGGCACGACGCAGCACTATTACGGGAACTGCCCCCGGGCGGCGCCGGGCACCTTTGTCGGGTATGACGGCGCCGACCGGGCGGCCTACGACACGGACCACCTCTTCCCGTTCCCCTACGCCGAACTGCTCCCGTACTACGAGTGGGTGGAGGCCACCCTTCCGGTGCAGACCGCGGCGATGGGCACCAAGGAACAGAAGTTCCTGGAGTCGGCCGCAGCCTTGGGGCTCCCGCTCAACACGTCGAAGACGGTCACCCATGACGGCTTCCGGCCGCAGGAAAACGCCATCCTCCAGCCGGGAGGCCATGCCGGGAAGACCACCAACAAGGACCTGCTCGTCTATCCCAGAGCGACGGGCTGCACGTTGTGCGGCTACTGCTTCGAGGGTTGCTACGAGCCGCGCCACGCCCCGCGGAATCTGTATGCCAAGCGCTCGACCGACAACAGCTACGTACCCATGGGCCTGACCGCCGATGTGTGGGCCCCGGGGGGCAAGGCGGTCACGCTCATCGCCGACGCGTTCGTCACCAACATCGCCGCCTCGAACGTTGGGGGTCAGCTCGTTGCCAAGGGCGTGACCTGGCGCGTCGGAACCACGGGCGAGCGCGTGAGCGAGGATGCAAGGGTCGTCGTCATGGCGGCGGGCTGCACCGAGGATCCCCGCCTCTGGCTGAACAGCGGCCTGCCCAACCCCAACGACTGGGTCGGTCGAGGGTACACGGACCATTTCTTCGACTTCGTGACCGGCGTGTTTCCGTCCTACACGGGAACCACCAAGGGTCCCGGATCTGGCGCACGCTGCGACTTCCCCGGTCGGGGCGGCCTGGAGAACGTGGGCCTGCCGCCGGGGCTCCAGCTGTTCGGTTCCACGTTCAGCGACGCCGGGATGTCGGGCTACTACGACAACGGGAGAGGGCCGGAAAGCTTCGGGGCCGACACCCGTGGGCGCCTGGTGGGTACCAAGCTTCGGAGCATCCTGTCGAACCTCGACAACCTGCTGAACGTGCTGATCATCACCGACGACGACGTCGAGGAGCAAAACCGGGTGACCCTGTCGTCGGTGTTCCCGCCGGATGAACACGGCGCCGTGCCGAAGGTCGAGTTCCACCACCGCAACCGGAGCCCGCGCACGCTCGCCAACCGCGCCTTCCTCATCCGTCGGGCGGTGGACCTCCTGAGGGCCGGCGGAGCCACGGAGGTGCACCACCTCGACTGGGCGCCGATCATCCTGCACGTGCAGTCGACGATGCGCATGGGTCTGGACGAGTCCAACTCCGTGCTCGACGCCAACGCCGAGTCCCGTGCCGTCAAGCGGCTCTTTGTGGCCGACAATGCCGCACTGGCGAACTGCCTCGGCGGTCCGAACCCCACCCTCACCACGCAGGCCCTCGCCACCCGAACCGCCGAGAAGATCTTCCGGCAGTACTTTGGCGGCGACCGTTTCGTGGGCCGGGAGGCTCCCGTGCCGTCCATCGCTCACGCGGTGACCGCCGCCGTCCTCGGCGCCAAGCCCGCCGCGCAGCCCTCCAGCGGCTCAACGGCCGGGTCCCCGGCGTCGCCTGCGCCCGGTCAGACCGGTAGCCCCCAGCCGCCGCCGGAGAATACCGGCCTTCCGCTTGTCGACTCCGTGCTTCATCTGCTCCGCGGCCTACTCGGAGGAGGTTAGTCGCTGCTCGTCGAGGTCAGGGGGGACAACCATGAGCCTCAATCTTGCACTGCTGCTTCGTGAGAGCGCCACGAACTACCCGCAGAAGACGGCGCTGTCGATCGGGGACACGGATCTCACCTACGAAACGGTCCACGTCTTCGCCCAACGCTTCGCCGGGGCCCTGGGGTCGCTCGGCGTGGAACCGGGCGAGCATGTCGCGCTGCTCCTCCCGAACGTCCCCCACTTCACCATCGCCTACTTCGGGTGCCACTACGCGGGCACGCCGGTGGTGCCGCTCAACGTGCTGTTGACCGCCGACGAGATCGCCTATCTCCTGGAGGACTCCGAGGCGGTTGCCCTTGTGGCGTGGGAGGGCTTCCTCAAGGCTGCCGAGGAGGGATTCTCCCGCGTGGAGCAGTGCCGTCACCTCATCGTCGCCCGGGCCAACCCCGCCGATTGGTCCGCTCCGGAGGGGACGGTCAGCATGGCGGCTCTCATCGCCGGGGCAGAGCCGGTCACGGAGCTTCCGGCGACCAGCCCGGACGATACCGCCGTGATCCTCTACACCTCCGGGACGACGGGCAAACCCAAGGGTGCCGAGCTGACCCACTTCAACCTCTTCTTCAACGCCCTCGCCTCGTCGACGCGGGTGGTTCCCCTCGACCCCGACACCGTGGCCCTCGCGACGCTGCCGCTCTTCCACATCTTCGGGCAAACCGTCATGCAGAACGCGCCCATCGCCGCTGGCGGAACCGTCGTGCTGCTCCCGCGCTTCGAGCCCAAAGCCGCCTTCGACCTCATGGAGAGCCACCGCGTGAACTTCTTCGGCGGCGTCCCCACGATGTATCTCGCCCTCCTTAACTACCCTGCTGCCGCCCGGTACGACCTCGGCGGTCTGCAGTGGTGCGTGTCCGGCGGGGCGCCCATGCCGGTGGAGGTCATGAGGGCGTTCGACGAGAAGTACCGGGTCAACATCCTCGAGGGCTACGGCCTCTCGGAGACCTCGCCCGTCGCTTCGTTCAGCGCGCGCGACCGGCCCAAGAAGGTGGGATCGATTGGCCTGCCGATCTGGGGCGTCGAGCTGCGGCTGGTCGACGACGAAGGCAACGTGATCGAGGCCGCAGACACGCCCGGGGAGATCCAGATCAAAGGTCACAACGTGATGAAGGGCTACTGGAAGCGGCCGGAGGCCACCGCCGAGGCATTGAAGAACGGCTGGTTCGCCACCGGCGACATCGCCACCCGAGATGCCGACGGCTACTACTTCATCGTCGACCGCAAGAAGGACCTGATCATCCGCGGCGGCTTCAACGTCTACCCCCGGGAGGTCGAGGAGGTCCTGTACGCCCACCCGGCAATCGCCGAGGCGGCCGTGATCGGCGTCGAGCACCCGACTCATGGCGAGGAGGTAAAGGCGGTGGTCGTGCTCAAGGCCGGCGTGAGCGCCACCCAGGAGGAGATCATCGACTACTGCCGAGCGCACCTGGCGGCCTACAAGTACCCGCGGGTCATCGAGTTCCGCGAGGAACTGCCCAAGACCGCGACCGGCAAGATCCTCAAGCGGGAATTACGGGCTTAGAGGGCTTAGCGGCCAAGGGTACTCCCGGAGGTCAGGGCCACATCGCGCGCCGGCGCGCGAACGGCGTCGAACCTCGCCGTCGGAGAGCCGCTCGGAAAAAGTTCCTGATCTCGCATTTCGCCTCGACCCGGCCCCGGCAAGCTGATAGCTTTCCCTGCTGTCCGGTAACGCACGTGCGAGGTCCGGGGGGAACTCAATCCGCATGCTTTGCGCTGTCCTCGCTCGGCGCCGCCTCTTTGTGGGCGGGGCGACCCTTCTCGCGGTTGCCGTGGCCGTCAGCCTCGCCGCCAGTCCTGCCCGGGCCCAGGGGGGTTCGGTGAGCGGGGGCGCCTTCGGGATCGTCAGTCCCTCTGCCTCATCGGGCCCGCTGGCTTCACCGGTACCGGGAGGAGTGTCCGGGACGGCGAGCGACCCGTCGGCGGGCTTCGGCCCCCTCGTGGCTTCCGCCCAGTTGATCGGGCTGCCGGGGGTGCTGACGGTCGACGACGTCGAGGCCAGCGCGTCGGGGGTCATCAATCCAGCAACCCACGACCGGATGGCCACCGCGGCGGCGTCCGTCGATGGCCTGGCGCTGGCGGCGGGCCTGGTGAAGG
>WNGI01010460.1_pt1 | contig 13384 bp, 11 predicted proteins | sample 5400621 | NCBI WGS metagenome assembly WNGI01 (sample SAMN13153374, study PRJNA577476) | soil metagenome | isolation source: 20 cm soil or saprolite under Garry oak tree replicate 1 | place: USA:California | collected 2016-06-15
TCCGCGCGCGGGCCGCCCGTCTCGCCGACCACGAGATCGACGTGGATCTCGAACTCGCGAGCGCAGATCGTGGCCTCGACCCCGTCGTCGTCGCCGCCGGCGTCCTCGAGCGCCCGGGCCACGGCGGACTCGCTGACGCCGTAGAAGCGAAGCGTGCGCCGCTCCGCCGGCCGCGCGCGCGAGAGCACCTCGCGCACGGGCACACTTTCGAGTGCGGCCGCCCACAGGCGTCGAAGCTCGGGCGGCGGGCCCGGCAACACGACGACGGCAGCATTCGCGGCCTGGATCACGAATCCCGGCGCCGTCCCGGCGAGACCGAGCGGTCGAGCGCCGTCCGGCAACGAGGCCTGCTTGCGAACGCCGGGGGCGAAGTCCGCGTACGGCCGCCGGAGCCGCTCCGCGTGGCCCCGCGAGACGCTCTTGATCTCCCGCTCGAGCCTCTTGTCGACCACGAGCTCCCTGCCGAAGATGCGCGCCAGCGTCTCGACCGTTCGATCGTCGTGGGTCGGGCCCAGTCCGCCGGAGACGAGGCAGAGGTCCGCCTCGAGGCCGAGGCGGAACGCCGCCTCCAGCTCTTGCGGCGAATCGCCGACGACGATGATCCGCGCGGGGTCGACTCCCAGCGACACGAGCTCGCGCGCGAGGAACGGGCCGTTCAGGTCGCGCCGGTCGCCGCGAACGAGCTCGCTGCCGGTGACGACGACGACCGCCCGAGGACGGCTCAAGTCGGCGGCGGCGCCTTCACGATCGATCTCGGCGTCACGAGCAGCTGCTCCGCCTTGCCGGTCGCGGCGCCCGGGATCACCACGATCCGACCGTTCAGCTTGGCCACGAGGTTCTGCGGTTTGTTCGCGGCGAACCAGAGCCGGCGAGAGAGGAACGTCCCCCTTGTGAAGGGAAGCTGATGGCCCTGCGGAAGGGTCCCCGCGTAGAGCTGCTTCCCGGCCTGCGACCCCGCTCGCACGAGCAGCCAGGAATCGCCGTTGGTCGCCGTCAGCACGAGGCGAGCCATCGGCCGTGCCGGCTTGTGGTGCCGCTTTGGGAGCTTCGGGCCCGTCGTGTTGATCCCTTGCACCTTCGGGCTGTCGTTCGACCCGAACTTGGCCGCGCCGACCACGAGCGCGACCACGACCCCGATCGCCCCGAGCACGAGGACGACGCTACGGGCTTCGAAACGCGGACCGAGCGCCTGCGGCCGGCGCTGGTAATCGCGCGGACGCAGCGGAATGTCCTCCTCGCCGGTGACGAAGCGCGAGTTGTACTCGTCGACGTAGAGCTGCCCCTCGAGCCCGAGCGCGTCGGCGTAGTTTCGCAGGAAGCCCTTGACGTACGTGGGCGCCGGCAACAGGTCGAACTTCTCGTCCTCGAGCGCGTGCAGGTACTTGCTGCGGATCTTCGTCTGCTGCTCCAGCTCGGGGAACTCGAGCTCCTGGCGCAGGCGCGCTTCGCGAAGGCTGTTTCCGATCTCGAACACGGGCTCGCGCGATTGTAGTGTCGAATGCGCCTAACGGCAGGCTATTCCGACCAGAGCAGCAGGCCGAAGAAAGCCAGTGCCAGCGCGGCCGTCAGCCCGAGGCACAGGCCGAGCAGGCCGAGCCATTTGCCTGCTCGCGCCGTCCCCTCCCCCACACGCGTGAGCGTCCGCTCGACATGCACGCGGGCGGTGCGCGCGAGCAGCACAGCGATCAAGCCGAGCAGGGTTCCGGCGACCGCCTCACCGCCCACTGCCTGCGGCAGGTTGACGTGCTTCAGCCGCGTCGAGTAGAGAGCAAGGGGAACCGCCGCCAGCGAGAGCAGCGCGAACAGCAGCGAGAACCGCGCCCGGCTGTTGCGAACCCGCGGGGCGTTGTTCATCGGCCGCGCCGGCAAAGCCGCCACGACCTCTTCATGTCGGCGTCGCAAGCGAGCGCCTTATTGCTTGACGTACGGACGGCCAATTGCGGCGGGGGGAATCGAGCGGCCGATCACGCCTGCGACGGCGATCAGGGTCAGCGCGTACGGAAGGATGTTGAAGAGCTGCGGAACCGAGCTGCCGGGCGCGAAGTAGTCGGGCAGGTGATCGCCGAGCGCGCTCGAGAACCCGAAGAGCAAAGCCGCGGCGAAGGCGCCGAAGGGACGCCACTTGCCGAAGATCAGGGCGGCGAGGGCGATGAAGCCGCGCCCGCCCGTGATGTTCTGGTCGAAGTTGTGGATGAACCCGAGCGTCAGATAGGCGCCCCCGAGCGCGGCCAATCCGCCGGACGTGATCACGGCGGCGTACCGAGTCGCGTAGACCGAGATTCCGACCGTGTCCGCGGCCCGCGGGTGCTCTCCCACCGCGCGGAGCCGCAGCCCGATCGGCGTCTTGAACATGACCACGTACGAGAGAATCAGGAGCGCGAAGCTGAGCCAGATCATCAGGTTGAGGTTGCCGAAGATCGGGCCGATGAAGTAGACGCCCTTGAGGCCACCGAGCGAGATGTCGGGGATCTCAGGCACGTTGGCCGGGATCCCGCGGGCACCGTAGATGTCGGTGAACAGGTAGCCGGTGATCCCGAGCGCCAGGAAGTTGATCGCCGTCCCGATCACGATCTGGTCGGCCCGCAGCTGGATGCAAAACACCGCGTGGACGAGCGCGAGCATCATCCCCGAAACCATGGCGATCAGAACGCCGAGGATCCAGGAACCTGTCTTGTCCGCTCCCCAGATGCCGAAGAATGAACCCATCAGCATCATCCCCTCGAGGCCGATGTTCACGACGCCGCTTCGCTCCGAGAACATGCCGCCGATCGCCGCGAAGGTGAGCGGAGTCGCGTAACGCAGCGTCGACGCGAGTAGCGCCGACCAGATGACGACGGTTTCGAGGTGGCCGACGCTCGAGCGCGTCGCGAGCGACCCAAGCGCGATCCCGAGGATCCCCGAAGCGACGGCTCCCCAGCCCACGCGCCCGGCGCCGCGGCTCACCGCCCATATCCCCGCTGCCACGGCGAAGATCCCGACCAGGATCGGCCATAGAAGGGTGCGCGCGGACAGGGGCGGCAAAGCCAGCCAGGCGGCGAGCGTCCCGAGGAAGATCCCGACAAGCCCGACTCCGCGAGGCTCGGTCAGCCGCGAGGCCGCGACGCGCACCGGTGCCGCGTACGTGCTCACGTCGACGAGGTCCGGGCCAGCTTCCGGGGAACGACCCTGCGTCGCGCCCGCCACAGGTAGATGACGAGGATGTCCGCTCCGATGAAGAGGAGAACGAGACCCTGGATCAGCAGCGTCAGGTTCTCGGCCAGCGTAGGCGGAAAGACGGCCGGGTCGAGGTGCCGGTCCGAGGTGCCGTTCAGGAGCGCGCCGAAAAGCAGCGCGGCGAAGAAGATCCCGACGGCGGAGTTGCGGCCGAGCAGGGCCACGGCGATGCCGAGGAAGCCCACCGCGCCCGCGCCCGCCTGACCCTGCACGTCGTCGACGCTGAGGACGAACTTCCAGCCCAGGACGTCGATCACCCCCGCCAGGCCAGCGAACCCGCCCGAGATCGCCATCGCGAGGAAATACGCGCGTCGGACGTCGATGCCGGCGTAGCCCGCGGCCTCGGGGTTGTAGCCGACGGCTCGAATCTCGTAGCCGAGCGTCGTTCGGTTGAGGACGATCCAGTAGACGACGAGCATCGCGACCGCGGTGAAGAAGCCGACGTGGAGGCCCTGGAGGATCGGGTTCCCCCACCAGACGTGGAGATGCGTGTTCGGCGCGATGTCGTTCGACTGCGTCAGCGACCGCTCCCGGCTCGTCTGCAGCGGCCCTTGCTGGCCGAACAGCCAGCCGGCAAGCCAGAAGACGATCCAGTTGAGCATGATCGTCGTGATCACCTCGTGGGCGCCGACCGTGGCCCGAAGGAAGCCGGCGATCCCCGCGAGCCCCGCCCCCGCCAGCGAGCCGAGGAGGATCGCCAGGACGATGTGCGGGAAGCCCGACATGCCCGTCAGCGACGATGCGACCCAAACGCCGACGATCGACCCGGCCGCGTACTGGCCCTGGCCGCCGATGTTGAAGAGGCCGGCCCGAAAGGCGAACGCTACCGCGAGGCCCGTCAGGATCAGCGGCGTCGTCAGCAGCAGGGTCGACTGAAGGTTGAACGCCGCGTTGATGCGGTCGGCGTGTGAGATCCAGGGGAAGAACCAGTTGAGGCCGGTGCCGTTGAAGATCGCCTTGTAGGTCGAGATCGGATTCTTGTGCGTGATCAGGAGGACGACCAGACCGCCGATGAAGAAGGCGAAGACGGTCGTCACGAGCGGCGTCAGGACACCGCCGGCACGCTGGTAGAAGGCGAACCGCGAGGCGACCGTCTCGCCCGGGCCCTCGCCCTCGGGCGGAGCGGGCGGGGTGGCCAGCGTCTCGCTCAAGCAGCCGCTACCTTCCGGCCGCCGCCCGTCATAGCGACGCCGAGCTCTTCCTCAGGCGTCTCGGGTCCGTACTCGCCGACGATGCCGCCCTCGTAGAGGACGAGGATCCGATCGGAGAGCGAGAGAATCTCATCGAGCTCGAGCGAGATCAGCAGTACCGCTTTTCCTTCGTCGCGGACAGCGATGAGCCGCTTGTGGACATATTCGATCGCGCCGACGTCGAGACCGCGGGTCGGCTGCGCCGCCACGAGGACTCGGGGATCGCGGCCCACCTCGCGGGCGATCACCACCTTCTGCTGGTTGCCGCCGGAGAGCGCCGCGGCGCGGGCCGACGGCCCGCCGCCGCGCACGTCGAACTCCCTCAGCAGCCGCCGCGCCCGGGCGATCAGACGGGCCGGAAAGAGCCATCCCCAGCGCGAGTCGGGGGGTCGGCGGTAATCCTCGAGCGCGAGGTTCTCCGCCAGGGTGAACTCGAGCACGAGGCCGCGCGCCTGGCGATCCTCTGGAATGTGTCCGAGTCCCTCGTCGAGCACCTGGCGGGCGTTCGCGCTCGTCAGATCGCGGCCGGCAACCTCGAGCGAGACGCCGCGAACCGCTGCAAGCCCGCGGTCGTCGGCGACAACCAGGTCGTCGATCCGCAGCATCGTCGCGCCGGGATCCGCAGCCGTCTTGTCGACCCGCAGCAGCACCTCCCGCCCGACCATCAGCTTCGCGAGGCCGGCCTCGGTCGCATCCTTCGTCGGCAGTGTCTCGATCTTCTTGCCGCGCCGCAGGACGGTGATCCGGTCGGCGATGCTCAGGACCTCGTTCAGCTTGTGGCTGATGAAGATGATCGACATGCCCTCGTCGGCCAGGGAGCGCAGTACCTTGAAGAGCTCCGTTGCCTCCTGCGGGGTGAGCACCGCAGTGGGCTCGTCGAGGATCAGGATCTCGGCGTCGCGGTAGAGAGCCTTCAGAATCTCGACCCGCTGCTGGCGGCCGACGCTGATGTTGCGGATGCGAGCGCGGGGATCGACCGCGAGCCCGTAGCGCACCGAGAGCTCGCGGACGCGTTTCTCGGCCGCGCCGAGGTCGAGGATCGCTCCCTCGCGCCGCGGCTCGGTCCCGAGGACGATGTTCTCGGCGACGGTCATCACCGGGATCAGCATGAAGTGCTGATGGACCATTCCGATGCCATGGGCGATCGCGTCCTTCGGGGAGCCCATCGAGACGAGCTCTCCGCCGATCCGGATCTCCCCCTCATCCGGGTGGTAGAGCCCGTAGAGCACGTTCATCAGCGTCGACTTGCCGGCGCCGTTCTCGCCGAGCAGCGCGTGCACCTCGCCCCGTCGAAGATCAAAGTCGATCCGGTCGTTCGCGACGACGCCGGGGAACTTCTTGGTGATGCCGCGCAACTCGAGCGCGAGTGCGTCGTCAGCCATCCGGCGAGGATTCTACGGCGCTGCCAAACGCAGAGCGGGCGCCTGTGGGCGCCCGCTCCGTCGTTCCTTGCCGCGTTTGACCTAGAGGGTCGCGGGCGGCTTGATCTTGCCCTTGATGATCAACTTCTTGATCGCGTTCATCTTCGTGACGAACGCGGGCGGGACCTTGGGGCTGATCTTGCCGACGCCCTGGCCGCCGTTCTTGAGGGTGAACACGAAGTCGCGGCCGCCCCTGAAGTTGCCGGACTTCACGAGCGAGAAGAACTTGAAGGCCGCGTTGTCGACCTTCTTCGTGCCGCTCGTGAGGATGTGCTTGCCGAGGTAAGCCTGGTCGGCGTCGACGCCGATCCCCCACACGGGCCGCTTGCCCTTGTGGTTGGCCTTCGCCGCGTCGAGCGCGCCGAGACCGCAGCCGCCGGCGACCTGGAAGATCACCTGAGCGCCCTGCTGGATCTGCTTGAGCGCGATCTCCTTGCACTTGGCCGAGAACCCAATCGCGAACTCGTCGGAGTAGCCGATCTTGACCTGGATCCTCCGGTTCGCCTTCTTGGCGCCGGCCCGGTAGCCCGCTATCCAGTTGTCCACCGACGGGATCTTCTTGCCGCCGACGGCACCGAGGACCTGCTTACCGCCCTGCTTCTTGGCCATCAGCGCGGCCAGGTAGCCGACGAGGTAGCCGGACTGCTCGGACTTGAAGGTCAGGCCGATCGCGTTCTTCGGCTTGTCCTTCAGCGCGACCCACGGGAAGTCGACGATCGCGTAGTCCGTGTTCGGGAATTGCGTCGCGGCCGTGCTCATGTCGTCCGCGAGCAGGAAGCCGGTGGCGAGAACGGCCTTGTTGCCGTCGCGCGCCGCCTGCGCCAGGTTCGGCAGGTAATCAGACTTCGACTTCGAGATGTAGATCCGCGTCTGAGCGCCGAGCTTCCGATGGGCCCGCGCCAGACCCTGGCTTGCGAGGAAGTTGAACGAGCGGTCGTTGATGTTCCCCGTGTCGGAGACCATCGCCGCTTTGAACGTCGCGCTCTTCTGCGCGCTTGCCGAGCTGCCGAGGATTACCGCCGCGAGCGCGGCGATCAGCAGCAACGGCAGGGCTTTCCTGATACTCACGTGTGTCCTCCTGCGCCGTAGGTAAATGGCGATTTCGACTCTAACCCGCTCACCCGGTCGAGGCGAGCCCTCGGAATGTAAGACGTGCTGCTAGGGCCTTAGTTGGCGATGACTCGTGCCAACTCGGCCTCGTCTACGAGCACACGGCGGGGTTTCGAGCCCTCGTAGCCGGAGATGATGCCGCGCCGCTCGAGCATGTCGATCAGACGGCCGGCGCGGGTGTAACCGACCCGTAGGCGGCGCTGGAGAAGGCTCGTCGAGGCCGTCTGAGCGGTGACCACGATCTCGATCGCCCGCTCGAGCAGCGGATCCTCATCCGGGTCGAACTCACCGTCGGCGTCGTCATGCTCTTCGGGCGGCGGCTCGGGCGCCTCCAGGAGCGACTCGTCCAGCTCCTGCTCGCGCTGGGCGCGGCACTGCTCGACGATCAGGGCGATCTCCTCCTCGCTGACGTAGGCGCCCTGCAGGCGCTGCAGCCTGGAGGTGCCGAGCGGCTTGAAGAGCATGTCACCCTGGCCGAGCAGGCTCTCGGCGCCGGAGGCGTCGAGGATCACGCGCGAGTCGGTCTGGCTGGAGACGGCGAAGGCGATCCGGCTGGGGACGTTCGCCTTGATCATCCCAGTGATCACGTCCACGGACGGCCGCTGGGTCGCGAGCACGAGGTGGATTCCGACGGCGCGCGACTTCTGCGCCAGCCTGATGACAGCGTCCTCCACGTCCTGGGGCGCGATCATCATCAGGTCGGCGAGCTCGTCGATGACGACGAGCAGGTGCGGCAAGGTCGGCTCGCCGCGCGAGCGGAAGGCCCGGTTCGCCTCGTTCAGGCTGCGCGCTCGCACCGCGGAGAGCCGCTCGTAGCGCCGCTCCATTTCGCTGACGACGTTGGCGAGCACCGTCGAGGCCTCCTTGGGGCTCGAGACGACCGGCGTCAGCAGGTGCGGAATCGACTCGTAGTAGCTGAGCTCGATCTTCTTCGGATCGATCAGGATCAGGCGGACGTCGTCCGGGGTCGAGCGGAGCAAGATCGAGGTCAGGATCGTGTTGATGCAGCCGGACTTACCCGAGCCGGTCGTGCCGGCGATCAGGACGTGCGGCATCCGCGCGAGGTCGGTCCAGACGGCGGCGCCGGAGATGTCCTTCCCAAGCCAGACAGACAGCGGGCTCGCCGTAGCCGGCAGGTCGTCGAAGATGTCGCCGAGCGCGACGTAGTTCGGGCTCGCGTTCGGCAGCTCGACGCCGACCGCCTGCTTGCCGGGGATCGGCGCGAGGATCCGGATCTCCGTCGTCGCGAGCGCGTAGCTGAGGTCGTCCTTAAGCGCCGCAACCTTCGAGACCTTGGTGCCCGGCGCAAGCTGCAGCTCGTAACGCGTCACGCGCGGCCCCGAGATCTGGCCGATCACACTCGCCTCGACGCCGAAGTGCGCGAGTGTCTGGACGAGCGCCTCGGCCACCCGCGCGTTCTGGTCGGCGGAGTTGCCGGTTCCGCCCGGTGAGCGTCGCAGGATGGCGCGATCAGGGAGGCGATAGTCCTTCGAGACTGCCTCGCCGACGTCGAAGAGGCTCGTCTGATCCGGCTCGCTCTGCGCGTCGTCGAGCAGCAGCGGCGCGGGGCCGGGCGGGTCGGCCTCGACCACGTCGGGATAATCGCTCGCGGCGTCGATCACGGGCGCGTGGGCCTCCGGCCGCGGCTCGGTCGGCTCGACCAGTCGCAGGTCGGGCATCGTCTCCGGCAGCGGAGTCCTCGCACGTCTGGCCGCTTCTGCGGTGGCGCGCACCGCACGGCCGGACCGGCGGATGAACGCACCGGCCGAGGCGCCGCTCAGGAGCAGCGAGCCCGCTAGCAGCGTCGTAACTCCGACGATCAGGACGCCCGTCGAGCCGAGAGCGATTCCGAACCCGAGTGCGAGGGCGGTGCCGACGTAGCCGCCGTGTGCCCTGCCGAGCGTCAGCATCAGGCCGGCCGTGAAGACGACGAGGCCGGTCCGGAAGGGCCGCATGTCGACGAGCTCGCTACGGGCGAGAAACAGCGCACCGACGATCATGCAGGCGGCCGGGAAAATCGCGCGCGCCGCGCCGATCAGCGCGTCGAGCCCGTCTGCGGCCAGCCCGCCGGCGAAGCCGCCGCTCCAGCCGAGGTAAAGGACGGTCGAGAGAAAGACGCCGACCGCGGCCAGGACGAGCCCGAGTAGCTCCGGGTGCTGGTGGCCGTGAGCCTTTCTGGCGGCGCGCTTCTTTTTCCGCACGCGCGAGGGCGTGCGCGGCTTCAGCGGTCGCTTTTTCCGACGTCGGGCCACGGCCGCGAGTCATTCGACACCGCGGCTCGATACCCCTGCTTCGAGCCCAGTCAGCCGGAGTGACCCGGGTCTCCGCCGAGTTGGAAGTGCCAGACGATGGCTATGGGCTTGCCGCGATACGCCGCGTTGGTAGCGGCGGGAGACCAACGATGCAGCGCCCAGATGTTCGGCGGCGCACCGGGAACGTGCTCGGGATCCGGCGCTCCGTGGATGGACTCGCCGCTGTCGTCGACGAGCGGGAACGGCGTCCGGGGCTCTTCGCACCGGCGCACCTGCAGGCCGAGCGGGAGGGCAGCCGCAAGGTACTCGCTGGTCAGGCGGTTCGTGGTCGGCATGTAGCCGGGACTCCCGTCGGGTCTGGCTTTGACGAGTGGTAGGGCGATCTCTTTGACCAGGGGGCGCCAATCGGAGATCACCAGGTTGCCCCCGGGCCGCAGAACGCGGACGAATTCGCCGAGCACCGGCTCCAGGTCTGGGACGTGCATCAGCGCAAGGGCGCAGAGCACGAGGTCGACGTGGTCGTCGGCCAGGGGCAGGGCGTGCAGGTCGGCCTCGTGGAACTCGCCGCCGGGCACCCTCTCGTGTGCGCGTTCGAGCATCGCGGCTGAGCTGTCAACGCCGATCACCGTGTGGCCGAGCGAGGCGAGATAGCCGGTGTGGCGGCCCGTGCCGCACGCGGCGTCGAGCGCGATGCCTCGCGGCAGGTGGTCGAGCATCTCCCGCACGATCGGTTGCTCGACATCGATCAGCTGGTTTCCGGGTTCCTCGTAATGCTCGGCCCAGCTGCCGTACCCCTCCGTCGTCGGGATCGGGTCCACCGTCACGCCTTCGCCCAGTTCTTCGTCGGCAGCCAACAGCGCACGAATCTCGGCGAGGCGGGCCAAGGTGAAGTCGCGGTCGTACTCTCCGGCGAAGGCGTGGAGTAGGGCAATCCCCTCCAAGCCGAGCAAATACGCCAACGGGTGTTGGTAGATCGCGCCTGGCTCTGCCTCCTGCAGCCTGCGCTCGCCTTCGGCCCAGTCCGGATGCGCGGTCAGCTCAACCTCGAATCCGGCTCGATGCTCCCGCAGACTGTCGTTATTCGCGCCGCCCCGATAGTCCGGATCCGCGAACTGAACGGGATCGTCCTCCCAGCCGCAGATGCGACAGATCTCGTACGTCCCGGGCGGCCGCTCGTCGAGCGTGACAAAACCGCAGCAGGGGCACGCGAACGTCCCGCGAGCCGGCTCGCCGGGTTTGCGGAGGAACCGATCCGGAATCCGCACCTGGGAAGGTTAGGCATCGCCTCCGGCGATCGGATCTACAATCGGGGCGCCTATGCGGAGGGTCGCGCCTATGTTCGTTGCCGTCCTCGTCGCCGCGGTCGCCGCGACTGCTACCTCCTCAGCACGACCGGATCCGTGGCGGGTGCTGCATCGCCCTTTGCACATCCCGCACCTCGAGCCGGGTGCGGCGTGCCCGATGTCGCCGACTCGGCGCGCAGAAGCTCTCAACCCGACCTTCGGCGGGTACGTGCTCGGTCGCGCCGGCCCCGTCTACGGAGGAGCCTTTTCTCCCGACGCCGTCGTCCATTACGCGAACGGGACGGCCGATAGGGGCTGGTACGGGTTCAAGGTCTTGTGGATCGTCCGTCCGAAGTATCGGGGCCCGGTTCTGATCCGCGGCCGCCAGCTCGACGGAGCCAACCCGATCGGGTTCAGATCACGGGCCGAGCTGCGGATCGGGAGTTGGGGAACAGCCACCCAGGCGCCGGGCTGGGGCCTCCGACCCTCCACCGAATGGGTGCGTGCGGCAGGCTGCTACGGGTTCCAGATCGACGGCAGGCAGTTCAGCAAAGTGCTCGTCTTTCGAGCCGAGCCTTAAGCCGCCAGCGCGCGCAGGTCGTCGAGCGTGCGCCCGAGCAGGTTCTCGCGGAGGTCGAACAGGCCGGCCCAGAGCGAGGAGCGGCCGAGCGAAGCCCTGATCCGGGCGGTGTCCGCGAGACCTTCCAGCGCGCGCAGGAAGACCGCCAGCTCGAGGTAGGTCTGCGCGACGCGGATCGCGCTGACGTGGACGCCGGCCCGAGTCAGGATCGGTCCCCACTCGAGCAACTCGGCGGCGCCGGGGGCGCCGTACCAGGAGCGTCCTTCCGCATCATCGGCCTCGAGCTCAAGCAGGTAGCGGCCGAGCGGGCCCTCCAGTCCCGCAAGCGCTGTCTCGATCCGGTCGGCGGCGCGCCGCAGCGCCGCTTGGCGGCGGCCCGGCGTGGACGGTTCCGGCTCCCCGCGCGCCCAGCGCTCGAGCAACCGGCAGAACGCGAGCGCGCTCGCCTCGCAGGCACCGAGCTGCCCGACCAGCCGGCGAGCGGTTTCGTGCTCGGTCGCGTTCTCTTCGAGCACGTCGGCCCACCCGGGCTCGTATGCCGCACGAACGGTCATACCTCTACAACTACAGGAAGGATCATCGGCCGTCGACCGGTGCGGTCATAGACGAGCTGCCCGAGTCCGTCGTGGATGTGCTCCTGGAGCAGCTTGATCTCGACGATGTTCTGTTGCAGGCAGTCATCGAGCACGCGCGAGGCCTCGTCGCGCATCTCGTCGAGCAGCGGACCGGAATCGGCGAAGCCGCGTGCGATCAGCTCGGGCGGCCCGGCGCTTGCTCGGCCGTTCGTGCCGGCGAGCGTGGCGACGACGATCAGCACGCCGTCCTCGGAGAGGTGGCGGCGGTCGCGCAGCGCGACGTCGTGGACGTCGCCGACGCCGAGACCGTCCACGAACGTGACGCCTGACTCGACGTCGTCGACGATGCGCGCGCCGGCCGGCGTCAACTCAACGACGGCGCCGTTCTCCGCCAGCACGATCGCCTCGGGCGGGACTCCCCCCTCCTCAGCCAGGCGGGCGTGCGCGGCCAGCATCCGAAACTCGCCGTGCACAGGCATGAACGCCTTGGGCCGGACGAGCGAGATCATCGTCCGCAGCTCCTCCGCGTGGCCGTGGCCGGAGACGTGCACCGGGGCGTTCTCCTGGTGCAGGACTTCGGCACCCAGCTTGGCGAGCTGGTTGATCGCGTCGTGGACGCGCAGCTCGTTGCCCGGTACCGGGCGCGCGCTGATGATCACCGTGTCGCCCCGCTCGACGTGGACGGCGGGGTGGTCGTTGTAGGCGATCCGGACGAGCGCCGAGAGCGGCTCGCCCTGCGAGCCCGTGCAGAGGATCAGCACCTGGCCGGGCTCATAGTCGTCGAGCTCGACCGGCCGGATCAGCGCGTCCTCCGGCATGTCGACGTAGCCGAGGTTGCGCGCAATGTTCAGGTTCTTGCGCATCGAGCGCCCGACGACGCAGACCTTGCGGCCGACGTCGACGGCGACGTCCACCGCCTGCTGCATCCGGTGCACGTTCGAGGCGAACGAGGCGACGAGGATCCGGCCCTGCCGCTGAGGCATGATCTGGCGGAACGCCTCGCCGACGAGGCGTTCCGAGCCGGTGACGCCGGGCCGCTCCGCGTTGGTCGAGTCGGCGAGGAGGAGGTCGATGCCGCGGTTGCCGAACTCGGCCAGCCGGCCCACGTCGGTGCGGAGACCGTCGACCGGCGTGTGGTCAAGCTTCCAGTCGCCCGTGTGCAGGACGCGTCCGGCTTCGGTCTCCAGCACGACGGCGACGGCGTCGGGTACCGAATGCGCCATCCGGACGAACTCCGCCCGGAACGCGCCGAGCTGTAGCGGGCCGCCCTCGGGGTCGATCTCGCGCAGCTCGGCGGCGCGGAGGAGCCCGTGCTCGTCGAGCTTCGACTTCACGAGTCCGAGTGTGAGCCGCGTCGCCCACACCTCGTCGACCCGCACCTCCCGGAGCAGGTAGGGCAGCGAGCCGACGTGGTCCTCGTGCGCGTGCGTGAGGATGACTGCGCGCACGGGCCGCTCGCGCTCCCGGAGGTACGTGACGTCCGGGAGGATCAGGTCGACGCCGAGGTGCTCGTCCCTCGGGAAGGCAAGCCCGGCGTCGACGACGATCGCGTCGTCCCCGAGCTCGTAGACGGTCATGTTCTTGCCGACCTCGCCGAGGCCGCCGAGCGGGATGATTCTGAGCGCTTCCGGCATCGCCGCAGTTTAGGTGCGGAGGTCAGTCGGAGAGGACGCCGCGGCCGGTGGCGCCGCCCGAAAACCGGTGTCCGACACCTGGTTTTGTCAACCGCGGAGCGCGCCAAAAGTGTGACGGAAGTGCGC
>WNGI01010116.1_pt1 | contig 13382 bp, 16 predicted proteins | sample 5400621 | NCBI WGS metagenome assembly WNGI01 (sample SAMN13153374, study PRJNA577476) | soil metagenome | isolation source: 20 cm soil or saprolite under Garry oak tree replicate 1 | place: USA:California | collected 2016-06-15
CGAACCTTAACCCTGATCTATCCCGGATACCACTTGAGCTAGTACATTACGCTTGTAACCGCATGCCTGCAAAGTTCGTGGGCCGCGTTGGGGAGGTTATTCGGTCTGCGAGTTCGTTAAGTTTTCAGGCGGAGATTCGCGAATGTCCTGTCGCTGATGGATCAGGACCATTGCCAGTCCGTTATCAATATATGTGGCCTTTAGCATAACGATAACACGACTCTTGAGCGCTTGAGCTGCCATTGTGCGCTCCATGCTGTCGAATGCTAGTCGGCCGGCACGATGTTTGACGGCGAGTGTAAGATGTTGCGGAAGTAAACAAACGCAATTTCGAGGGCCCATCACGTGCCGTGCCCCGGCTAAAGGAGCCCGGATTCCGGAATCGAAAAAGGAGCTGTTGCTAGATTCAATACGTCTGCCAGTGTCGAATTTCGCGGAGAAAACGCGTTGTGCACCGCGCCTCGGGCTGTGGTTTAAATCTTTTTCAAAAAAAAGTGCCATTGTGACTTGGCGGGTCTAGCAACGGGTGTCACTTCAGACCTCTTGAATACCTTCCACGCCCATGTCAACGGTGAGTATCAGCTCTAGATGATACCTCAACTCTGCCTTACCTGTCAGGTCGTGTACCAGCCTCAATTTATCTGGGAATCTGGTATCTGGGGTGCCATTCCGCGGTGGCTCTCGCCTCCCGATGTTATCGCAATTGAATCAGTCGCCAGGAAGCACCTCCAGCTCTCTGCGGGCGATCACATTTCTGCAACCTTCTTCGCAGAAGGGGCCTTCAACAAATTGTTTGCTATCACCGTTTCCAATAGCGGTAGCACCCTCGGCTCCCCTCAATACATATTCCGTGCAACTGCGCCTGTGGAGCCTTTCTTCAAGACCGCAGGCGAGGTTGCGACCCTTTCCTACCTACAGGAATATACGTCTATTCCAGTGCCACGTATCATTGCCCACAGCTCTACCTCAGATAATGAGGCTGGTTGCGAGTGGACCCTTATGGAAAAGGTCCCAGGGGTTCCTCTGGCAGATGCTTGGAGTGACATTGACCTGGAAACTAAGAGTAAGGTGACGAGGTCCGTCGTGGGCTATGTGCGCCAACTTCGAGATCTCCGACGGCGCTTCACTGGGATTGGAACTCTCTATTTCCGTGAAGAGATCGATACGTTCAACGCCCCAGTTCGCGTGTTACGCGCGGAGGATGAGAAATATGTCCTCGGTCCTCTCGTCACACCCTACATGTTTGCCGGGGGGCGCAAGCTGCGTGTACCTAGGGATCTCGGACCGTACTCCAACGATGCGGAGTATGTCGCTGCACTAGCTGCTTCGGAGCTGGGAAGACATGAAGCTACTACTATCGCCAGATGCTCGTTTACATAGCGACTTTGACAAGGATCTCGCCGAGGATGCGGAAAACATTATTCAGGCGTTGGACAAGCTCCAACCGATTCTCTCAGCACTCTTCCCATCTCAGCCCCGTAATTTTGCATTGCATCATCACGACCTTTCTCTTCGCAATATCCTCGTCGACCCGGCAACACATCAGATTACGGGAATCGTCGACTGGGAGTGTGTCGGCACTCGACCCCACTGGAAAGACACGTACCCACAGTTCCTGCTTGGTCCGGAGGTTACAGAAGAGGAGTCACCCGCCCCAGGAGATACGGATCCGGTCAGGGTGGAGTGCTGGGAGAACTGGGAAAAGGTGAAGCTACGTTTGGTCTTTGACAAGGAACTTGGTGAGACACGCCATGACGACGATGGAAGGGACGAGATCAGGCGGGAGTTTAGGAAGCAGTTAGATATAGTGGGGATTTCACCGAAAATGGCACAGGATTGGATGAACGAATGTTTTGTCAGACGTAAAGCCTTGTTATCTTTGCAGGGAACCACAATGTTTGGATGAGAACATCACATGTGCTTGACGTCCTGAATCCTACTTGGGTGAGATTCTACTGCTCTTCATGTTCTTGTCATACCAGCCCGTTATCGGAGGGGATCTATACGGGGCGGCAGTCAGAGTCCTCGTTAAGACGGTCAAGGGATACAGGGCATGATCCAAGCTGTCCTTCGTGTGCGATTCTGAGAGGAGAGCTCACATACAAGGCATTGGCCTTTTTGTCGCCGACAGATCCAATTGGATAATCAAAAAGTGCTTTAACGATGATGGCATAATTGAACGACTCGAGGTCACGTTCTACATATACAAAAGAATTCCACCGTAATGAGACGTTCCTCACGATTGCTCCGCCGCATCCTTCGTGTCAGTTACCGCATCCTCAGCCCCATTACCATAACAGGTCACTCCATTTGGACAACAGCCAATTCTGCCACTGGGTGTTATAACGCAATAGTAACTACCAATACCCTGTGAGCCATTTATCATCTGCAGTAAGGAAAAAACCTCACCCATTATCGCAACAGCGGGAGTTTGAGCAACAATCACCTCCCAAGGGACAGCATACTCCGGTGTTATCGCAATACCCATAGTTTGGATCGCGGCAGAGGTCTTCTCGTTCCAGCACGAGGCCGCGAACGGCTCTTGGCAGTCCAGGTGCGGAAGTGAGGGAGCCATCGGCACTCGCCTGGCTAAAGATAGTAGCTAAGAAGAAGGCTAGAGCTGCGAAGCGACGCATTGTAGTATGAGGCTGTTGTAACCAGAGCCTCGGTGGGTTTTTATACTGCTGGTTCATGCCGCTCATTAAAGCAAATGCAGTTTAGTGCTGCCTTAGCGAGTAGAGGCTCCAAGAATCTACGCCAATAATTTCCAATAATGTCTAGTCAGAAGGATGCATGTTGAGTTTTACGACCCTTCATTGTGGAGCGTCGAAAGTGTTTCATCGACGCGTTGTTCATCTTAGATGTTCATCAGTAAGGAAAAATGCATGACCCCACTAGCACCATTTACTCGATGAATGAAAGGTTCAAGTTGGAATTTCTTTTGGCACTTGGAAGTTGAAAATTCAGATTGCCACTGGGAAGAAAATGCACAGCCGCTGCAAGATAATGCATCGCATCTAGGAAGCGAGGAAACCCTTGTCATAACGTAAGTCTTTGTCCCTGTGCGTTTCACGCTAGTGTGATTAGGATCTGTAATGGGGGCGGCGATGCTTATCACGCTAGCGAAAAGTTGTCTTGGCACGACTCGGAACTTAATCTATCCCTGTATAGCTAACCTATGTTTACCCGTCACGACTCATAAGAATGGTGCGCCTTGACTGAAACTAGGTGCGTTATAGTGGGCTGTCATCAGCAAGTGGGTCTAAACATTCAAGTGTAAGCTAAAGCCACTCCGAATCGGCGTCCTTGTCCGTCACCGCTTCAATTCTATTTTCATTCCTGAATAATGCCCTCAGGGCTGTCGGTGACTCGGCTGAGAATGGTTACGCGACTGACGATGTGAATAATAAAAAGCGAAATACACCTGGGTATCCTGCAATAACCATGTTTTTTTCCTGAAGAGATCTCAAACGACTCAATTTTTTCAACACATGGACGCGGCACGGTACGTGACTAGCTGTTGTCACTAATTTTTAAAACATATGTAGCTTATGGTCCCGGCGAGGATAGTGGCAACATGAACATAGTCACTCGACAGCCTCGAGGCTTTGCTGTATCTTGGCGTCGTGGCCAGCCATTTTCAAAAGATTTTAAGCATCCCCGCAGAATGAATCATAGGCGCTGGCTCGTAGCCAGTACGATTCAATATTTGTGTCTTAATCGACAGTTAATATCCGACTAGTACCGTAATCATAATATGACCACGGATAGGTCTATTTTTGAAAATCAGTACTTAACAGTGTGCGGGATCTGCTGAGATGATTATCCCGAACGCAACCCTAAGCCCTCGGCGCTCTTCCCGTGTTTCGAGAATTCACGCCACCTGTCAGCTGCCAATTGAGATTCCTGTTCAATGGCGGTAAGAAAAACACATAAGCTATGATCGGTGAATGATGCAACTAAGGATGGGCGATGTATATGCCAGATTAGTTCGGCTTTCCACCGCTTGCGTCGCCAATTTCTTGATCTGACTGAACATATCATATACTACCCGAAGATGGCTTTCTGAGCATTACGCCAAAGTCTCAAGATGTTTCCGTTGCTCACTGGCCAGATGACCATGTACCCATTGCAGTTCCTTCAAGGCTGGAGGTGCCTACCCCTCTAGAATATATTTATCTGGTGCAATATTTATGCTTTGAGACTCCTCAAAACGGTACTGCTTCAAACACACCGTGATTTGATCAAAGTTACTATAGCTAAAACATCGTAGCAATAAAGTTTCCGGCAAACAAATTAGAGATATTTGAGTTCATGTTCACATGGTCATCTGTCCTAGTCCGCCACATTTTTACTTTCGTTGCTGGCCACTTCACCCCCCGATAAAACTTCGGCTTGACCATTGCTGGTTTCCTCCTCTGGAGAACCGTAGCAAAGTTTCCCATCGGGACAACATCCAATTTTGCCATTCGGCCTCCGCACACAGTAGTAACTATCAATGCGGTAAGCCAGTAATTCTCGATGGAAAAGAAAAGAATCCCCACCCTCTTGGACAACAGGCTCCACCTTTATTTCGAAAAAAGGAAAATCAGTAAATACATATTCGGTCAGCGTTACTTAATGAATTACCTCTGCAACAGTTCTCGGATTTGTAACAGCATCCAATACGATCGCAGCTGTTTTGATTATCATGACAGCAATCTACGGGCATGGTCAGGATGAGAGGGCCCATGTACTGCTTGTGTACTTACGACCCGGCGAACTGCACCATTGACCAGCGCGACAGCATTTACCTTTTATTACAGTTAGAATGCGATTGGTCATGATCTTTAAAGCAACTGACGATCTGCACAGCAATCACCGCCCAAGGGGCAACACCTCCCGGTATTTCTGCAATAACCGTAGTGCAGTGGGCAGACTCGTTTCGCCTTTAAGAGTCCACGAATGACGTTGGACTCCTCGACAGCGTTGTTGACGCGGTAAGTGGCGGGTTCAGCCTCAACTAGGTCTTCAGCGCCTGCTTGAATGACAGCGGTCGCGAGCAGGAAAACGAATGAGAAAACGCAACGCATCGTATGTTGTGGTGAGATGGCACGAGGAAACCTAATACAGCGTCAGTTTTTATACTACTGCCCCCCTGTTGCCATTAATCAAAACATATGGAGCTTGAGGGGTTTAGGCAGTCATCTTATGGAAACGGGAACCTAGAAATTGGTGAATTGGCGTCTATGAAACCTAATACAACGTAAGTCTTGGCAGTTAGTTTTCACACTGCTCATGTTGCCACGATCGAGAAACATACCGAACTTTAGGGTTCTGGTCAGTTGGGACCTCCGGATCGAGGCTAACATAGCCGTGTTGAATTACCGTGCGTCTTATGCCTTGCTGCGGGAAACAACACCAATTCCAATTCATTAAGCATCTATCCGTAAAAGCCGGGCAGCAATGCGTGTTGCGTATCATGCTCTGGTCGAGACCACGATGCACATATATAGCCGATCAGATGTGATGACCCTCTCCCCACGGAAGTAAAATTGACAGTGTTGAGCTGTACAACAAACTTCGTAACAATATTCATCAGTAGATCCTTGTCACCGAATTCGTAAATTAACGAAAAGACTCACTTAACTTCGACGTACTCAGTCGACGAGGCGTGTGCTCATCCGTCTGCATGCCAGCTTTCAAGCGTGAGTTGATACTACGCTCGAAAATTATTCCATCCTGAAACGTGGACCCTGAGGAAGTTCGAAATCAATCAAATTCCACTACCCCTGCACCACGATGAACAGCCATCGCCTCCAGAAATGGTAGCCGATTGATCAGATGCTCCCGAACTCCACAGCACAACACCAATCATGCACACGACGTCTACAGCACTGTTATGTATAAATTCCGCCTTGTCACCGATTTGACAGAATCCATAGATGTGTTTGTCCTTGTAATAAGTGCTGATACTCATCATCGAAATGAGCGACATACGCCCAGCACTCGACGAAAAGAACCCCAGTCCTCGATCCTCAAATTCACGTAAGTAGTGCTCAGGACTATATCCCGTGTTGGCCCAAACGATTAGACGCCTGCCAAACGCTCAGTGCGGCCAAACTGGTCGACATGTAAAAGTCTCTGCGCGAATGTGAGGAAGTCATTCCCAACAACTCCAGTTCGACTTTGCCTCTGTACATCTCTAAACGCCTCGACGTAGGAGCGCGTCGATGAGATTATATCCAATTTTTCATGCGCCTGAACCTGAACGCCAACGTATCGTTGGCTGGCGTCTATTTCATCGAGCTCCTAAGATTCGCCGATGGCGGTCCTTGCTCTGACGATCTATTGTGATTAGCGAAATGTTTCTGAAATGTCCCTCGTTATTATACTCGGGGCTCACCACGTCTCCTTCGACTTCAGGAACGTTTTCGTCAGCTCACAAAGGAAAAAAGAATAATTTTTGAAAGCACCTTCCAGTTTCAGGTTTATCAGGCAAACAAGAGCAAATAACTTCCTCTCCGTCATGAGTCGATGAGCGGATGTGCTTATCCCTCCGTACGGCTCTCCGCCGTGTTCTCACATCGTCAACATGCGCCCGATATTCGACGAGAAGCGGCGGCCAGTCGAGAATCTACAAATTTACGTCGACCCTCAGAGACTACATTTCACGTGGCCCGGATGAAAACAAAGTTGAAACTTTTGTCCACCGTCGTCTAGATGCGTATCACCGCTCGCCATATGCGCCTTATAAGATATTCGAGCCGACCATCTCATTGCTCATCAACCAAAACCGTTTCCTGGCTGCGACCTCCGTTTGCGCGCGGATGATCAAGAGCGGGCTGATCCCTTCCCTCGGCTTGAGCGCAAAACTCCTCGCAATGGCTATTACGATGTCACCAGAGAAAGAAAACGTTGCCATATCGGGCATTCTTGAAGGAATGTTCAGCGACCCTCATTTCAGTGAATCCATGCTCGAAGAAGCTCTCCAAGTCATGATCGCTCTTGGGGCACCCCGCAAACTCATCATCGATACGATCGAGAATTTCATCGAAACCAAAAGCGAGGATTACACACCTGGCAAATTCCTACTTGCGAAACTGGTCGACGCGCAAGTTCGTAATGACAGGTTAGGAGAGGCATTAGAAACTCTAGCCGAATACGAGGAAGCTGTTGCTAGCACTTCCGACACTTCCGATTCTACTTCTGCCCAGGTTCCTTATGTAGCCATCATGTCCGCCATACGGGATACCGAAACATGGAATTCGGCCGCCGTTAACCAAGTTCTCGAAATTATGCGAACCAACAACATCCAACCCAGCACCGCCGTTTTCAACGTTCTCATCTCAAATGAAGTTCGCAAATCGAGTTTATACAACGCCTTCTCAATCTACGCCATCCTGAAAGTGATGGCGGATAACGTGCCAACCGTCGTCCCGGACGCGTACACGTTTGGGAGCTTGTTCAATGCGCTTTGTAGGATGTACAAACCTGAAGTAAGGAACAAGAAAGTGCAAAAACGCGGAGGAACTAAAGATGAAGCAAATATCATACTTTCTCCCCGGCGTCTCTTCTTTGACATGATACAAAGGTATCATGACCAACCTCGGCTATTGATGACCGAGGTCGGGGCTCGCCCACCCAAACCAGGATCAACGCCTCCGCCGACATCCACGCTCCCAGCACCGCCCCCATTCGAGCCCAACCCGACCCTGCTTAATCTTACCTTCCGATGTTTCATAAGAGCGAGGGATTATGCCGCCGCCATCGTGGCCATTTCCTCGTTCAGGGACCTCGAGCAAAACGTCACTCCCCGGACTTATTACATCATTCTCAAACACATCATGAACCGCATCAGGTGGGATATCAAACGACACCGAATGCCCGGGGAATCGAGATGGGGAGACCGGTTCCTGGGGGTCTTCCCGCATACGATCATTTGGCAGATGGATGTGGATGAGAGGCTGGCGAAGAGGGTGCTGGAATATGTCAAGGGGGACAAGTTTGATGTTAAGCGGGGGTTGTTGGAAGGCGCTCCGTGGGCCGAGGTATTGGGGAAGAAGGAGCCTGCATCTTCGACCCCGCCCAAAAGGGTAAAAGGCTTGCGCAAAGACAAGGAAACAGACAAGTTCATCACGCCTACTTTTGGAATGATGGAAGATGACGAGCCTGTTCCTGCGGGCACTCGGTTCAGTGCCATTCCGTTGATGAGGCTGCTCCAGCGTGCGCTTTGGGCGGAAGTGACAGACCCGCAGGTGCTGAACGGAGTTACGAGCTCTAGACCACTATCTAACGCTATTGAGCAAGCGAAATCGGAGATGGTGCCTAGGTGAAAGCTCGAGGTACACGATCCTTTGTAGTTCACTGACTACCACGTCGAAGCCCTTCGTTAGCATTCATTACCGCATTGTTGAATATAAACATAAAAATATCTGCATTTTGGCTAATTGATACATATTAATGATCATAAATGTGGTATACATGGTATCCTTTTCCTCTTTATAATAATAATTTATTGTCATTTGAGAACTCTCAACTGCTTAATCACGTCTGACATGTCCACGTTCCACTCACCCACCCACGTCCTAGGCCCATCTCGTCTAGATCTCCTGAGTGTGCGAAAGACCGTATGACGCTGCGGTAGACTGCGCTCCTCAAGCGCGCTGATCGTCCGTGGTCGTCTGAGCGTTGCACCTGCTGCCTCAAAAGCAGGGGATGGGTATAGCCGATCTTTACTCCGCATCAAATCCGTATCGAGGTGGTCCAACGAATTCGCAATCGGTCTCCTCTGGGGATGAGGCTTGCTGGTCAGGGCCACACCTCCCCATACCAGATCTCCGAACGCGGGCCGGACTTCCGCGCGCCTCGGGCTATTGGGAGGCAAAGATGGGGGTGGAGATGGAGATGGAGACAGAGAATAGAGAGATGATAGGTCCACGTCTTTCTCTTTCGTACCAACAACTGAGCCAGTGATGAGGCGAAACGGTGACTCCGTGTCGTCAGGCTCTTGGGCACTGGCAGGAGAGGCAAACACGATGGGAGATACGAGCGAGTGAGAACCTGGTTCAATGATCTCTTCGGAGCCCATGCCTGTACCTAGTGTTTCGCCTTGTTCTTGGGCTTTTGTCAGTAATTGTGACGGAGATAACGTTGACGTTTCGATGGGGAGTCGGGGCAGGGGGCGGTGACGCCGCGGGGCAGGGGAAGGGACGATGAGAATTGGCACTTCCTGAGCAGGGGCGGGGGCAGGGGTGGGTAATGATGCCGATGCAGACGGACCTAAGAATGCCGTAGAGTTTTCGGACTTGAAGGTCCGTGTCTCGTCCCGCACGGGATCCTTCAGAGAATTGGGAAGGCGATGAAGGTCGGATGATGTGGAGGCTTGCGTTGAGATTGAGTCTCTGTGTTCGTCAAAATGGGAATTTAGGGGCCCTGTGATTGTTGATGATCGTTGAACAAGGTGGGAACGTGATGGAGTATAATTGAACGTGAGTGAATGTGTGGAATATGAATCCTCCAAAGCAGTAGGATTCGTGAGAGAGGCAGGAAGACGATGCAAGTCAGACAAGGACGAATCTTGCGTTATAACAGACTCCCGGTGCTCCTTCCTTTCTTTGAGCTTTGCTGTACTGCTCCCCGTGACATCCAAACCGGGAGGAATGCTAGGGTCCTGGGGTTGTGGGACAGGAGCTGACGACGCGAGAACCGTCGAATATGAGACCGAGGATGACCGAAATAATGCGTCACGGGGGTGGTTATGCCCCGTCGGCTTCAGGAACGTCGACAGCAAATCTACACTTCGGAAGGCTGAAGAGCGGTGTTTACGCTTTGGAGGTTCATATTCGTTCGACTGAGAAGGAGGCGGTGGTGATAGTGGGCTAAAGGCAGTTGATATGGGCGAGAGACTGGGTACTTCAGGCAATGTCCAGCTGATATCAGATGATAATTCAACCGAGCTACAAACGGAAGATCGGCAGGAAGGCGGCGGTTTAAACACAATGGAAGAAGAGCGTCTTTTATGCCGCGAGGACGGCAGCTCGCCCAGGGTACGTAATAGCTTCTCATGGTCCCCCAAGGATGATTTCCGATACATCGGGAAATCATCTTCGTCGTCGTCTTCTGCTTTGCTGTCTTCAGTTTCCATGATTCGATTCGCAGCGCTGATGTCTAGCACAGGACCAAACGTGTAGTTGAAAATTGGTGGTGTGATCGGTTCATCATCATCGGGGGAAATGGGTTTGCTCGATTTCTTTAACGGTTTCTCGTCCGGATCGTCAGCGAAGTAGATGCTGCTGATAGCAGAGCAGGCATCCCCAACATCATACACCGCATCTGTATCAGTTGTTATTTCTAAAGCAGGTATTGGGGAGATCCGCCTGCGCCCGTCATCATATAACATTGATTGTGATGGATTGCTGAAGTGGTTGTTGTTAGCCTTGCCCCGTCGAGGTTGTGGCTGAGCTGATGGAGATGAAGACGAACTGATACTGGAAAGGTTCAGAGGTGGCAGCAGGGTCCTTGTATTGTTATTGATAATGGTGGACGATGATCGCGTGCGATGATGTCTGGGCTTCTCCAACCGGCTAGGTGCTGCATTGTGGAATGGAGATACGTGAAATGTCATGCAATTCGGCGTAAGGAGGACTTACGTGGTGAGAGGTTTTCGTCTCGAGAACTTGGGCCACCGAGTAAATTTATAGACTTTTCATCTCTAATGGATGAAGCGGTGCCGGGCCTCGATTGACCGGAATTTTTGTTAAATAAAAGAGAGACGACAGACAAAGATAGATTCTGCATGCTTTTGCTTTGACGAGTTGGGGAACGTGGTAGTAATTCGGAAGCTTGATGTTGTGATGGCGAGTTCGAAAAGGAAGACGACGGAGCGACATGGGCGACATTCAGAAAAGGCGATACGTTTTGAGGTAGGTGATAATTGTCACGGCTGTGTGGACCGGTCTCAAGGTTGCCAATGAGGAGGTCCCTTTGAGGGAACATAGAGAGCGTTGCAGGAGTAAGAACAGAGTACATGGCCATGAAAAAGAGGGAGTTACGAATGAAGAATGTTCAAAATTAATATTCAATCACGATCCATGACGGGTTCGTGGTGAAAATATTTTAGTTTGATCAATATCAACACAGCATCATGTTTCCAGGGCAGGCCGAGTCCATATCCTCGTAAAACACAATTTGGCCCCTGTTTTATGGTGTTTTTCCGTTCGGTAAGCCCATTTCGCCGTACGTGCCGGATCGGCTCTGTCAAGTTGAAACTCCCCATGGAATTTTTCGCGGCCGCATTGTACATGGGCGGCAAATTTCATTGAATGCAGGTCTTGTATTTTTTGACTGTGTATGGTGAACGGGTCATAATAGCTGACCATATCTGGCCCATGGGAGAACGAAGACCGTCGCAGGTGAAGCACTCTTAACTGAGATGAGCGCTGTTACGGGTAATAATCTGGTTGCATCACGTTTCTTATCCAGCGAACCGTCATCCATCACGCCAGATGTTCGGGGGCCATTCTTTATGGTTGATACATATAACATACGTTTCGATGCGCTAGTGCCAGGACCACGACACCAAAATGACTTCCGTTTGACCCGCCACGTCCATCCTCAACCTGTGCCCTTGCTCCTTGGCCCTGCTGCTGTATCAGGCCGACAAAAATAGCCATCAGGCAATTCGGGCGCTATGGGCAAATCGCCGTGATGGTATTCTGGAATAAGCTCACCCTGGCAGCAGTGGCCGGTATTTGGTGCGGTGCTCCCACGCAGACGTCAGTGGCCCAAATGCCATTGTAGGTAGGTCTTGGCAGGTTACACCGCTCGCCACCATTCAGAGAAGAGCCTTGACCTGAGTTGGCGGCGAAAAGATAAATATGCGTTGTTTAGCCAGTCAAAACAAGTACAGATAAAGAAATCCATGACGCGGGGACCTTGTAGGTTGAGTCTTGTTTCAGTGCATGAGTGTGTGGATCACTTCTTCTCGCAAATAGTCAATTGGAGTACGTGCACGATCCTGAAATCTTTACTCGATTTGCAGCTTTTTGCCTCATGTTATCCCGTTGCTTCGGTTTATTAATCGCCTCCGTGGACACGCCAGGATCCTTGAAACAAGGGCAATGTCCCACTCGGTTGGCCACAATCAAACGCTTTCAACTCAATTGTGTACCCATATGATCTGCACGAAGCTTTAATGTCGAATGCATCGACGTGTACCTGAAACAAACCTTGATTTATAAGGAAAAAGCGCGTGGCTCGTATTCACTTTTCTCACCGATGAGCTAAAGCTTCTTTTAGAACCCGGCGGAAACCGTAAAATAGTTTATGACCAACATTGACCATACCGTAGGCTACATACCATTCAAATGAGAGCTTTTCGCTTCAGTGGCGTCCTAAGCCTACTTGTCAAACCGAGCGATGTCTCCGGACGCCGTCTTTCCTATCCATTGTCTTGGGCTATTCTAGTCGCACGATACGAAGACCCGGTTGCTGAATGGGTTTACAAATGACGTCCTATTTCAATTCAATGTTCGGTTCTATTTTGATGCGCCTCGTGCCAAATACGACTCCATGCGTTGGCGTTCTTGGAGTCCCAAGCATTTGACAGACGTGCTGTCAGGGATAGTATATCGTGGTGGCTGCTATATCCGGGTGTGTAGTTTTACTGTTGAATCCGAGCATCTCGCACAGGTACTGGCAGGATCTATGGCAAGGGCACGATGTGGCGGTGGCTATCGTTCCATGACTCGGGAACTATATGCATCGTGTTAGAGACTTTAAAGACCTCTTTCACCAGAGATGCTGCGCACTTCTGCAAGAGATCCACGAAATAGAAACTTGAGGATTCCCCCCAGCTGCCTTGTCCGAGTCACAATTGGCTTGCATGATTACACCTACGGAGAGTGGAAGGCCGTGAGACAGAAGGAAGAACTTCTTTGCTTACGACAGAGTCCGGTGTTTCGGAACGGAGAGAACAAGATAGGTGGCGAGATGAGCGGTGCTCCTGATGATTTGTCGCACGTTTCTCAAGGACGTAGCTTGGTTGGTTTAAAAAATGTTTGGCTTTGAACGTTGAACTAGTACGGTCTCTTTCAACCCGCCCCCAAGTGCAACATCCCCCTTTGCCTTGTGCCCTGTAACACGCCACAAAGTGCTTCTGGCCAGAGATGAAGCAGAGACTAATTCTGGGCCCGATGCGTAGTATGTACTTACAAGAGGACGTGACGTGACTTTCAACCGGACCTTATTGAACTGGCAGCGGCCGCTGCGTCGAACATAATTTGAAAATGGATCCCGTTCTTCATTTCTATTATCCGCTAGCGGTAACACGATACGAAGGATTGAGTTCATGCCAATGTTTGCAAAGGTCTATGTGTGAGTCACAGCCTTAGTATGATAAC
>WNGI01007457.1_pt1 | contig 13378 bp, 16 predicted proteins | sample 5400621 | NCBI WGS metagenome assembly WNGI01 (sample SAMN13153374, study PRJNA577476) | soil metagenome | isolation source: 20 cm soil or saprolite under Garry oak tree replicate 1 | place: USA:California | collected 2016-06-15
GCGATGAACCAGGCGATAGTGAGTGACGAACGGGACAATTTGCGGCGGAGCCGTCTAAAATCTACGCCCGTGTTTGTCCATCATGGCTCCGCGCTACGCGAAATGAATATCTCCGGCAATCAGGTGCTGGTGGCGCTGGCGATAGCCTTTTGCTTGGCGGGTCCAATTCTATGGGCGTTTGTGAGGTATTGGCTATTTGCGCTGTGAGGACGAGGTAAGAGCGACGCGGAAACGGCGTTTGCCGATCTCGACCCCGTCTGGGGCCAAGGGATCATCAACTCCGACCAGTGGATCCAAATCGTCTATCTGACCCTTTGAGTCTCCGACTGAGCGACCGGCGTCACACTCAGCGTGAAGAGTACGAATCATTAGGCGCGTACAGGAGTGACGCCGAGCTCGTTCCGGACAAAGGGAGCCACTTGGGTGCCAAGGATCTCTATGGCCTCCAACATTTTCTGGTGCGGAAGCGTCGAGACACCCATTTGGAATGTGATCCGGGAGATGCCGCCGAGAACTTCATTCAGGTAAAGGGCCTTTTTCGCGACTGTTTTAGCGTCGCCGATCAGTAGTGCGCCGGTGGGTCCGCGCTGGGCGTCGAATTGAGCGCGTGTGGCGGCTGGCCAGCCGCGTTCCTTGCCGATCTCGGTAAACGTGTGTGCATAGCCTGGAAAGAATATTTCGGCGGCCTCGTCAGTGGTGTCCGCGAGAAAGCCAATGGAATGAAGACCTATAGTAAGTCGCTCGGGGGGATGACCGGCGCGGCGCCCAGCTTCGCGGTAGAGGTCTATTAGTGGGCGGAAGCGTTTAGGTTCACCGCCGATTATGGCCACCATAAGAGGAAGTCCGAGCATGCCGGCACGAACGAAGGATTCGGGGGTGCCGCCGACACCGACCCAGATAGGCAGCGGATCCTGCAGCGGGCGAGGGTAGATTGCTTGGCCGGTAAGAGCGGCGCGGTGTTTGCCGGACCAGTGCACTTCGGTGCTTGCCCGGATTTTTAGGAGAAGATCGAGTTTTTCTGCAAAGAGCGAGTCGTAGTCCTCAAGACGCAGACCGAAGAGGGGATAGGACTCAATGAAGGAACCGCGTCCGGCGACAATTTCAGCGCGGCCCCGCGAGATGAGGTCGAGAGTCGCGAACTCCTGAAAAACGCGAACGGGGTCGGAGGCACTGAGAACCGTTACTGCGCTGGTGAGACGGATATTTTCCGTGCGCTCGGCGGCAGCGGAGAGGATCACAACGGGAGCTGAATCGAGGAACTCCGCCCGGTGATGTTCCCCAATGCCGAAGACGTCCAGACCGACCCGATCGGCGAGCTCAATCTCTTCCAGTAGATGGTGCATGCGCTCCACGGGGCTGAGCGTCAGACCTGTGTCCGGGTCGGAGATGGCTGCTGCGAAACTGTCGATTCCAATCTGCATTTACGTCACTTCTCCAAGACAACTTTCATTAGATTGATCGGCGTACCACGCCGTTATGTGAAAGTTGGCTTCAAGACCTTGGTTTGATTCCGGTCCCCAGGCTCTCGGCCCGCTTCCCAATCTTTTTCAATATTGTTTCAAGAGTTCGCAATTCTTTCCGGCTCGCATCGGCAAAGACTTTTCTAATTTCGGCAGCGTGCTTGCGAAAAACCGACGCGATCAATTCTTTGCCTTTTGATGTGAGCGATACGATGCGGACGCGGCGGTCTTCAGGACTCTCGACCCGGCTTACCAGGCCTCTATCCAACAGGCGGTCAACGGCCACGCTGATAGAGCCGGGCGTAAGGTTAACCTTCGGCCCAATCGTATTCACAGGCAAAGGTCCTTTGTTCAGAAGGGCCTCCAGTATCCGGAAGTCGGTATCATCGATTCCCGTCTCCTCGAGTCCGGCATAGAGATATTTCGAGGCCGATTGGAAGGCCTTCCCCAATACCAACCAACAGTGAACCGGGTCTCGCGAGTTCTTGTCCATGACGAAACTATTCTGACCTTGTGCGTAACTAATGTCCACAAGAATGTATCTATATCAATAGACTTTTCATCAATAGATACTGTGAGAGAGAGGCACAAGGACATCGCCGCTATGGTGGCGTTCCTGTTCTCAGATGACGCCACCTACATAAACGGCCAAACGATCCTCGTTGACGGCGGTGCCAACTTGACATGACGGCCGCTTGGTAATCCTGTGACAACGAAATAGAGATGCGTCTGTACACGGAAGACGGAGAACGGTTTCTCCCATTTACGGAGGCACTAAACATCAGCAGCAAAGGACCGAAACATGACCACTATTTCTGTAATCGTCGGCAGCACGCGTGAGGGTCGGTTCTCCGAGAAGCCGGCGCAGTGGATTTTTCAGCACCTCCAGAAGCGCGACGGAATCGAAGCGCGATTGCTCGACCTTCGGGACTTTCCGATGCCCTTCTTTGATCAGCCTCTGACGCCTGCGATGCCCGGCCGCGCGCCTTACGAGCATGAGGTTGTCAAACGCTGGACCGCCGAAATAGCCGCATCGGACGGGTTTGTCTTTGTTACCCCGGAATATAACTACGGTCCTTCAGCAGTGCTGAAAAATGCGATCGACTGGGTTTATCCGGAGTGGAATCGCAAGGCAGCTGCTTTCGTTAGCTATGGCAGCGCCATGGGCGCGCGCAGTGTTCAGCAACTCCGGGAAACCATGATAGAGGTTCAGATCGCCCCGGTTCGCTCGTCCGTCCACATTCCCGTCGCGACCCTTTGGGCGCATTACCAGGGCGGAGACGTGCACAAAGGACTCGCCGAGCTTGGGACGCAAGCCCAGACGATGATTGATGATTTGCTGTGGTGGACAACAGCACTGAAGGCAGCCCGCAAAGCCTAACAGACGAGCTGAAAAAAGCCTATGGAATCGCTTCGCTATCAACCCGTCACGGAAGTCGCGTGCAATGTGTTCACTGCGGCGTATGGCAGTTTTGAGGATGGAGCCTAAGAAGGCTAAATCACACCAAGGAGATTATATGAAAATTGCGATTTTGATCAGTCGGGTCCTTCTAGGCCTGGGTTTCATTATTTTTGGACTTAATATCCTCCATCCCTTTTTGACTTCTCCGCCACCGCCGGAAGGCTCATTAGCTGCGCAATTTGTAGGCGTCATGGTTCCAAGTCATTGGATAGGACTCGTGGGGGTCTTGCAATTATTGGGTGGACTACTCGTGGTAGTCGGTCGGACCGCGCCATTGGGTCTGGTTTTGCTTGGACCTATTCTCGTTAACATTTTAGCGTTCCATATTTTTATACAAGGCGGTCAAGGAATTGCACCGGGTTTGGTATTTTCCGTATTAGAGATCTTTCTGATTTACGCTTACCGCAGTTACTTTCGCGTCATTTTTACGGTCAACGCTTTGCCGACATAAACCGAACATTGTGCCTCGCCACAACCCAATTCGCCAGGGCACGTGCCTGCTCGACTGTAATAGGGGTGTCGACCAGGACAGCGTCGCGCGCCCCAGAAATAAGGGTTGACGAAATAGGCGGCCACGGCCGCTGTTTTTCGCCCGGGGGCAAATCGCTCGTGATGGCAGGTATGCTGGGCGCCAAGAACACGTCCCATCCCAGAACTGTTTTTTGAGTTGTTCGCGCGGTTTTGGACGTACTGGTGTTGGATTGTTCCTGAGTTGAACGGTCTAGGTCAGCCCGGATTGGCCAATTCGTAGCCGATACGAGAACAATTCCGAAGGCATTCGATAGAAACTCACGTCTTGAAGTCGCTATGGCCACCTTTCCTTACGGCGAACGATCTGGAACTGGTTACTGTCAAAAATTGAACGCACGTTTACGGCGGCACGAGAGGCGGTTGCATGTTTCTCACGGTCTCCTCGCGATTGTTTTGCCGGCATCGGAATCAGCGCTGAATGCAATATCACGAATGTCGATGGCGACTAGAACCGGATTCAGACTTTTCTGTTTACTGCCGCCAGGTGCGTAGACTCTCCGTTTGGTTGGCATCATGATTCCTCCCCCGTGCTCGGTCATTCTTAGCCGCAATGCCTTCCTCAGTGCCCGTTTCGCGTGAAACAGCCGCCCCTTCGCCGCTGTCACTGAGACGCCCAACATCCGGGCTGTTTCTTTCATGGAGAGCTCTCGCAACTGTTGAATCTCAACAACCCGTCGAATGGTCTGTCGTAAGTCGCGGATCGCCTCCCTAAGAAATCTCTCCTTCTCGCGCTGGGCGCACGCCTTCTCCGGATTCGGGGAAGGGTCCGGTACGTCCCACCCGAGTCCCTTTGCGTCCGACTCGCCGAAGCCTATGGATGTTTCTCGCGAACTACGTTTTTTGCGAAGGGTCATAAGCGCTGAATTGATCGCGATGCGCGTCAGCCATGTGGAGAAGCTGGACCTGCTGTCAAAATTCTTAATGTGAATGAAGGCGCTCAAAAAGGCATCTTGGAGTGCATCCTCTGCATCTTCACGATTTCTGGTGATGCGGTGCGCATTCTGAATAAGCCGTCGCACAAGAGGTTGGCACAGTGCGCCGAAGGCTTCCCCTTGCCCTTGCTTCGCTGCAGCTACCAAGGCCTGGTCGCACATTGTCGTCGCCTCCCACCCTTTACACCGGGGATGATGAGATGAATTTGTTCTACCAACAACCCTCGATGGGATCCTTTTTGGGTTACCTAATGGCAGGTGGACGCGCTACAACTTTAGAGGGGCATGGGAACAAATCTAGTGGTGGGGGATCTCTGCCTTTGGAGATGGCCTCCGTCTCGTCTGGAGAAGACTCAAGCTCATCTCATTCAGCGTCATTCTTCCAGTTGCAGGATGCCGCGCTTGAGCGCGATGGTGACTGCGTGAGTTCGGTCGTTTGCGTTCAGCTTTGCGAGGATACTGCTCATGTGTCCCTTAACGGTCTCCTCAGAAACGCCTAGCTCCGATGCGACAATTTTGTTCGCATTTCCAGCGGCCACCAGCGTTAGCACTTCCAGTTCGCGGGCAGTAAGGGTGTCGCTGGAGTGATGCTCGGCAATTCCAATAGCAATTTCAGGTGGAATTCGTTTGCGACCAGTGTGTACGGCGCGAATCGTATCCAGGAGATCCTTACGCAATGTGCTCTTGAGAAGGTAGCCGCACGCTCCAGCATCCAGAGCCCGGGCGGCGTGCACGTCGCCTTTGTATGTCGTCAATACAAGGATACGGGCTTGGGGAAATTCACTTCGAATGGAAACAATCGCATCAATTCCATTTACCTCGGGCATCTGCAGGTCCATCAGTGTAACGTCAGGACGATGGGTACGAAACTGCTCGATTGCCTCGCGGCCATTCACGGCCTCGGCAACCAGAATCATGTCTTCCTGCCCCTCCAGGAGTGCCGCAATTCCCTCGCGGAGCACAGGATGATCGTCAACAGTCAGGATTTTTATCCGAGAGTTTGCAGATTCCATCAGCTGTTACCTCCGAGTACAGCGCAGTAACAAGGTCCAAGCCGAACGGCTTCTGGAGGTCCGGTAAGCCTTCGATCCGGGCACGGAAAGTTCCACCTCCGTGCCGGCTTCGGGCCGGCTCCAGATCTGCATCTGACCACCGATTTTCCTCGCTCGTTCGCGCATTCCGGACATTCCCCAGTGGTCCGGTTTTCCGCCGGATTCAAGGACCTGCGAATCTATGCCGCAACCGTTATCTCGAACTCGGATGCGCCATTTATTCTGATCATAGGCAATTTCCACTTCGATCCGCGTGCCCTCGGCATGTTGAAACGCATTCACCAAAGCTTCATGCCCAATCCAGTAGGCTTCGTCTAGAACCAGGGGATACAGAGGCCGCACATCACCTTCCACCACTAGGGCAAACTCCACGTTTGTTCCCTGAGAAAGTTCCCGGCCAGCTTGGGTAAACGCCTCGGCCAAATCCTTTGGGGGGCCTACAGAAACGCGTAAGTGCCTGACCCGGTCACGCCCTTCGGCCATCACTTCATCGGCACGATCGAGCGCACTATCCATCAACTGGCGAGCTGGTTCCGAGTTGGGTATTCGTACCGCCGCCGCTTGAAAACGGAGAATGAGTCCTTGTATCCCTTGCAGCAGGGTATCGTGCAATTCGCGAGCAATTCTTTCTCGTTCGCCGAGGCGCTCCTCCATCCTACCTCGCAACTCGGCAGCGACTTGCTGAAGGCGAAACAGATACAGCATCCACAAAACCGCGACAACTGCCAAAGTGGAGAGGAGCCTAAACCACACCGAGCCCCACCACGGTGGCAAGATTCGGATGCGCACCATGGCTCCAGGCTCGCCCCATGGGCCATGACTGCTTGCGCCCTGGACTCGGAAGGTGTAAGTCCCCGGCGGCAGAGTTGTATATGCCGCTACCCTTCGATCGCTATCCACTTCGTTCCACTTGTCATCCAATCCTTCCAATTTGTAACGATAGCGGCTTGTCGCAGCGTCCAGGTAGCTCAACGCCGAAAATTCGATGGAGAAGATGTTCTGCGAGTGAGACAAGGTAATTTGATCGGTGTGATTGATAGAGTTGGCCAAGAGGGAATCACGACCACGTTGCACGGGGGCTCCGAATAGGCTGAACTCAGTCAAAGCAATCCGAGGGACAAATGTGCCGTCCACGATTTTCTCGGGGAAAAATGCGGTCGCTCCGCTGAACCCTCCAAAAAACATCTCTCCCGCCCCACTCTTGAAGCAGGCGCCCCACCCAGTGAGATCAGAACCCGGAAGACCGTCCGCTGCGGTGAAGTTTTTGAAACTTCCCGTTCGAGGGTCAAAGTTCGAAATGCCCTTATTAGTGCTCATCCATAGAAGTCCGCGACCATCTTGCAGGACGCAGCTCACGACATTCCCGGCGATACCGTCGCGCTCGCTATACGTTTTAAACGTGTTCGTTTTGGGATCAAATTTGTCCAACCCATTTTGCGTGCCCACCCACAGTGTTCCGGACCGATCAAAGTAGACCGAGTTCACCCGGTTGTCACTCAGGCTCGTGGAGTCATCCGAATTGTGGTTATAGATGGTGAAATGCTCGGTAAGGTGATCGAATCGGTGCAGTCCCATATTGCCGCCAAGCCACATGTCCCCATTGCTGTCTTCGGCGATCGCGTGATAATCGAGGCCTCTACTTTTCGTGTCTGGTTTGTACGTAGTAAAACGTTGGGTAGACGAATCGAAATGACAGAGGCCGTCCCACGTTGCACCCCAGAGTGTTCCGTGACGATCGATCAGCAATCGCTCAATTATGCCGCTACATACGGAAGACGCATCTCCAGGGATTCTATTGTACGAGCGAAGCTCTCCTGTCTTCCGATCGTATCGCTTAAGCCCCTGACTTGTTCCAAACCAAAGTGTGTTCGCTCCCGATTCGACGACGCCCAGCACCTCGGTTCCACTGATCAGTTTGAAGGTGGAATACTGTCCTAGCCGGCGGTCGATCGTGTTCAGCGCTCGATCAGTGCCAACCCACAAAACTCCCATCTGATCCTCATAGATCGCGCCGACCAGCGGCGATCCTAGGCTGTTGGGGTTTCCGGACTCGTGTATGAATTTCTCAAACGGTTGTCGCTTAGTCGTAAAGAAATTTGGCTTTACCTGGTGCAATCCCGTCCAAATGTTTCCTTCGCGGTCCTCGTACAATGCCGTAACTCGCGTGTCTGCCAAGCTGTCGCTGTCACCAGGACGGTCGGAATAGCTGACAAATCGATGATGCTCGCGGTCAAATTTCAGCAAACCGCTGGCAGCCGTTCCAAACCACATAGTGCCTTCATGATCCTCAAGGATCGCATATGCACGATTGGTTGATCCGCCCGAACGATTGTCTGGATTGAATTCATAACGCAACAGCTTGTTTGTCTTCCGGTCGAGAATGGCTGGTAGACCGTCATTGCCGTAGAAGATCCAGAAGACACCTAAACGGTCCTCGTGAAACCGCACACCTACACCCGAATCGGGTATCGGAATATGCTTGATCACCCTTCCAGCTTTTCGATCAAATTCGTCGAGCGTTTGGCTGGTACCGACCCAAAATCTGCCTTCCCTGTCTTCACCGGTTGATTTGACCTCGTCGTCACCTAGACTTGCGGGATCGTCGGGGTCGTGAAGGAAACGGGTTGTTTGTCCGCTAGCGGGGTCGAGCCTGAACAAGCCTTTGCCGGTGGATAGCCATAACATCCCGGATGAGTCTTGACTAATATGATTGACAGTCGTTGTAAGGCCGCTAGAGTCTGGGACCGGTAAGGGATAGTGAGTAAATGTTTCCGTGAGCGGGCTAAATCGATCTAGAAACTGGTCTGATCCAACCCAAATGAAGCCGGAGCGATCCTTGAATAACGAGTAGATATAAACGCCACTTAGACTCCCCGGATCATTTGGATCGTGCCTGAAAACCTTGCACTTGTAGCCATCAAAGCGGTTCAATCCATTCTGCGTCCCGAACCAAATAAATCCGTCATCATCCTGTACGATTTCGGAGACTCGCGTCTGGGAAAGTCCAGAATCAGAGGGAAGCCTCCGGAAATGAGTGTCAGTCCCCGCGATCATGGGCAGCCTGATTGTTTGGGTCTCCGTCGTCACGGTTTCTTGTGCTGGAGCTGGAACTGCAAATGCCAAGCACCATCCTAACGCACCGCAACGGCAAGCGAGAGTTCGGAGATAGAGCCTGAGGTGAATCGTTTCCTCCGCCAGGTCCCGAATTATCTTGTAGCCCCGGCAGCCGCAAGGGTAGAGATTCCGTCTTGATCTTGCACTCCCCCTGTCGCAAACGCTACTGCAGCATAGATCCTTCACTTTGGCCTACCCCCAAAAGGGGGGGCGTCGCCAAGCCCTTTTTGAGGCGTTCAAAAGGCATTTCGACTGTTTTACGCTGGCATCGAAAGGATATTTCTCTGCAACGATTATTCTCGATATTCCCTAACGGATGGCCTGGCCGAGGTCTTCTGATTCTACGTCTTGCGGGCGGGACTATCTTGATTTACGAAGGCACTGTTGCGCTCTCGCGGTCACTCTCGTTTCAGGTCATGATCATGGAGGTCGTCGCGATCGGAGTCGGAACACTGCTCATCGTTGGACTCGTAACCCCTGTGGCTGCGGCGGTTGTGGTGCTCTTGGAGATTGCGTTTGCATTCGCGCTACCGGCCCACGTGGAAGGTTCCATTCTTCTAGCAAGTCTTGGCGCAGCCTTGGCGACTCTCGGCCCCGGGCTTCGGTCTATTGACGCACGGCTTTTCGGACGAAAGCGTATTGACATTGGGGGTTGCTAGAGCTGCGTCGTTCTCCCCCATTGGTAGTGTTCCCACCCACCTTCATTGGATAGCCAAACAAGGACTCTAACGAGGGTTGTTCGCAAAACCTTGGCCGACACATGATCGGGAACGTGGGGAGCCCACAAGACATGTGGGTCGACCCGGATGAACTTTATTGTTTCACCTGAAACGTGAGGAGAAATTGTGATGAAAAATCCCGTGGTGTTAATTACCGGCGCGCTGACCGGCATCGGTCGTGCCGCCGCAATAATCTTTGCGCGAGAAGGGGCACAAATTGTTGTGTCTGGGCGTCGAGACAAACAAGGACAAGAGCTAGTCGCAGAGTTACAAGGGCTCGGAGCTGAGGCCATTTTTGTTCGTACTGACGTCCGCAAGGATGAGGACGTGCGTAACCTTGTGGATCAAACGGTCAAGCGTTTCGGACGTCTGGATGTTGCGGTCAACAATGCTGGAACCGAAGGCACACCAGGCCCGGTGACGGAGCAGACTGCAGAAACCTACACCGCGACTTTCGACACAAACGTCCTGGGTACGCTGCTCAGCATGAAGCATGAACTGCGAGTGATGCTGCCACAGGGGAGCGGGAGCATCGTCAATGTCTCGTCGGCCTACGGAAGCGTCGGGGCTGCCGGAGCGTCCGTTTACGTGGCCAGCAAGCATGCGATAGAGGGCCTGACAAAATCCGCTGCACTGGAAGTCGCGGGCACCGGAGTTCGGGTAAACGTAGTCGCTCCGGGTACTACGGATACAGGAATGCTCACCCGCTTCACCAGTACAGATGAAAACAAATTGGCGCTGGTCTCGACTGCTTCCATCCCAGTGGATGGAGGGATGATCGCGGACTAATTCCAGGGCTCTCGATTGCGTGAAGTGCAGGGATAATTGAAACGCAGTAACAAATCAAGTGGAGGAACGATTCCAATGACAAACGTGATCAAGAAACACAGCATCTCTTCTGAGCTAGCACAGAAAATGATGAATGCAGCCGTGGCAAAAGCCAGAGAACTTGGCGTGAGCGAGAACGTAACTATTCTCGATGACGGCGGCAATCTCAAGGCATTCAGCCGGATGGACGGGGCCCCGATCCCGACCATTGAGATGGCGCAGAATAAAGCGTACACAGCTCTGTTAGGCGTCTCCACGCAGGAGTTTTTCAACTTTATCAAGGGCGACCCGTCGCTTTTGGCCGGCGTCCCCACGCTTGCGCGTGTGGCGGCGTGGGGTGGAGGGTTTCCCATTAAGGTGGACGGAGAAATTGTCGGGGCGATCGGGGTGAGCGGGGCGCCCACGGTGCAGAACGACGTCGATTGCGCGAGAGCAGCCCTGGCGGTTGTAACAGATGCGGTCGCGGCTGGCTAATTTGTAGGGCGAATGAGCGGATGAATCGTGCAGGCCTTGGTGTTACAGATTAACATCACCCATCGCAACGAAAGAGGATCGGACAGTGAGCACCTATACAGCAGTAACGGTTCCGACGCAGTTTGTTGAGGCTAATGGTATTCGCTTCGCTTATCGGCGCTGGGGCAAGCGAAATGGTTTGCCCCTTGTCTTCAACCAGCACTTCACCGGAAATCTCGACAACTGGGATCCCGCGGTTCTGGACGGGCTTGCCAAAGAGCGTGAGGTCATCATCTTCAACAATGCGGGTGTCGCGAGTTCGACCGGCGAAGTGCCGACGACCTTTACAGGCATGGCGAAGAACGCGGAAGCGTTCATCGATGGTCTCGAATTGACGAAGGTCGATCTTCTCGGTTTCTCGATCGGCGGAATGGTCGCGCAGCAGATCACGCTCGACCGTCCGGACCTGATTCGCAAGCTCATCCTGGTCGGGACCGCTCCGCGTAATCATGATGTGGGAAATGGCCAGGGCCACATGACGCCCGAGACGGCCGCGATCTTTGGCGCGACCTACAACCCGCCCGAGAATCTATGGCTCAAGGTTTTCTTCACAGACTCTGAGAAGAGCCAAGCCGCAGGGCGCGAGTTCCTGAAGCGGTACTTGTCACGCACCGACAATCGCGACGCTCCGATCAACCACAAGGTCGCGCCAGCCCAGATTGCCGCCATCGGCGAATGGGGCTCTCACCCGGGTGAGCGCTTCGCGTATCTGAAGAACATCAAGCAGCCGGCGCTGGTCGTGAACGGAAATCACGACGTTATCGTTTACACAGTGAATTCGCTTTATCTCGTTCAGAACATGCCGAACGCCAAGCTGATCCTGTATCCCGACGCCAACCATGGGTCTTGGTATGAGTATCACGAGGATTTTGTTTTTGAAATAAATCGGTTTCTGGATGAAAGCGACAGGATTGCTACGGTCACCGCTGGCGCCGCAGCCGATTGATGTTCAGACGTTGGTTCGGACAAGGCGCGGTGGATAACCGGTGCTCCCTGTGGATCAAAGTTTTAGGAGGAGGCAGACCTAGCAATGAATCGTACAGTTGAGTCGAAAAACAAAGTGCTTGTCCTGGAAGCGTTCGATACATTGTTCAACAAGCGTGACTACGCCGCTGCCGAAAAGTTTTGGTCACCTCACTACATCCAACACAGCGCGCACATTGCTCCCGGTCGTGAGGGCTTGTTCGATCTCATCAAGAGCCTTCCGCCGACTCTCAAATATGAACCCGGAACGATTGTGGCTGAAGGGAATTTCGTCATCGTGCACGGACGATTTTCGAACTTCGGCCTGCCTGTGAACTGGATTGCCGCGGACATCGTTCGCATCAAGGATGGCGTTCTGGTCGAGCATTGGGATGTGATCCAAGACGAGGTCACACAAGAACAATCAAAGAGTGGTCAGCCAATGTTCGGCCGCGCGTTCGCGACCAATGCGAGTGCCCGATAAAAATCAGATACGTCGCATTGTCTTAGAGGAGGCTCAACTACATGCGAGCGGACATTGTAGCTGGCGCAGTATTTCCCGATTATGAGCTGACCGATCACGCGGGCAAACGTCGGAAGCTTTCCGATCTTCAGGGGCCAGATCCGATGGTTCTAGTGCTTAGCCGGGGAGGATTCTGCCCGAAGGACCGGCGCCAGGCCGAGGGTCTTGTCCAACTTCATCACGAGATGGAAGTCGGTTACTCCAGGCTCGTCACAATCAGTACCGACAACATGCTTCTGACGAATGAGTACCGCGACGGCGTCGGCGCTCATTGGACCTTTTTATCCGATCCGGGGCGAAAGGTTCAGAAGGATCTCGACATCGCCGAGTATACGGATCCCGAGCACAATCCGATGATCCCGCATGTCATCGTCCTCGAGCCTGGTCTCGTCATATTCAAGATCTACAACGGCTACTGGTTTTTTGGCCGACCGACCATCGAAGAGCTTCGGCAAGACTTGCGTGCTGTGTTAAAGAAATGCCGTCCGGACTGGGACATCAGTAGGCCCGAACTGAAAGCGGCTTGGGAACGGGGTGAACATGATCGCTTTTATCCCTATGGCAAGACCTACGGGCAAGTGTTTCGGGAGCAAGAGTAAACGGCGATAGGGCTCCCCTTAAGGCAGTTTATGACGTGCAACGGTTTAGCAAACCGCATAAACTGCAACTGAGGTGACCTCAAATCACCTCACAACAGGTAAGAAGGTCTCGAATCTGTCGCTTGCAACTCACAAAACCTGCGGTTTGGAAAACCGTTGTGACTTGGAACTATTTGTGATCCTAGTCTAGCGAGCGTTCCGGAAATCGCTGAACATTTTGCCCTGCAGGATTCTTCTCAAAACATCGTGTTGCGGTTGTTGGAGGAGGCCGGGACGGGTTGAAGGACATCCCAATGCTCGACGATCTTGCCTTCGCCGTCGAAGCGAAAGATGTCAACGCCAGCAGTTTCCTTGCTGAATGTACGGCCCGGACACGAGACCCGGAAGCAGATCAACTCTGCCCTGATTAAAAATCTGGTTGTAGATAACGTCCAGCGCGTGTTGGATATGCTCTCTTGTCATAAGTCATCCTTTGGAAGTTCGGTCTCCGGTAATTTGGAATGCTCTAGCAACCGGCAGCAAGACATTTTCGTCATGCTGAAAATTGCCTCAGGTGGTAATCGAGATGGATCTGCAGAAGCTTGCCCCACTGCGTGGGCGACATTGTGCCGAACATTGGATGAGGCTTCCACTGTTCTGCGGTTATCGCGTTCCAATCGGCCTCTAGGATTTTGAGTAGCTG
>WNGI01003803.1_pt1 | contig 13376 bp, 8 predicted proteins | sample 5400621 | NCBI WGS metagenome assembly WNGI01 (sample SAMN13153374, study PRJNA577476) | soil metagenome | isolation source: 20 cm soil or saprolite under Garry oak tree replicate 1 | place: USA:California | collected 2016-06-15
CTTGCTTGACTTTTCATCTTTCGGCGTGGATTGTCAGTCAGCTCACAAGTCCCTCCCTTTGCGTGTGGCAGTGAGAGAGGGGACTGCGTCACAGTTCCGATCCTGCAGAGGGTATCGGTTATGATAGTGCTCCGTCACCTCCTGCTCTCGCTTGCCGGCGCCCTCGTGTGCGCCGCAGCGTCCCTTACTCCCGTCCGCGCCCAGCAACCCACGGGTACGATCACCGGGCAGGTCATCGACAGCGTGACCCGACAACCGCTCGTCGGCGTCAATGTCGTCGTCGAAGGCACCGGACTCGAGGCGATCACTCATGAGGACGGTACGTTTTCGATCGCCGGCGTCCCCGCTGGAACGCACACGCTGCGTGCGCGCCGGATCGGCTACGCGTCAGTATCGGTAGTCGTCAACGTGTCAGAGGGATCGACGGTGTCGGTGACGTTGGCGCTCGAGAAGGGAGCGGCGGTTCTCGATGAAATCGTGGTCGTTGGATACACCACCCAAAGGAGAGCGAACATCACGGGCGCCGTCGCCACGGTAGACATGGCAGATCTGGAGACTCGAAGAGTTCCCGATGTGGCGCAGGTTTTACAAGGGCAAGTTGCCGGTCTGGCGGTGACACAAAGTACCGGCGCGCCGGGAGACGAAATCAGCATTCGTATCCGTGGTGAAGGGACGATCGGGAACAACAGCCCGCTCTTCATAGTGGACGGAGTCCCGAGCCGCGATATCTCGTTTCTGAATCCTGCGGATGTGCAGTCCATGACCGTGCTCAAGGATGCTTCTGCGGCCTCTATTTACGGCTCCAGGGCTTCTGCCGGCGTCATCGTGATCACGACCAAGCGGGGAGCGAGCGGGAAATCCACGTTCGACCTTAACTACTATGCCGGGATTCAGCGGGCGACCAATCTGCCGACCATGCTGAATGCCACGCAGTACATGAATAAGATGGAGGAAGCCTGGAACAACTCCGGGTTTACCGGCACCAACCCGTATACGGTGGACAAAAGCCGGCCCGATCTGGCGAATACCGATTGGTTGCACGTGTTATTCACGACGGGAAGATCCCAAAACGTGCAGCTGACCGCGAGTGGAGGTACTGACAAGATCCAATACCTCATGTCAGGGGGACTCAATCAGCAGGACGGCATAATCATTTACGCGAATGACAGGTATCAGCGCCTCGATTTCAGGACGAACATCGCTGCCGGCTTGAGTGATCGCCTCAGCATTGGAACCAACCTCCTGCTTTCCTATGCCCTGCAGGACAAGCTCTCCTCAAAGGGAGATGCACCGGGCATTATCCGTCACGCCCTGATCAGGCCTCCCGTCATACCTGTCTACAAGGATCCCAGCGATCCCACGTATTCGGCGAGCGACCCATTTACCGATTTGCCGTTTTTCGCAACGCCCTGGGATAACACTAACAATCGATACGAGTTCGGCGCTAACCCCGTTGCTCTGGCGTATTTCACCAATGACAAGAGAAATAACTTCAAAACGTTCGGCAATATTTACGCGGAATACGCTGTGTTACCGGCCCTGAGATTCAAGAGCAACCTCGGGGTCGATTTGAACCTGAGACACAACAAGGCCTTTAACCAGAACTTCGGCGATGATAACGGCGGAGGGAGTGCGTTAGACCAGGGAACCGGTCGCCAAAACCGTCCCACCGGGTTGAACGAAGACCGAGGGCAGGAAACGACCATCACCTGGAACAATACCCTGAATTACAGCAAGGAGATTCACCGGCATGAGATCAGTGCGCTGGCAGGCACCGAGTATATCACCAACTACGCCTCTTCAATTGTTGGATCAAGACAGAGGTTCGACTACGTAAGGGACAACTTCCAGTATCTCAACTTTGGTGGAACACTAGATCAAAACACCGGAGGTTCTGCATCTGAATGGAGACTTTTCTCCCTCTTCGGTTCGGCAACGTACGTGTTTGATACGCGGTACATGATTACCGCCAACCTCAGAGCAGATGCGTCTTCCCGGTTCGCCGTAAGCCATCAATGGGGGTATTTCCCTTCGGTTTCCGTAGGCTGGAGAATGTCCAATGAGCGCTTCATGCAGAATGTCGGCTGGATATCGGACCTGAAACTGAGAGCCAGCGCCGGCACATTGGGCAATCAGGAGATTGACAACTACGCGTTCCTGACATTGCTCCGCAGGCAGGGGGACCAATTTCTCATTTCGCGCTACGGCAATCCCGATCTGAAATGGGAGACTACTTCACAGAGGGACGTTGGGGTGGATGTGGGAGTGCTGAACAATAAGCTCTACATCTCCCTGGATTACTTCGTGAAAAAGACTTCCGACATTCTGTTACCCATTTCGTTGCCATCCATAGTGGGGAATGTCTCTCCGACCATCGTCAACGCGGGTGAAGTCAGCAATAAGGGATTTGAAGTCGCTCTCAATTACACCAACACTCGTGGACCGCTCAACTATGGCATGAATGTGAATGCGGGCACCGTCACGAATAGGGTGGACAAATTACACCCCAATTTGCCGAACATCATAGGGGATGTGTACAAGACAGAAGTAGGGCACCCCCTCGGCGCATTCTATGGTTACGTGATGGAAGGCATTTATCAGAATCAAAATGAAATCAACACGCATTTATTTGGAACTGTGAATCCCCCAGACCAGCCGGGCGACATCCGATTCAAGGACTTGAATGGCGATGGCAAAATCAACGATAACGACCGGACGTTCATCGGCAATGCAATTCCAAAGCTCACGTACGGTTTGAACTTGTTCGGCGGCTATCATCGTCTCAGCCTGTCGGTGTTCTTTCAAGGCGTAGGGGGAGTCGACAAATACAACGATGCCAAACAAATAACGGATTACGACAGCCGTCCCTTCAACCATAGCGTCGCGGTCTTGGGGGCCTGGCATGGCGAGGGCACCAGTAACACGATTCCCCGCACCACCTTCAACGACAATGGCAGCAGCAAGAAATCGAGCATTTTTGTGGAGGATGCCTCGTATTTTCGCCTCAAGAATCTCGAGATCGGATACTCCATGGGACCGACCCGGCGCCTGTACGTCTCCGGCCAGAATCTTTTTACCATCACGAACTATTCGGGACTGGATCCGGAATCCACCGATATCCTGGACCGGGGAACGTATCCGCAGGCGAAAGTATTCTTGTTCGGAATCAACGCGACGTTTTGATCGGTAGGAGCAATCATGAACGCGAGATTCAAGGCAGCCGCATCGGCCCTGGTCGTTTCACTTGTCAGCTGCGATTTACACAAAGATCCTATCGGTTTGCTGACTCCGGGGCAGATCAGCACAGACCCCACATTGAACTCCGTCAAAGTGTCGGTGACATCGTCCTATCAGATGCTTGCCAGTACACTCAATCTCCTGGGCGAATGGCGATGGGATTTGGGCACAGTGTTCAGAAACGATTTCATCGTGGACGACATCGCTTCGGATGATGTCAAAAAGAAATGGAACCCCGATGGCGACCAGGCATGGATGGATCAGGTCCAAAGCTTCAACTTCACCGCCTCCAACCAGGCGTTTAATGGTCAGTGGAGCTACGACTACGAGGGGATATCGCGGGCCAATCTCGCCATCAGCTATTTGACCGATGCCGCGATCACCGCAAAGATTGGCATCGATCCCGCCTTGAAGGACCGACTGTTGGGCGAGGTCTATTTTCTGAGGGCTTTTTACTATTTCGATCTGATAAACAACTTCGGAGATGTACCCTTGGTGCTGAAGCCACTATCCAGTTTTGACGAAGCCTACAGTGTGGCGAAGAGGGAAACAAAAGACAAAGTGTATGCCCAGATTTCTGTCGACCTGGCCCAGGCCAAGACATTATTGCCCAACAGCAAGTATTCCGACCCTGTGGAGACGTGGCGTGCGTCCAAGGGAGCGGTCCTGGCCTTGCAGGCCAAAGTCGCACTCTACAACCAACAATGGACGGATGTCATCAGTATCGTCACCGAATTAGAGGCCCTGACTCTTTACAGTTTGAACGCCAATTATTTCGACAGCTTCGATGTCACCAAGGAAGCAACGGAGACGGAAGTCATTTTCGACTACGATCACCAGTCCCTTCAGACGCCGAGAAAGGGCAACGGACTGTGCGCCCCGTTGGACTGGGGCTTCATTGCTCCGACCGATAATTTTCTCGCCGAATTCGAAACGGATGACCCAAGGTTGCTGTACACGGTAAACGTCACCGATAAAGCTGTTTACAAGTTATTGGGTGCGACAAACACGATTTATAAAGGAAATGACGATGCGCCAAGCAACAAGATCTATATTCGTCTAGCAGACGTATTACTGTGGAAAGCCGAGGCATACAATGAAACTGGCAATTACCCCCAGGCAATTGCCATCATCAATACGATCAGAAACCGGGCGCGGACGAGTGTAACTGTTGGCGGTACTTTGCCTCCGCCTGGTACCCTCCCTGACAGAAGCGTTGCCTCCGTCGATAAAAACGAGATCATGGGCTGGTTAATGCATGAACGAAGAGTAGAACTGGGTTTCGAATCGCAGCGGTTCAACGATCTGAAAAGATGGGCAATCGCTAAGCAGGTTTTGACCGCTCTTGGAAAGAATTTCCAGGACTTCAACTACCTCTATCCAATTCCACAAGGTGAAATTGATAAATCCGGCGGGACCATAACGCAGAATCCCGGTTATTGATTTCGCGGTGGCGTCTTTGTGCAAGCGCCGTATCTTCCCGCTCTTCACTGTCCGCCGGACAACGCCACGAAATCGTTCGCTCGCCTGCATGTGCACCCGCTGGCCGCCGCTGATTGGATCCCGCGCATTCGCGCGGGGGACGAAGCGGCGTTCGAGGCGATGTTCCGGGCCTACTACGACGCGCTGTGCCGGCACGCCGCCGGTTATCTCGGCAGCCGTGATGCGGCCGAGGACGTCGTGCAGGGCGTGTTCGCGGCGATCTGGCGCGACCGCGACCACTGGGCCGTGAGCGACATCCGGCACTACCTCTACGCCGCGGTGCGGTGGCGCGCGATGAGCGAGTTCCGCCACGCCGCCGTGCGGCGGCGCGCAGCGCCCTTGCTCGCCCAAGAGGAACTGGGCCGGACGGTTCCGGCGGCCGATGAGGAGTTCGAAGCCACGGAGCTCCGGCACCGCCTCGCGCGCGCCCTCGCCAGGTTGCCCCCGCGCACGCGGGCGGCGTTCGTGCTGAGCCGCGCGGAGGGATTGAGTTACGCGGACGTCGCATCACGAATGGCCATCTCGCCCAAGACCGTCGGCGTGCACATCGGCCGCGCGCTCGCCTCGCTGCGCAGGGTGCTGCCGGCACCCTGATGCCGCGCAGCGCTCGTAAGTAGACCCCCCGCCTCGCGCGTCTTCCTGGGTATGGACCCCCTCGTCCTCGCCCGGTACCTCGATGGCACGGCGCCGGCCAAGATGCGGGCCGCGGTCGAGGCATGGATCGCCGCGGACCCGCGGCGCCGTGCGGCCCTCCACGAGCTCGAGACCGCGTGGCGGTCAGCTGCCGATCATCAGCACGCACCCTACGACGTGGACCGCGCGTGGCGCCGGCTCTCGAGCCGCCTCGAGCGACCGACGCGCTTTCGCTGGACCCGCGTCGCCGTCGCGGCCGCGATCCTGCTCGCGGTCGGTGCGGGGGGCGGGTTCGTCTGGAAGACGCTGGCGCGCCGCGGCGCGGGCGCGCGCGCGGTCGCGCTGCGGAGCTACGACGTGCCGCGCGGGCGGCGCGCGGCGTTTCGCCTGCTGGACGGGACAGAGATCCTGCTCAACGCCGACAGCCGCCTGCATGTCCCCGTGCGCTTTGCCGCGGGCCAGCGCGACGTCTACCTGGACGGCGAAGCGTACTTCAGCGTCGCCCACGACGAGGCCCGCCCGTTCGTCGTGCATACCGGCCGCAGCTACATCCGCGACATCGGGACGAAGTTTGGCGTCCATGCCTATGGTAACAGTGCGGCCGAGCGCGTCGCGGTCGTCGAAGGTGCCGTCGGCGTGACCGTCCCAGCCGTCGCGGCAACCACCGTGCGGGAGACGCCGCTCGTGGCCGGACAGGTCGCGACGCTCTCGCCGCCGGATGGCGTCCGGGTGCTGCGCCGGGCGAGTGCGGCGGACGCGGTCGCCTGGACGCGCGGGCGGCTCGTGTTCCGCGACACGCCGCTCGGCGAAGCGGCCGAGCAGCTCGGCCGCTGGTACGACCTCGACGTGCGCGTGGAGAGTGGCGAGCTGGCGCGGCGTCCCGTGACGGGGGCGTACAGCGATGAACCCGTGGACGAAGTTCTCATGCTGATCACTGCGGCCGTCAGTGCCCGCTACGAGTGGCAGGGACGGTCGGTGACGATTGTCGCGCAAACCGGGAGGTAGGCGATGCACGTGCACGTAACCACGCTCATCAGTGTCACCCTGCTCGCGGCTGCGCCGCGGGTGGAGGCGCAGCAGGCGAGCGCATCGGCGCCGCGCTTCCTCGCCATGGCGGCGACAACGTCGAGTGCGGCGGACGCCGCGCGCTGGCGTGACGCCAGTGACGCCGCGGTGCTGCGCCGCCGCATCTCGCTCGACGTCCAAAACGTGTCGCTCGGCCAGGCGCTTGCCGTCGTCGCGGAGCGCGCGGGACTGCGCCTCACCTACAGCGCCGCGGTCGTGCGGCTCGATCTGCCCGTCACGCTGTCGGCGTCGGACCTCACCGTGGGCGCGGCGTTGAGCGCGCTGCTGTACGACTCGGACGTAGACGTGCTGCTGACCCCGGGTGGCGGTGCCGCGCTCGTGAAGCGCGGGTCGCTCGGCGAGCTGCAGGTCGGCACGGTCCTCGGCCGGGTGACCGATAGCGCGAGCGGCGCGGGCGTGGAGCGCGCGACGATCGCGGTCCTCGGGACGACGCTCAACACGTTCTCGGACGACGACGGCAACTATCGCCTACTCAACGTGCCCGTCGGCACGCATACGGTGCGGGCCGCCCGGATCGGCTACGCCCCGGCCACGCAACCGGTGACGGTGGCGGATGGCCAGGAGGTGCGGGCCGACTTCACGCTCGCCCAGCGCGTGACCGAGCTCGAGCGAGTCGTCGCGATCGGGTACGGCACAGCGCCGCGACGCGACGTGACCGGCGCGGTCGCGTCCGTGACGTCCGAGGACGTCATGGCGCAGCCCGTGGCGACGCTCGATCAGGCGCTCGTCGGCCGCGCGGCGGGCGTGCAAGTGGTCACGGCGAGCGGCCAGCCCGGCGCGGGCGCCATGGTCCGCATCCGGGGCGGCAACTCGATCTCGGCCGGGAACGATCCGCTCTACGTGGTCGACGGCGTCCCGCTGACCACCAACACCGGCGAAGCGACGCCCGGCATCCTGCTCAGCCAGAGCGTGCGCGGCATGAACCTGCTCGGCGGCATCGATCCCCGCGACATCGAATCGGTCGAGATTCTGAAGGATGCGTCGGCGAGCGCGATTTACGGGGCACGCGCCGCCAACGGGGTCGTGCTGATCACCACCAAGCACGGGCGCGCCGGTCAAAACACCGTGTCCTTCGGATCGTACCTGGGCGCGGAGCAGGTGCGGCGCACGCTGCCGCTCATGGACGCGACGCAATTCGCCGAGATGGTCAATACCGCGTACACGAACGCCGGCCAAGCCGTGCCCTTTCCCAACCCCTCGGCCCTCGGCGTCGGGACCGACTGGCAGAACGTCATTTTCCGCACCGCGTACATGCGCGGCTACGACGCGTCCGTCGCCGGCGGCGATCAGCGGACGCAGTACTACCTGTCGGGCAGTCTGCTGCAATCGGACGGGATCGTGACCGGCACCGACATGACGCGCGGGTCGTTCCGGCTGAACCTCGATCGCACGGTGAGCAGCCGGTTCCGTCTCGGCAATCGCCTGACGGTCAGCCGGGCGCGCGGCAAGATTCTGCCGAACGCCGGGGCGGGCCAGGAGGTACCGTCGGTGGTGCTCAACGCCTTGACCGCCCCGCCGACGCTCGCGGTGCGCGACTCCGGCGGCGAGCTTTTCGTCGGCACCAATCCGCTCACCGGACGTCCGTTCCCCAACCCGCTGGCATCGCTGACCGAGATCACCAACGAAGAGCGGCAGACGCGACTGATCGGCAACGTGTTCGCCGAATTCGACATTCGCGACGGCCTCACGCTGCGCAGCAGCGCCGGCCTCGACTTCCTGAACTCTCTCCAGGACTACTACGCGCCCTCGACGGTGCTCCCGGGACGGAACTACAGCGGTGAAGGCACGCGCGGGCAGACGGAGACCACGAGCTGGGTGGCCGAGAACACGCTGCACTGGCGCCGTGGCTTCGGAGAACGGCATCAGCTCGACGCGGTCGGCGGCATCACGCTGCAGCGCACCATCGCCGACGGCGTGTCGGCGGGCGCACGCCGGTTCCTGACCGATCGCCTCGGCGTGAGCGGACTCGGGACCGGCAGCGTCTTCCTCCCGCCGACGACGCCGACGCCCAGCTCTTCGCTGCTCTCGTATTTCGCCCGCGCCAATTGGTCGATCGAGGACACCTATCTCTTCACGCTCACGGGACGGATCGACGGCTCCACACGCTTCGGTCCCGGCAATCAGTACGGGTTGTTCCCGTCGGCCGCGTTCGCGTGGCGCGCCTCGCAGGAAGATTTCGTGCGGCGTCTCAACGTGTTCGACGACTTGAAGCTGCGCGCCAGCTACGGCCGGACCGGCAACCAGGACATCGGGAACTATGCCTGGCTGTCCACGGTGTGCAGCACGTCGTACGCGTTCGGATCGAGCCGCGCGATCGGCTTCGTGCCGTGCACGATGGCCAACACGAACCTGAAATGGGAAACGACCGACCAGCTCGACTTCGGCGTCGATGCCGAGCTGTTCGGCGGCGGCCTCTCGGTGACCGCCGACTACTACAGCAAGACGACGCACGACCTGCTGTACAACGTCCCCGTCCCGCAAATCTCGGGCTACTGGAGCACGCTCCAGAACATCGGCCGCGTGCGGAACCGCGGGTTCGAGCTGACGGTCGGTACGGCGCACCACACGCCCAGTCTGAACTGGGGCGCGTCGCTCAACCTGGCCTGGAACCGCAACCGCGTGCTCAGCCTCGGGCCCGACACGATCCTCGTCGCGCCGGGCGGCGTCGGCGCGGGCGCGCACCAGGATCCCACCGTGCTCAAAGTCGGGCAGCCCATCAACGCGTTCTACGGCTGGGCGTACGCCGGGATGCAGGGCGGCGATCCCGTCTACAAGGATCTGGACGGCGACTCGGCGATCACCGAGGCCGACCGCACGATCATCGGCAGCGCGCAGCCCGATTACACCGGCGGGCTGAGCGGGCGGATGGCGTACGGGCGGTTCGAGCTGTCGCTCTTCCTGCAGTTTTCGGTGGGCAACGACATCTACAACATCAATCGCGCGCTGCTGACGAGTGCCGCCGGCAACGCCAATCAGCTGCGCGAAGTCGCGACGGGCGGCCGCGGCATCCCGAGGCCGCGCATCGGCAACACGTTCGAGAGCCGGCCGTCGGATCTCTTTGTCGAGGACGGCAGCTACCTGCGCGGCAAGAACCTTCGCCTGGGCTACGCGTTCCCGGCCGAGTGGCTGCGCGCGAGCCCGCTGCGCGCCATGAGCAGCCTGCAGCTCTATGTCAGCGTGCAGAATTTCTTCACCGTCACCAATTACTCCGGCTACGATCCCGAGATCAGCGAATACGCGACGACGAACCTGGCGCAAGGGTTCGACTTCGGCACGTACCCGCAACCGCGACGGATCACGTTCGGCATCGCCGGCGCCTTTTAGGGAGAACAGGCCATGCACACCAACCGTCTCACGACACTCGCCGCCCTCGTCACGCTGGGGGGGGCCGCCACGGGATGCGATTCGTTCCTCGACCCGCACCCCAAGGACGTCCTGACGCCGGAGAACTTCTACCGCACGTCGGCCGACGCCGTCGCCGCGGTGAACGGCGTCTATGAGCAGGTCAAATGGACGTACTGGCTCGGCTTCTGGTACGTGTCGGACGTCGCGACCGATGACATCCTCGCGAGCGCGAACTTCGGGTCGGACGGACACCGCATGAGCGACTACGTCTTCGACGCACTGGAGTGGCCGCTCGGCGGCGTGTGGGGCGACAGCTATCGCACGATCAATCGCACCAATGCCGTGCTCGACCGCGTGCCGGCGATCGCCATGGACTCGACGCTGCGCCGCCGCCTGCTCGGCGAGGCGCATTTCTTCCGGGCGCTCGCCTACTTCAACCTGGTCCGGCTGTTCGGGGACGTGCCACTGCTGGATCATGAAGTGACGTCCCTGGCCGGCCTCAACGTCGCGCGCACACCTGCGGCGGACGTCTATGCGCTCATCGAGAGCGATCTCCAGGACGCGATCGCGGCGCTGCCGGCCTCCTACAGCGGGGCCGATATCGGCCGCGCGACGAACGGCGCCGCGCAGGCGCTGCTCGCAAAGGTGCACCTTACACGCGGCGACTGGACCGCCGCTGCCCAAACGGCCGGCGCGATCATCACGAGCGGACGCTACGCCCTGGTCGCCGACTGGCACGACAACTTCCGCATCGCGACCGAGATCACGAACTCGGAGAGCATCTACGAGGTCAACTACGACGCGACGGTGGACCCCGGGGCCGGCAGCGTTCAAACGCTCTTCAGTCTGCCCTCCGGCTACCCCGGGGGCGATGCTTATGGCCTGATGTACCTGCCGCCTTCACTGGTGGCGCTGTTCGACACGGCCGACGTGCGCGGCGAGGGCGGCACGCTCATGACGTCGCCGTTCGTCAACGCGGCGGGCGATACGGTCACCTGGGCCATGCCGCCCGGGCCCGCGTTCGCCAAGTACCTCGACCAAACGAGCGCCCAGAACACCGGCGCGCGGGCGTGGCTGGCGCAGTCGAACGACTGGATCGTGCTGCGGTACGCCGACGTGCTGCTCATGTACGCTGAGGCGGTGAACGAGGGCGGGGCGGCGACGGCGGGGAGCGCGGAGAGCGCGCTCAACCTCGTGCGCGCGCGGGCCGGGCTCGCGCCGGTCTCGGGCCTTTCGACCGCCGCGTTCCGCGATTCGGTGCGGCTCGAGCGGCGGCGCGAATTCGTGTTCGAAGGCCAGCGCTGGTTCGATCTGGCGCGCTGGGGAACCTTGAACGACGCGATCGTGGCGAAGACGACCGAGCTGCAGACGCTGGCGCCCGGCGAGACGACGGTGCACGGCGTTCCCGGAACGCTGATGCCGATCCCGCAGTCGGAGCGAGACCTGAACCGGCAGCTCACGCAGAATCCCGGCTGGTAGGAGCCGGGAGCGGGGAGCGGAGGGTCATCGTGCGCTGGGCATGGCTCGTTGTCGCCGGCGTGTACGCGTGCGCGTGCGGCAATTCCACCTCGGCTCCTCCCCCTCCCCCTCCTCCTCCCGAGCCGGGCCCGACGGTGCAGGTTTGGCTGACGACGGGCGACCGCGCCAAGCTGCTGGCGCGTGAGCCCGACGCGCGTTTCGCGGCGAGCGGCGGCGCGGCGTTCGGCATCACGGTCGACACGGGCACGGTCTATCAGGAGATTGTCGGGTTCGGCGCCGCGATCACCGACGCGTCGGCCTGGCTGATGCAGCACACGTTGACGCCCGCGGCGCGCGATGCGCTACTCCGCGATCTGTTCGGCCCCGAGCCCGGCATCGACTTGAGCTTCACGCGTCTCACGATCGGGGCGTCGGACTTCTCGCTGCGGCACTACAGCTACGACGACATGCCGGCGGGTCAGACCGACTCGACGCTCGCCAACTTCTCCATCGAGCCCAATCGCGCCGAGCTGCTGCCGACCGTGCGGCAGGCGCTGGCGATCAATCCCGCGCTGCGGATCATGGCGTCGCCGTGGAGCGCGCCCGGGTGGATGAAAACGACGGGGAGCCTGATCCAGGGAACGCTGCGTCCGGAGGCCTACGGGCCGTACGCCGAGTACTTCCGCCGCTACATCGCGGCGTACGCCGCCGAGGGCGTCCCGATCTATGCGATCACGGTGCAGAACGAGCCGCACTACGAGCCGGCCGATTATCCGGGGATGCGGCTCGAGCCGCCGGCGCGCGCGCAGTTCGTCGGCCAGTATCTGGGGCCGCTGTTTGGCCGCGAAGGGATCGGGACGCTGATCCTCGACTGGGACCACAACTGGGATCAGCCGCAGTCGCCGCTCGCGGTGCTCGCCGATAGCGTGGCGCGGCGGTACGTCGCGGGCGTCGCATGGCACTGCTACGGTGGAGACGTCGCCGCGCAGACGACGGTGCACGACGCCTATCCCGACAAAGACGCCTATTTCACGGAGTGCTCGGGCGGCGACTGGGCACCGGTGTTTGGCGACAATTTGCTCTGGACCGTGCGGACGCTCGTCATCGGCGGCACGCGCGGCTGGGCGCGCGGTGTGCTGCTCTGGAACCTGGCGCTCGACGAGACGCACGGGCCGCACACCGGCGGCTGCGGCGACTGTCGCGGCGTGGTGACGATCAACTCGACGTCAGGGGCCGTCACTCGCAACGAGGAGTACTATGCGCTGGCGCACGCGAGCCGCTTCGTGCGGCCCGGCGCTCGCCGCATCGCGTCGACAGCAATTCCCGAGCTCGACAACGTGGCGTTTCGTAACCACGATGGGTCGAAGGTCCTGATCGTGGCGAATGCCGCCACTCAACCGCGGGCGTTCAGCGTGCATTGGGCGGGACAGTCGGTCGGCTACACGATTCCGGCGGCGGCGGTCGTGACGCTGGTCTGGAGGTGAACGGCACACACTTTTCGTCTAGTGAAGGAATCCAGACGGTGCTTCTTGGTGCGCACTGTTCATGGCAGCGTTGTTCCTCGCCGTGATGAGGGTCGCCCCTCCCAGCATAGTTCCGATCACCAGCACAACGAGCATCCACGTCCGCGTCACTTTTGTCATAAGACCTCCATGGTCCTACTGATGTGAGAGCAACACCGGCTTACCGTGCTCGATCTCCCACACGGCCGGCATCGATTGGAAGTTGCCACTGCCCGGCATCTTGGTCAGCGTGCCCGCGTTGCCCTCATAGGTTCGGATGTTGCGGACATACGCCGCCGGATTCTCTCCCCGCTCGAACGCCTGCACGATCATGTTGAAATCGTCATAGGCGTAGGGCATCATGTGTGTGGCGAACTGCGTGCCGGGATACAGCTTCTCGAACCGGGTCTTGAAGGCAAAATCCCGGAGATTGCTGTCGGTATACCAGGTTGCTTCGAACAGTTTGGGCCGCTGACTAACCGACGGAGCAACGACCGAAGCGATGTTACCGATCTTGGCGTCGGCCAGCTGTTGGCCGAGCACATCCAGCTGAGGGTTCAGCGCTTCGACATAGTACACGTCGGGGTTCGAGACCCGCGCTTGCGCGATGATTTTCCGAAAATCGGTGACCGA
>WNGI01004002.1_pt1 | contig 13376 bp, 8 predicted proteins | sample 5400621 | NCBI WGS metagenome assembly WNGI01 (sample SAMN13153374, study PRJNA577476) | soil metagenome | isolation source: 20 cm soil or saprolite under Garry oak tree replicate 1 | place: USA:California | collected 2016-06-15
TACCGCCGCTCCCGAACCGGATGGACGTACACGCCACAGCCGACTTGCATGGAGCTCAGTAGGTGTTATAGTTATTTAACTATAACCACGGGGTACGCGAATCGACTGTCGCATCGCCTTTTTGACGGTCCCCAGCTTATCCAGCCGACGATGGTCCGTGTCCAAAAGGCGGTCGTGCTCCTCTCCGGAGGGATGGACTCGGCGACCGCCCTCGCCATGACCCAGAAAGAGGGGTTCGACGTGATCGCCCTCACCCTCGACTACGGCCAGCGCCACCGGCGGGAGATCGCCGCCGCGAAGCGGGTCGCGGCCCACTTCCGCGTCCGAGAGCACCGCGTCGTCTCCTTGGACCTGACGGCGATCGGCGGGTCGGCCCTCACGGACCAGCGCATTCCGATCCCGGAGGGACGACCAATGCAAGAGATCGGGCGCGGGATCCCGGTGACTTATGTCCCGGCCCGGAACACGATCTTCCTGTCCTACGCCCTCGGACTCGCAGAGGCCGCCGGCGCGGCGGCCATCGTCATCGCCGCAAATTTTCTCGATTATTCCGGATACGTGGACTGCCGCCCGGAATTCTATCGAGCGTTCCAAGAGGTCGCCCGCCTCGGGACCAAACGCGGGGTCGAAGGACATCCGATCGAGATCCGGACGCCCCTCATCGAGATGTCCAAAGCGGACATCGTCCGGACCGGCGAGTCGTTGGGGGTCCCGTGGGCCCTCACGTGGTCCTGCTACCACGGTCGGGCGAAAGCCTGCGGCGTCTGCGACTCCTGCCAGCTCCGCCTCAAAGGCTTCCGCGAGGCCGGGATCCAAGATCCGCTCCCGTACGCCGGGTCCGCAGCGAAGAACGCTTAAGTGGGGCCCCGCGCATCGGTTGCGTCGTGCAGGCCCAGACGGCCGTCTCCGTCCGAAAGGGGCAGGAGCTCCTCCTCAACGAGATGTACGTCTCGATCCAGGGAGAGAGTTCTCTCGCAGGCCTCCCGACCGTCTTCGTGCGCCTGTACGCATGCAATCTGCGGTGCGCCTGGTGCGACTCCATGTACGCGGTCGAGGGCGGTGAATTCACCCGATCCTCCATCGACGACGTCGCACAGCGGATTCGCGAACTGTCGTCCGCCGCCGGGGAAGGGGAAGGCATCCGACATGTCTGCTGGACCGGGGGCGAGCCGCTCCTTCAGGCGGAGTCGATCGCGGCCGCGGTCCGTCGTCTTCCGGAGGACTTCGTCCATTCCTTCGAGACCGACGGCGAGGTGGATCTGCACACGTTCGACCGGCTGGCGTCGGCGGAGCGGGCGAGCGGCCGGGCCCGCTACGTGATGGACGTGAAGTGCCCCGGCTCCGGGATGAAGGCGGAGAAAGCGTACGCGAACCTGGGCCTCCTACAGCCCCATGACGAGGTCAAGTTCGTCCTCCGTGACCGCGAGGACTACGAGTTCGCAAGGCGCGTGCTGTCCGCGTACGGCACCAAGGCGCAGACCGTGCTGTTCTCGCCGGTCGCTGCGGCGCACAAGGTCTCAAGCGGCCTTGATCCGGCGCAGCTCGCGGCGTGGATCCTCGAGGACCGCCTCCCGGTGCGCCTCCAACTCCAGCTCCACAAAGTCCTTTGGCCCGGGAAGAGCCGCGGCATCTGAGGGGGACGCGGAGAAGCTTCATCTCGTCCGGGCCTTTGCCTTCGCCGTGCGCTTCGAGGAAATCGACCATACCGCAGACGTCGGCATCCGGGCGTACGGCCAATCCCTGGACGAGCTCTTCGCGAACGCGGCCGAAGGGATGTCCAGCCTGATCGCCGACCTCTCGACGGTCAAGCCCGTTGGCGAGGTCGAAGTCCGGGTGACCGCCGACGACATTCCGACCCTCTTCCTCCGCTGGCTTTCGGAATTGCTGTACGTCCACGAGACCCAACGGTTCCTGTTCTCGTCGTTCGACGCACACGTCGCCGGGACCGCCCTCGTCGGCCATGCCCGCGGAGAGACGATCGACAAATCGCGCCATGAACTGAAACTCGCGATCAAGGCGGTGACCCGGCACGGCCTGACCGTCGATCCGGAGAAAGGATTCGCCGAGGTCATCTTCGACATCTAGAGGACCGCGATGATCGAGGCCGTGACGTTCGACTGGTGGGGGACAATCGCGATAGTCCCCGGTCGGGATGCCGATGGAACGATGCGCGAGCTACGCGTTTCGCGAGTGGAGGAGCTCCTCCGCGGACAGGGAGTCGAATGCGACCGAGCGGTGCTGTACCGGGCATACGACCAACAGGGCGAGCTCCTCGACGAGGCTTGGGCGAACCAACGCGAACTCACGCCGAGCGAACAGATCCAAGCGTTCCTCCAGTTCGCCGGCTTTGCCGGGACGGCTCCCGAAATCTCCGATGCCGTAGCGGACGCATTCGGCGGCGCGATCCTCGCCCGACCGCCTTCGCTCTTCCCGCACATCCGAGAGGTCCTCCGCCTGCTGAAGGGACAGGGCTTCGCGATCGGATTGATCTCGAACACGGGACGCAGTTGGGGTCGCTATCTGACGAGACTCCAGGGCGCTCTCGGGATCCAGGATTTCTTCGACGTCCGGGTGTACTCCGACGAACTCCGCATGCGGAAGCCCGATGCCAAGATGTTCGAGGCGGCCTTGAGAGAGTTCGGATGTCGGCCGGAGGAGGCTGTCCACATCGGCGATGATGTGACCGCCGATATCGCGGCCGCGAAAGCGGTCGGCATGCATGCCGTCTGGTTCAACACGGGATTCTGGCCCGGCGCAGCGACGGACCGCGCGGATGGCGAGATCCGAGACCATGCGGATCTGCCCCAGGTCCTGGAGGCGCTCCGATGAAAGCGACCGCGGTCGCCCATCCGATCCAGGGATTGATCAAGTACCACGGACTCGCGGACCCCGTCCTCCGCCTCCCCTTCCACGACTCGATCAGCGTCTGCACAGCGCCCCTGACGACGCGCACGACCGTGGAGTTCGGTGAGTTCCCGCGGGATCAGGCGACGATCGATGGCCGCGAAGTGACCGGACGAGACATGGAACGAATCCGCTCCGTCGTCGATCCGATCCGGGCAAAGGTCTCGAGCCGACACCGATTTCGGATGGCATCCGAGAACGACTTCCCTTCGAACATCGGGCTGGGCGCGAGCGCCTCCGGCTTCGCTGCGCTCGCGATGGCGTCCGCGAACGCCGCCGGATTGGACTTGGGCCTCGAGGAGGTCTCGCGCTTCGCTCGACGAGGGGCCGGTTCCGCGGCGCGCGCGGTGACCGGCGGCTTCAGCAAATGGAAGATGGGCCTGACCGACGAGGATTCCTACGCGACGCGCCTCGCCGGCGAGGAGATCCAAATGGGGATCGTCGTCGCGGTCGTCCCCGCGTTCAAGCAGACCGAGGACGCCCACCGGGAGGCCCTCACGTCGCCGTTCTTCCACGCGCGCCTCGCCGAGATGCCGCGGCTGATCGCGGAGATGGAGCTTGCGATCCGGAACCGAGACATCGGGTCCATCTGCGGTCTGGCGGAACGAGACACCTTGATGCTGCACGGGATCACGATGACCGGGGCCGGCGAGATGGTCCTCTGGCAACCCGACACCTTGAGGGTTATCCTCGCCGTCCGCCGCCTCCGCGAACAGGGCGTGCCCGCGTTCTTCTCGATCGACACGGGGGCGACGGTCTACGTGAACACGTTCCCGGACCGCGCGGAACAAGTTCGGAGGGCAATCGCCGATCTCGGGATCGAAACAATCCCTTGCACGGTCGGCGGACCGGCCCGCGTGGTCGAAGAGGCACTCTTCTGAGGCATCCCGTCGACGCGCTCGCCGCGGCAGGAATAAAGAGAAAGGGGGGAGCCGCCCGCCCCCCCTACAGCTCCCCGGCCGGCGGCTCCGGCGGCTTCGGCGGCCTCAGTTGCCCGATCTTGCGGTTCAGGTTCGCGTAGAGGACGAACACGAGGGCGATGAGCCCGACGAGGACGATCGCGAGCCCGAGGACCAAGTTGCCGCTCAGCGATGTGACGGCCTGGTTGATCCCCGCCACCGGCGACTGATACGTCACCGAACGAGAGACCGTGGTCGCCCGGTTCCCCGCCGCATCGACCGCGGACACCGAGATCGTGTTCGCGCCGGAGGCGAGGGAGATCGTCACACTCCACGATCCGTCCGCCGCGGGCTGGACCGCGACGCCGTTCACGATGACGGTCGCGCTCGTGTCGTCGACTGTCCCGGACACGGCGACGGAGGCTTGGTCGACCGTCGCCCCGTCCGCCGGATTCGTCACGGTCACGACCGGTGCGGTCGTATCCGGGGCCGGGCCGACGTCGATCGTCCGCACGACCTGTCCATGGTTGCCCGCCGGGTCGGTCGCGACGATGGTGACCGTGTGATGGCCGTCCAGGAGGACGATCGTCACGTCGAAGCCACCGATGGATGAGACTGGGGCGGAGATACCGTTCACGGAAACCGTCGCATCCGCATCCGTCGTCCCGGTGACCTGCACGGAGTTCGTCGCGACGCGGGATCCCTGCGCCGGCGCGGTGACCGTCAGCGAAGGCGCGGTCGTGTCGAGCGTGACCGATCGTGCATCGGTCGCCGTATTCCCGGCCGTGTCCCTCGCGACGACCGTGATCGTGTTCGCGCCTTCGGCGAGGACGATGTCGTGGCTGAAGCGGCCGGTCGTCGCGTTGACGGCCGCCGACGCCCCGTTCACGGTGACCGTCGCGCCCGGTTCCGTCGTTCCGGAGACATTCGTCAGGGCGGTCCCCGTGAGCCCGTAGTTGGGGCTCGTCACGGACAGGCTCGGCGCCATCGTGTCGACGGTGAAGCTCCACGTCCTGGATGTCGAGAAGCCGGCGCCGTCGAGGATCGTGAGCACGACCGTATGCGATCCCTCGCTGAATCCGAACGGCAAGGACCAGTCGAAGGTCGTGTCGGTGAACGTCCCGAACGGGGAGAAGTCCGTCCCGTCGATCGTGATCGTCGCGGTCACGATGCCCGCCGAGATCTCCGGGTCCAGGTACGTCGCGGCGATGTGGGCCGAGGAGTCTCGGACGAACGAACCGTCTGCGGGCGTCGTCGACAGGATCGTCGGCGGATTCGCATCGACCAGCAGGAAGCCGGCGTCCACCTCGACCGCCGGGGCGCCCGTCGGCCCGACGAACAGGATGCCGAAGTAGAGTCCGGGTCGGGTCCCCGCGAAGTTCCACGTCACGTTGAAGGGGGCATTGGCCCCGGCCGGGATGCCGGTCCCGGGCACGTTCGTCGGGGTGAGCTGCGTCCCTTGGATGATCACCTTGAACATGTCGAACTGGCCGGTCCCCGCCGGGACAGAAAAGCCGTCCACGAGGATCAGGTATCTCCCCGACTGAGGCATCGTGAGGCGGACCTCCTCGGAGGCGGTCGGCCCCGCGGACGAGGCGACGAGGGCATAGCTCGAGCCGGTCCATCGGTAGAGGTACAGGTCGAGGTCCATGCCCTGCAGGTACGATTCGCCGATCGCGACGTCGATCAGGCCCGCGCTCGCGGCATCGAAGGTCTCGGTGTAGATGCCCCCGCCGACGATCGTCAGGTTCGTCTCGAGGACCGGCGCGGATACGCCGAAGCCGCGGACCGTGAGCCCGGACAAGGCGAGGGAGGAATTCGCGTGGAACGCTCCCTTCCCGGTCGCGTTGGGCGTCGACACGACCCACGGGGTCGGCGCCACGCTGAAGGTGCCGACTTCGCCGTGGAACAGGTCCGAGGGACCCGTCCCCGCGTTCAGGACATTGTGAAGGCCGATCGCATGCAGTCCCGGGCTCAGCGGCGCCGTGACCCACTCCTCGGGTCCGCCGGTGACCGTGTTGAAACGCCACCGGCCCGCGTCGATGTTCGTGTTCAAGCTCGCGCCCTGCGTCGACAAGGTATAGGGTCCCCAGACCGGCGGGCCGATGCCCGAAAAGGGATCCGGGGTCGGCCCGAAGATCAGGGTGTCGATGTCCGTCGGCGCGGTCGACCACCAAGTGTGCACGAGGAGGTTCTCGCCCGGATACACGGGCGTCGCGTCCGGCACGTCGGTGTAGAAGAACCGCCAGTCGCCGGCCTCCGGCCGCCACGTCCAGTCGGCCCCGCCGAAGACGCGGTTGTTGTCCAGGAACGCGGTGCTCGTCGCGTTGCCGCCAAAGGAGAACGAGGTGCCCGTCGCCGCGACCTGCGCGACGACCGGAATCAGGGTCTCCGCGCCGGAGCCGGTGTCCGTCAGGACGACGGCACCCGATAGGATCCCGAAGGGCTGGCTCGCGGGGACGGAAACGGTCACGTCGACCGATCCGACGCCCCCCGCGGCGAGGGACAAATTGGACGCGCTCTCCGTGAGCCAGGGTGCATCGAGCGCGCGGTAGTAGTCGACCGTCACCGTCAAGGTCGTCGACGGGACCAGCGCGGAGACGGTCCGGTGCTGGATTCCCAGGAGGAAGCCGTCGTGGATCCGCGCGAGCGGATCGTGGACGAAGGCCTCGATGTTCGTCCCGGTCGGATAGCCATAGGTGAAGCGCTGGATTTCCGTGCCCGACGACGCGTTCATCTCGCCCGCGTTGACGACCCCATTTCCGTTCGCGTCGGTCCAGTACGTCCCGTCGCCGTTGTAGTCCCGCCAATCATATAAGAGCAGGCGCCACCGGCTGTTGTACACGTAGTTGCCGTCCGGGTCCATCTGCGCCAGCGGGAAATTGATCGTCGCCTTGACGAGGTTCGTCCCAGCCGGCACCAGTCCGGTCAGGTTGATGAGGTAATCCGGTCGAACGAAGTCCGGCGGGCTCTCGTTCGCGTTCTTCGTCACGATCGTCCACGAGTCCTCGCCGATCCGTCGTAGCTCCCAGTCCGATACGGCGACGGTCTTCCCGGCCGCCCCGTTGTGATTCTCCACGGAGAACGAGTCCGTCGACGAGCCCCCCGGCGACAGCAGGTTCGTGAAGCTCGGGTAGGCGGTCCCGCGGAAGTTCCCCGCCATCCACTCCGGCGCGATGCCGGAGGCGGTGAAGTGGTACGCGGCGAGGCCGTCTCGATTGCTCGCGGCCTCGACCCCCCGCAGGGCGTTCGTGAGGCCGTGGCCCATGACCTGGGGATCGTAATGCGTGTCGTCGGCGGCGCCGGTCAGGAGGACCTTGGCGTATTGGTTGCCGAGCGGCCCGCCGGTCGTGTTCTGGTAAGCGTTCACGATAAGGGCCACGATCGCGGTCGTCGCCGGCGAAGACAAAGACGTCCCGCCCCACACGACCCACGGCGGGAACCCGCCGAACTGATTGAGGGCTCCGTCGCCGGACGCCCACGCTCCAACCGTGACGACATCGGGCTTTGAAGTGCCCAATGTGCTGGGGCCGCGGTTCGACCAAGGCTGCACGTCGCCGAAGGTCGAGTGGGCCGCATCCTCGAAGGTGGCGAGGGCCGCGTTGTAGCTCGTCGACGCGCCGACGGAGATGACGCCGCTGCTCGAGGACGGCGAGGTGACGGTCCCGAACCCATGTCCGCCGTTGCCGCTCGAGACGGTGAAGGTCGTGTCCGGGTTCACGAGGGAGTTGAACTCCACCCAACGGGCCGTGAAGTCCCAGCCGTCGTCGAAGGTCCCGGAGAAGCCGAAGGAGGCGGAGGCGACTTGGGCCTCGTCTCCGGTGTCCGGAATCCCGTCATATCCTTCTCCGACGAACGTGAACATATCGTAGAAGAATCCGCCGGCGTAGATGTTGCCGACGGAGATCAGCTTCGCCTGCGGGGCGAATCCGAGGACGGCGCCAGTCTTGTTTTGCGCCACGATCGCAGAGGCACAGAGCGTCCCGTGGTCCCCTCCTCCCGGCGCGAGCGCGTCGCCGATCTGAAACGCGACGAGGTCGCCGGATCCCGGGATCGGGACCGGGAGGCCATAGCGCGCGCCCATCACGTCGCTGTAGGGAATCGGGTGCGTCCCGTCCCCGATGAAATAGATGAGGCCGCCAGAGAGGTCCGCGAGGCCGTCACCGTTCGTGTCCGCCCAGATTTCCGGAGACGCGACGGTCGCGGCCTTGTCGTTGCCGAAGGCGTGATTGTCATCGAGGTCCACATGGACGGTGTCGTAGACCCCGGGGGTTGTCGAATCCGAGACGAGGACGGCGACGAATTCGCCATAGTCGCTGCCCAGCGTGAAGTCCGGGTGGAGCCCGAGGTGGAAGATCCCGCTCGCGCTGGGGACGCCTAAGACGTTGTACACATGTCCGTTGAATGGCAGGATCAGGTTGCCCGCTCCGTCCGCGGGCGAGGTGAACGTCGTGTTGACGTACCAGGAACTCGGCGCGGTCGGGAAGGTCAGCCCGCCGAGGAGATAGGACGCCATCGAATTCGGATCGAAGGCCATCGGCCAGTTGAAGTACGGCGACGATGGGTCGGAGTCCCGGGCGAAGGTGCCTTGGAGGTCCGGGTGGCCGAAGTCGGTACCGCTGTCCATGGTGGACACCTGGACTCCGTATCCGGTGTAACCGAGGGCCCATGCCTCCGGGACGTGGTGGCCTTTTCCCGCCGCGATCAGGTCCGGGGCCGGTCCGCCGTTGCGGATCGCATTAACGGCCGACGCGTCCGTCTGCACGCGGTCCGGCGCAACGGGGAGCACCGCCGGCGCGATGCTGTAGACATGGTCGAGCGCCGCGACCTTCTCGAGCAGCCGGGTGGGCACGTCCATCGTGACGACCCGCACGCCGCTTCGGGTGGCGGGGACAGACCCGATGGGCGTTGGCACGCCGTTCTTCCGCAGGAAGGCGCCGAGCGTGTTGACGTCGTCCGTCAAGATCGCGACGCGGAAGGTCCCGGTCCCCAATCGCTCCGCCTCTTGGACCGATGGAGTGAGCTTATTCCATGCCGCCGACGGTTCGCGGGCGCGATCGAGCAATCGTTGCATCGCCGGATCCATCGATGGATTTGCCGCAGGGGGAGTGCCCAGGGCCGCCGAACCGGCCGACATCGCCGGACGTGCATTCGCGGACGCTTTCGCGAAGCCGGCGACCGCGACCAACAGGATCGCGGCAATCATGAGGATGGTCAGCGAGATGGCCCACGCACGTCGAACAAACGAATCCATGAACGTTCCTCCTGCCGGGCGACGGTCAAGCAGCTACCCCGCGAGGGTCCCTCCCCTAATCGCTCGCCCAACTCGGCCGCGCATCGAGAAGACTCGATATAAACATTCGGCCCCGCCGACGGAGCAGTCACAGGGAGAGACGCGCCCGCCCGACGGGCCCGGCGACGACCATCGAGCTGCCCTCGGCCGTGAAATATTTCATCGCGACCTCGCGCACGCGGTCCTCCTCCAGCCCGCGGACGATCTCCGGATACCCCTCGAGGAACCCCATGCCGAGCCCGTAATACTCCATGCGGTGGAGTTCCGACGCGACCTCCGCGTTGCGCTCCAGGGAGACGATGAGGGACCCGACCTGGTTGTCCTTCCCGTCCCGGACCTCGTCCGAATGGAACGGGTCCGTCTGAAGTCGGTCGAGCTCCTCGCGGATCGAGCGCGTCGCCTTCGACAGGTTCGCCGGGTTCACGCCGGCGGCGAGGGACCACATGCCGCCCGCGGTCTTCGCGTCGAGGCTCGCGAACGCGTAATACGCGAGGCCTTGCTCGTCCCTCAAATTCCTCCCGAGGCGGCCGTACAACCCGATCCGGCCGAACAGGAGGTTGGCCAAGTTCAGCGCGTAGTAGTCGTCGTGGCGCCTCGGGACCGCGGGGCCGCCGACCACGATGTCCGCCTGGGACTTGTGCGGCATCGGGATCGAGACCCGGCGGGGCTTGTGCGGACGGGGCGGCGGGATCGCGGGGACGCCTTCCGAGGAAGCGTCGAGGCGGGAGAGCGGTTCGGCGATCGCGTCCTCCATGAGCCGACGGTCCACGTCTCCGGTCACGGCCAAGATCAAGGCCTCCGGGTTGACGTGCGCCTCGTGGAAGGCCACGATGTCGCGGCGCCGAATCCGGCGGACGCGGTCGGCCCCGCCCTTCGGGTCGCGACCGTACGGATGGTCGTTCGGGAACACGAACCGCTCGAGTTCGCGCATGGCCCTCAGGTGCGTGTCGTCCGCCTCGATCCGGAGATCGTTCAACAGCTCGCCGCGGACGCGTTCGATCTCGCGCTCGGGGAACGTCGGCTCGGACAGGCATTCGACGAGGATCCGGACCGTCTCCCGGGCGGTGTCGCGCGTGCTCCGGCCGCTGAAGCTCAGGACCTCGTCGCCGTTGTGGAACTCGAGCGTCGCGCCGATCCCTTCGAGGCGGTCGGCGAGCTTGGCCGCGGTGCGATGGCGCGTGCCGCTGAGCAAGAGCCGGGACGTGAACTCCGCGACGCCATGCGACTCGCCTTCCGCGGCGACGCCGGCGGGGATGCTCCCGCGGAACGCGACGAACGGGTTCGACGGCAGGGAGGCCGACACGAGAACGGCGCCGTTTCCCAACACCGTGCGATCTGGCAGGTTCATCCGGCGCCCCCTTGCGCATGGAAGCGAACGACGGACCGATGCTCGTCGACGAGGTAAGTCTTCGCGACCTCGCGCACCTGCTCGCCGCGGACCTTCTCGACCTTGCCGAGGAGCCGCTCCCCGAAGTCCCAGGACGACAGGCCCTCGCCGGCGCTGAGGAGCATCCCTTGGAACGTGACCCCGTCCTGCTCGTAGCGAGCCCAGGAGCGGACCTGCTGTTTCGCGCGATCGAGCTCGGCCTTGACCGGCACCGTCCGTCGGAGCTTGTCGACCTCGCGGTCGATCACCTGCTCGACCCGATCGAGCGAGGCGCCCTTGGCCAGGGTCGCGGACACGATCAGGAGGGACGGATCGAGCTTCATCTCCTGCCGCACGCCGGCGTCCGTCGCGAGTTTCGACTCGACGAGGGCGTGGTAGAGGCGGTTCGACCGCGGATGCCAGTCGCCCGCCGCGAAGGAGAGGAGGCCGCGCCAGCCCCCGAGGACGGTCGAAAGGAGGATCAGAGCGGGGGTGTCTCCATGGGCCGCGGCGGGAATGTGCCATCCGATCGAGAGGAGGTCGGCCGGCCCGGGACGGACGAGGTCGCTCCGGCGCTCGCCCCTCTGGTCCGGCTCCGCGAGCCGCAACGGATCCGGCGGAGCTTCAGGCCGCAACAAGGAGAAGGCCTCTCGCACATGCTGCATCGCGACCGCAGGATCGAACCCGCCGACCAGGATCAGGGACGCGTTGTTCGGCGCGTAGTGCCGGAGGTAGTGGCGGTAGAGCGGCTCTCGATCGAGGACTGCGAGGTCCTGCTTGTATCCGATCGGCGTCCAATGATACGGATGGACCTGGAAGGCGAGGGCCCACAGCTCCTCCTCGACCGCGAACTCGGGTTGGTTCTCCGCGCCCTCCCGCTCGCTGATGACGACCGTCCGCTCCGCCTCGACCTCCTTCGGATCGAAGGCCGCGTTGCGCATCCTCTCCGATTCGATCATGAGGGCCGTGTCCATCGCGCTCGCGGGGATCGTCTCGAAGTACATCGTGTAGTCCGTGTCCGTGAAGGCGTTCATCTTGCCGCCGAGGCGCGAGATGAGCTTGTCGATGTCCCCCTTGCCGAGCTTGCCGCCGCCCTTGAACAGCATATGCTCGACCCAGTGGGTGGAGCCGGTCATGCCGGGGACTTCGTTGCGCGAGCCGATGCGGTAGACGACCCAGGTGGAGACGGCCCGCGTGTCGGAGATCGGCCGCAGGATGACCTTCAGGCCGTTCTCCAGCGTCTCCACGTGGGTGGGCATTCGGGTCCGGAATCGCGGGCGCGCGATATAGAGTTGCCCGAGATGCCTCGTTCTATATCTCGATCTGACGCGGTGTGGTCGGACGACCGTTTCCCGAAGAGCCCTGGAGCCGAGGTTACCTCCAGGCTCGACGAATCTAGTCAGATACTCGACCAGAATCATTCCATTTGACAAGTCCCGGGACCTAAGAACGTCCCGGGATAGATGGTAGGGGGGCCTATGCCCGTCGATCCCCGCCTTCTCCTTTCTGCGCGCGATACTTGCTCGATTCCAGATCGAGCTCAAAGTCTTCTTCCTTGACTTCGCCGGGGGTGAAGACCTTGCCCGCCTCGAACTCGAGCTTCTTCTCGCTCTTCTTCCGCTTTTTGGGCTTTTCCTCAACTTGCTGTGGCATACGGTGCCTCCATCTTCGTTGCGTAGGGATCGAGGAGATCGATGCGGCGTCGGGTCCCGTCGTTCACGACCAACATGGACCAATCAATCATCTCGATATTGAAGGTGTCGCATAGTTCCCGACGAAGGGCTGCGCGGGTGTCTTTCGGCGGTTCTTGAATTGCCTTTTTGATAGCATCGTCGTCCGTCATGCGTTCGACGAGGCCCGCCCGCTGACGCTTGTAGAAGAGGGATCGCTCCGCACCAATTTCCGAGTACTGCTTGCACGCCATCATCTCGACCTCCGGTCCGGCCTTCTTCGCCCCGGCCTCCTGGATCGCGTAGTACCGGTCGAGCCACTCGATGCGCCGGGCGAGATCTTTCGAGCGGCGGTTTTCCAGTCCGTCGAGGACCTCCTCGAACGTCCGCATCGCGCGCTTTTCCCAGTCGTCCTGCACGGTCGTCTCGATCTTCTCGAGGTAGTAGCGCTGGACGTCGATCGGCGAGACGATCCGGCCGTCCTCGAGCTCGACCTTCCACTGCTCCGGGTTCCGGATCTCCACGTTGTGCCACACGTCCCGGATCGGGTCCTTGAGCCTCGGCACGTCATCCAGGCGACCGTCCTCCATCAACTGGAGCACGGCCGACGTCGTGAAGTGACGGAGCATGATCGCGGTCTCGTTCATCAGGGCGTCCCCGACGATGACGTGAAGCCGGCGCCACACGCGTCCGTCCGCATGGGGCTCGTCGCGAGTGTTCAGGATGCCGGTATCGTGCATCGTCTCGCCGCTGATCACTTGGGACGTGAGGAAGGCCATCGGCGAGAGGACGTATTTTCCTCGGAGGATGTCTCCCGCGCCGGTGTAGATGAATCGGGTCGCGAGGTGCGGCACGAGGTCGCGGAGGTATTGGCCTGGGAACGGCACGTCGCGGGAGACGCAGTAGTTCTCGTGGGACCCGTACGACGTCCCATCGGGCGACGTGTTGTTCTTGAACGCGTGGATCTTCATGTCGCCGGTGTAGTAGTAGACGCGCGAGCCGTTCGTGATGAATTCGCCCGCGAGGTGCAGGTCCGAATCCCGCAGCAGGTCGAGGGCCATCATGTGGGGGTCGAACCCCATCGTGCCCATCTTGCGGCAATACAGAGTGTACTCGTGCTCGGTCCCCTGGACCATCTTCCTCATGCGTCACCCGACCATCGGGTCCGCACCGGTCCGGAAGACCTCCCGTTGGCGCTTCTCGTAGACGTACATCTCCGTGATCGCGTGCTCCTTGCTCTCTTC
>WNGI01005359.1_pt1 | contig 13376 bp, 11 predicted proteins | sample 5400621 | NCBI WGS metagenome assembly WNGI01 (sample SAMN13153374, study PRJNA577476) | soil metagenome | isolation source: 20 cm soil or saprolite under Garry oak tree replicate 1 | place: USA:California | collected 2016-06-15
CCGATCCGCCTCGAGACCCTTTCGATCTCCTGCTCGAGCTCCGGCACCACTGACGTCTCGAGCCCAGCCGCGCGCGCGAGGAGCTCGACCGTGCGGTCGTCGTGCGTCGGCCCGAGCCCTCCGGACAAAATGAGCAGATCGGCCTCCAGCCCCTCGCGGATCGCAGGTTCCAGCTCCGCCTGGTCGTCGCCGACGATCCTGATCGACGACGGCTCGAGGCCGAGACGCGTGAGCTCCTCGGCCAGGAATGGCCCGTTCGAATCCCGCCGGCTACCGCGGATCAGCTCGCTGCCTGTGACCAGGACCTCGGTGCGGGGCTTCAAGCGGGCGCGGTCGCGAGCTGCACTCGCTGGGGCGTCACTTCGAGCCACCGCCGTGAGCCCGTCCCCGCGCCGGGCACGACGCGCGAGCGGCCGTTCAACTTCAGCCTCAGGTTTGCCGGCGCGAAGACGTAGACCCAGAGGCGGTGGCCGATGAACCGGTGGCCCTGGCCGCTCTCGAGGGTGCCCTCGTAGATCGGCTTGCCGGTTTGCCTCCCGCGGTAGACGACGACATACGCCCCGCCCTTGACACCCTTGGCGACGAGCTTCGCCATCGGCTTCGGCGGTACCTTCTTCGGCTTCGGCGTGTTGACCGAGAGCACCGTGTTCGGGTTGTTGGAGCCGCCCGAAAACCAGGCGACGAAGACGAAGATGGTGAGGCCAGCGATTGCGACGAGCGTGATCAAGACCGGCTTGTTCTGGAACGCCAAGCCGCGGCCCGGCCGTGCGACGCGAGGCTTGAGCGGGCGCTGCTCCTCCTCTTCCTCGATCTCGCCTCGCACGTAGCGCGAGTTGAACTCGTCGACGTAGAGCTGCCCGTCGAGGCCGAGGTGGTCCGCGTACGAGCGGAGAAAGCCCTTGACGTACGTCTGCGCGGGCAGGACTTCGAACTGCTCGTCTTCCAGGGCGCGGAGGTACTTGCCGCGGATCTTCGTCGACTGCTCGATCTCGAAGAAGTCGAGCCCCTGCCGAAGACGAGCCTCGCGGAGGCTGTTGCCGATCTCGAACACCGGGAACCGAGTCTACGACAAGACGTGGTAGTCCACGTAGTAAAAGGCGAGCGCGATCGCCCCGATGAGCGCGAAGTAGAGCCCGAGCCAGCCGAGGATGCGCCCGAGACGGGCCGGAACCGCACCGCCCGCGCGCCCGACCGTCCGCTCCAGCCGCCGGCGTGCCCGTCGCGCGAGCCGGATCGCGATGAAGCCGAGGACGGCGGCCACCGGCACGGAGTAACCGGCATGAATGAGCCGCAAGTCGTTCCGATAGTTCGTGATCAGGATGCCGACCGGGATCGCGGCGGTGGCGAGAACACCCACCAGGAGCGAGACGACGGCCACGCGGTTGCGCGGCCGGGGCCCGTTACTGCTTGACGTACGGGCGGCCAACGGCTGCGGGCGGAGTCGATCGGCCGATCACGCCGGCGACGGCGATCAGCGTGATCACGTAGGGAAGTGCCTGGAAGAGCGTCGCGGCAGTGTCCGAATAGACGGGCAGGCGGAAGGCGATTGCGGTCGAGAGCCCAAAGAGGAGCGCCGCTCCGAAGGCGCCGAAGGGCCGCCAGTTCCCGAAGATGAGTGCCGCGAGCGCGATGAAGCCGCGGCCGGCCGTCACGTTCTCGTTGTACGTGCCCAGGAACCCGATGGTCAGGTACGCCCCGCCCGCGGCGGCGAGCATCCCGGAAAGGATGACCGAGAAGTAGCGGAGCAGATAGACATTGATGCCGACGGTGTCGGCCGCGCGCGGGTGCTCGCCGCAGGCCCGGATGCGCAATCCGAGCGGCGTCCTGAACATGACGAAGTACGAGACGACGACGAGCCCCATCACAGCCCAGATCATCAGGTTCAGGTGCCCGAAGGCCTCCGAGAAGAATCCGTGGTTGCTGTTGCTCGTCAGGTTCACGTCCGGGATCTGCGAGATGCCCGTCGGGACGTTGTTGCCGTGGTAGAGCTGGACGAAGAAGTAGCCCGTGATCCCGAGGGCGAGGAAGTTGACGGCGACGCCGCCCACGATCTGGTCGGCGCGCAGGTGGATCGCGAAGACCGCGTGCACGACCGCGAGCAGGCCACCGGAGATGATCCCGATCACGAGCCCGCCGATCCAGCTGCCCGTCTTGTCGGCGCCCCAGATCCCCCAGAACGCGCCCATCAGCATCATCCCCTCGAGGCCGATGTTCACGACCCCGGAGCGCTCCGAGAACATGCCGCCGATCGCGGCGAAGGTCAGCGGGGTCGCGAAGACGAGCATCGACGCGATCAGGCTCGCGGTGAAGACCTGATTCAGGTCCGCCGTGCTCGAGCGAGTCGCGAGCACGCCGAGGCCGACCCCGAGGAGCCCGACGACGACAGCGCCCCAGCCTGCGCGCCGGGCGCCCCGGCTCGCAGCGAACACCCCCGCGAACGCGGCCAGGATCCCGAGGAGCGCAGGCCAGACCGGCGACCGGGCCGTGAGCGGCGGGATCGCAGCGAGGAACGCGACCACCCCGAGCGCGAATCCGTACCCGGCGACCGCCTTCGGGCGCACGAAGCGCGCTGCGTCGAGCTGTCCGACGTACGTGCTCACGACGCCGCCTCCGCAGCGGGCTGCTTCGGAGCGCGTTTGCGCAGCCGCCCGCGCGAGCGCCAGACGGCGATGACCAGGAGGTCCGCGCCGACGAAGAGAACGACGAGCCCCTGGATGAGCTCGGTCAGATGCCCGGCGAGGCTCGGGTCGATCACGTTCGACTGGAGCCCGTGCGTCGTCCCGAACAGGAGAGCGCCGAAGAGGAGCGCGGCGAGCCCGACTCCGACCGCGGTGCTCCGGCCGAGCAGCGCGACCGCGATCCCGAGGAACCCGATGCTCGAGGCCTGGACGTCCGACGTCCCGACGTGGAAGAGATAGCCGAGCATGTCGAGGCCGCCGGCGAGACCAGCGAAGGCCCCGGAGATGGCCATCGCGCGCACGTAGTTCGTGCGCACCTTGATCCCACCGTACGCGGCCGCATCGGGGTTGTAGCCGACCGCCCGCACCTCGTAGCCGAGCGTCGTCCGGTTCAGAATCGCCCAGAAGACGATCAGAGCCGCGATCGCGACGAAGAACCCGATGTGCAGGCCCTGGAGATCGGGATCGCCCCAGAACACGGGCAGCTTTGCGCTGTGAGCGATGTCGGCGGAGATCGGGATGTCGAGCGGCTTGTTCTCCGGGCCCTGGAGCGGCCCGCCCTGCTGGAAGAGGTAGCTCCCGATCCAGTACGCGATCCAGTTGAGCATGATCGTCGTGATCACCTCGTGGGCGCCGACCGCGGCCTTCAGGAAGCCGGCGATCGCGGCCCAGGCGGCCCCGGCGAGCGCGGCCGCGCCGACGCCCAGCAGGATGTGAGCCGGGCGGGTCATGTTGACGAAGCTCGTCCCGACCCAGCTCGCGACGAAGAGCCCCATGAAGTACTGGCCCTGGCCGCCGATGTTGAAGAGCCCGCAGCGGAAGGCGAACGCGACCGCGAGGCCCGTCAGGATCAGGGTCGTCGTCTGGAGGAGCGTCTGGCTGAGGTTGTAGGGCGCCGTGTGGGCGGTGTTGACGTCCCAGGGGTGCGCGAGCCAGTTGAGCCCCGCGCCCTGGAGGATGTCCCGGTAGGCGAGGAGCGGGTTGTGGCCCGTGGCGAGGACGACGAGGCCGCCGATAGCGAACGCGAGCAGCGCCGTCGCCAGCGGGACGGCGATCCCGCCCGCGCGGTGCAGGACGTCGACCCGGCCCGCGACCGTCGTCGGCGGCGTGTCGGGCTCGGGCGGCTTCGGGGTAGGAGCGAGGCCCTCGCTCACGCGGCGTCCTCCCGTTTGGCGCCGAGCATCTCCAGCCCGATCTCCTCCTCGCTCGCCTGCTCGCCGTGCTCGCCGACGAGCTCGCCTTCGTAGATGACGAGGATGCGGTCGGAGAGCGACAGGATCTCGTCGAGCTCGAGCGACACGAGCAGGATCGCGCGTCCCTCGTCGCGCTCCTCGACGAGCCGGCGGTGCAGGTACTCGATCGCCCCGACGTCGAGGCCACGGGTCGGCTGCGCCGCGATCAGCACCTTCGGGTCGCGGGAGATCTCGCGCGCGGCGACGACCTTCTGCTGGTTCCCGCCGGAGAGCGCCGACGCCTTCGTCGTCGGCCCGCCCCCGCGAACGTCGAACTCCTCGATCAAGCGCCGTGCCAGCTCGATGAACCGTCTCGGGAAGATCCAGCCGAAACGCGCCATCGGCGGCCTCGAGTAGTCGTGGAGCTGCGTGTTTTCGGCGATCGTGAACTCGAGGACGAGCCCGCGGCGCTGCCGGTCCTCCGGAATGTGCCCGAGGCCGGCGTCGAGCATCCGGCGCGCACTCGGCCGCTCGACCTCCCGGCCGGCGATCAGGACGCGCCCGCTCTCCCGCTTGCGCAGGCCCGTGAGCGCCTCGATCAGCTCGCTCTGGCCGTTGCCGTCGACGCCTGCGATGCCGACGATCTCACCGGCCCGCACCGAGAGCGAGACGCCCTTGACGGCCGGGAGCCCGCGGTCGTCCAGCACGTGGAGGTCGTCGACCTCGAGCAGCACGTCGCCCTCCTGACCCGCGGGCGTCTTCTCGACCTGCAGGAGGACGTCGCGACCCACCATCATCCGCGCGAGCCCGGCTTCCGTCGCGCCTTCGCGCGGGACGGTGTCGATCGTCTTGCCCCGGCGCAGGACCGTGATCCGGTCGGCGATCTCGAGCACCTCGTTCAGCTTGTGCGAGATGAAGATCACCGACAGGCCCTCGCGCACCAGCGTGCGCAGGATCTCGAAGAGCTCGCCCGCCTCCTGCGGCGTCAGGACGGCCGTCGGCTCGTCGAGGATCAAGACGTCAGCCGCGCGGTAGAGCGCCTTCAGGATCTCGACCCGCTGCTCCTGGCCGACGCCGATGTTCTGCACCTTCGCCTGCGGGTCGATCGCGAGGTGGTACGAGCGTGAAAGCTGCGCGACGCGCTGCTCGGCGGCCTCCCGGTCGAAGAACACGCCCTCGCGCGTCGGCTCGTTGGCGAGGACGATGTTCTCGGCGACCGTCATCACAGGGATCAGCATGAAGTGCTGGTGCACCATCCCGATTCCGCTCCGGATCGCGTCCTTCGCCGACGTGAACGTGACCGGCTCTCCCTTGAGCCTGATCTCCCCCTCGTCGGGTTGGGAGAGGCCGTAGAGGATGTTCATCAGCGTCGACTTGCCCGCACCGTTCTCCCCGAGGACCGCGTGAACCTCGCCTCGTCTGAGGTCGAAGTTCACGCGATCGTTGGCCACGATGCCGGGGAACCGCTTGGTGATTCCCCGCATCTCGAGGACTGGTGCCGCCTGCACTGGCGCGATTCTAGGGAGCCGCGAGGCGGAGGCTGTCGCTTACAGCGCCGCCGGGACCTTCACCTTCCCGTCGATGATCTCCTGTTTGAGCTCATTCATCTTGTCGATCAGGTCTTGCGGGACTGCTGGATTGATCTTGCCGACGTCCATGCCGCCGTTCGCGAGGTCGAAGTTGAGGTCGGTTCCGCCCTGGAACTTGCCGTCCGCGACCTGCTTCACGGTGTCGAAGACACCGGTGTCGACCCGCTTGACGCCGCTCGTGAGAACGCGCTTCGCGTCGTTGTACTGGTCCTTGTCGACGCCGATGCCCCAGATCCCGGCCTGGTCGGCGGCGCTCAAGGTGCCGAGCCCGCAGCCGCCCGCGACCTGGAAGAGCACCTGGGCGCCCTGCGAGATCTGGTTCTGTGCGACCGTCTTGCACTTGTCGGCCGCGACGAAGTCCTGCGAGTAGCCGACCAGGACCTTGATGTTGGGGTTCGCACGCTTCGCGCAGAACTTGTAGCCGGCGATCCAGATGTCGACCGGCGGGATCTTGAGGCCGCCGACCGCGCCGATCACCTGCTTGCCGCCCTGCTTCTTGACCATGTTCGCGGCGAGGTCGCCGACCAGGCAGCCGGACTCGTTGGCCGCGTACGTCAGGCCCTCGACGTTCGGGTTCTTCTTGAACGGCGGGACGTTGACCGAGTAGTCGGTGATCGCGAAGTGGGTGTCGGGGAACTTGTTGGCGATCTTGTTGGTCGCGTCCGCGAGCAGGAAGCCCGCCGAGATGATGATGTCCGCTGGTTTGCGGACCGCGGTCGTTAGGTTCGGGATGTAATCGCTCACCTGGCTGGACTGCAGCGGGAGCGTCTGGACGCCGAGCTCGCTCTTCGCCTGGTTCAAGCCCTCGAGCTGGGACTGGTTGAACGACCGGTCGTTGAACTTGCCGATGTCGCTGATGAGCGCAGCGGTGACGTCGCTGTGGTCGCTCGAACTGGTCGTGTTCCCGCTAGAGCTGCTGTTGTCGTTGCCGCCGCCGCCGCAGCTCGCCGCACCGAGCGCGACCACGAGCGCCAGGGCCGCTATCAGCGGCCAACTCCATTTGTTACGCACCACAGGCTCCTCCTTGCCCTCCGGTCTTGGTCTTGGGAGAGCGATGGTAAACGAGACGCGGAGGAACGACTAGCGGCTAGCTGAGGACCCGGTCGAGCTGCGCCTCGTCGACGAGCACTCGTCTCGGCTTGGAGCCCTCGTAGCCGGAGATGATGCCGCGCCGCTCGAGCATGTCGATCAGGCGGCCGGCGCGCGTGTAGCCGACCCGGAGGCGGCGCTGGAGGAGCGACGTGGAGGCGGTCTGGGCCTGGACGACGACTTCGATCGCGCGGTCGAGCAGCGGATCCTCGTCCGGGTCGAACTCCCCGTCCGCGTCAGCTTCTTCGGGCGGCGGCTCCGGGGCCTCGAGGAGTGACGGATCGAGCTCCTGGTCGCGCTGAGCACGGCACTGCTCGACGATCAGCGCGATCTCCTCCTCGCCGACGTACGCGCCCTGGACGCGCTGGAGCCGCGACGTGCCGAGCGGCTTGAAGAGCATGTCACCCTGGCCGAGGAGGCTCTCGGCGCCGCCCTGGTCGATGATCACGCGCGAGTCGGTCTGGCTCGAGACCGCGAACGCGATCCGCGACGGGACGTTCGCCTTGATCATGCCCGTGATCACGTCGACCGAGGGGCGCTGCGTGGCGAGCACGAGGTGGATGCCGACTGCGCGCGACTTCTGGGCGAGGCGGATGATCGCGTCCTCGACCGCCTGGGGGGAGATCATCATCAGGTCGGCGAGCTCGTCGATGACGACGAGGAGGTACGGCAGCGGCTGCTCGCCGCGCTCGCGGAAGGCCCGGTTCGCCTCGGGCAGGCTGCGGGCCCGCACGAGGCTGAGGCGCTCGTAGCGGCGCTCCATCTCGGCGATCACGTTTGCGAGGACGGCGGTCGCCTCCTTCGGGCTGGAGACGACCGGCGCGAGCAGGTGCGGGATCTGCTCGTAGTAGCTGAGCTCGATCCGCTTCGGGTCGATGAGGATCATCCGCACCTCGTCCGGGGTCGAGCGAAGCAGGATCGAGGTGAGGATCGTGTTGATGCAGCCGGACTTGCCGGAGCCGGTCGTGCCCGCGATCAGCATGTGCGGCATGCGGGCGAGGTCGGTCCAGACGGCGTTCCCGGAGATGTCCTTGCCCAGCCAGACGGCGACTGGGCTCGCCGTCTGCGGGAGGTCGTCGTAGATGTCGCCGAGCGTGACGAGGTTCGGGGTCAGGTTCGGGACCTCGACGCCGACCGCCTGCTTGCCGGGGATCGGCGCGAGGATGCGGATCTCGGTCGTCGCGAGCGCGTAGGAGAGGTCGTCCTTGAGCGCGGAGACCTTGGACATCTTCGTGCCCGGGGCGAGCTGGAGCTCGTAGCGGGTGACGCGCGGGCCGACGATCTGGCCGATCACCGACGCCTGGACGCCGAAGTGGCCGAGCGCCTGGACGAGCGCCTCGGCGACCTGGCCGCTCGCCTCGGCCGGCGCGGCGCCGTTCGTGCCCGAGCTGCGCAGGAGGCTGCGGTCCGGAAGCTTGTAGTCGTCGACCGCCGGGGATGCGTTGAAGAGGCTCTCGTGGTCGGGCTCCTCCTGGCCCTCCGGTTCTGGAAACGGGATCAGCGGCGCGGGCTCGGCCTGGCCAATCACGTCCGGGTAGTCGGAGGCGGCGTCGACGAGCGGGACCTGCGCGGCGGCATGCGCGGTGGAGATGAGCTCCGGCGAGATCGGCTCGAGCTTCTCGCGCTCCGGACGCTCGAGCGGGCGGCGGGCTGCGGTCGCTCCACGGCGGAGCAGCGCGCCGGCGGACGCCCCGGTCAGCAGGAGCGCGCCGGCCAGGAGGCAGAGGACGCCGACGATCGCGACTCCCGTGCCGCCCACTGCGGAGCCGAGCGCGTCGCTCAGCCCCGACCCGAGGTAGCCGCCCTCGTTTCCGAGCGTCAGGAGCAGGCCGAGGGCGAAGACGAACAACCCCGTTCTGAACGGGCGGACGTCGACGAGGTCGCTGCGGCCGACCATCAGGCCGCCGACGATGACGAGCGCGAGCGGCAGCACGAAGGCCAGGCCTCCGACGAGAGCCTCGAACGCGTCGCCGATCCAGCCGCCGACGTACCCGCCGTTCCAGCCGGCCCAGAGCACGGAGGCGAGGAAGAGCCCGAATGCGACGAGCCCGAGCCCGATCAGCTCGGGGTGCTGGTGCCCGCGGGGCTTCTTCGTCTTCGTGCGCTTCTTTCTCACGCGCGAGGGCGCGCGAGGCTTGAGCACGTGTTTGGTGCGTCGCCGCGCCATGCGCCGCGATTCGACGCGCAAGGCATATCCCCTTCGACGCGCCGAACAGGACATGTCCCGGGACCTGGTCCCGGGACATGGCTCAGGCGGCCAGGGCTCTCAGGTCTTCGAGGGCGCCGTTGAGGAGGTTCTCGCGCAGGTCGAAGAGGCCCGCCCAGAGGTCGGACGGATCCGGAGCCGACTGCATCCGGGCGGCGGTCGCGAGACCCTCCAGGGCGCGGACGAGCACGGCGAGCTCGAGATATGCCTGGGCGACGCGCACCGGCGACGCATGGACTCCTGCGCGGCTCAGGACCGGCTGCCACTCGACGAGCTCGGCGCGTCCGGGCTCGCCGTACCAGGAGCGTCCTTCCGCCTGGTCTGCCTCGAGCTCGAGCAGGTACCGGCCGAGGGGGCTCTCCAGTCCGGAGAGCGCCGTCTCGACCCTCTCCGCGGCACGTCGCAGCGCCGCCTCTCGAGCTCCCGGCGTGGACGGCGACGCCTCGCCGCGAGCCCACCGCTCGAGCAGCCGGCAGAACGCGAGCGCTGAAACCTGGCACGCGCGCAGCTGCGCCACGAGGCGCTGTGCGGTCGTCCCCTCGGGCGCGTAGTCGACCAGCAGTTCGGCCCAGCCCGGTTCTGCGCGCAAGGTGCTCATTGCCTCACTATGACTGCTTAGACCTCGACGATGACGGGGAGAATCATCGGCCGCCGCCCAGTTCTGTCGTATATGAGCTGAGCCAGCGAGTCGTGGAGATGCTCCTGGAGGAGCTTGATCTCCGTGACGTCCTGCTCGAGGCACTCGTCGAGCACCTGCGCCGCCTCGCTCCGCATCTCGGCGACGAGCGGCTCCGTCTCGCCGAACCCGCGCGCGATCAGCTCCGGCGCCGCCACAGGTCGAGGGCCGTTCACGCCGACCGTGGCGACGACGATCAGGACGCCGTGCTCCGACAGGTGCCGCCGGTCCCGCAGCGCGACGTCGCGCACGTCCCCCACTCCGAGCCCGTCGACGAACGTCACGCCCGTCTCGATGGTGCCCACGATCCGCGGCCCGCGCTCGTCCAGCTCGACCACGCTTCCGTTTTCGGCCAGCACGATCGAGCCCGCCGGCACCCCCGAGTCCCGAGCGAGCTGGGCGTGCGCAGCGAGCATCCGGAACTCGCCGTGGACCGGCATCACGGCCTTCGGGCGGACGAGACCGAGGATCGTCCGGATCTCCTCCGAATTGCCGTGGCCGGACACATGGACGGGCGCGATCTCCTGGTGCAGCACCTCGGCGCCGGCCTTCGCGAGCCGGTTGATCGTGTCATGGACGCGGAGCTCGTTCCCCGGCACCGGCTTCGCGGACAGGATCACCGTGTCGCCGCGCTCGACGGAGACGGAAGGATGGTCGCGGTACGCGATCCGCGTCAGGGCCGACATCGGCTCGCCCTGGCTGCCCGTGCAGAGGACCATCGCCTCGTGCCGCGGGAGCTGATCGAGCTCGGGCGGGCGGATGAATGTGTCGTCGGGCGCCTCGAGGTAGCCGAGGTTGCGTGCGATGTTGAGGTTCTTGCGCATCGAGCGGCCGATCACGCAGACCTTGCGCCCGGTCTCGACCGCGACGTCGACAGCCTGCTGCATGCGGTGCACGTTCGAGGCGAAGCTCGCCACGAGCACGCGTCCCTCGCGCACGGGGATGATCTGCCGAAACGCTTCGCCGACGAGCCGCTCGGAGCCGGTCACCCCGGGTCGCTCCGCGTTCGTCGAGTCGCCGAGCATCAGGTCGACGCCGCGGTTCCCGATCTCCGCCAGCATGCCGACATCGGTCCGCAGGCCGTCGACGGGCGTGTGGTCGAGCTTGTAGTCGCCGGTGTGCACGATCCGCAGGCCGCCCACCTCGAGGACGATCGCGACCGTGTCCGGCACCGAGTGCGCCATGCGCACGAACTCGGCCTTGAACGGGCCGATCTCGACAGGAGGCTCGCCGGGCACTGCTTCCTTGAGCTCAGTCGCGTGCAGCAGCCCGTGCTCATCGAGCTTCGGCTGGAGGAGCCCAAGGGTCAGCCTCGTGCCCCAGACCTCCGGCACCTTCACGTCGCGCATGAGGTACGGGAGCGCTCCGACGTGGTCCTCGTGTGCGTGCGTCAGGAGGACGGCCCGAATGCGCCGCTCGCGCAGATATGAGAAGTCCGGCAGGACGAGATCGACGCCGAGATGCTCGTCCCGGGGGAACGCCAGGCCGGCGTCCACGAGCACGAGCTCGTCGCCCAGCTCGTACACCATCATGTTCTTCCCGACCTCGCCGAGGCCGCCCAGCGGGATGATCCGCAGTACAGACATGGCCTGAAGTATCACTTGCGGGCCGCCAAAAGGGTGAGCATGATTCACCCGTCAGAGGGAGGGAGCCGCCGCGGCTGATCTTCATCCTGTGATGAGCCTCGTCCCCCGAGGCGAGCAAAATCCGTCGAAGGAGCTCACATTGCTGCGGTATGAATGGCTTCACAGGATCGGGTTGCTGGCGTGTCTGCTGGGCATTGCGCCCAGCGCAATCAAGTGGCCCTAAGCAACCACTGCGACGTTCCTAGCTAGACGAGACCGCGTGCCGACAGTCGGCGCGCGGTCTCTAGGCGCGTACAGCAGCGGTCAGCCCAACGCCCTCGAGCGCCGTCCGGACGACCTCGACCTCTTCGTCGGTCGCTTCCACGAGCGGCAGACGCAGCCCGCCGACCTCGTGGCCGAGCAAGTTCAGCGCCGCCTTGACCGGGACCGGGTTGATCGTCACGCCGAGCGCTTCGACGAGCGGTGCGAGCTCCTCGTCGATCGCGTGCGCGGACTCGACGTCGCCCTCCTTGTAGAAGTCGATCATCTCCTTCACCCGCCCCCGAGATTTCCGTGCACGACGACCCCGCCCACGCCTCCGAGCTCGAGGAACGGGTACACGAGGTGGTCGCTGCCCGCGTACAGGTCGAGCTCGGTCTCGTCGACGATCCTCCGGGCCTGGTCGAGCTCCTCGGTCGCCTGCTTGACCGCTCTCACGGTCGGGATTCCCGCCAGCTCGATCATCGTGTCGGGCTCGATGTTGACGACGACGCGCTGCGGGATGTTGTAGACGATGACCGGTTTGTCGCTGGCCGCGGCGATCGCCTTGAAGTGCTCGACGATGCCGCGTGGCGACGGCTTGTTGTAGTACGGCGTAACTACGAGGAATCCGTCGACGCCGAGCTCGTGCGCCTGCTCGGTGAGGTGCACCGAGTGTGCTGTCGAGTAGGTGCCGGTGCTGGCGATCACGGTCGCCCTCTCCCCCACCTCGTCGACGGCCACCGTCCAGAGCTGGAGCTTCTCCTCGTCGGTGAGCGTCGGGCTCTCGCCGGTCGTCGCGGCGACGACGAGGCCGTCCGCCCCGCTCTCGATCACGTGCCGCGCGAGCGCGCGAAACCGGTCGTAGTCGACGGCGCCGTCCTTGTCGAACGGCGTCACGATCGCCGTCAGAACCTCGCCTAGCAAGACGCCCATCCTACTTGGGCGCGGCCCGCCGGAGACACTCCTCGACCGGAGACCTCCTGGCTTGCGAGGGCTGCATTGGAGGAAACACTTCGGTGCATCTAAGTAGCCTGATTTCGCCGGGCGACAACGTTTCCTCCGCGAGCACCTTGTCGCTCAGCCGGAGCTCGAGCCGCTGATAGAGCTCGCGGCCCAGGTCGAGCATGAACACGCGGTACCGGGGGAAGCCTGGAACGAGCGGTCCTGTAAGCCCGTACGGGACGATCCGTCCGTCCTCGAGGGTCATCCGCAGCTCGTCGGCCTTTGAGTCGACGACACCGCTCACCAGGTAGAGCGTGTCGTTTCCCTCTCTCGATTCGGAAATGTCGAGGCAGAGCCGTCCGCAGGGGTTGCCGGGTATGCACGGACCATCGGGACTGTTTCCCTCATGCTGGACCTCGGTCTGAACGCAGAGCTTGTCGCTCCCGTTCCGCCAGGCGATGAGGCGTGCGTAGGACTTCGGGCCTCGGGCTGAGAGCCGAAGCCGCGCGATCGCTCGCGGCTCGACCCCTTTCGCCGGTTGCATCGCCTGCAAATACTTTTCCTGCTGCCGCCTGAGGTTCTCCGCCTGGTCCGGCGTGGGTTGGCAATCCTCGCTGGCGTTCGTCTGCTTCTGATCCAGGCACCAGTAGACGCTCCTCGCGTTCGGATCGTCCAGGAGGCCGAGGAAGTCGGCGACGTCCGCGGGCTCGTCGATTGCCTCGATCGCCGGAGGTGCCTTTGCCACGTGCTGCGTGTCGGCTGGTTGTGAACTCTTCGAGGCGGATCCGCACGCGGAAAGCGTGAGGACGCTGCACACGATCAGAACGGTTCTCACCGGGCTCACAACAGGCTCTCGAGCCCAATTGTGAGCCCGGGCTCGAGATCCGGCAAGCGCTCGAGGGCGAGCAGGACTCCCGGGACGTACGCCTCGCGTGAGAACGCGTCGTGGCGGATCGTCAGGAGCTCCCCGCGCTGGGAGAGGAGCACCTCCTGGTGCGCGACGATCCCCGGCAGGCGCACCGAGTGGATCGGGACGTCGCCACCCATCGCCTCGGCGGTTGCCTTCGCAGTTCCGGAGGGAGCATCGACCTTCGTCTCGTGGTGCAGCTCGACGATCTCGGCCCGCGGGATGTGCTTCGCCGCCTCGGCCGCGAAACGCATCATCAGCACCGCCCCGATTGCGAAGTTCGGGGCGTAG
>WNGI01003805.1_pt1 | contig 13375 bp, 8 predicted proteins | sample 5400621 | NCBI WGS metagenome assembly WNGI01 (sample SAMN13153374, study PRJNA577476) | soil metagenome | isolation source: 20 cm soil or saprolite under Garry oak tree replicate 1 | place: USA:California | collected 2016-06-15
CGAGAGCGGCGATACGCGCTACTACTATATGGACACCGACTCCTATGTACCGATCAAGTACGACACCAAGCGAATCATTCGCGGCACGCCGCAGGAGACCGAAACGACGCTGGGAGATTACAAGCTGGTAGGCGGCTGGTACCTCCCCTTCTCCATGCAGACGCGCCAGAAGGGAAGCTCCGGGTCGCAGAAAATCACGTTCAGCAAGATCGAGTTCAACGTTCCGATAGACAGCACGCGCTACACGAGGCCGAAACCGCCCGCCGGTGGAGGGTCACTCTGATGATTGGAATACGCAAATCCGCTTTCGGCGGAATGACCCTGCTCGCGGCGGCTGTCACCGGCGCTCTTGGCCAACTCCCCCAAGCCGCCGGCGCCAAAGTTGATTCCGAGACGATCTCCGGTCTCGGCGCGCGCAACATCGGCTCCGCGGCGATGAGCGGACGAATCGCCGCTCTAGCCGCGGTCCACGAAGGAAACCGCCTGACGGTTTACATCGGCTCGGCGAGCGGGGGCGTCTGGAAATCCGAGAACGGCGGCACGACCTACAAGCCGGTTTTCGACAAGGAACCGGTCCAGTCGATTGGCGCGATTGCCATCGACCCGACAAATCCGAAGGTGATTTGGGTGGGCACCGGAGAATCGTGGACGCGCAACAGCGTTTCAATCGGAGACGGCATCTACAAATCGACTGATGGCGGCGACAACTGGACCAACATGGGTCTCAGGGAATCGGAGCGCATCGCGAAGATTCTGATCGACCCGGCCGATCCCAACACCGTTTACGCTTGCGTGCCGGGAAAGCTCTGGAGCGACAGCGAGGACCGCGGAGTCTATAAGACAACCAACGGCGGACAGAGCTGGACCAGGATTCTCAGGGGGTCCAATCCGTCCACTGGCTGTTCGATGATGTCGATGGATTCAAAAAACCCGAAGACAGTATACGCGGGGATGTGGGACTTCCGGCGGAAGGGATGGACGTTTCGCTCCGGTGGCGACGGCGAGACGGCCCCCAGCGCGAGCGGTCTGTTCAAGACTACCGATGGCGGCGCGACCTGGAGCGATCTCAATGCGTCGAGCGCGAAAGGCCTGCCCGCCAAGCCCTGGGGCCGCATCGCGGTCACCGTTGCGCCATCGAACCCGAACGTCGTCTACGCGTTCATCGAGGCAGCCCCTCCGAAAAACGCTCTCTACCGCTCCAGCGATGGCGGACGCACGTGGGAGATGCGCGACCGCAGCCAGGCGATGATCTGGCGTCCGTTCTACTTCGCCAATCTCATTGTCGATCCAAAGGATGAAAACCGCATCTTCAAGCCCGACGGTCCTCTCGTCGTCAGCTCGGATGGCGGCCAGAGCTTCAGCGGCATCAGCAACGGCGCGCACGGAGACTTTCACGACATCTGGATCGATCCGACCAGCACCGATCGCGTGATCACGGGTGACGACGGTGGCGTCTGGTACTCGTACGACGGCGGCAACAAATGGTGGAAGGGCGAGAACCTTCCGATCTCGCAATTCTATCACGTCAGCCTCGACAATGACCGGCCATATCACGTCTATGGCGGACTCCAGGACAACAGCTCCTGGGTTGGCGACTCCGAGTATCCGGGCGGCGTCACCAACAGCCGCTGGGAAAACATGTACGGAGGCGATGGGTTCTGGATGTTCGTCGATCCGACGGACCAGAACTACCTGTACGCCGAATCCCAGGGCGGTGAAATCGGGCGGGTGAACAGAAAGACGCACGAGACGCGTCCGATCAAACCGCTTCCGCGCTATCAGGAGAAAAAGCTGCGCTTCAACTGGAACGCTCCGATCCACGTCAGTCCGACGCGAAACGGCACCGTGTACATCGGCTCGCAGTATCTCTTCCGCAGCCGCGATTTCGGTCAGACGTGGGACCGCATCTCACCCGATCTCTCGACCAACGATCCGTCCAAACAGCTTCAGGAGCAATCGGGCGGCGTCACCGTGGATAACTCTGCCGCGGAGATGCACACGACGATCTATGCGATCGCCGAGTCGCCAAAGGATCCCAGGGTGATCTGGGCGGGCACCGATGACGGAAATCTCCAGGTAACCCGTGACGCCGGAAAAACCTGGACGAACGTCGTCGGCAACATCACTGGCCTGCCGAAGTCTGCTTGGGTGTCCTACGTGGACGCCGGTCACTTCGACCCCGGCACCGTGTACGCGACGTTCGACCTGCACACCTTCGGCGACATGCGCCCGTACGCTTACAAGTCGACGGACTATGGCAAAACGTGGACGTCGCTAATCGCGGCCGGCAGTCCGGTTCGCGGTTACGCGCACGTGATCAGGCAGGATCTCGTCAATCCGAATCTCCTCTTCCTCGGCACCGAATTCGGGCTCTGGATCTCACTCGATGGCGGCGCCCAGTGGTCACGCTACAAGGGCGGAGATTTCCCCGCAGTCGCCGTTCGCGATCTGGCCATCCATCCGCGCGACAACGATCTCGTAATCGCAACTCACGGCCGCGGAATCTGGATCATCGATGACATTACACCGCTCCGCTCCCTCACGCCGGAGACCCTGGCGCAGGATGTGGTGTTCATGCACGCAAGACCGACCGCGCAAAAGATTCCCGCGCAGGGGGGCTGGGTGAACGGCGACGCCGCGTACGTCGGCAACAATTCATCGGACGCCGCCGTGATCACGTACTATCTGAAGAAGCGGCACATCTTCGGCGACATGAAGATCGAAGTGCTCGACGCGTCGGGTCACGTCGTGGGGACGGTGCCGAGCACGAAGCGGCGTGGCCTCAGCAGAGTGACGTGGTCAATGCGTCTGCCGCCGCCGAAAGTTCCTCCGGCGGCGAGCGCGGCGTTCGGCGCGGCGTACGGTCCTCGGGTTCTCCCCGGGACTTACACCGTGAAGATGACCAAGGACAACCAGGTCTACAACATGTCGCTCCAGCTGGTATCAGATCCGCGTGAGACTCACACGATTGCGGACCGGCAGGCGCAGCTCGCGCTCGCCAACAAACTCGTCGGCATGCTCGGCGACATGTCGTTCGCGGTCGAGCGGATGAACGGTGTGAGATCGGATCTCGAGGACCGTGCATCGAGGTTGCCTGTGGGAGATCCGCTGGCCCAGCGCCTCCGCGACGCGTCGTCGTCGGCTGACGTGATGCGCAAGAAGATCGTCGCGACCAAGGAAGGTGGGATGATTACCGGTGAGGAGCGGCTGCGGGAGAATCTCACCGACCTGTACGGGGCCGTCGTGTTCTACGACGGACGGCCGTCGCAGATGCAGGTCGACCGCACGGGAGCGATAGGGCGCGAGCTCTCAGATGTCGTTGCCGCGTTCGATGCGTGGTCCGGCAGGGACTTGGCGGCTCTGAACACCGACCTCGGTGCGAAGAAGCTGCAGCCAATAGTGCTGATCACTCGCGCCCAGTGGGAGGGAGCGGGGAAGGGAGATCAGTAGGGCGGAGGTTTCACGGCCACAAAGCAGAACGGGAGCGTCGAAAGACGCTCCCGTTCTGTTTGTAACCTGGGAAATTCCTCAGGTGCAGACGATCACACCGGTGGAGTTGTCGCAAGTCTTAGCTGACTGTGAGTGCGTTGCAGTTGCGGTCCAACCCTGGGGCGGGCCAGCAACGAGCACTGCTACGATCGTCACGTTCTGCGAGGGCGTAAAGCCCTGCATCGGCGCAGCCATCGTCGCGGTTCCTGCGAAGTACGCACCGTTGTTGTCGGCGGCGTACTGCTCTTCGTAGGTCGCAAGGTTGCGCAGGTCGGACTTCATCGCGGCGACGTACGCCTTGTCCTTGGTATTTGCGAACTTCGGAATCGCGATCGCGGCTAGAATGCCGATGATGACGACGACGATCAGAAGCTCGATCAGTGTAAAGCCTTTCTTGTTGCTCGACATTGTAAATCTCCTGAAAACAAATGGATATCGCCGGCGACTATCAGTGCATCCAGCGGAATGAAACAGCGGTCCCGATAGCAAGGTGAGCCCGTTAAAGGCAACGCTCGTTCCACTCAGTCGGAATCACCTAAGATGTTATAGGCCAACAAGTTAGGCCGATGAGCCAAGGAGCTAACCCGCGAAGAACGCCTTTTTTCGCAAATCCTTTGCATCTTGCATTCGTCGGCACCGACGCATTTCCGTCGGCTCCGACGCACTCTTCGGGGTCCACACGCCCGAAAAACCTCGTGATTCGAGGCATCATTCTGCGGGGTTGCGAGATAGTCGACGGAGCCGGTGAAAGGCGCGATTCGACGCTATCTTACCCCCGATCAACGAACGCCCGAGAGGATGAGGCCTTGAAAGACGTACAAACACCGGAGACGGTCTTTTCACGACGAGACTTCGTCATCCGCGCGGGACAGGCTGGAGTTGCGTTATCAATGTTCCCCCCGGGCCTTCGCGCTCTCTTGCGCGTGGCCCCGCCGAGTGCGTCGAGCGAAGCGCTCGAGCACGGAATCCTTACTGCCCCGGTATCAACCGATCTGTACTCGGGCCTCCACTGGCGCATGCTCGGCCCCTTCCGCGGTGGGCGCGTGGCGGCCGCGACGGGAGTCCCCGGCCGTCCGAGCGATTTCTACTTCGGCGCCGTCAACGGCGGCGTATGGAAAACGATCGATGGGGGAAGAGTCTGGACCCCGACCTTCGACGGACAATCGACCGCATCAATCGGCGCGATCGCGGTTGCCCCGTCGGCGCCGGATACGGTCTACGTCGGCAGCGGTGAGTCGACGCTGCGAGATTCCGTCGGTTTCGGCAACGGCGTCTACAAATCGACCGACGCGGGGAAAACGTGGGCGCACCTCGGGCTCGACGAGACACATCACATCGGCAAGATCGCGATCGATCCAAAGAATCCGAACAATGTGTTCGTCGCAGCCATCGGAAAGCTCTACGCCGCGAACAAGGAACGCGGCATCTTCCGCTCCAGAGATGGTGGGCGGACCTGGCAGAAAGTCCTCGGCGACGAGAACGTCGGTGCGGTCGAGGTTGTCATCGATCCGTCGAACTCCCAGATCGTTTACGCCGGTCTCTGGAACACGAGACGTCCGCCCTGGTTCACGTATGCTCCGACGAACGGTCCGGGTGGCGGAATCTTCAAGTCGACGGACGGCGGCAGCAGCTGGACACAACTCGCGAACGGATTGCCGAAAGAGGGAATCGGAAGAACCGGCATCGCAATCGCGCCGACGAATTCGAATCGCATCTATGCCATTGTAGACTGTCTTGTGCCCGAGGCTCCGCCGCAGGTCGAGCCACCGTTGGGAACTCCGCCGCCCCAACCGGCGCCGGCGGGAGCGCGGCCGTCGAGTCCACCTCCAGGGCAGGGCGGATTCTTCAGATCGGATGATGCGGGCGTGAGCTGGACTCGACTTTCCAATGATCCGGCACTGTGGGGACGAGGCTGGTACTTCGAGAAGATCGCCGTCGATCCGACCGACGCCGACACCGTTTATGTGCCGAACGTCGCGGTCAACAGAACGCGGGACGGCGGAAAGACGTGGGTGGTCATTCGCGGATCCCCGGGTGGCGACGACTATCATCAGGCGTGGATCTATCCGGGAGATCCGAACACGATGATCGTGGCCAGCGATCAGGGCGCCATCATTACCCGGAATGCCCGGTCCAACGATCCGCGTGACGTTACCTGGAGTTCGTGGCTCAATCAGCCGACGGCGCAGATTTACCATCTCTCCGTTGACTATCGCTTTCCGTATTGGGTGACGGGTGCGCAGCAGGACTCGGGCGCGATCGCCGTTCACTCTCGTGGCAAGTTCGCGCAGATATCGATGCACGACTGGGAGCCGATCGCGCCGGGAGGCGAGAGTGGCTATACGGCCGGTGATCCGCTCAATCCGGGAGTGGTTTTCGGAGGAGATGGCCAGCGCTGGAATCTCGACGCCAACATTCCGGTCGAGGGGACGACGAGTCCGAAATCACCCGAGCCCGCGCGCGGCGACTGGACGCAGCCGCTGGTCTTCTCGAAGGCCGATCCTCACTCGCTCTACTACGCGAATCAATTCCTGTTCAAGACTACAGATGGCGCGAAGACGTGGGCTCTGATCAGTCCCGATCTCACGCGTCCGGAGGTTTTCATCCCGCCGACGCTCGATGCGACCGCGGCGGCATCGGTTGATCGCAATGGAAAGCGCGGGGTCGTCTACACGATTGCTCCTTCGCCTCTGCGCGCACCACTCGTCTGGATCGGCACCGACGACGGGTACATCCAGCTCACGTCCGACGATGGTAAGAGCTGGCAGAACGTGACTCCAGACGTGATCACGCCTTGGAGCAGAGTGACGATGATAGAAGCATCACATTTCGACCCGGGCACGGCGTACGCGAGTGTCGATCGGCATCAGCTCCAGGATTTCGAGCCCTACATCTATCGCACGCGCGACATGGGCAGGACATGGCAGAAAATCACGAAGGGGCTGCCGTCAGGAGTCTACGTGCACGTCGTCAAGGAGGATCCACGGCGGCGTGGATTGCTCGTCGCGGGGACGGAGCGCGGCATTCACGTCTCATTTGACGACGGCGACAATTGGCAGTCGCTCCAGCTCAACGTGCCGGTGACGTCGGTGCGCGACTTCGAGTTCTACGGCAACGATCTGATTGTTGCAACGCACGGTCGTGGCTTCTGGGTAATCGACGACATCAGTCCGCTGCGTCAATTGAGTGACGCGGTGACGCGCGACGATGCTTATCTCTTCAAGCCGGCGGATGCGATCAATTTCATCGAAGGCACCGACAACGGGACACCCCTGCAGAAGGACGAGCCACAGGCGGAGAATCCACCGAACGGCGCGGCGATCGACTACTACTTGAAGAGGACATCGGGCACGCCGGTGGTGATCGAGATCGCAGATGCGAGCGGGGCGGTCTTGCAGACATTCTCGAGCGATCCAACTGCTCAGCGTCCGCCCGTGGGTCGCGGACCCGGAGGCGGCGCGCAGCCCACGGGCATTCCACGCGTATCTCCGCTCTGGCAGCCTGGTCCCGAGCTGCCGTCTCAGAGTGCGGGAATGCATCGCGTGACATGGAACCCGCTCCGGCCCCGACCGCGCGGTGCGCCTCCGTCTGACGAAGGTGGTCCGCTGGACAGGCGCTATGTTGGCAACTTTACGGCGAAGCTAACAGTCAATGGTAAGACTTACACGCAGCCGTTCGTCGTTAAGCCCGACCCGAGGACGCCGCACTCATAGGCACCTGGAGCACTGTCTTGCACAGACGAATTTGACCAGTGAAGCGGGGATATCGGGCATGCACTTTGCCCGTTTTAGATGCTGGAGTGTTTGTCATGTCATCGGGGGCTGAGTCATGCCGGAAGTCCTGGTAAAATTCGACGAACCAATTAGTGACCCGGACGGGGCCATGTACTTCGCGCAGGCCGCGGGGCAACAGAGAGAAGACGGTCTCTGGGAAGGGTGGATCGAGTTCATCGGACTGGACGAAACCGCGCGGTCCATCTGCTCGGACCGCGAGACCACACAACCCAACCGCGCGGACCTCGCGTACTGGGCGCAAGGCCTGACCAGAGTCTACCTGCAGGGTGCTCTGGTGAGAGCCGGGTCCTGCGCGGAGCCGGTGCAGAGAGAGCCGACCCCGCGCGAAAGTTCACGCAACGCTTGAACTAAGCCGGCGCATCCATTGAGGGTTGGCCGGCGTCCGTGGTGTAGCCGCGCCCTGTCCTCGCCGCGGCTGCCGTCTCCTTGCCTCCCAATTCCGTGATGAATTCGTCGTGGTCCATCGGGCGGGAGAACATCGGATAGTTCTTCTCGACCGCGGATTTCTGCTCTTCCTCGCTCAGTGCCGCGGTGCAGTCCTTCAGCGTCACGACGTTGTAGCCTTTCTCGTACCCGGTGCGCATCGTCGATTCGACGCAGCAGTTGGTGAGAAATCCACCCAACGCGATGTTGGTGATCCCGCGACTGCGAAGAACGAAATCGAGATTGGTGCTGGCGAAACCGTCAAGCCCACGTTTTCCCTCGATGACGATGTCCTGCGGCTCCGGTCTCAACTCGTCGACGATCTCGGATCCCCAGCTCCCTTTTCTGAACGATTTCGAATCGACTACGCCCTTCAGGATTCCGTAGGGCTCGCTCGTGAGCTCGTGGTAGTCGTCGGTGAAGGTGATCGGCGCGTGTACGATCATCGCGCCAAGCTCCCGCGCCTTCTTCACGGTCTCGAGCGTGTTCGCGAGCATGTTGGTCGAGTTCATCACCGGCTTGACAGCGTCGTGGAGCGTGCCGCCTTCGGAGGTGAAATCGTTCTGGTACTCGATGAGAACGACGGCAGTGCGCTTCGGGTCCATCTCCGCTCCTTGTTGTGTGCGCATATGATATAATCGCGGTCATGACGAGCCGTCAGGTGCCAAACGCCCCATGCGCATCTGCACACGGTTGGGTCTATAAATGCCTGGCCCCTTTACCGATCCTTGACTGCAACGAAGCTCCCCGGCCGCGAGGGGTCACCACGGAGCGACCATCCCGGATCGAGCACTAGCGTCCATCCATCTCCTTTGATTTCACTCGCTTTGCCCGCCACTGGCGCTGGGGGCGCTCCGACTCTGATTCTCGAGAAATCATTCTGGATGAGTACTCCGCCATGATCGACGGTGAGCTTTCCCCACGGCGCGGAGAAGTTCCCCTTGGGATACACGGTCGATTGCAGGTCGAACCCGATCAATTCCGTCGGATCATAACTCCAGGCGAGCGAATCCTTGGTCTGTCGCAATGTGATGACCGGGCCATCGCCAAGCCGCGCACGGTATCTCTCCATTTCTGGTGCCCGTGCGGAATCGCGCGCGGCCTCGGTCCTGTCGACTTCGTCCCAGCCGTATTCCTGCGCCCGTGTGCGCGCGACTGCGGCGAGATTCCGTGGGAGCTTAAAGTCGATTGATTTCGCCAGCAGCGCGCCGATGTCGCGGTTGGTCCGTACTGCATCGCGCCAGTTGGGAGCGAACTGATCGAGCAGGACGCCGAGAGCGGGGCCGGTGCCATACGCGAAGGCGCGAACAAAGGTCGGGGTCGTTTCATAGTCGCGAACGTATTTCGCCACGCGAGCGGGCCCTTCACCCGTCAACTGCATGGCGAGACGTTGTCCCGTGTATTCGGGTAACCCTTCCTGGATCTCGAGCGTCGCCTCGAGGCTGTCACTGCCGGGATAGAGTGATCGACGTTGTGCGCGAAACAGCAGCGCCGACTCTGCGTGGTGCCGCGCTACCTTGTGATCGGGAAGCGCTTCAAGCGCGCGAGCGAGGGCGCGATACTCCAGCCGCAGCCATGTCCTGCCAGGACGCATGTCGAGCTGATTGTTGAGCGCGTCGGGTTGACGAAGACCAAGGGCCTCCTGCTCGCGGTGAAAGACCTCGTGCATGACGAGAGTAACGCGGGCATAGCGGTCCTTCGGCAGCGGGAGCGCGACCATCGTCCACGTCCGTCCGCCCCAGGGGAAAGAGGTGTTGGCGACGTACTGGTTTTCGGGGAGCGTTGTCAGGTACGCATCGTCCAGTCGCAGGAAGTGTTTGCCGGCAACTGTGTCATTGGCGATCACGAGACGAGTCTGGCGATCGACCAGCGCAATTGGACCACAGAGACTGCGTCTCCAGAGACTTCCCGCGTCCTTCTCGCATGCGGCCTGGGCGTCGCGTAGGGTGGAGAGTGCACGTGAGGTATCGATCTGCTGGCCACTCGCACGGACAAAGGGCAGGGCCAACGCGGCAGCTGTAAGAACACGCGGCGAGAGGTACGGAAATAGATGCATTCGATAGAGGCCCACTCGGCCGGGGCGTTAGTTGAATGACATGATGTCAATGCATTGACACTCTGTCAAGGAGATCGTGAAACTGTTAGCCTATTGACATAATGTCAGTGCATTGACATACTGGTGGAAGGGCGCGCATTTACGCCGCGAGCCCGGATTGGAACCCAGAGTGGAGAGTGCCGATGAGAAATCGCGGACTGGAGCACCTTGGTCGCCGAGAGCGGCAGATCATGGAGATCATCTACAGGCGGGGAAGGGCGAATGCGGCCGAAGTGCTCGCCGATCTCCCCGATCCACCGACCTATACAGCCGTGCGCGGCATGTTGCGTCTGCTCGAGAGCAAAGGCCATCTCCGCCACGAACAAGATGGCCCGCGCTACGTCTATTTTCCCACCGCTGATCCCGACCGTGTCAGTAAGTCCGCGGTGAAGCATCTCGTCAGAACCTTCTTCGACAACTCCGCCAGCTCCGCAGTCGCCGCAATGGTCGGCATGTACGAGGACCGGTGGAGCGACGCCGATCTGGACAACCTGGAGAAGCTGATCGAGAAGGCACGCGGCAAGGGAGGTGCGTCATGACGTCATTCATTCCGGTGCTGCTCGCGAAGCTGACCTTGATCCTGTCCCTCGGACTCATCATCGCCGCGACATTGCGAAGCCTGAGCCCGTCACATCGTCACCTCATTCTCGTTGCGACACTCGTCAGCGGTCTGGCATTGCCGGTAGCGATGGTGTTGTCGCCGCGGTGGAACGTTCCTGTGCTGCCACGCTCTTTCTCGCCAGCGCTCCCGGCGACGAGCGGTCGGGCTGCGTCGAGTGCAAATGACCCGAAATCGCATTCGTTCACCGGGCCAGTCGCGCCGAAGGGCGCTACAGACTCGCGTCTTGCGAATTCGGCATTGACAGCGAAGGTGATCGATGCGGATGTCGAGCAGCCCACCGCTGAAGCGCGTGACTTTGTCGCGAAGGTTCGCTTGCTGCCGATGCTCCCCCTTCTATGGGTGGTTGGGTTCGCGGCGATCATGGCGTGGCTCGCGATCGGACGCCTCGGACTTCGTCGCATCGCCGCCAAAGCGTGGCCGCTCAACAGCTCGGACTGGAGCGGAACTCTCGATGAGGAGCGCAACTACGCGGGGGTCACCAAGGCGGTTCTGCTTTACTCGAGTTCCGCCGTCAGCACACCCCTCACGTGGGGATCACGCAATCCCGTAATCCTCCTGCCGGAAGACGCACTCGATTGGCCGGAGGCGCATCGTCGCATCGTGCTGCGGCACGAGCTCGCGCACGTCGCGCGCGGGGATTCGTTTACCCAGCTCGTCGCCGGCTTCGTCTGCGCGCTGTACTGGTTTCATCCGCTGGTCTGGATCGCGGAGCAGCGACTGCGGTCGGAGTGCGAGCGCGCGTGCGATGACAACGTGGTGTCGTTAGGAACTCCGGCGGCCGAGTACGCGGCGCACCTTCTGGAAGTCGCACGATCGGCCCGCGCGTTTGGCGCGCCTGGTTTTCTGTCCGTAGCGATGGCGCGTCCATCCCAGCTCGAGGGGCGTCTGCTTGCGGTGCTCAATGAGTCGCGTCGGCGCGTGTCGTTGTCGCGTGGAGCGCGACCGGCTGCGGCGCTCCTGTCCGCGCTCGTGTTGATACCGCTCGCTGCATTTCGCGCTGTTCCGAAAGCGGACGCTCAGGTAGAGAATGGACTCTCGAGTTCCACGTCGAACTCATTGAACGAAGGATCGCGTTCGGCAGGATCCATCGAGTTTTTGACGCCCAGACCGAGCGCCAGATCGATTCCGGCGCCGACGAGCCCATCGACCGCATCGGCGACAGGCGTATCCGTTGATACGACGTTTCAGCTTTCCGTTCCCGCTCGCGCCGGGGGAATGCTCACGCTCGATCTCAAGACCGGCGGCAACGTCATTATCACCGGCTGGGACAAGCCGGAAGTCTTCGTTCGCGCCTCGCTCGGCGGACGCGACTGGCGCAGAACCAGAGTGACACTTCAGCCCTCGGATGGCGGTGCGAGACTGGAGAGCGCCTACACCGAATGGGGTAACTCGCAGAGCTCGCATCACGTGTTCGAGATCAGCGTGCCGCGAAACTACAGCGCGCGCATTTCTTCGGCAGGCGGGTCCATCTCGATAACGGGTGTTGATGGAGTCTTCAGCGGCCAGACCGGCGGAGGTGAGATCAACATCGAGAAAGCCAACGGAGAGGTGGACATCCGGACGGGAGGAGGCGAAGTCCGCGTCTCGAATTCGCGCCTGAATGGAAGCGTGAGCACGGGCGGGGGGATTGTTCGAATCGAGGGCGTGACCGGGAATCTCATTGGGAAATCCGGAAGCGGGCCGGTCATAAACAGCAAATCCTCCGGCACGACCATTAACAAGGAGAACGGCGTCACCGTCGTCGGAGTCGGGACCGACGGGAATAGCTTCAGTGTAAGGAGCGGCAGTGGTAGCGGAAGCGGCACAAGCATTAGCAGCAGCAGCAGCGGCAGCAGCAGCGCCTCCAACGAACCGATCTACGTAATCGACGGAGTACCGATCAACGGCAGCACCGTCACGACGAGCAACCACATCAGCGATGGCGTTGGCCGGGGCAGCAGTTTCGGGGCGAGTGGAATTAGAATGAATTCGGCCGGCGGGGGGATTTCGCTCCGCGCCGCACCGGACGGCGCGCGCGTTACGACGGGCGGCGGCCCGATCCGAATTGGTCCATCGAATGGAGAAGTCTACGCCCAGACGGGCGGCGGTTCGATCGACATCGGCCCGGCGACTGGATCAGTCGAGGCACACACCGGGGCGGGAGACGTGAGGATCGAGCTGCGAGGTGCCGGCGCGCACTCGGTCGATGTGACTTCAGGTAAGGGTGAAGTCGTGCTCGTGGTACCGCGGGATCTCAACGCGATTCTCGAGTTAGAGACGGCATACACCGACAACCTGGGCCACAAGACCCGGATCCTCAGCGACTTGCCGCTGCACACAACGGAAACCGCGGATTGGGATAGCAGTGAAGGGACACCTCGCCGCTATGTACGGGCGCGACAGACTGTCGGCAGCGGCGGAGGCGTGATTCGCGTCAGAACTGTAAATGGCGATGTAGTTCTCAAGCGCAGCTAGCCGGCATCGGCAAATGCGATCCCTCAGCTTTGCTGTGCTCTACGTCGCTTCCGCGTCCCTCGCATCAGCGCAGGACCTGGGCTTCCCCAATACGATCGCTGCTAATGACACCGCACGAACGATGGCGGCTCTGGCGCAGCAGGCGATCGGGGTCTACAAGGATAGCGATCGCGATCGGTACCTCGACAATCTGTTCCGTCTTCAGACGGTCGCAGGCCGCTATGCAGATGCGACCAATACTCTGACGGCTCTGCGGGCGTTACGAAGAAATCGAGTCTCTCTCTCGGCCACCGCGGCCGACGCGCTCTTTGCGATCCTTGCGGCTGCGAAACAGCGCGGGGATAGCGCGCACTTCGACGACGCATTTCGACAGACATTCCGCGACGATATCGCTCGACTTGATGACCGGACTTCCGCGCTCGCGATCCGCGCGCTCGGCATCAGTCACTTCGGGCTCGATCGCGATGTCGATCGTGCCCTGCCGCAGCGTAACGGCAA
>WNGI01013417.1_pt1 | contig 13374 bp, 9 predicted proteins | sample 5400621 | NCBI WGS metagenome assembly WNGI01 (sample SAMN13153374, study PRJNA577476) | soil metagenome | isolation source: 20 cm soil or saprolite under Garry oak tree replicate 1 | place: USA:California | collected 2016-06-15
GGCACATCGGGCAGCGGGCCGTCGAGCATCGCGAGCTGCGCGTCGATTTCCCAGCCGATCTTGCCGAGGAGCGGCTGTACTGCTGCGCTCACATCGGTGCGCTCGAAGAGGTTCGACAAGTCCGGGAAGTGGCATTCCTTGTTCAGGTGCATGACGTCCACGCCGGTGATGTGAATGCCGGATCGCGAGAGGACGTGGACCTGCACCGCGGCGTCGGGGAGGTGCTCCTCTTTCTGTGAGGACGAACGACTTCACCTCGGTGAGGTGGTAGCCGCCGTCCTGTGGGGTGAGGACGTCGACCGCGACGAATGTGTTGTCGGCGAGGAAGCTGGCTTCGAAAATCGCCGGGGCGCCGTCGTCAATCAGTTTGCGGGTGAGTTTGACGCGCTCGGCGACTGCCTTGTGTGGCAGATCGATGAGCACGCCGCTTGGAAAGCGGTCGCGCGCGAGCGCGCCGACTTGCGAACCCTGGTCAAACCGGTCCTGTAGGACCTTGTCAGGTTGAAGCTCGACGGCGAGAGGCTCGTGGACTTTCCACCAGAGGAGCTTGTGGCATTGGATGCCGGAGGTGTAGCGGGATTTCGAGAGGCGGTGCGGCATAGAGGCAATGTAACAAAGCACTCTTGCAACTCGCCTTCTTTTAGTCGTACTTGATTCCTGATCCGTTTTGTGCAACTAGTCCTGATTAATTGTGACGTAAACACTATGGTTTTATCTGAGTGCCTTGCCATATTACTTTAGATCTATGGCTACCAGCCATGAAACCAACCGACCGGTCGTTTTTACGATCGGGCATTCGAATCAGAGTCTTGATAGCTTTGTAAGCCTCCTTATGCAGCATCACATAGCCCTGCTTGTCGATACGAGATCGGTGCCGCTTTCGAGGGCAGCCCCTCAGTTTAACAAACCGAACCTTAGGAGCGCGCTCGAAGCAGCGGGCGTCTTGTATGTGCACAAGGGCAAGGCACTTGGTGGACGTCCCCGATCTGAGCACTTCTACGACAACGAAGGACATGTTAGGTACAACTTGGTGGCCGAAACAGCGCTTTTTCAGGCTGCCATCTCGAGCATCGAGAGGGGTGCAAAAAGAGAATCTAGGATGGCTTTGATGTGCGCGGAAGAAGATCCCCTCCATTGCCATCGTCGGCTGCTGGTAGGTCGAGTGCTGCTACATCGAGGGATCGCAATCGAGCACATCCGACGCAATGGATTGGTCTTGTCCGAAGAGGATCTTGCGAAACGATTCGATGACCCCACGTATCACCAGGTAACGATGTTCAGCCCAGGCGGGGACACTGAGTGGAGATCTACACAATCGGTTTTACCAAGAAGACCGCCCAGGACTTCTTCGAACGCCTAAGAGAAACTGGTGTTCGGAAACTGATTGACGTCAGAATAAACAACACCTCCCAACTTGCCGGCTTCACGCGGCGTGATGATCTGCAATACTTTCTCAAGTCGATTCTTGGAATCGCTTACATTCATGAAGCAAGACTGGCGCCAACACCGGAGCTGCTGCGTTCATATCGGCACAAGCAGATCGGTTGGAATGAATATGAAAGGCACTTCATCGATCTCCTTTCGAACCGACGCGTTGAAGAGGAGTTTCCTCGCGAATTCTTTGACAACAGCGTATTGCTTTGTAGTGAGGCAACAGCGGATCGTTGTCACCGCCGACTAGTAGTTGAGTATTTGAGCAAGCATTGGACGGACATTCGCGCTGTTCACTTGTGAGTGGAGTGTGTCGTGCGGATTGTCACAAACCATCTCACTCGCATGAGCCGGCCGTACATCTGCGTTGCCGGATTGCTGGAGGATGGCTCAGCGCACGTGAGGCCCATTGCTGGTCAACTGCACCAAACGCTCGCGGGCCGCTTTGGTGGACCATTTGAAGTCGGTGCGGTTGTTGACCTCGGTGAAGTGAGACCTCAGCCCAGCGCTCCAGAGACCGAAGACCACACTTTCGATCCCACCGTCGCCGCTACCGTCAAAGCACTGCCGAAGACGGACTTCTGGAACCTACTCAAAGGGGCCTCGTCCACGAGCCTCCAAACGCTCTTTGGACCGGAGCTAGAGACTCTTCACACATCGCGGGGGCTGGGCGCCGCCGTCCTACCAGGGAAAGGAGCGCGATCCCTGGCCGTGTTGCGCACGCAAGGAACAGTCACTGTGAATGTAGAAACTGACTATGGGGGCAAGCAGCAAGTCCGTGTCGTATTCAATTCCGACCTCGGAGAGCTCGACCTCGGAACAACAGACCTGCGGGTTTACAACAACGACTACACGGTCAACAAAGAAGCTGTCTCTAGGGTCCAAGACCTTCTCAAAAGCAGCGATGAAATACTTCTCGGAGTTGGCTTGGCACGCGCATTTGCTCGAAAGGGCGACAGGAAGCGCCATTGGCTGCAAGCCAATGCGATTTATACGGAAAGCGACCCCGCCTGGAGCTAGCGCCTCTCATGATCCCACCCCTTCGTTCTGCTGAATGACGGCTGCTACTAGTTTGTAGGCCGCACCGTTATGTGGTTCCCCGAGACTGATCGTGAGAAAACACTGCCCGAGCTCGTAGACACCGTCTGCCTTGGATAAGTAAGTCCGTTCGCAAGCTGGATCCGTCACCCAGAGATGGTACTCCGCACCGGCATGTCGGAATCGCCCTTGTACTCGCCGCTTGGGGTTGCCAAACGCCTCACCGGGCTTGAATACCGAGAGTGTCAAACGATCTACTCGAATGAGGCGTAAGGAGGTCTTCAACGCATCCGTTTGGGAAAGCGGGATCTTGTCGTTAAGCCCGTTGTAGGTGCTGTGTCCGTCGATCCAGAGTGACTCGCTCGGATCAGCAAGAGTCGACAGATCGTTCCAGTCGACGCGGCCGACTCGTTTCCAGTACGGATCGGGGTCGAGGAGCCAGTTTTCTTGCTGGTATGCTTTTGGGCGTGGTTCAAGTAGCGGAACGTCTACGACGTCACAGACCCGGGGGTCACTGCCGTCCTCATACTGTCGTTCGTATTCCGAAACTTCCTCGTGCTCGCGAGTACTCACCGGCCTAACCCACCCAACCCAACGATCACGTGAAAGCTCCTTCCCGGCGACACACCGGCCTGCGAGCTTTCGTGAGTTAGCTAGGCAAACCAGCCGCTTTACCGTACTAATGTTGCGCTCCCATACGGTGATCTCTTGTTTTAACCACTCTAGACAAGCAGCCTCTCTTTGAGCGCTCTGGCTACGTGTCCCGTAGCGGCCTCCTCAAGAGAGGGGCGGTTTTCACGGCGCTCAATACTAGCAGCTCGAAAGATCCGCCGAGCTGCTGCTTAACAAAGCCACCTGATCGGCGCGCGGCCGATTCGAGGATACGGTCGCAGATTCTCGCGAGCCCTGACCGCCAGGTCATCTTGAGCTCCTGCGAGAATGCCACCGTAGGGTTGCACTGACAAAACCTCCAACCTTACTGCTCGATGGAAGGAATACCATAATGTCATTGGCTGCGAAGGAGCCGCTCTCGCCCTGACTCCAGGACAGCCTCAGTCAATTACGACGGCTTGCCGGAGGAGTCGGGCTGATGCTTGATCCGCAAGAGATTCCAGAACTCCGCGCGCGAATGCGAGAGCGAGCGGAGGAGGACCGTCGAATTCTCGACACGCTTCGCGAGGAAGTGCGCCCGCTAAAGAACGCTGTCCGTCGCATTTCCCCTAGGTCGGCGACTGCTATGTCACTAGTGGCCAGTGACGGCGGTAACAACAAGATCCAGTTCGACCCGTTTCTTATGCAGATTGTCCGAGTGGTGGATTCTTTCGGGCAGCAGCTCTGCCTCGATGTGGTGTCCCCTACCACCGACACCGACGAACTCAGCGCGAGACAGTTGGGCGATACGGGGCGGCCTCGAACCGCGTTAGGCCATATGATGCGTGCATTAAAGGTTGAGAAGCTCTACAAGCTCAGCCCGGCGATCCCAACACCTCGAATGCAGCAGGACGAGGAGATCAGCCCCTCTTGGGTGTTGGTTTATCGCGACCTGTGTGAGTGGGCGGTCCTGCACGAGCGGATTTGCCGTACGGAGTTCTCGACAGATACACTCATGGTTCGCGATGGGCCCCTTCGGGCCAAGATTTTCTCGGGTGCGCTGTTTATGGAGCTGAGGCGTTTGTTGGCCGACGGAATCGAGCACGCACGCCTGGAGCGCAAACGCAAGCTCTATCTCGTTGGCGTCGCGAAGCACAGCAAAGTCTTGGCTAGGTACAAGCTTGCAATGGCGATAGAGGAAATCATGGCGGAACCGTACCCCTGTTTTGTTCGGGTACCACGGCCGTTAGAGGCGAAAGCGTACGTCTGGCCAGAGTACGCGAGGGGTGCCGAGGCCGAGGGTGAGCAAAAGGAAGTTCCGAAGTTTGTCGCGGGTGTCATGTATCTCGTGAAATTTGGGGCCAACCCTCGCGACCCGATTTGGGCCGTGGACGTTTTCGATCCGCAAGCGCCCGACGAGGCCATCATCTTTGGACACTTGCTTGCTGACTCGATGGATGGCTTTCCGATACCGCTCTATCCGCGTTGCCTCCAGAAAGCCCACGAGCACGCAGCGCTGGTCGACTTCGACATGGACATCCTTGAGGAGGAAGTCTTCCGAGCAGTGCGCGGGGTTCTGCCCAGCCACAACGCCGATGCTCTGGACATTCTGCGCTTCAACCCTGACCCGAGCAACCAGCGCTATGAGTGACCTTCGGCTCTTCACCAAAGAAAACGTCGTCGGGATTTTTCGCGGGTTCAGCGAGGGTGGGTTGGAGTTTCACGCTGATATCGTGTTGCCCTACCAGAACCAATTTCAGAGCATCCCGATGCACGGCCAATTCCTTATTGTGCAGCTTGCGCACGAGAACGAAGCTGTCTTGGGCCGGATAACCTCGATGTTCTCGGAAGGCCGCCTCGCCTCATCCACGGGGGAGGACTATGGCATCCGTGTCATGCGCGAGGACCGCGAAGTTCCCGACGATCTTCGCGATCAGTACCTCAAGTATCGAGTAAACATTCGAGTACTCGGGGTAATGCGGTTCACAGGGCGCGAAGTTCTGTTCGCTCCATCTCATCGTCGACTGCCCCATGTCGGGAGCCGAGTGGCATTTTTGTCGCAAGATCTGCTTCGGGAGATCAGCGGCCACAACGATTCAGGTGCAGACCTGGGCTTCTTCGCACTCGGTGAGTTTATATATGCCAGGGGCGACAAGCGGCTTGATGTGAAGCCGTGGATGCAGCCGATAGAACCTGTCGTAGTCCCAAAATTCGATATTACACAGCTCTTGTCCCGGCGTACGTTCGTTTTTGCGCGTGCAGGTTTCGGTAAGTCGAATATCACGAAGCTGCTGTTCAGCACGCTCTATCGACAGCAGCCAACGGTGGAGAAACGGAACGGTCGGAAGGTACCCGTTGGCACGGTCATCTTCGATCCCGATGGCGAGTATTTCTGGCCTGATGACAAAAACAGGCCCGGCTTGTGTGATGTACCGGAGCTTCAGGAGAAGGTTGTGGTATTTACGAGAAGGCGCGCTCCCAGCGCATTCTATCAGTCATTTGTCGCCGGCGACATTAAGCTTGACATTCGACGTCTTCGCCCGAGTGACGTCATGTCCATCGCTCTCTCGCCGGAGCGGCAGGAGCAACAGAACGTCCGCAAACTCAAGTCTCTCAGTCAGCCATCGTGGGAAAAGCTCGTAAACGAGATTGACCGTAACAGAAACATGACTGATCTCGCCTTCATCAAGGAGCTGCTTCACATCGAGGATGCTGGCGAGGGCGAAGCCACGGCGGCGCGAAGCAATATGACCGCCGTGGTGAACATGCTCCACGATCGGAGCAGCCAAATGATGGATATGCTCTTGCGAGCTTTGAGGGGCCGAGCCGAATACGGTCCCTACCATCGCGGTGATTGAGGAGGCACAGAGCGTTCTCGGTTCAAGCGGCACATCAGGAGAGGGGCCATACGTTGAATGGGTCAAAGAGGGGCGCAAGTACGACCTCGGCGCGGTGATGATCACCCAGCAACCCGGCAGCATCCGGGATGAGATTCTGAGCCAAGGCGACAACTGGTTCATCTTTCACCTGTTATCGGCCGGCGACCTCCGGGCGGTTCAGAAGGCCAACGCGCATTTCAGCGAAGACCTGCTCAGCGCACTGTTAAACGAGCCCATCCCCGGTCACGGTGTCTTCTGGAGCAGCGCTGGAGCTAGACCTTATCCAATTTCAATTCGCGCGCTTTCGTTCGAGGACAACACGAAGCTTCAGGATCCGAAATACAACCGCTCCGCGGTGGCAACATATGCGGCGGCCTTGCAGCAGGAGTTTGCCGAAGCCCTTGCCCAGGCAACTCAGGCAGCGCCCCCGTCCGTAGGCGCCGAACAATTGGAAATCGCTGCTGCGCCTGACGGTAACGGTGGTGCTGTGGTGGAACAGCCGGTGGATGCAATGGACGTCTACCGACAGAAAGCAATTGCCGAGGTCCTCAAGGACCAGTCTTTGATACGGCGGCTGAAGGGTGCTGATGGCGCGCCCTGGAGGGCTGCGCTCGAAGCGATCAAGAAGAACCTGCCGGCGCACTTAGATGACCGCGGACATATAGCAAACGACACGGTGACTCAACTCGCTGACAGAATCTTCGAGGCGGGGAAGTGGGAAACGTATAGGCGCGACAGGAAAGATGGCTCGGGGACGACCACCTACATTCGAGCGAAGGCCGAGTAGACCGTGGGGACCGAGGCGAAGACGAAGGTCGATCCAATTCTACTCCGAGCGCTCAACGGCGTGTGCCCTTATTACACGATGTTCCCGCTCTCTTTCCCCCTTGATCGTTTGCATAACGCAGAAGCCGGGGAATGGGTTCTCGATCCATTCTGCGGTCGCGGCAGTACCAATTATGCTGCTCGCCTCCTTGGTCTTCCGTCCATAGGAATTGACTCGAACCCCGTGGCAGTTGCTATTGCTCAGGCTAAGTCAGCCGATACGACCCCTGCGAGAATCATCGCGACATGCAAAAGGATTCTGGAGTCGACGCGCGAGCCTCAGCAGCTCCCATCGGGGGCGTTTTGGAAACTCGCATTCCACCCGTACACGCTCGATCAGCTCTGCATCTTGCGCGAAGCGCTTCTCGACGATTGCGCCAGTCCGACGCGCCAGGCGCTTCGCGCGCTGCTGCTCGGACGACTGCACGGCCCCACAGCGAAAGGCAAGATCAAAAGTTACTGCTCCAACCAGATGCCTAGGACCTACGCCTCAAAACCGAAGTACGCCCTGGGATATTGGCGAAAGCACGGGATGCGTCCTCCTATGGTGGACGTTCTAGAGCTTGTGACCAGGAAAGCTGCGCACTACTTCGGTCATTTGCCGGCGGCCGTGGCAACCCGCGTATTGCGGGGTGACAGCAGAACGGCAAGCGTGAGACGACTTCTGCCAGCAGGAAAGCGCGTCGAGTGGGTGATCACGTCGCCACCGTACTACGGAATGCGGACGTACGTCCCCGATCAATGGCTACGCTACTGGTTTGTTGGTGGCGTCCCGAAGGTTGTGTATCGGTTCCCGCGGCAGCTAAGGCACGAGTCGCCTGAGGCGTTTGCGGGAGACTTATCGAAGGCGTGGCAGCGCGCAGCCCACGCCTGTACGCCAGGGGCACATCTGATTGTCCGTTTCGGCACGATCCCAGAGCGGGACAGAGACGCTGTTGCCATTCTGCGCGAGTCCCTTGCACTTGCAGAGTGCGGCTGGCGACTTACGACAATCAAATCTGCCGGAGCTGCTGATCGGGGCAAGCGACAGGCCAAGCAGTTCGGGTTGAAGAACTCGAAACCGGTCGAAGAATTTGACTTTTACGCGAGGCTCGACCGGTAGCTACTCCAGTCGCATTGGCGGTCAGTGGGAGTAAGCGACCTGGCGCATCGTGGGTCCCGCGTAACGAGGGCAGACGGAAGTTACATCTTCGATACCTCGAACACCTTCAGCACCTCATCCCCGTAGTGGTTGATCACCTTGATCGCGATCTTCCCCGTCGTGGGCGGATCAAACGGTCGGCTAGTGGTGCTGTACAGCGACCGCCACGCCGCCTCGTCGATCTCGGCCCGGAGAGCACGCTGCAACTTCTCGTATGGCTCGTCGGCACCCGTGAAGTAGGCGTGGCGGACGAAGAAACTCTCGCCATTGTAGTCGGTATCGATGAACCAGCACGCGATGTCATCGGTCGAGGATGAGCGGATCTCCCCGGTGGTGGGGTCGTATACGTCCACGCCTCGGACCTCCGCTGTGAGTCTGCCATCCTTCGCCTTGGTGATCTTCACATCCGGCTCACCAAACACCATGAACAGATTTCCAGCACCGGTTTTCTTGAGCAGCTCATCACCCATGGCGAGGTCCGGGTTCATTCGCGCGGCGAGCACCGTGAGGTTGCCGTACCGCTTGACCTCTTCAGACACGTGGGGATCGAAGGCGAAGCCGCACACGATGAGCGTGTCGTAACCAACTCCCTTCACCGCTTCCTTCGCAGCCTCCTTCACCTGCAGGGGTCCCACGGTCCCGTGCTCCGGCCCAAGAGAGACGGCAACACGCCTGGTCTGGCTGTTCTCATTGTACTCTCCAACTGCTTGGATCCATTCCCCGGCGTGCGGCTCGAGCTGCTCGAACTTGATCCGCTGTCCCTTCGTGGTGCCTTGCACGCCGGCCTTAATCAGATTCTCGATAATCATCGTTTCGAACTGGATGGTACCCGCATCCTGCTCGCCGCTGCCTTCGGACTTCGGGCGCTCATCATCCGTGGAGAGCACCCGGTGGGGCGACAGACTCTCCACGGTCAAGGGGCCAGTCACGCGGATGCGTTTGTTATCCTCATATGGCTTGTCAAATAGCAGCTCGGTCTCAGCGTGCCGCATGATGGCCGCATCGATCTCTTCCCGGCTCATCCCATCCCTAATATCAGGGTTGTTCGCGATGGATTTTAGAGTGACGTGGGGGACGCGGTTGTAGATGAACCCCTTCTTGATGTCACCCTGTGTCTTGTATTCCGGCGGCACCTTGCCGGTCAACTCAGCATCCTTTTGAACGCCTTCCGGCGAGTCGGCGAGCAGATAGTAAGGAAACCGCGCCGCCATGAGTCGAGTGCGCGCGAGAGCCAGCGCCACGCGGCTCGTGTCAATAGTGATCCAGCGGCGACCCCACTGTTCAGCGACGTACGCCGTTGTACCGCTGCCGCACGTGGGGTCGAGGACCAGATCGCCCGGATCGCTGGTCATCAGGACACACCGAGCGACGACCTTGTCGACGGTTTGTACTACATAGACCTTCGGATCCCTATAGCCACTCGATACCGTATCGTCCCACACGTTGGTCAGCGGCATCACCGGATAATCGTCAATAAATCTTACGTAGCGCAGGTTGCTCGATGCCTCCCAAAGTCGCCTCGCATGTCCCAGCCGCTCGAGCCCCGACTTCGTCGTCTTCCATCGTTGCGAATAGCTACGCTCCCTGTAGGAGAAGTCGAACACAGGGTTCTCGGACTCAAGAGAGGTGGTCTGAAACAGCCTCGCTCCAGACGGAAGAGATGTGAGATCAGCGGCCTCATCTGTTGTCAGCCGCCGCCTTTCTCCGTCTGGCATCTCCACATACTGATAGTCAGTGTCTTCGCCGCCCAGCTTTTCGAAGAAGAGACCTCTCCACTTGAGGGCGTTCTTATTTCGCGCATACCAAACCACGTAGTCCGCAACCATGGGCATGAAACGCTGAACCAGGCCGCCGGTCTTTTTGATCGAGACTTGTGCGACAAAATGCTCAGCGCCGAATACCTCGTCCAGAATACCGCGGACGAGGTGCACATTCTCATCGCCGATTTGGACGAAGACACTGCCGCTCTCAGTTAGAAGATCTCTGGCAATCACCAGCCGGTCGCGCAGGTAAGCTAGGTACGAGTGAATGCCCAATTGCCACGTATCCCGAAACGCCCTCACCTGCTCAGGCTGTCGGGTGGCGTCCTCCGCTTTTCCGTCCCTCACTTCCCTCTTGCGCGTGCTCACTTGCCAGTTTGACCCGAACTTGATCCCGTACGGCGGGTCGAAGTAGATGCACTGCACCTTCCCTTTGAGACCTTCTTTCTCGGCCAGACTCGCCATCACGAGTAGCGAGTCGCCGAGGATCATCCGGTTCGCCCAGTGTCCTTCGTGATGGTAGAAGTCCACCTTCTTGTCGAATTCAGTGATTCCGTTGAAGTCGGCAAAAAGCGACAGCTCAGGTTCCGGCTCTCCCTTCTTCGCAGTGTCGCGCAGATTCTCGACCAGCGCTTGCGGGTGGATCTTCTCCTGGATGTAAATCGGCACAACGGGCACGGCGAGATCCTGTCGATCCTGCTCGTCCTTGCCCTTCCACACCAGCTGTGGATCGAGCGAAGCGTCGCGGGGATACAACAGAGTTTTCGGCGCCACCTCATCGTCCTTAACGAAGTCTCGTAGTTCGTGGGTCGGGATGTTCACCCGTGTATCCTTGTGGCGGATGGCCTCAACGGGGCTCGGCCCCTTGGCACCCGCGCCGAGGCTACGTCTCTTCCCAGGCTTCTTCGCCATCGTTTCCTTGCACCTTGGCTCGGAAAACTGCGTTATACCGCAGCAGTGGTCACTTGCTGCAACGATGCCCGCAACAAGGCCTTCGCCCGCCACGGGTCCGCCACCTCGAGAAACGCCCACCGACCTAACCCGCCGTGATTGTTGACCGCGGGCACCCAAAGGTGCCGGGTCGTAGCCACCTTGGCTTCCTTCTCCTTCTTCTTCTCTCCAGTGACTTCGATGATCACGTTCAGTAAGTCGTCCGGTCCGTGGCCGTCGTTCACGCGGGCCACGAAGTCCGGATAGTAGTCGTGCTGATCGCCGTCAACGGTGTACGGCAGGCTGAACCCGGGCTGGCGATCGTTCTTCACGTAGGAGACAACCTCATCCATCTCCTCGACTGCCTGGGCGACCTTCTGCTCCCAGCTATTGGTGTCGCACACTACGTGCGACACGTGGCACTTCCCCCGGGTCGCGTAAACAGTGCGGGTGGTGTCGAACCCCACGTGCTCAGTCGTCATCGCCCATTCGTATGGAGCCAAAATCGGCTTGAGGAGCGCCTTCCCCGACTCGTCCTGAGGCGAAATGCTCCTGTAAATGCGATCGGCAGCGTTGTGCGCGAGCTCGGCGAAGTATAGGAGCTGAGGGAACGCGTCATCCTTGCAGTCGACGCACTGTCCGTACCATTCCCCGGCAATCCGGAGCAGCTGCGGAAAGAGCCAGGACTTTGGCGTGCGATTCCCTTGCTCATCTTCGTCTTGGAAGAATTTCTGTAACACGAGCTTCGCGAGAAGGAACACAACCTGCTGGTCACGAAGTTGCTTCAGATCGTCGATCGTGTGGATCGCATGCTCGCCGATGACCGGGGCAACCTCGACGCGGGTGGGGATATCTTGAGGCGAAAGTACAATCTTCGAATCATCGGTGAACTTTGCCGTGATTCGGTCCTCGCCGAGGTCGTAGCGATAGCCGACAAGACGGGGGAACGTGATCGCGCTGCCAGCCCGTTCCGGGAGCGCCTGCACGCGTGTGGGAATCGGACCCATGCGTGGTTCTTTCGCCGAACCTGCACACGGGATGAATGAGAATGGGACGCCGTATACCTCGGCATATTCCGCCGGGAAACCCTCGAAGGCTATGTGTTGTCCACCGGCGTCGATCTCTTGCGTCATGGGCGCGTAGCTGCGGCGCCGCAGCGCCCGGCCAACTACCTGCTCGCACAAAAGCTGGGTGCCGAACGCCCGGACGCCCAAGACGTGCGTCACCGTGTTCGCATCCCACCCTTCGGTCAGCATCGAGACGCTGACAACACACTTGACCTGTTCACCGAGCTTCCCGGGCTTGCCGACCGTGTTCATGACCTCCCGAAGAAGGTCCTCGTCGGTTAGGTCGGCTGCGTCTCGGCCGGGAAAGCGTTCGCGGTATTCCTGTTTGAACTCCTCGATCTCACGCGACGCGATCTCTTTGAACTCGCCACTCATTGAGTCGCCGGACTCGAGTTGTTGACTGTCGACCAGGATTGTCGTGGGGCGAGCGGTCCACCCACCACCTGTCACGTTGCTAAACAGGGCGAGCTTCCCAGGCACTATGACGACTTCGTCCCCAGCGAGAACCTTCTCATAGCCTGCGATGTAGTCGAAGACGAGCTTCGAGACATTGGTGTTGCTACAGACAACGATGAAAACCGGGGATGTAAGACCCTTCGCCCGAGCATCGGCGTTCTGCTCCCACAGTTTGTGGTATTTCTGGTAATTCTGATACAGTGATTCGATCGCGCCCTCCAACTCCACGGGCAATACGGGGTCGCCGGTGACGGCTTTGGTGCCCCGTCCTTTCCGAGGTAGACCAGTTCGAATCGTCTCCCAGAGCTGCCTGTAGGTCGGCAGGGTGCCACTCATCTGGTTATCGTCGACCGGCACTCGCGGCACTTTTACGATGCCAGCCTCAATCGCATCGATGAGGGAGAAGTCCGACACCACCCACGGGAACAGTGTGCCTTCCGGCCAACCAGAGCCCCGAAGAAAGAACGGTGTCGCCGACAGGTCGAACACGACCTTCACGCCAATCTTATTGCGAATCGCCTCGATGCCCGAGAGCCAGACGCGGGCCTCCTGCTCTCGCTGCTCTGCTTCCTTCCGATCATCACCTTTGAGCTTTGGCTCGTCCGCAGCATCGTCTCGGCCCCGGTAGCAATGATGCGCTTCGTCATTAAGTACAACGACCCCCTTCTTTTTACCGAGCTCCCGGCAGACGCGCTGTACAACTTGGTCCGGCGTCTCCGTGAAAGCACCAGTCTTATCGCTACCGAGCAACTTCTTCGTAAGGCGAGCGGCGTCCCCACGCTCTCGTGGGAGGAAGGCGTGGTAGTTCGTGATGACAATCTTGGCTCGCTCGAGTTTCTCGAGCAGATCCGGCGGGAGCATGTCACGCTGGCGGTAGTAGTTGTCGGGATCGTTCGGCCAAAGAACGCGGAGGCGATCGCGTATCGTGATGCCGGGACAGACAATGAGAAAGGCATCGCTGAATCGGGCGTCCTGAGGGTTCGCAAACTTGTTGAGCGCCTGCCATGCAATCAGCATCCCCATGACGACGGTTTTCCCTGACCCGGTTGCCATCTTGAGAGCGACGCGGAACAGCTCTGGATTCCCGCCCGTTTCATTCGCCTCGCGGAGCTGGTTCTCGATCCAGGCATCGCCGTACTTGCTCGCCACCTCAGTGAGGTAGATAGCAGTCTCCAACGCCTCGATTTGACAGAAAAAGAGCTTTCGGTCACGATCAGGAGTTGTCCAATAGTTGAGCAACCGAGCTGTCGTTGCCG
>WNGI01003810.1_pt1 | contig 13372 bp, 12 predicted proteins | sample 5400621 | NCBI WGS metagenome assembly WNGI01 (sample SAMN13153374, study PRJNA577476) | soil metagenome | isolation source: 20 cm soil or saprolite under Garry oak tree replicate 1 | place: USA:California | collected 2016-06-15
ACGTCCTCCGCGTCAGGCAGGCCGCCGTTGAATTTCACGCCGGCCGACCGCAGCGCGTTTCGCACTCCATCGGCGTCGATGAAATCCTTGGTCACCGCGTGCCCGATCTGCAGCTCGCCCTGCGCGCCGGCCACATTGCCGAACACGACGACCTCGCCGTGGCGCTTCTCTCCGCCCGACGAGGTCATGGCGACCTCGGAATAGAGATCCCAGTTGCGGCGAACGACCTGATCCGAGAGAGACGACCTCTGCACCTCGCCAAGCGCCAGCGCGACGCCCAGCGCAGCCGCGTCATTCGCGTACGAGCCTGCGCCTTCGGGCCCGAACGTGAGGTCGTGCGACACGACAGTCTCGCCGCGCGATTCGGCGTCCCTGATGGACGCGACGGTCAAACCCGGCACCTTGACCATCACGAGGTGCACGTCTCGCGGATCGGCCAGTCCCGCGTCCTCCATCGCCCGGTGCGTGGCGTCCGCGACCTTCTGGATCTGGCCCATGCGGCCGACCTCCTCGGGCGCCATCGGCTCCGAGCCTGCGCGGCCGACGACGAGGCGCTTGGCGTCGCTTGGGTGCGCCACGTCGACCATCTCCCGCGTCACCGCCGCGATGTGAGGCGTGATCACGCCGGGGCAGCCGCCCGACAGCACGAAGATGACGCGCTGCGCGACCTCGGCGACCGGGATGCCGAGGAACTTCGCCGTCCACTCTCGCAGCGCCACATCGGCCCACACGCGGCCCCAGTCGTCGTGCTGTCCGGTGCCTTCCGTCTTGCCGACAAGCGCGACGAGCGTCTCGGGCTTGATCTTTCCGCTGTCGGCGAGCTTCTGCAAACCCGACGTGTCGGCGGGCGTGGCCATCGTGCTGACGAACATGTCGACGCGTTGAGCTTTCACCCGGCTAATTCTCCAACCCCGGAGGTCTCTGGAAGCCGAAGCCCTCCATGGCCTCGAGCGCTTCGGCGAAGTCGAGCAGCGCGTACTCCTCGCCAAGCTGTCCGACCAGCTGGACGCCGACAGGCAGCCCCTCGTGCAGGCCGGCCGGCACCGACACCGCCGGCACCTTGGCGAAGCTGACCGGCAGGACGAACTGCACGTAACGCCTCCACTCGTCGCCGAGAAACGCGGGCACGCGCTCGATCGCCATCGGCAGCATGCCCAGCGTCGGCGTGATCAGAAAGTCGTACGCCGTGTGCAGCGGTGCGTTCACCGCCCGATTCGCCGCGTTGGTTGCGGACTCGAACGCGTGGAAATAATCCATCGCCGTCAGCGACTTGCCCTGCTCGGCCAGCTGTCTGATGCCCGGGCCGAAGGTCGACAGGTCCGCGGGGAACGAGGCCATGCTCGCGCGCCGCACGACCGCGTAGCCGGCGGCCACCGGCTCGGGATCCCAGGCGATCTCCTCCACGACATGACCTGCCGACCGCAGCGCATCGGCGGCCCGCCGGCACGCAGCCTGGCACGCGGCGTTGGCCCCGAGCGAGCTGTCGACGGCCATGCCGATTCGTTGCGCGCTCTTCGACGAGGAGGCATGCGGCTCGGTGGCGCTCGCGACCGAGAAGAGATAGCGCACGTCAGCGACCGATCGTCCCAACGTGCCGCGCGATGAGAGGCCGGCCGCATCCACCATCTCGCACGGGATGCGGTCGGGCGTCGGGCGCAGTCCGACCACGCCGCAACAGGACGCGGGGATGCGCACCGACCCTCCCATGTCCTCGCCCAGCGCCACCGTCGCCATGCCGGCCGCGACCGCGGCCGCGCTCCCGCCGCTCGATCCGCCGGGCGTGATTCCCTCGCGCCACGGATTGTTGGTGGCCGGGAAGAGCGTGTTGGTGGTGCCGATCGCGGCGGCAAGCTCGGGCAGGTTGGTCTTCCCCAGCACCGCCATGCCGGCCTTGCGCGACCGAGCGACGGGCACCGCGTCCTCGGTGGCGATGCGGTCCTTCCAGGAGGGGGTGGCGTACGTCCAGGGCATGCCGGCGACCGGCTGGCTGTCCTTCACCGCGACGCCCACGCCGCTCGCCGAACGCGCGTTCCGGTCCACATAGATGTAGGCGTGGATCCGCCCGTCGAACCGGTCTATCGCCTCGAGGTGGGCCCGAACCACCGCCTGCGGGTCCAGCTCGCGCGCCCCGGAGCGAGCCAGGATCTGGGTTGCCGGCAGCCAGGCGAGCTCCTCAGTGCGCAATAGCGACTGAGTCTAGTTCGTTAAACGAGGCGTACCAACCGATACTTTCGCAGTGGTTGGAGTGCGAGGCCGGAACGTGAGCGCGATCCGGACGACGCTGCCGCGCCTTGTCGTGGTGGCGTTCGTCTACTGGCTTGCTGCTCGCGCCAGTCTCTCGCTCGCCCTGGTCCATGGCCAGGTCACTCCAATCTGGCCGCCGACGGGTATCGCCCTGGTCGCCGTCCTCATCTTCGGCCGCTCGACCGCGATCGGCATCTTTGTCGGGGCGCTCGCAGTGAACCTTCCGATTGGTCCAACGCCCATCAGCGCAGTGCTGATCGCCGCCGGTAATACGCTCGCGCCCGTCGCGGCTGCCGAGCTGCTCAATCGAATTGGTTTCCGCCGCGAGCTTGACCGTTTGCGCGACGCGGCGGCCATCATCGTGCTGGCCGCGCTGGTAGCGATGACCCTCAGCGCCACAGTGGGCACCTCGGTGCTCGTGATTTCGGGCACTGTGAGCCTCTCGAATTTCTGGACGACCTGGGCTGTGTGGTGGACGGGCGACGCAATGGGCGTGATGCTCGTCGCGCCGTTCCTGCTGAGTCTCGTGCCGCGGTCGACGGCGCCCGCGCTAACGTTCGCGACTGGCGCGCAGCTCGTGGCGCTCCTGGTCGGGATCGCGGTGGTCACGTATGTGCTGTTCGAATCGCCGCTGCGCCTCGAGTACCTGGTCTTTCCCTTGATCATGGTCGCGGCCTGGCGGTTCCGTCTTCGGGGCGCGACGCCCGCGGCGCTGATCGCATCCGGGCTCGCGGTTGCGTCCGCGGTGCAGGGCATAGGTCCGTTCGCAAACGAAGATCTGCTCGAGAAAATGATCACGCTGCAAGTCTTCAACGTCTTCGTTGCAATGTCGTCCTTCGTGCTTTCGGCTTATGTCGACGCGCGCGAAAGGGCTGCGAGCTCCAGACGCATGTATGAGGCCGCCCAGGCCGCCAACCGCGCCAAGGGCGAGTTCCTGAACATGGCGGCGCACGAGCTGCGCACTCCGATCACCGTGCTGAGCGGCTACCTGTCGATGCTCGGAGAGGGATCGCTGGGCGCGCCGCCCCCGGCATGGGAGACGCCCATCTCCATCCTCGCCGACAAGACTGCGGAGCTCGACAAGATCGTCGGCGACCTGCTGGAGGCGTCGCGTATCGACATCAACCAGCATCGCGCGACCATGGGAGTCGTCGACTTGCGCCAGGTGGTCACGGCCGCCGTCGCCCGCCTGGGAGCGCGCGCGAAGCTTCTGTCCGCTGACGTGAGCACGGAGCTGCCGGAGGAACCGATGATGGTCGAGGGTAACGACGGGCAGCTTGGCCGGGTCCTGGACAACCTGCTCAACAATGCGCTCACCTACACGCGACGCCCGCCCGAGGTCGCCATCAAGGTGTCGCGGGACGGCAGCAGGGCAGTGGTGCGCATCGAAGACAACGGCATTGGCATCCCCAGGAACCAGCGCGAGCGGGTCTTCGAGCGGTTCTTCCGAAGCCCGGACCCGATGATGGCCAAGGTGCCCGGTGTTGGGCTCGGGCTCTATATCAGCCGAGGGCTGGTCGAGAGCCATGGGGGCAGGCTGGTGGTCGAAAAGAGCGATGCCAGGACGGGCACGGTCTTCGCGATATCCCTGCCCCTCGCCGCCTGAGCGAACCTCGTTTCCTCGGCCTAAGCTGAGGTTATGAGCCGAGGCTTCAGGGACGAGGACGTGACTCAGGCCATGACCGACAAAGCGATGGCCGACACGGTCAGCAGGGTGCTCGAGCAGGAGGCGGAGCAGGAGGCGCGGTCGGCCGATCGACGCCAGCATGGCGAGGCCGGGTCATGCGAGGACTGCGGCCGCCCGATCGGCGCCGAGCGCCTCGCCGCGCTGCCGACATCGACCCGGTGCGTCAGGTGCCAGTCGGCGTGGGAGCAGGCGAACCGCTAGCCGTTAGCCGCTAGCCGCGCAGGAAGCGGACGATCACTCGATCGAACAGCTCGGCGGCGCTGCCGGCGCCGAATCCGAGCACCTCGTGCAGGTTGAAGTTCTCGTCGGCGGAGTCCGACGTGATGCGCAGCGCACTCCACGGCACCTGGTTCTGATGCGCGACCTGCGCAACCGCCGCGGTCTCCATGTCGAAGCACGCGCCGTCGGGAAAGTCCTTGAGCAGCCGGTCGCGCACGTCTCGTGACGTGACGATCTGGTCGCCGGTCAGCACCACGCCCGAAACGACAATCTGAGCGCGCTCGACCACCTTGAGCGCGGCGATGCGCAGCCGCTCCGTGACCACGCGATCGGAGGGCAGGGTCGTCACGCCCAACCCGGGCAGCTCTCCCTTCTCGTTGGTCAGCGGCCTGGCGTCGAAGTCGTGCTGCACGGCGCCCGTGGCGACGATCAGCCGCCCGCGCTCGCCCGGTTCGCCGATGCCGCCCGCGAGCCCGACGGAGATGAGCGCCTGCGGCCGGTGCGCGTCGCAGACGAACTGCGCCGCCATCGCCGCGGCCACCTTGCCCATGCCTGTCACGGCCAGCACGACCGGCTCGGACTCGAGCACGCCCTCCCAGATCGAGAGGTTGGGGCTGGTGGCGTCCGACCGCGGCAGGTTGCCCGCGAGAGTCGCGGCCTCGATGTCGAGCGCTGCCAGCACCGCTATCGGCCGGTTCCGGTTCAAGCGTCCGCCCGGTGCTTCACGTGTACATCCGCAGCTGGTAGGTGGTCATCGAGTTCGCGGGGCTGAGTGTAAACAAGGACCTGTTCGGGGCAGCCGACCCCGAACAGGCCAAAAAAGAGGGGAGGAGAAGGCTAGTGCTTGGCGATCAGGCAGGGCCCGCTTGTCTGATTGGCGGCCCGCAGCTTGTTGACGGTGTTGTCATCGGCATATGCGATGTGCGCGCAGCCGCTCGGGTCGATGTCTTCCATGATGAAGTCGAGCAGGTTGCGGTTCGAGGATGGCGCCAGGCAGAAGATGCCGAGGTTGCAGATGTCGCCGACGTGCATCGGCGTCGTGGTGATCTGGGTCACCGTCCACGTCGCGCTGGAGACCCCCAGCGACAGGTTCAGCGACTGCCCGGCGAAGAGGTTCCATCTGCAGGCCGGGGGATAGGTGGTGGGGTTGCCGTTGGCCGGACCGGGACCCGCGCAGCCGCCGGGATCCGCCTTGCCAAAGGGGTCGGTGGGCAGGATCTCGTTGGTGCGCAGGTAGGCGACGTCGACCTTGCCGGGGTCGCCTGCGCTGATGGCGGGGAAGAAGTGCGTGCCGGTCTCCCTGGCGGGGTTGACGCGGTACGCCGCCGCGGCGCTGCCCGGAACCAGGCCTCCGCCGCCGTCCCATGTCGCGCCGCCGTTGTTCGACCACACGACGTACATGTCGTACTCGCATGACGGGTCGGACTGCACAGTGCCCGCCGTCGACTCGGCTGAGCACGTGGCCGGGTTGGAGCTCGCGTTGACCGCAAGGCCGAAGTACGGGTTGCCCTGGGTGTCGGTCGTGTAGGCGACGAACGGAGTCGAGGTGTCGTGGCCGATGCCCGCGTCCCACGCCTGCTGCGGCGTCCAGGTCGTGCCATTGTCATCCGAGTAGGAGACCCAGACCGTGTGGAAGGACTGGAGCATCGAGACGTTGCATCCGCTCGCGTTCTGCGCAAGGTCGGCCGCGATCCAAGCGACAGTGATACGTCCGGCGTGCGGCGTGCCAGGAGGCGCGATGCTCACGCCGGCGGGGACTGTGTTGCAAAACGTGTAGCCCTCCGCGACGAGAGTTCCGGCGATCGCGCCGGGCGTCACCGCGGGTGATGCGAGCACTTCCTGCGGCGTGCCGAACGTGGCGCCGCCGTCGTGCGAGATGTTCACCCAGATCTGGCTGGGTCCGTAGAAGTCGTGGTACATGAGCACGACCTCGGCGCTGGCGGTCGTGCCGCCGGCTGGGATCGAGGCCGCGACCCAGTCGCGGTCGACGCCGAAGGGCGAGCAGCTCGTGGCGCACTGCGGGAGCGCGCCCGCGCCGTGCGTCCACGTCTTGCCGTGATCGACCGACTTCCAGACATCCGCCTGCAGCGGCGCGACGCCCTCGCTGCCCGCGAGGTTGCAGAGGTAGACCGAGTTCGCCTGGTCGGTGGCGAGGCAGTCGTCTCCGCTGTTCGGGTCGGCCGTGGTCACCTGGGACCAAGAGGCGCCCTTGTTAGTTGACGTGTACGTGATCGTGCCGCCGCTCGGCGTCGTGTCGTAAAGCTGCCCAAGGTTGTCCGATACGATCGACGGCTCCCCGCCGTAGGCGCCGACGTTCACCACTTTGTAAGCCGGCGTCGAAGCCGCCTGGGCCGGGCTCGACGCGACGACCACCGCCGCCGCGGCCATGGCGGCCAAAGCGCCCTTGCGCAAGTAACGCATGAACCAACACCCCCCGAATTTGGTACGGCCTCAGCCGGAAGCCCTACCTCCCCTCAATCAACGTATCAGGGAGCGGCGTTGCGCACAACTACCATCACTGGTCGTAGCGGTCGTGGTGGCGCACCCAGCCCTGCGCATCGTCAGGATCCTCGTCCCGGCCCTTCGGCACGAGGTCGAGCCACTGGTATGTCGTGTTGAGCATGTCGATGCCTCGCGCGTACGTCGAGTACGTGTGGAAGATCGCGCCGGTGTCGTCCCTATAGAAGACGCTCGCGCCCTCGCGGTCTGACATGGCGGGCTCCATCGTGCCGGCGTTGTATACCTTCGCACCACTCTCGACGTCCTGCGGTGTGAACGACGCGCCGAAGTCGTAGTTGAAGTCGGTGTGAAACGACGAAAGCCACTTGAACTTCCAGCCCATGCGCTGCTGGAACTCGGAGATCTTCGCGATCGGCGCGCGCGAGATGACCGCGAACGTCACGTCGCGATGGTTCAGGTGCACCTGCATCCCGTCGTAGTGGTCGGCCCAGAACGAGCAGTGCAGGCAGCCTTCTTCCCAGTCGGGCGGATACATGAAGTGATAGACGATGAGCTGGTTCCGGCCGTCGAACAGGTCCGATAGCGACTCCGAGCCATTTGGCCCATCGAAGAGGTAGCGCTTCTCGACCTTCACCCAGGGCAGGTCCCGGCGCCCCCGGCTCAGCTCGTCACGGGCGCGAGTGAACTCCTTCTCGCGCTCCAGCAGCTCCCTGCGCCTCTCCATCCACTCATCTCGCGGCACGACCTCATGGACATCGATCTTTGTTCCTGCCCCGTTGCTCATGAACCCAGTATTGACTAAGCGTCTGCGCGCGACTCGTTGCGCAAGCGTCGGCGGAGGATCGACAGCACTGCTTCCTCGACCGACGGCGTGATCGATCCCCCTTCGAGCAGCTTCTCGGCGCGCCTTGCGAGGGCTCGGCCGAGCGAACCGTCGAAATAGGAGTCGAGCACCGCCGGGTGCACATAGCTCCGCCTGGCAACCGCGCGCGTGTTGCCGAGGCGCCGGGCCACGCGATCGATCGCCTTCACGACATTGCGCTTTGCCTCAGCGTCCGATTCGAAGCCTTCGAGCTCGCGCAGGGCGACGGCGGCCAGGACGGTGCCGGCCCAGGTGCGGAAATCCTTGGCCGTGTAGTCGGCACCGGTCGTCTCTTGCAGATAGTCGTTGACGTCCTGCGACGAGACCGTGTGCTGCTCGCCGCCGTCATCGATGTAAGCGAACAGCTCCTGGCCTGGCAGCTCCTGCGACTGCTTGACCACCCGCGCCACGCGCCGGTCGAGGACCTCGGCCTCGATCTCCTTGCCCGACTTGCCGCGGAACCTGAGGCGCAGAGTGCCGCCGCGAACCCTGGCATGGCGGTCGCGCAGCGTGGTCAGGCCGAAAGATCTGTTCTCCTTCGCGTACTCGTCGTTGCCGACGCGGATGAGCGTTATCTCCATGAGCTTCACGACTGTCGCCACCACCTTCTCGTGGCTCAGGCCCGGCCGGCGCAGGTCGCGCGCGACGCGCCTGCGAATGCGGGGCAACACGCGGCAGAAGCCGATCAGCCGCGAGTACTTGTTGGCGTCGCGGAGCGCCGTCCAACGCGGGTGGTAGCGGAACTGCTTGCGCCCGCGCGCGTCACGACCCGTCGCTTGCATGTGACCGCGCGGGGACGCGCAGATCCACACATCGATCCACGCTGGAGGAACGGCGAGCGCGCGAATGCGGGCGAGCACTGCCGGGTCGCGCACCTTCTTGCCCTCCGGGTCCCGGTACTCGAATCCCCGTCCGCGCCGAACCCGCGAGATCCCGGGGTGGGCGTCAGACGAATAGGTGAGCCCCTCCTCCCGCAGATCGTCAGCTACTTGCTTGATAACTGAAAACGCGTGCTCACGACGGAAACACCCTCGAGTCGGCCGAGGCCGAACCCCACCGGGAGCTGGATCTAAGCTGATCCGGTAACCGTCCTTCAGCGGGATAGGAGGAGTCGATGGCTGCGACCAGCCGTGCCGAAGCCAGGTGGGAAGGGGACCTCGTCAAGGGGAGCGGGCATGTGAAGCCCGCGAGCGAAGCGTTCGCCGAGCTGCCGATCACATGGGCCGCGCGCGCCGAGCATCAGCACGGCACGACGAGCCCTGAGGAGCTGATCGCGGCCGCGCACGCCTCCTGTTACTGCATGGCCTTTTCCAACGGGCTTTCCAAGGCGGGACATGTGGTCGAGCGGCTCGACACCACCGCCGAGGTCGACTTCGTGCCGGGGACGGGCATCACGCAGATTCGGTTGAGCGTCCGGGGCCGGGTGAAGGGCATCGACGCGGCCGGCTTCCAGAAGCTTGCCGAAGAGGCGAAGACGGGCTGCCCGGTGTCGCAGGCGCTGAAGGCGGTGCCGATCAGCCTGGAGGCCAGGCTGGTTTAGCGCCCCCTCCTGACCTCCCCACTCCGTGGGGAGGGACTGCCGCTCAGCTCCGGGAAGCTGACCGCGCCCTGGAGCCGCATCTCCTTCAGATGGGCGTCGATCCAGCGCCGCGGATCCTTGATGACCTTCATGCCGTCGAGGCAGTCCCACCACCGGCCGCTGACGTCGCGTCCGGCGACCAGCAGGAACGTGGGCTGCCTGGCAGACTGCCACGCCTTGAGCACGTACGGCAGGAGGATCCGCCGGGGTGGCGCCTTGTCGGGAAGGGTCAGCTCGCATGCAAACAAGTGCTCGCCGTAGGCCGCAACGACCGCGCCGGCTGCGAGCGTGCCGCCCAGGTTCTCGACCTCGACCTCCATCGGCTGGCCGGTGAGGGGCGGGCTGATGAAGGTGAAATGCGGGCGCGGCCGGACCATGTCGTCCCACCGGCGGGCGGCCTCCTTCCGAGCGCCGCGCGCGGCGCCGTCGGCCCGGAAGGCAAATAAGGTTGCCGTCAGGCCGGTGACCACTGAAATGGCCCCCAGGACGATGGCCAGCTGCTCGATTCCCACCTCTCGTTCTCCGGTATGACGTACAAAGGCCCGCGATCTGGCGGCCCTCGGCCGGGGCGTATGCTGGAGCGCGGGCATGGAAAAAGCAACCTTTGCGGGCGGATGTTTCTGGGGCGTCGAGCACCTCTTCAACGAGATTCCTGGCGTGATCGAGGCCGTCTCGGGTTATGAGGGCGGCCACGTCGACAACGTGACGTACGAGCAGGTTTGCTCGGGACGGACCGGGCACGCCGAAGCCGTCGAGGTCACGTACGACCCGTCCAAGGTCACTTACGCCGAGCTGGTGAACGCCTTCTGGAACATGCACGACCCGACGACCCTCAACAGCCAGGGCCCCGACTTCGGGCACCAGTACCGCTCGGCCATCTTCACGCACGACGCCGAGCAGCAGAAGGAGGCCCTCCGGTCGAAGGAGGAGGCGCAGCGCTACTTCAAGAAGCCGATCGTGACCGAGATCGTGCCGTCGACCAGGTTCTGGCGCGCCGAGGAATACCACCAGCGCTACTTCGAGAAGCACCAGGGCCACTACTCGTGCCACTTCATGAGGGGCTGGGTTCCCTCAGAACCTGCCGAGGCTCCTAAGACAGCCTAAACCGGGCTAAAAGCCCACCTCGGCCCTCTATCCTTTCCGCGCTTATGCGGTGTGATCATTGCGCGCACGACGTCCCTGACGGCGTCTTCTGCACGCGCTGCGGGGCGCACCAGGGGACGACCTACGAGTTCGGCAACGCCAGGACGCGCGAGCACCGCTACGCCGCCCATCCCGGCGAGCACGTGGCCCAGCCGTCCGTCATCACGACCCTGTTTCCGCATCTTGGCCATCACAAGGTTCACGAGTTTCGCTGGGCGCTCATCGTCGGCCTGGCCGGCGTGCTCGTCCTCTACATCGCGGGTCTGATCACCGCAGCCATCCTCGTCTCGGCGTTCCTCGTCCCGGTCCTCTACCTGATCTACCTGTACGAGGCGCAGGTCTACAAGGACGAGCCCGCGGTTGTGCTCGGCTTCACCATCGGCGGAGGTGTGATCGCCGGCATCGTGGTCACGCTGCTGGTCCACCTGGTCTACAACCCGCTCGCCAACAACCCGAACCCGCTGGGCCGGCCGAGCGTCAACATCGGTGCCGTCCTCCTGCTCGGCCTGCTCGTGCCGGTGGTGCAGGAGGTGATCAAGCCGCTGCCCGCGGTCTTTCTGCCGAACCGCGCGGATTTTCCTGAGACTGTGGACGGGCTCGTGTTCGGAGTCGCCGCCGGCCTCGGCTTCAGCCTGGCCGAGACGCTCATCAACTTTTCGAGCACGATCGCATCGCTGCCCGCGCATGTCGAGCCGGGCAACTGGATCTACAGCCTCGCCACGATCGCCGTGCTACAGCCGCTGCTTCAGGGGAGCGCGACCGGGATGATCGTCGCCACCATCTGGCGCCAGCGGCTGGGCAAGCTCGGCGGCCGAGAGATCGGGGGAGTCGCGATGGCGCTCATCGCGCACGTCGCCTTCTCAGGCGGCGGCCAGCTTCTGGCCCAGACGTCGATCAATCCGCTGTTCATCATCATCTGGCAGGCCGCGATCGTCGGCGCGCTGCTCGTATACATCCGTTACCTCTTGCACCACGCGCTGCTGGAGGAGGCGGCGCACATGGGTTTCGCAGAGACCGTGTGCCCCAGCTGCCACATGCACATAGTCGCGTCGGGCTTCTGCCCGAACTGCGGCATGGCTCTTACCGCGGCGCCGTCGCACATCAAGCGCAGCAGACGCGAGCGCACAGAAGCCACCCCGCGCACGCCGAGGCGTGGCTGAGCGATGGCACTCGTCTGCCCTCGCTGCGCTACCCAGAACCCAGACGGCAACAGCTTCTGCCAGGCGTGTGGGTCTCCCCTGAACGCGCCGCCGCCCGCGCCCGCGATGCCGGTCGCTGCGGCCCCCGCGTCGCCCTTCACCGAGCCCCCGGCGTTTACGACGCCACCTGCCGCTGCCTACGCGCCGCCGCCTCCTCCTCCGCCGGCCTACCAGAGCCCGTACTACGCGCCCGCCTGTGAAGCCATCCAGCCGCCGGTCCACCGCACGCCCTGGCTGGTGATCATCGCGGCCGTGGTCGTGCTGGTGCTGCTGATGGCAGGCGTGGGCACCGTGCTTGCCATGGGCTTTGCCCGCTCGGGCAATCAGGCGGCCAGCGACATCAAGCAGCTGTCGAGCCCATCACCCGCCGGCTCGCCGAGCCCTGTACCGTCCTCGTCCCCCACGCCCGCGATCTCGACTCCAAGCTCGGCCTCCAACGCCGGCCTGACGGTGCCGCTGCCCGACGGCTGGGTCGTGGACTCCCAGGATTCAGAATCCATCACGCTCGTCAGTCCTAGCGGCACCGGCTCGATCACCATCGCGAGCGGCTCGTCGAGTCCGCTGCAGAGCGCGCAGCAGAACAAGGCAACGGTCGACGCGTTCTTCAAGGAGCAGTTCCCGGACACGAAGAGCTGCACGGGCAGCAAGACCACGACCGGCTCGCTCAATGGAGTCGCAGGCATCTCATGGGAGCTGTGCTTCACGCTGACAAGCGGAGCGCAGTCGGTGCCCGCCGCGGCGCTGCTGTTCGTCGGGTCCAATCCGAGCGGGAGCGTGTACTACGCGATGTACATGCTCACGGTTGCGAGCAACATGCCCGCGTTTTCCAAGGAATGCGCCCCGATCCTCAAGGGCATTCAATGGAAGTTGAAGTAGCCCGGTAGCTCGGCGCCGCCGGTAACTCCGGCGGGTATGGTTTACGCCTTCAATGTTTGCTCGCTGGGGCCGCTTCGTCTATCGCACGCGCTGGTGGATGCTCGGTTTCTCGGCCGTTCTGCTCGGCCTCTCGATCGGCGGGCTCATCACAGGCGGGAACCTTGCCGGCAACGGCAACTTCGGGGCCGACCTGCCCGCTGGAAAGGCATCCAAGCTCATCCAGCAGGAGATGCGCCCGAACCAGGCCACATCGTCCAGCTCTGAGATGACCCTTCTCTTCGGCAGCAGCACACTGATCGCAACCGACGACGCGTTCAAGTCAGCGCTCGAGCAGGCGGTGGCGCCGCTGGAGACAGACTCGCGCGTGACGAGCGTTTTCACGCCGTACAACGTGCCCGACCCGTCGAACCTGATATCTCGCGACAAGCACCACGCGCTGGTCGAAGTCCAGCTGAGAGACAAGTCGTCCGCCGCTGCGAAGTACTTCCACGAGCTGCTGTCGATGGTTCATCCAGGACCGCTGACGGTGGTCGCCACGGGGCAGGTGCCGCTCAACGACGCGTTCAACACCACGCTCGAGTCCGACGTTCAGCGCGGCGAGGTGGTGGCCCTGCCCATCGCGCTGCTCGTGCTCGTTCTGATCTTCGCGTCCGTCGTCGCCGCACTGCTGCCGCTGGGCGTCGGCGTGCTCGCGATCGTCGGCGGCGTGGGCGGCACGCTCTTCCTCGGGCGCTTCACCGACGTGTCGCAGTACGCGATCAACGTCGTCACGCTCATCGGCCTCGCCGTCGCGATCGACTACTCGCTGTTCATCGTCAGCCGGTTCCGCGACGAGCTCGCCGCCGGCGAATCCCGCGAACAGGCGCTCGCGATCACGATGGCCACGGCAGGCCGCGCCATCACCTTCTCCGGAATCACGGTGGCCATCGGGCTGTCCGCGATGCTGTTCTTCCAGGGCACGTTCCTGGCTTCGATGGGTGCTGCTGGAGCGATCGTCGTCGGGATCGCCGTCGTCTACGGCCTCACCTTCCTGCCGGCGCTGCTGGCGGTGCTTGGCCCGCGTGTCGACCGGCTGCGCCTGCCGTGGATCGGCCGCCGCCGTC
>WNGI01013976.1_pt1 | contig 13371 bp, 21 predicted proteins | sample 5400621 | NCBI WGS metagenome assembly WNGI01 (sample SAMN13153374, study PRJNA577476) | soil metagenome | isolation source: 20 cm soil or saprolite under Garry oak tree replicate 1 | place: USA:California | collected 2016-06-15
CGCAATACATATTTTATCCCCTTGCGAACGATAGAGCCCTCATGCAAAAGACATTCCATGCCATGCCTAGAGTTTCATAATTCTATAATGCGTCTATTGTCCTGAAGTAAGCACCACTTACCGATGAAGAAGAGCGGTTCCACGCGTCAACGGTACTGTGATAACCTCCCTCGCCTTATTTTTCTCCTCTACGTAAAACACTGTCTAAATGGTGATTTATTAATGTGCGGGTTATCACCAGAGGTACAAGAGAACTTACTTCTCCGCCTTCTACTCCATCCTCTTGTCCTGTTATATAAATGAGTAATGTCCACTCTGACTTCGCTCCGGTCAATTTGTCTTGTACGGAGTCGTCATAATGTGGCCTTATTGAGCCATTTCAGTGAAACTGACGGAATGATAGTGACCTAACTTGCCCGAAGTGTTGCAAGGCTGTATACTTATACAGGCGCATATTGGAGTTCAAGGAGTGAGGGAGTCTTGAAGTAGCTGGACCCCTCGCTTTTCTTGAGGTTGGCAGAGGGAACGATGGGATGTGTGGTAACAGCAACGAGTGCAATTTCGACGCAAAGTCAATGGACGTCAATGACAAGCGGTCTACATAGCCGATGATATATTGTGAAGTAGCGTGCATCGTGATGACGTGGTGAGAAGACCATGTCAAGAGTTGGATTTACTTTGCTTACTGTTATTCCTCTCAGCTTCGCCTCTTTTCTTAGGGGGAGTAGGCTCCAATGGAAGAGCGTCGATGAACTTCACGTAGGCTGCACATTCGATCGCAGAGAAGAAATTCTGAAATCACAGTCGATGCTATTTCAGTTATGTAGGGTATCGCATAGGTCATCTTGTTACACACATCAATAAGAATAATCTGATCTTGTAGGAGGACACGATAGGACAGCCCCACCTTTGCCTGTATCTCCGGGAAGGAAGAAGGCGGTGCACTGTCGGGATTGGCAGCTGATTTTGTTTTCCGTTTAGCAGCTGGCATGACAGTAAGTTGTGAAAACAGGGGTCTGAATATGGCAAGTGTACAAGCAAGTTCTTGTACACTGCATAAATAGTACCAAAATTAAACCGCACAATGCCTTTCTACGCGAAGTAAACTCCTGCCACCATCAGCGCATTCGCTAGCAAAAGGAAACTAGATGACACTATAGTAGACGGGTATGTGTTCCAAGCATATTCAATAGTAATCAATAAAGCCAATCTAGGACAGTGGCGTCAGCGCCCGCCAAGACAAGTAAGCCACTGAAAGTTACCTAAATAGTAAAGGATATTTTGTCTTCCAAACGAGATATGGCACCTGATGGGCATACCAAGAGTAGAACTGGTAGTGCAAGGAACGGGCGAACAGCATTCCAATCAAATTTGAAGTGAAAAGTATCGTCGTCACGTCTATTTCTTCATTAAGCAGACGCGTTGTATAAAAGAAACAAAGAACTTTACCATCTGCTGTTACCGGTATGGGACTAGCTGGCGATAGTGGGCGTAATATTCCACGCTGCAACACTCGTGCCACGCCGCCATCTGCTTTACACCATTTAAATAGCCCAAACAAGATCAGTGTGGATGCATGTCCGACAAGGAGGCCTATAGCCCATTGACGGCTTAGAAACACCTCTTCATCGACAAACCTCCAGTTTACCGTCCACTTGTACAAAAAAACTCGCCCAAAATCAAATGCAGATTGCAGGTATGCCCAGGCATTTTGTTGCAGAAACTTCGAGGCCAGTAGCATTTGTATTGAAATAATGGTGAATATATAACGGAGGGTTGAACCAAGTCCTTTACGCTTGAACAGGATCACGAGCAATCCAGGAAGATAAAGAAGTATCGACATCTTGACAGAAAGTGCTGCACTGGAGGTTTCTGAGAACGTTTGATAGAGAGGGTGTTCAGATACGTACCCGTAGAGCAAAACACCTGCGTCATCCAAACCGGCTTGTAGCATCAAAATCGCAAGCTGATTTACTGCCACAGCCCAGCAATCGTTGAACAGCCTCAAGACGAAGATAGAATGGAGGCGTTTGCTCAGCGGCAAAAGGAGGATAAGCCAACTTGGAACGGACGCTGCTTGGCGGTATATAGCGCAAGACATGAGGAGGGAGAGAATGTAAAGTAGCCCATATATGTGTTGTGCGACCTTCAGATTGCGACCTGAGTCGGTGATCTTGTAAAGCAACTCATGAATGCGAACGTGGCCAGCAGGATACCTGCAACTCGTAGTCAGGGAAGCTATGCTGCAGGGCTATAAGTACTCACACAAGCGGTCCCGTTGGTCCTGTCAATTTCGAATAGTCTGTCTCGCCCTTCAAGTAGAGTTCTATATGCACCATATAGGTATCCCAATCAATCTGGGTATCTGCGAGTATAATAGCGTTGATATTCGAAAATTGCTACGAAGGTTGCTGGGGACTAACAAGGAACGAACTGGATGATTAGTTCTGTCAAGGCGGCGTCCGCCATAACAACCAAAGAGGCGAGAATCCAGAACAGTTTTGGGTCAGTGAGTAGTCTCCATGCATACGTGTAAAGCTTGTTGATGGTGGAAACAACCATTGATTGTGGCTTTACTTCGGTTAACACATTGGACGTTGGCATTCCCAGAAAATAATTGGTGTCATTCCAACGTCACTGTCACCTTGTATACCAGAGCTAGCAATTCAACTAAGTAATGAATGTATGTGTATGGGTGGATGTACTTGATACATGATTGTAATAATATTATGGTAAACACAGAGAAGTGAACCGGGAATCATACGTCGTAAGATAGAGAAGAGTGCGTTCTACACCGTCATCTCTTCTTCCCAACAAGTTCCTTTTGGTACTCTCGGCGCGCACCGAGTCCGTCGAGGTAAGAATCGAAACACTATTATGGTTTTCGGAACTCGCATAGCACCGTATATATGGTGTTAAACGCTGTGTATATCTCCTCTCTGATCTACGGTCGAGGGATAACAGTGTCAGCAGATCGAATCTCAAGCAAAAATCATCAACCAATAGATGATGCACAATCAAAGGCATCAAATAGAAATGTTGAAAATTGAGTTACCTTTGCGCCCGTCAAAACTATCTTGCCCGAAACGAAGATCAACAGCACCACTTTCGGTTTGATCATGCGATATATCAAGCCAGGGAATAGCTGAAGAAGGTAAAGGATTCAAAAAATGAAACCGTTCCCAGGATGCACTCACTTCTGGTTCGTAGCTGCTGAACTGACCGTGGCTATATGCAAGACCTTCCAAACGAATGGGGAACTTTACATCACAGCTTCCCACTATGTTCTGAATTTTGAATTCGGAGAACTTCGCATCGAACCCCAGTTTCTGTACTATTCTGGCGTACTTCCGCGACGCGAGCCGTGAATCATCTTCTGATTTGGCACCTGTGACCACCATCTTGCCCGACGCAAAGATGAGTGCAGTCGTTTTTGGATCACGAATTCGCATAATGACGGCTGCGAAACGCTGAAACGATGCGAAACCAGCAGTTCTACAGCCTGATATTATCGGAGCAACCCAGACAGACCTTTGGGTTATATTCAGCATTCCGTGCATGCAAGGCAATTGTTTTTAAATCAAGTCTACAATCCAGATTCACCGTTGCGACGATATTCTGAAGCGTAGGTACTATGCCCTCCACAGCTGTGATGTGCTGCTGCTCTAAAGTGAGTGGCGCTGGAGTTGGGGCAACGGGCGCGACGGGAGAACCCGAAGTTGAAGGACCTGCGACTGCGTTACCGTTGGCAGGAGCCGCCGTAGACACTTTGGGTGCTGACTGCTGGGTTGAAGGTGGTGCCTGAGGCTGAGGCTGTGCATGTGTTTGCGACAAAGGTGATGGGCCTGGCAACGCAAGACCAGAGGTTGACGGTTGGGACAAGTAGGGGTTATTACTGGGCAAGGCAAGACCGTGCTGGGCGGCCGGCGCCTGTGGTGGCTGATATGGCTGAGTTTGCTGTGTATTTGATCGACCAAAGGTGACCTGGCGGGCTGGTAGCGCGAACGACATGGACGTTGAAAATTAACAAAGCGTGGGAAAATAAGTTGGCGGAGGGGAGGGAGGAGTCAACGCACAGCAGGTTGGCTTTATATACCCCTAGGACATTCAAACTCCGACATATGACTCACTTCCATTATGTAATCCACCTTCTTTGTTCCTTCGGGAACACAGTTTTGATCGGTGATGAAGCTATTATGTATGCGGTGCATATCGTTGTGAAGTAAATGAATACCCGGCGATGCGAAATGGCCGCAAATATGTATGCGTGGCGCAGTCCGCCCCTCTCCAGAGTCCGCCCAGTCACCCTACGATATCAAATTCGGGACCAAATTTTCCATTTGCTGTCAAGGGAGGGTCGTCAAAAGATGTCAAGTTGCGCAGCAGCGGATCCAGGGATGCGAATTCCTCTCTAATCCCATTCCTCGCAAGTTGATCCAAATCTTTTAATAGACTTGTCGTTATTTTCTGCAACTTGTGTTAAGTAATGCTGATGAAACGCTGTGCAGTATACCTTGATTTTATTATCAGCTTTGATAACCATGTCGCCCCAAGATCCCGACCAGTTACTCATCTGAGAGTTTGCAAGTGCACTACCATGACTGCTAGTTCCTATTGCAGGGCCGGTACCTATATTGGAAGAATTGGCTATTCCCCATAAACTACTATCAACATCGGTGTCTCCAAATTGAGCACTAGCTTGATTTTGAATCGGATTGGCGCCTGGATTCTGAGAAGCAGAGCTTTCCGGGAATAAATATGATACTCCAGGGTGTGGCGACAGAGGTCCTAACGGGCCCATATAATGCTGCGATTGGGGAAATGGGGAGGGACCTAGCAATTTAGAGATTTTGTTGTACACTTCGGACATGACGTCGAGGAGTGAAAGAAGTGTTTCGTGGTAGTCCAACACAAAGGGCTGCAGGCATATCAGGTCGTGACAACGCGTTAGCCGGATTTTCATACTATATGCATTGACATTAAGTATGATCCGTCTGAGCCTCCTTCAGAGTTCTTTGCATTTTTCCAAATGAAACGTTTAGTCGAGCGCTGACCTATCCTCGATTACCTGACTTTCAGGTCGTGCCCGCATGTACTTACCATCTTTGACTTGTCGTTATCTTCCTTCGATTGATCGTATTCATTCATAATGTTCGTAAGGCCGCGCAGAAGGTCTTGAGGAGAATTCATATCTAACAAATTTGACAATGACATGCCAAGCATAGTGAAACGTATAGACCTATTCGCGAGGTCAAAAGAGAAGTAAAGATTGTCGCGAGAGAGTGTGAACCTCCTCCTCATATCGCTATTGTTGAACGATTTATCCAAGTCCGCGCGTGATATCATGATCGTATGAAACCAGTGGCTACGGCTACGATAGGGTCAGTACTTTCACCGGGTTTCATACACATCCGGACGCACCCCTCATGTATGCTCCTGATGTAAGTCAGGGTGATGATACGTTTATGAACCAAATCCCGAAGAATATCAACAGATGCCCCCTGTGCAACGGCGGGGCTGCCAGCTCCTGTGAGAGAATTCGACACTCCGTCCGACTGCAGAGACTGGGTGTCTAAATCCCTGGGAAGAGACGTTGATATGGCTGAGGTGGACGTCTGAGTGATGGCGGAGGCCATGGCTAAGCCCGTTGCTGATGAAAGACTTCCGGCGCCAGCGGTGGCTGGTAGAGAAGGGCTTCCGGACTTGAAGGAAGAAAGGAGATTCTGGGCGGAAGACTTCCGCCTCATGGCAGGACGCGCCTGTTCGGACATGAAGGAGAGACGAGATCACGTAATGATGCAGTGCAGATTATCAGGATCATATAATCCTTCTAGCGCCTTCATCCTTTCTTCATCCTTTCCCCACCATGGCAGACGTCAACGCAATTGCTGCTCAATTCACCAGCTTCTACTATTCCACGTTTGACCAGGATCGCGCGAATCTCATGCCTCTATACGTCAGTGATCACTGCTCGTCCCCATGTCATCTTGTTGAACACTGTCTAGCGCGACGAGTCTATGTTGTCGTGGGAGGGCACCCCAATCATGGGGCGGGCAGCCATAGTCGAAAAACTTACTGTGAGCACTCAAGAAACCAGGCGACATAATCTAATCAATTAACCATCACGCCTAAGAATCTGCCGTTTCAAAAAGTAGTTCACAAGGTTACCACGTGCGATGCTCAGCCGTCAAACCCTAGCGTAGCTAGTCTCATCGTTTGCGTCACTGGCCTTTTAATTGCAAGTTATTTGCCCACTTCTCGCTACCACAGTTAATTCGCGGTCCTACCATAGGTTGATGATAGCGAGAATCCACTCCAGTTCAGTCAAGTTTTCCATCTAATTCCTGACGCAGGCACCTTCTATGTGTCAGTACACATTCAGCAGGTTACGAGAGAAACAGCTGATTCAAATTTTGTCTAAAGGCTCAATGATATTTTCCGCCTTAATTATGGTGCATAGGCGCTCAGTTCTCTAACACGACCCTTGTTGTTACTTTCTGAATAGAGAGATAGTACAGACTAAGAACACTGGTAATTGTCAATCATATCGGCACGCTGCCAAGCCCATATCTAGCAGCGCATTGCCAGCCTGAATGAAATAGTAATCACCTGCTGGACCATCAGCTAACTCGACATGCACAAAGAAAACGGACTCGCCATAAACTATCCCCGTCAGAGAGTTATTGGCTGGTTTGTTAACCGTTCCGTTCGCCAATAAACTCTGCCAAGACGGTCGCCAGGCCAAAGCAGTCATGCGATTAATTATCTAGGCAAATTAAGCCAGAGCGGGGTGAGTTTGACGTAAATCACTTGCCTCAATGGCAGCATCACTCCACTTTTTGGACGCTACTATCGTCGTTTCCAAACGCGACAGCATCAGAAGGCCGTTCGCGGCAATCATAGCTGCAGAGGAGTCTGCAGGACGAGGTGCGGGTATCAAAGGAGCGTTGAAGTCCCTACAACTCGTACGTTAAAATGCCTTGCCGCCAGGACATATAGTATTAGTCACCAGGGGATGATACCATCATCGGGTATGTGGTCAATGAAATAATTTGCTAGTCTCCGAGCCGTATCCAAGTATCTTGGTTCCTGTGTGTGGAAATACACTGCAATTGTTAAACAAAGGTAAGGATGACTGTAAAGGCAAGACCGACTTTTAGCATATCCGTAGATGGCCCAAGCTTGACCGCGTGACCAAGTACTATCGTCGGCATACCCCTGTACGGTCATTTTCCTGATAACAGCACCTGTAAAGGTATTGTATTCAACGAGATGCCATGTGGATCCTAACAGACGACGGTGAGTTTATAGCAACTTGATCGACGAGGTAACTGACCATCGGGGCGTATGTGGTTAGCCATTGTCGTATCTGCGTGCTTCATGGCTATCTCCGTAAGGGTGCGGTTTCCGGTTAAAACTTCCGACTGGAATAGGACTTCCAAGGTCATAATGTTATCAATGATAACCTGAAGGATTGGGTCCGGAGACTGCATCAATAGCCGTCGTGTTTTTCGGATTTCTAACACACAGTCAGTCATTGAAGGAATCAAAACAGGGGACGAACACGCTGATTTCTTCTGCAAAAGGGTAGCTCAAAAAACCCACGTCATGACCGACTGTGTTATTGGTCTCGAGAGGGACGAGAGCACCTGTGGAAGCCCTACCGAGGGAGAGCCAGTCAACGCCATCGGGACAGAGGAGACCCCGGGCATTGAGCGCGTAGGCAGTCGCAGGGAGGAAACCGGAAGTCCAAGTGTCTGGGGAAAAGTCGAGCCAGTCACCGACGATGGTATCGGTATATTCAGGGTACTTGGTAGGATGAGGCAGAGACTGGAAGGTATTGAGGACCTTGTGGGATATGATTGGGGAAAATAGTTCTTTAGCGGGCTTGTGGGCGAGGGAAAGGATGGGAGCAATGATAATAAGAAGAAGCAATAAAGACATGCCATTGCGGGAAAGATCGCGAGGGATTTATAGCTGAAGCATGGAGGAAGGCGGCAACCTGACTCGAAAGCGTACTTGCAGCCACGTGGTGGCGTTGCACCAAGCTTGGCCCTATTTGGCGAACGTAGCCTCCACTCTTCCTTTCTACTATGATATGTAACGAGAATCCACTCCGGTCCCGTCAAGTATTCCATCTAATTCCTAACGCAGGCACCTTTTATGTGTTAGTACACTTTCAGCAGGTTACAAGAGAAACAGCTGATTCAAATTTTGTCTAAAGACTCAATGATGTTTTCCGCGGTGCTTAGGCGCTCAGTTCTCTAACACGACCCTTGTTGTTACTTTCTAAACAGAGATAGTGCAGACTAAGAACACTGGTGATTGTCAATCGTACCGGCACGCTGCCAAGCCCATATCTAGCAGCGCATTGCCAGCCTGAATGAAAAAGTAATCGCCTACGAGGCCATCAGCCAACTCGACATACACAAAGAAAACGAACTCGCCATAAACTATCCCCGTCAGAGAGTTATTGGCTGGTTTGTTAACCGTTCCGTTCGCCAATAAACTCTGCCAAGACGGGCGCCAGGCCAAAGCAGTCATGCGATTAATTACCTATGAAAATTAAGCCAGAGCGGGGTGAGTTTGACGTAAACCACTTGCCTCAATAGCAGCATCACTCCACTTTTTGGATGCTGCTACCGTCGTTTCCAAACGCGACAGCATCAGAAGGCCGTTCGCGGCAATCATAGCTGCAGAGGAGTCTGCAGGACGAGGTGCGGGTATCAAAGGAGCGTTGAAGTCCCTACAACTCGTACGTTAAAATGCCTTGCAAGGTCATATAGGATTAGCACGTCACCAGGGGACAATACCATCATCGGGTATGTGGTCAATGAAATAATTTGCTAGTCTCCGAGCTGTATCCAAGTATCTTGGTTCCTGTGTATGGAAATACACTGCAATCGTTAAGCAAAGGTAAGGATGACTGTAAAGGTAAGACCGACTTTTAGCAAATCCGTAGATGCCCCAAGCTTGACCGCGTGTCCAAGTACTGTCGTTGGCATACCCCTGAACGGTCATTTTCCTAATAATGGCACCTGTAAATGTATTGTATTCAACGACTTGCCACGTGGATCCTAACAGACGGTGAGTTTATAGCAACTTGATCGACGAGGTAATTGACCATCGGGGCGTATGTGGTTAGCCATTGTCATGTCTGCGTGCTTCATGGCTATCTCCGTAAAGGTGCGGTTTCCGGTCAATGCTTCCGACTGGAATAGGACTTCCAAGGTCATCATGTTCTCAATGATAACCTGAAAGATTGGGTCCGGAGAGTCCCAGCTGCGAGTGCATCCCACGATGGGATTGAAGCGTGCTGCAAGGTCGTTGGCAAAGGCATTGACTGTATCAATAGCCGTCGTGTTTTCCGGATTTCTAATGCAAGGTCAGACATTGAAGGAATTGAAATAGGTGACGAACACGCTGATTTCTTCTGCAAAAGGGTAGCTCAAAAAACCCACGCCATGACCAACTGTGTTTTTGGTCTCAAGAGGGACGAGAGCACCTGTGGAAGCCCTACCGAGGGAGAGCCAGTCAACGCCATCGGGACAGAGGAGACCCCGGGCATTGAGCGCGTAGGCAGTCGCAGGGAGGAAACCGGAAGTAAAAGTGTCTGGGGGAAAGTCGAGCCAGTCACCGACGATGGTATCGGTATATTCAGGGTACTTGGTAGGATAAGGCAGAGACTGGAAGGTATTGAGGACCTTGTGGGATATGATTGGGGAGAAGAGTTCTTTAGCGGGCTTGTGGCCCAGGGAGGGGAGGGGAGCAATGGTAAGAAGAAAAAGCAATAAAGACATGCCACATTGCGGGAAGGATGGCGAGGGATTTAAAGCTGAAGCGGAGGATAGGAACTACCGAGGTAGACGCATCGAACTCTATCGAATTTGCACGTGGCGGCGTTTATGACTGGCATTTATTATACTGTGTAAAATATGATAGTTAGTACTTGAATATAGTGTGCCATTGATACTGACATCATTGTCATTAGCATGAACTTTACCACGGTGATTCTTTGTCCATATGGCTTAGCAGCATTTGTATCTGCAGCATGGACACCAAAAAAATAACTCATGTAATGCCAACAGGCAGAGAAAACTCAGACAGGTAAGAAATGCACAGAGAAAGCATCCATTTGCAAGAAAAATTAAATATCTAGCTTTTCTTGCTTCCAAAAAGCATAAGAAGTAGGAAGGACGAAGTATAAAATAGGAAGTAGGAAGTACAAAGTTGGAAGTACTGCTGAGTAAGCATGAGTGTACCGAATGCCGATACGGCATGTTGCACAAGCTTGGCCCTATTTGGCAAACGCAGCCTCGACGCAGCCTCAACTCTTCCTCACTACTGCACTATGGCTACTGGTCCAGCCGGTCTAGGAACTGAAATCGTCTCGGTCATCAACAAGCTCCAGGACGTATTTGCAACTGTAGGTTCGTCTGCGTCCCAGATCGACCTGCCCCAGATATGCGTCCTCGGAAGTCAAAGCAGCGGAAAGAGCAGCGTCTTAGAAGTTCGTTTCTTAATTCTCACCAGTCCTTCTGCCAGCTCATCTTTCCATCCAGAATATCGTCGGTCGTGATTTTCTCCCCCGTGGTACGGGCATCGTCACCAGACGTCCGCTGGTTTGTCCCCTTATTTGTTCTCGGCGCCTATGTTAGACTGTTTTACCAGGTTCTTCAACTCATCCATAGACCTGCCGGCGCAAGCACAGGACGTACGTCTCCTTGTTCCTCCTTGTCCGTGTACTAATCCCTTCTTTCAGCCCAGATGAATGGCGTTGATAAGTCAGGGGACAAAGCCGCCAACCCAGACGAGTGGGGAGAATTCTTGCACCTACCGGGGCAAAAATTATTCGACTTTAATAAGATAAGAGACGAGATCGTCAAGGACACAGAGGCAAAAACAGGCAAGAATGCCGGTATTTCACCACAACCAATCAATCTCCGAATATTCTCCCCCAATGTCCTCACTCTAACGCTCGTCGATCTGCCTGGTCTCACGAAAGTACCCGTAGGAGATCAGCCGCGCGATATCGAGAAACAAATAAGAGACATGCTAATGAAGTATATATCCAAACCTGCATGCATAATCCTCGCGGTCACTGCTGCGAATACCGATTTGGCCAATTCAGATGGATTAAAATTAGCCCGAGAAGTCGACCCGGAAGGGACCAGAACCATCGGCGTCCTCACAAAAGTTGACCTCATGTAAGTAACGTGCCGCGGATCTTTGTGGTCTGTGAAATATTCAATACTAGGGACGCTGGGACCGATGTTGTCGATATTCTGGCGGGTCGCATCATCCCCCTTCGCTTGGGTTACGTCCCTGTTGTCAACCGTGGCCAGCGCGACATTGAAACGAACAAACCCATCAGCCAGGCGCTCGATAATGAAAGGCAATTCTTTGAAAATCACCCTTCCTACAAAGGCAAAGCTCAATTCTGTGGTACTCCTTTCCTCGCAAGAAAGCTCAACATGGTAAGCTGTTCTGATCTCATTTTCTTTGACTCGTCAAACATGCACTTCGTTAGATTCTCATGCACCATATCCGAGCCACCATTCCAGATATCAAGGCTCGTATCACGCAACAACAGCAAAAGTTCAATGCAGAGTTGCAATCCCTTGGAGGTACCATGGCAGACAATTCTGCAAATGTCGTGTTGTCTGTTATCACAGAGTTCACATCGGATTTCCGGACAACGATTGATGGAAATACGAACGATCTGAACCTCAATGAGCTTTCCGGAGGTGCACGAATCAGTTTCGTTTTCCACGAGCTGTTCAACAATGGCGTCAGAAGCATCGACCCATTTGACCAAGTGAAGGATGGTGACATTCGCACAATCCTGTACAATTCTTCGGTAAGCATTCGCGGCTCGTGCCAGAGTTGATACATGATTTTTTCGTGTGCCTAGGGATCGACTCCTGCATTATTCGTCGGCACTGCAGCTTTTGAGGTTATTGTCAAACAACAGATCAAGCGTTTAGAGGAACCTGGTCTAAAATGCTGTCAGCTGGTCTATGATGAGTTAATACGTATCATAGGCCAACTCTTGGGCAAAATTGTTTGTAACACTAGTATTCTAGCCCTTGGCAAACGTTAACACTTATCCATATAGCAAGCATTCCGGCGGTATCCAGCTTTGCGAGAGCGGTTTAATTCTGTCGTCGTCAACTTTTTCAAGAAATCAATGACGCCAACGCTCAAACTAGTTCAAGACCTTGTTGCGTGCGTTTATCTCGGGTGATTTTACACCCCTAGCTAATGATATTATAGTATGCAGGCCTGTTATATCAACACCACTCACCCCGATTTCATAAGTGGACATAAGGTATATCACATATTAACACGCAATGTTCGGGGAAGTTCACCATTTTTGGGTAGGCCACTGCTATAGTGAATGAACGGTTAAATGCGAACAAACCTCAACCTTCCAATGATCCCAAAAATCCTCGAGCACAGGTTAATAACAACAAGGATTTGGACGTGGATAAAAAGGAGGAGCCCAGCTTTTTCGGTTCATTTTTTGCATCGAAGGGTACGTCGAAGAAGAAAGGAGGCGTTATGGATGCTCCACCGCCGATCATTCGTCCCCAGAGCGCATTGAACGAGAGAGAGACAATGGAGACAGAGGTCATCAGTTCGTGTTATTGCTTCGACCTTTCTGCATCCTGTGTACTGACTACGCGTGCCGCAGAGTTGCTTATCCACTCGTACTACAATATAGTGAAACGAGAGATGATTGACATGGTCCCGAAAGCTATCATGCTCTCTCTTGTCGTGCACTCGAAAGATACGCTACAACAAGAGTTGCTCCAGGAATTATACAAGCCGGACGTGCTAGACGAGTTGCTCAAGGAGAGCGAATATGTGGTCAACCGTAGGAAGGAGGTAATTAGCATGCTACAGGCCTTGAACAAGGCGGAGGAGTAGGTGTCCTGTTCTCCCTTGGCATGATCAAGGCTAACATTGGTTCTAGGATCGTCGCTGGAGTATAATATGGACGTGTTAGAATAGTTGGCCTTTCTCTCTGTACTATGAAATACCCCTTAATATTCTCATGACAAATATGGCGGACTCTGTGTGAACCTTGTTGCGAAAAACTGTGTAGTCGCCGGAGCTATGCAGCCAGCGACCAGGCCTTCTATTCCTCACTCACTCTACCACAACCCATATCATCCTGGTTTGTTCTCTACCCTCCTCTTGCTGCTGCTATTAATTTATTCATAGGCCCACAAGATTATGAGCTCAAACGACAGTACCTCGCTCTACTTCCCCCTCAGCAGATCATCGATATCTGCCTAGCGTTCGACGTTCATGTTCCTCCTTATATCAAAAGTACAGTATGGCCTTTGGACCTTAAGGCTGCTA
>WNGI01009496.1_pt1 | contig 13369 bp, 18 predicted proteins | sample 5400621 | NCBI WGS metagenome assembly WNGI01 (sample SAMN13153374, study PRJNA577476) | soil metagenome | isolation source: 20 cm soil or saprolite under Garry oak tree replicate 1 | place: USA:California | collected 2016-06-15
GGCGGCGGCGAGCGCATGCACGACGCTCGTGCTCCCGAACACGACGACGTCGTGTTGACGGGTGAGGTCGGCGACCCCGGCGACGAGCTCGCCCTCGAGCAGCGACGAGTTGCTCCAGGCGTCGAGGGCCGGCGCGGAGCGCGACACGACGACCTTCGGAACGCGGTTCATCGCGTTGGCGTACTCGTCCGAGCGGTTCGGCCAGCGGCCGGCGAACACCTCCCACGTCGTGTGACCCATCAGGAGCACGCCCGTTTCGAGGATCGAACCGAGCTTCCAGTCGTCGCTCGTAACTCTCGTGGGACCGGAGCGGAATGCCCAGTCCTGCGGGTTCTCTACGACCCCGTCCAGCGTGACGAACTGGTTGACGATGACCTTGCCCTTGTCCACAGCGGTTCCTCCCGTTCATGGTCGGCAGGAACGCCGAGCCACCCCTACCTACCGGTGAGGGTCCGCCGGTTCATCGGTCGAGCGCGAAAAGATCGAACACCGTCTCGTCCTGGTACACGGTCATGCGCGTCACCCTTCCTGCTCCCGCGGTGAGGATCGTCACGGTTCGGAGCGCGCCGGACGCGTACGCCGCAAAGCCCGCCTCCCCGTTGGCCCAGAGCGGCACCGTCCGCCACTCCTCGCCGCGCGTCCGGAACACCCGGCGCATGAACGCGCCGAAGTCGTCCTTGCCCCGGTACCAGTTCCACATCGGCGGCATCTCGAGCACGACGTCGTCGGCCAGCAGCGCGGTGAGCTCCGCGACGTCAGCCCGCTCGAACGCGGTGACGAAGCGGTTGACGACGGCGCGCTGCTCGGCCGCCGGCTCGGCCTGCGCATCCGGGTCGACGCCCCCCGCGGTCAGGCGCGCCCGTGCTCGCTGCAGGGCGCTGTTGACGCTCGCGGTCGTCGTGCCGAGAAGGTCTGCGACGCTCGCGGCGGGCACGTCGAGCACCTCGCACAGGATGAGCGCGGCCCGCTGGCGGGGCGGGAGCAGCTGCAGCGCGGCCACGAACGCCAACCGGAGCTGGCTTCGCTCGATGGCCGACGCCGCCGGGTCAACGGGAAGCGGCTGGAGCCACGGCACTTCGAAGCCCGGGACGAACGCCGCCTCGGGGTCGTCGAAGACCGGGCCGACCCCGGATGGCAGTGGCCGGCGCTTTCGGCTCTCGAGCGCGTTCAGACAGGCGTTCGTCGCGATCCGATACAGCCACGTGCGGATCGAGGCCCGGTCGGGGTCGTAGGTGGCGTACGCCCGCCACGCTCGCAGCATGGTCTCCTGCACGAGGTCGTCCGCGTCGTGGGCTGACCCCAACATCCGGTAGCAGTGCACCCGCAGCTCATGGCGATGCGGTTCGGTCGCAGCTTCGAACTCCATCAACGGCGCGTAGTCCCGCAGGTCAGCGAGGACGAACGAATCCGGCGAGCAGCTTTCCGATCTCCATGTCTGCGGTTCCGCTGGTGATTGCTGGATCTCTCGCAGCGAAGGCGAGCAGTTCGTCCTCGTCCTCGGCTTCGACGACCCCGAGACCCCACGATCCCGTGTTATCGAGCACTGGGCCGAAGATCACCATCCGGCCTGAGTCGATGTACGGCTGCCAGTGTGCGGCGTGCCGACTCATGATTTCGCGCTCCTCGTCGGTCATGTCGAACACGAAGGTTGGACGCGGAGCCTTGAGTCTGAAGACGAGGGTCGTCATGGGGCGCAGTGTACGAGTGATGGAGTGACGCCCAATCTGCCGATCCGCGGCGGCGTCGAGGAATCGTCAGGACGGCGCGACCCTCATGACCATGGCGCACAAGGGATTCCCAACCTCCGAAATGCGCGACCTGCATCGGGTCGGCTTGCCCAACGCGTTCCATCGCCTCGAACACGTCGTCCTCGCGCGTCCCACCGAAGAACGGAGCTGCTGAATGGCCGACACGATCCTGGACATGTCGATGTCGATCGACGGGTTCATCTCCGGCCCCGACGACGAAATGGGACAAGGACTTGGTCGAGACGGTCACCGATTGCACGACTGGCTGCACGACGGTGGCGTCTCCCCGGGCTCGCACCGGCCGGTCGAGGGTGCCAACCGACTGGTGTTCGACGAGGTGATGAACACCGGTGCCGTCATCACCGGGCGTCGGACGTTCGACCTGGCCGACAAATGGGACGGGGACCATCACGACGGCGTCCCGATCTTCGTCTTCACCCACCAGGTACCGAGCGAACCCCCGCCCGGTTCTGCGCAGTACGTCACCGACATCGTGGACTGCGTGACTCGGGCGCGCGAGGGCGCCGGGGACCGGGACATCCTCGTCCACGGCGCCAAGACGGGGCAGGCGCTGCTGCGCGCAGGCCTGCTCGACCAGATGGAGCTGCACCTGATCCCCGTCCTCCTCGGGGAAGGCCGACGTCTCTTCGAGGGAATGGGACCCGAGCACATCGAGCTCGAGCTGGTGCGCACGCTGGAGGCGCCCGGCGTCGTCCATCAGCGCTATCGCGTGGTGGGCTCGCCTGCCACGACTCGCTCGTCCTGACCCGATGCTCGACAACGCCGGGCGCATCCGTACTCCTGCTCGCTTCGGGTCACGGCTCGGCCATCAGCCGGGCCCGCGCGCTTACGTGCTCGCTGCACGCGCGTCGGTGATCCGGAAGATGGGATGGTCGGCTGGGTCGGGGAGGGCGCGCAGCACCGGGCCGACGGTGGGCATCTTGCCGTACCGCTCTCCATAGGCAGCGAGCAGTAGGGCCCGCCCGGCCACGGGAACATCCGCGACCTCGATGTCCTCGACGTGGCCGCGCTGCGCGAGGCGCGCGGCATGCTACATTCACCTTCATGGGTGAATATCCTGCCGGTCTGCTCGACCGGATCTTCTCGGCAGTCTCGGACCCCACGCGCCGAGCCATCCTGGCCCGTCTCGCCGACTCGGACGCCCGGGTCACGGATGTCGCCAGCGCCTTTCCGATCTCGCTCAACTCGACCTCGAAACACATTCGGGTGCTCGAGGGCGCAGGCCTGGTGCGACGGAGGGTGCGGGGGCGCGAGCACATCTTGAGCCTGGATGCGGCACCGCTTGCCGAAGTGGCCGGATGGATCGAGCACTACCGCAGGTTCTGGAGCGATCAGCTCGCCTCGCTCGATGCTTTTGTCACCGGGCGCGACAGCGCTGAGAGGTCGTCGTGACGGACGAATACTCGGTCACCGTCCAGCGGGAGATCGCGGCCCCCGTCGAAGATCTCTTCGACGCATGGTTGGACGCGCAAAGCCTCGGGTCGTGGCTCAAGCCGGGCGGCATTCGGGAGACTCGGGCCGAAACGGATCCGCGTGTCGGCGGGGAGTTCCGCATCGTCATGGTCGACGACGACTCCTCGATGCTGCACACCGGCACGTATCGGGAGATCGACCGACCCCGTCGTCTGGTCTTCACCTGGTCTTCGCCCGCGACCCGGTTCCGGGACTCGATCGTGACCGTGACCTTCCAACCGTCGTCGAGCAGCTCAACGGTGGTCGAGATCCATCAGGTCGGGCTTCCGGACGAGGAAGCGCGGGTCGGGCACCACGCAGGATGGTCGGACGCCCTGCGCGAGCTCGACCGCACCACCCAACAACAGGAGAGCTGAATCGTGACGTCGCGTATCCAGGCACGGGAAGGAGAGGAAGCAACGATGGCATCCCACGCAGTCGGCACTCGCGAAGAATGGCTCGCCGCGCGCCTCGAGCTGCTCGACGCTGAAAAGGAATTGACGCGCCGCAGCGACGAGCTTGCGCGACAACGGCGTGACCTGCCCTGGGTCCCGGTCGAGAAGGACTACCGGTTCGCGACCGAAGACGGTGATGCGTCGCTGAGCGATCTGTTCGGCGGCCGTTCGCAGATGCTCGTCTATCACTTCATGCTCGGGCCGGATGAGGGCCAAGGTTGTCCCAGCTGCTCGGCCGTCGCCGACGGCTTCGCCGGCAGCATCCCGCACTTCGAGCATCACGATGTCGCGTTCGTCGTGGTGTCGCGCGCGCCGCTCGACGAGCTCGTCGCGTACAAGCGCCGCATGGGATGGGACTTCCGGTGGGTCTCGTCGTTCGGCAGCAGCTTCAACTACGACTTCCACTCGACGATCGATCCCGCAGTGGCACCGGTTGAGTACAACTACAAGGACCCGGCGCAGCTCGAGTCGGAGAACGTCGCCTGGCGCGACTGGTCCGGCGAGCAACCCGGCATGAGCGCATTCGCGCGTGACGGCGGCGACGTGTTCCACACCTACTCCGCGTATGCCCGCGGCCTCGACGGGTTGTGGACGATGTGGCAGTGGCTGGACCGTGCGCCGCTGGGCCGCAACGAAGGCGACCTGTCGTGGTTCCATCGGCACGACCAGTACCCCGCGACCGCGGGCGGACCGTCGTGATACTCGCGCATGTCGCGGGGATGCCGGTCGAGGAATTGTTGATGCCGCTCATCATCTCCGCGGGTGCCGCGTTCGTTTGCATGCGCACCATGTTCGTTCGTCGCAAAGCTCGACCACCCAGCGAATAGGAGTCCGCAATGAACACACCCCTGATCGTGTCGCCGGAGGAGTGGGAAGCTGCGCGCCAGCAACTGCTCGTGAAGGAGAAGGAGTTGACCCACGCCCGTGACGCGCTGGCCGCCGAGCGTCGGCGGATGCCGTGGCTGGCCGTGGAGAAGGAGTACGAGTTCGACGGGCCCAAGGGCAAGGCGAGCCTGCTCGACCTGTTCGACGGCCGCCGTCAGCTGATCGTCTACCGCGCCTTCTTCGAACCCGGCGTGTACGGCTGGCCCGAGCACGCCTGCATCGGCTGCTCCATGGTGGCCGACCAGGTCGCCCACGTCGCCCATCTGAACGCCCGCGACACCACTCTCGCGTTCGCCTCGCGCGCGCCGCAGAACGACATCGAGCGCGTAAAGGCACGGATGGGCTGGGAGATGCCCTGGTACACCATGACGGACGGCTTCGACGCCGACTTCGGCGTGGACGAGTGGCACGGCACGAACGCGTTCATCCGCGACGGCGACCGCGTCTTCCGCACCTACCTCATCAACAGCCGCGGCGACGAAGCGATGGGGAACACCTGGAACTACCTCGACATCACTGCGCTCGGACGCCAAGAGGAGTGGGAGGACTCGCCCGACGGCTACCCGCAGACCCCGCCGTACCAGTGGTGGAGGTGGCACGACGAATACGGCGACGCCCAGCCGACCGCCGAGCTCCAAGACCAGGTCCGCCGGGGCCTCGACGCGATGGATAGCTAGCGGATCTCAAACGTGAGGATCACGTCTCCCGGCTGAAACGGCTTGAAGCGGTTCGGCTCGAGGGCGGCGGCTGCATCGGCCTCGTGCCAGTTCGGAAACACTTCCCCGGGAGTCACCCCGCCGCCTGCGACCTCGTTGCGGAGCCGCTCGGCTCCGAGATATCCGAGTGTCACCCAAAAGGGGTCTTCGTAGCTCGGGCTGTCCGTCCGCGAGAGCGTGGCCAGAGCCGCGCCCGTGACGACAGCCAGGCATATCACTCGATCGCCTTCTTGCTCGATGATCAAATCGAGTCCGTACGCGTCGAGCTCGGGAGCCAGCTTGTGCCATTGCCCGGCTCGAATCACAGCGCTTGCCACAACTCGTGAGGGTACGTCGGGGAGCGGGTGGCGAGCGATGTTCGCGAGTCTTTCACCTCGATGTCGCCGCTTGGCCCATGGTCGGCGCTAGTTCTGGATTTAGCTACCGCCGGCACGGAATCGATCCAAAACGAGGGGATACGGGAGAGCGCACTGACATTCATCGCGCGCTTTGCTTTAGAAGACGGCGGCGCTCCTGCGACGGCGAGGCGCGATGGTGGCGATGACGAAGCGGCGGATGTCGACCGCGGAGATCGGGTCCGGCTGCGTGGCGGCGATAACGGCAAAGCCGTAGACCGCAGCGAACGTGGCACGGGCGCGGTCCTCGTCGGCGCCGAAAGTCCTGATGACCGGAATCGCCCCGGCGGCCGAGAGTGACCCGACCGAGAGCAACTCCGGTCGTCGCGCCGCGGCGACACCAAGCTCGACAGAGGCCAGGAACTCGCCGCGACGGGGGCCGAGCAGCTCCTCCAGGAAGTCGCAGCATGCGTCGACGATCGACGCGTGCCGACCCTGGGCGGCCGCGATGAACGCCAGCAGGCGGTCGTCGAACTCCTCCGTCAGGTGGCGTTGCACGGCTCGCAGCAGCGCGTCGACAGTGGGGAAGTGGTACGTGGTCCGGGCGAGCGGCACACCGGCCTCTTCGGCGACGGCGCGGTGGGTGACGGCCGCGAGCCCGCCTCCGACGACAACGCGGCCGGCGGCCTCGACGATCGCCCGCCGGCTCGCCGCGCCGCGGGCCCGACGCCCGTCGGTCGAGGGCTGGACCGCTGACTCCACTATCTGTACATTAGTTCAGATAGCTGGCCTTCGACGGAGGGGCCCGCCGTGACCGACCTGTTCACCAACCCACAGCGCTACGGCGATCTCGACGCCTGGCGGCGCGACGCCGTCGACCTCCACGCCCTCGGCCCGATCCACCGGATCGAGCAGCCGGGCTACCAGCCCTTCCTGGCGGTGATCGGCCACGACGCGGTGCTGGACATCGAGCGGCGGCCGGCCGAGTTCACCAACGAGCCGATCCCGATCCTCGGTAACGACGAGCAGCTCTCGATGCGCGCCGGGGGCGCCGGCGAGATTCGCACGCTCATCCATATGGACGAGCCCGACCACGGCAAGTACCGCAAGCTCACCAACGACTGGTTCAAGCCGGCGAGCATCCGCCGCTTGACCGACCGGCTCGACGACCTCAGCCGCCAGGCCGTCGACAAGCTCGAGGAGCTCGGCGGCGAGGCCGACTTCTACCGGGACATCGCGCTCTCGTACCCACTGCAGGTCATCTTGTCGATCCTCGGCCTGCCCGAGGCCGACTATCCGAGGATGATCAAGCTCACTCAGGAGCTGTTCGGCGCGGAGGACCCCGACCTGCGACGCGCGGTCCTTTCGCCTGAGCAGATGCTCGAGGTCGTCACGGACTTCTACCGGTATTTCACCGACCTGACCGCCGACCGCCAGGCGCATCCCACCGACGACCTGGCCACGCTCATCGCCAACGGCATCATCGACGACGCGCCGATGCCCGACCTCGAGAAGATGGGCTACTACGTCATCATCGCCACCGCCGGCCACGACACCACCGCGGCGGCGATGGCCGGCGGGCTCCGCGCGCTGGCCGAGCACCCCGACCAGCTCCGGCTCCTGCAGCGCGACCCCGACCTTCTCCCCAACGCCGTCGACGAGATGATTCGTTGGACCGCTCCCGTCCGGCACTTCATGCGGACCGCGCAGGTCGATACCGAGATCGCCGGAGTCGAGATCGCCAAGGGCGACTGGCTGTACCTGTCCTACTTGGCCGGCAACCTCGATCCCGCGGTGTTCAAAGACCCGCTCCGCTTCGACATCACCCGGGAGGACGCCGACCGGCACATCGCGTTCGGCTACGGCATCCACTTCTGCCTCGGCGCCCAGCTCGCCCGCGTCGAGCTCCGATCGCTGTTCGGCCAGCTCGTGCCACGAGTCCAGTCCCTCGAGCTGTCCGGCGAACCCCAAACCGCGAAGACCACTTTCGTGGGCGGCCACAAGACTGTCCCGATCCGCTACTCGCTCACCGCCTCCTGACGAGCGGTCGCTGTCATGGACCGTGCGCTTTAGGTTGTGTCGTCCGCCCGGAAGGTCGTCGCGATCGGTGTGCCACCGCGTATTGCGAGGGTCACCGGGGTTCGCTCGGCGATGTCGGCGAGACGGTCGCGCTGTTCTGAGGGAAGGTCGGCCGGCACGGTGATCGTGCGCTCGATCGCGCCTGGCTCGTCGTCGGTGATGTCGAAGCGCACGTCGACGCCGATGGTGGTCAGCTCCCAGCCTTTGCGTTCCGCGTACATGCGCAACGTCATTGCCGTGCATGCCGCCAGCCCGGCGAGCAGGAGCCCGAACGGGGTGGGCCCGAGGTCGCCGCCGCCGGCGGTGGCGGGTTCGTCGGCGATGAGCTCGTGTGCGCCGGCGCGCAGGTCGACCCGGAACGCGGGCGCGGTGGAGGTGGTCGAGCCGACAGCGCGGCCGATGTGACGCACGGTCGTCATTGGGTGGGAGGCCCGGGCGCTCGCACCATTATGGCGTGCCCGCTCCGGTCGCTTCGGACTCGCGATCGACGTGTCCGGCCTCACGTTGTTCAGCTTCGGTCATCTGGTCTTCGATGTGCAGGAGGTTCGCGCCCGTATCGGCGTCGAAGTAGTAGACGCGATTGGTGTCGATCCAGAACTCGGCGTCGTCGCCCTCGGCGACCTCGGAGGCGGGATCGATGCGCGCCACGGTCAGCTCTTCCTGCTCCTCCCGTACCCCTGCCTCGCGGAGCTCACTGGCGACTTCGCGCAGGCCGGTCGACGCGCCCTCCCGAGCCCCTTGCCTGGTCACCATGAAGTACACGAACAGCTCGGAGCCGAGCCATTCGAGGCGGTCGACTTTGGCCGTGAAGCGGATACCTTCGGCGCGCTCGGCCCGGCCGAGGAGCGCGATGTCCTCGAAATGCTCGGGGCGGATGCCGGCGGTGACCTGGGCCGACTCGAGGGCGCGTGCGCGCGGGCGGATGTTCTCGGGCAGCTCGTACTCGACCATCGGGAGGCGCACCCGGCCGTTCTCGACCTTGGCGGGGAAGAAGTTCATCGCCGGGGAGCCAATGAAACCGGCGACGAAGATGTTGGCCGGTGACAGGTAGAGCTCCTTCGGGGTGGCAACTTGTTGGACGACGCCTCGCCGGAGCAACGCGACCCGATCGCCGAGGGTCATCGCCTCCACCTGGTCGTGTGTGACGTAGACCATCGTGGCGTCAAGACGGCGCTGCAGGTCGGCGAGCTCTCCGCGCACTTGAAGCCGCAGCTTGGCGTCGAGGTTGGAGAGCGGTTCGTCGAGCAGGAACGCGTTGGGCGTGTTGCGGAGCTTGAGAGGGAACTCCATGTTCTCGCGCACGGTGAGGTGCGGGTAGAGCGCATAGTCCTGGAACACCATTGCCAGGTTGCGGTCACGCGGCGCCTTCGTGGTGACCTCTTTGCCGTCGATGCGGATGGCGCCTGCGGTGATGTCTTCGAGCCCGACGATCATGCGCAGCACGGTGGACTTCCCGGAGCCGGACGGGCCGACGATGATCATGAACTCCCCGTCTTTGATCTCCAGGCTGAGCTCATTGACGGCAACGGTCCCGTCGGGGAACCGACGGGTGATGCTCTCGAGCTGGATGTCGGCCATGGCTCTATCCCTTCACGGCTCCGGATGTGAGGCCCGACACGATGCGCCTCTGGAAGATGAGGACCGCGACGACCACGGGGACGGTGATGACCACGGCGGCCGCTGCGATCTGTCCCGTGGGCTGCTGGAACTGCGAGGCGCCCTGGAAGAAGGCGATCGCCGCCGGGACGGTCCGCGCCCGGTCGGTCGAGGTGAGCGAGATCGCGAACAGAAAGTCATTCCAGGCGAAGATGAACGCGAGGATGGCGGCGGTGAACATGCCCGGCGCGGCGAGGGGAACGATGACGCGCCGGAACGCCTGGAACGGTGTGGCGCCGTCGACTTCCGCCGCTTGCTCCAGCTCCCACGGAATCTGGCGGAAGTACGCCGAGAGGAGCCAGATCGACAGCGGCAGTGTGAACGTGAGGTAGGGGATGATCAGCCCCGGCCAGGTGTCGTAGAGCCCGATGCGCCGCCAGATATCGAACAGCGGGCTGACGATCGAGATCTGGGGGAAGATGGCGATGGCAAGCGCGGCACCGAGCACGAGCCGTTTGCCGGGGAAGTCGAGCCGCGCGATGGCGTAGGCAGTCGTCGTCGCCAGCAGAACGGCGATGAGCGTGCTGATCGCCGCAATACCGATCGAGTTGCGGAGCGCCGACGTGAACACGTTCTGGTCGAAGATGTTGCTGTAGTTGTCCCACGTGGTCGATCGCGGGATGAAGCTGCCGTCGGTGAGGTCTGCCGGGCGTTTCAGCGAGAGCGAGACGATCCAGACGAAGGGCACGAGCGCGTACACGCCGACGACAATCGCGGCAACGGTCCAGAGCGCTTTTTTGCTCAATTGACCGTGCATCAGGCTTCTCCTCGTTGCTGGGCGAGGTTGGCTCCGAAAACCCTGACGAAGATGACCGCGATGATGACGACGCAGATGAAGATGAGGACGGAGATCGCGGAACCGATGCCGAGGTTCAATCGGTTGAGGAGCTGGTTGTAGCCGAGGATCGAGACGCTTTCCGTGTCGTTGGCGCCCTGGGTCTGGATGAAGATCGTGTCGAAGATGCGGAACGAGTCGAGCGTGCGGAAGAGGATCGCGACGAGAATCGCGCCCTTCATGAGAGGCAGCGTGACCTTGCGGAACGCCTGAAAGGTCGTGGCCCCGTCGACCTTGGCCGCTTGGATGAGGTTGTCGGGCACGAGGGCGAGACCGGCCAGTAGCAGCAGCGCCATGAACGGCGTCGTCTTCCACACCTCGGTCGCGATGATCACCATCAGCGAGGTGTCACGCTCGGTAAGCCAGGCGCGGTTCGTGCCGAGCCATTCGTTGACGAACCCGAGACTCGGCGTGAACGCGTACTGCCAGGCGAGCGCGGCGACCACCGTGATGATCCCGTACGGGACGAGGATCGTCGTCCGGACGAGCCCGCGTCCCACGAGCGCGCGGTGCATCACCAAGGCGAGCGCCATACCGATCACGAACTCGATCGAAACCGCGATCACGGTGATCACCACTGTCGTCTCGAGGTCGGTCCACCATCTGCTCGACGTCAGGACAGAGACGTAATTGTCCAGGCCGACGAATTTCTGCGCGGCGGGGAACCGCAGGTCGGATCGTTGCAGTGAGAGGTAGATCGCGTAACCGATCGGATAGCCCGCGACCGCGAGCATCACGATGGCGGCCGGCGCGCACAGGAGCCAGCCCAGACGGCGCTCCGACCGTGCACGATCGCTCAGCCTGCGCCGTCTCGTGTAGACGGGCCGCTCATCCGCCGGCGAAGGCGCCGGCGGCGGGCGTTCGGCGACCTGTGTCATAACAGCCCCTCCGACTTGAGCGCGTCGCTGATGTCGCTCCGCAGCCGCCCAAGGGAGCTGGACACGTTGATGCTCGATGGCGGGTGCAACGCGTCCTGCACGCCAAGCGAGATGTCGTTGTACAGAGGGCTCTTCGGACGCAGCGAGCCGGTACCGATCGAATCGAGGAGCAGGTCCGCGTACGGGTATGCCTCTCGAATGCGTGGGTCCTGGTACAGGGCTTCAGTGACCGGCGGGAGTCCGTCCTTGACGGCGTACGAGACCTGGCGCTCGGACCCCACAAGGCACTGCCCGGCCTCGAACGCCAGGGACTTGTGGTTGCCCTTCGAACCGACGCCGATGTTGAAGCCGCCCAGCGTGACGTGCGAAGGCTCGTTGGGATCAACCCGTGGCCAGAGAGCGATGCCGAGGTTGTTGAAGATGTCGGGTGCGTCTTGTTGATATGCCGTGTAGACGAACGTGTAGTTGACCATGAAGGCGGCGGTTCCGGCCTGGAACGCGAGGCGACCCTGATCCTCCTGATTGACCGAGATCGACGCGTCGGCGCCCTTCGCCGTCGCGACGTTCTTCATCACTTTCAGCGCCGCGTCGGTGGGCCCCGAGGCGAGGCTGACCTTGCCTTGGTCGTTGAGGATGCTTCCCCCTGCGGAGGCAAGCAGGGAGTTGAACCACACCGTGTATCCCTCGTACTTCGCGGCCTGCACCTCGATGGAGTTCTTGCCTGCCGGGAGCGACTCGGCGTCGCGGAGCATCTCCTCCCAGGTCTGCGGCGGGTTCGGGACGAGATCCTTGCGGTACCAAAGCAGCTGGCTCGTGGCGTCGAGCGGCGCGCCGTACATCCGCCCGCGGTACTGGCCGGTCTGGAGCACAGCCGGGATGACCCCCTGCGAGATTTGATCGGCTTGCTGCCGTGGCCAGGCGTCCACCCATCCCGCCTCCGCGAACTCGGCCGTCCAGATGACGTCCATCGAGATGAGGTCGATGCTGCTGTCGCTCGCGGCGAGCCGGCGCACCAGCTGCTGACGCTGCTGGGTCGCGTCGGCAGGAAGAGGCTGGATCTGGATCTTGTAGCGCCCGTTGGAAGCGTCACTGCAGGCTTGCGCCGCTTGCTGGAACGAGCCGCCCTTCTGCGGAGCCGTGTACCAGTTCAAGGTCACGGGGGCGGCCGCCGTCCCTGCTCCCTGTCCGATGACACCAGCGAGGAGCACCACGGCGAGCCCACAAGCGAGCCGCCGCCTGGCGGCCATGTGAACTTGTTACCCAGCCGACGCTTGTTCATGCACGAGCGATGGGACCACCTTCAGCTACACCATGACCACGTGGTCGAGCGCGTCCAATCTCTAGGAGACGTCATGGCTGAGTTCTTTGCCTACGCAGTGGATCGACGGCTTGCGCCGTTCTGGCTCCCGTTCGGTGTTCGTCCGACCAAGGACGGCGTCACCATCACCGACGAGGGGACATTCCGAGCGACCTTCGGGTTCTTCAGGGTGGAGACCCCGCTCACGAACATCGATGGGGCCCGCGTCACCCGCAACTACCGGTGGTGGACGGCCGCCGGCGCGAGAGGGTCGCTCGTCGACGACGGGTTGACGTTCGGGACCAATCGGCGAGCGGGAGTCTGCGTGCATTTCCGTGAGCCTGTCCCTTCGCCTCTCCGGCGGAAGGGTCATTCGGCGATCACGGTCACTGTCGCTGATGTCGACGGTCTCGCTGCCCGGCTCCAGCTCTAGGAACAGTTACAACCAGGTCACCCGGCCGCGGACGCCGCCCGTTCCTCGGCTGCCACCCGAGCGTCGTACGCAGCGCGGGCCGCGGCGATCTCGTGGCCGTGCTCGCCCGCCCACGCGACGAGCGACTGGATCGTGTCGAGCAACGTGGAGCCGAGCGGGGTGAGCTCATAGTCGACCCGCGGCGGGACGACGGGAAACACCGTTCGGGTAACCAGGCCTTCGCGCTCGAGCTGGCGGAGCGTGAGCGTGAGCATGCGTTGGCTGATCCCGTCGATCTCGCGGCGCAGTTCGCTGAACCGGCGCGTGCCGTCGGCGAGAAGGCAGATGACGAGCAGGGACCACTTGTCGGCGATCCGATCGAGGATGTTGCGGAGCTCGCAGGCGGGATCGGTCTCGGTCTCGGTATCCCGGGTGTGCCTGGGTGACTTCGAAGTGCCGTCTTTCATTGCCCTCCATGGTGCCTGATCATGTGGTCAGTTACAAGAAGGAACTGAGGAGCGATATATGAACCCGGGTCCGCAGCAACGGCCGACCGTCGTCGTCATCGGAGGCGGCTACGGCGGCGTCAACGTCGCCAAG
>WNGI01003816.1_pt2 | contig 13367 bp, 15 predicted proteins | sample 5400621 | NCBI WGS metagenome assembly WNGI01 (sample SAMN13153374, study PRJNA577476) | soil metagenome | isolation source: 20 cm soil or saprolite under Garry oak tree replicate 1 | place: USA:California | collected 2016-06-15
GGATGGGTTCAGTGATCAACGTCGATGCGGTACCGGTCGGCCACAGATCCTTACGCTCTTAGCGGTAGCTCTCCGCCCGTTGTCACGAATCGATTTTCGCGGGAATGCGTCCACAGTCGCGCGACAATCAAGAACTCCACGGTGCCCTCGCGAATCTGCGCGACAAAATCGTTTCGCGAGCTAAGAGTCGTACTCCTGACTCCATCATGCTCGGCCGTGGTGCCTACGTTCGGTTTTTTGTAGGAAGAACTTAGCATAAATGCTTTTCGGTAATATTTTCGTTAGGATACGGCAGATAGGTCAATTGAAGGAGGATCGATGAACGCTGATGAGATCAGATCATTGCAGGCTCCGCTCAAAGAGCGGTATCGAGAACGCCCCGATACCGCGCTGGTCACGCTGCGAGCAGAAGGGCGCATTGGTGAGGGTGTGACTTGCAAAATAGAAACGGGAAAAGGGCTCGTGGAAGCGGGGCTTCACCCCGGTACCGGAGGGGACGGACTTGCCGCCTGCTCGGGTGATATGTTGTTACAGGCATTGGTGGCCTGTGCTGGCGTCACCTTGGGCGCGGTGGCCACAGCCCTTAATATCCAGTTACGGGATGCGGTTATCCGGGCCGAGGGTGATCTCGACTTTCGCGGCACGCTGGGCGTGTCCAAAGATGTTGCCGTCGGGTTCCAGCGGATTCGACTGCACTTCGATTTGGACACTGACGCGAGCGAAGAACAACTGGCTACGCTGCTCCGTCTGACAGAGCGATATTGTGTCGTTTACCAGACGCTTAATCAACCGGCCAAGATCGACGTTGTGCATCGTGTTATGTCACGATAAATTTGTCGCCCCGACAAAGTCTCTATGCCAAGATACATGGACATTCACGAGCTTCACGGCGTCACCCCAGAGGACGTGGCGAAGGCGCACGCGGCCGATCTCGAAGTGCAGGAGAAGTACGGTGTTAATTATCTCAAGTATTGGGTTAACGAGAGTTGTGGCAAGGTTTTCTGTCTCGTTGATGCACCAAATGCGGAGGCAGCGAGCCACGTTCACCGTGAGGCCCACGGCTTAGTCGGCGAGAAGATTATTGAGGTACAGCCCGAGGTCGCAGAATTATTCCTCGGCGGCGCCGAAACGAATTCGTCGGGAGCGGTCTTAGTTCCCGGTGGCGCAGCCGAGGAACGAGATCCTGGAATCCGAACCGTCCTGTTTACGGACATGGTCGACTCGACGACGTTGACTCAATCGGTGGGGGATGAGACGGCCATGGCGTTGCTCAGCGTGCACGACACTATTGTCCGAAACGCCTTGGCCGCTTTAAGCGGTCGTGAGATCAAGCACACCGGGGACGGAATCATGGCGTCGTTCGTCTCGGCAACGGCAGCGGTTAGATGCGCAACCCAGATTCAGCGCGAGTTGGCCAAACATGCGGAAGCGAACCGCGAGCGCGCGATCCAGGTTCGGATCGGAGCCGCCGCCGGAGAACCTGTCGAGCATCACTCTGATCTTTTCGGATCGACCGTTCAACTCGCCTCCCGGCTCTGCTCTCATGCGCAACCCGAAGAAATCTTGGTATCGAATGTCGTGGCCGAATTATGTATCGGAAAAGGCCTTCCATTCCAAGACCTTGGGGAAGTTGTCCTGAAAGGCTTCGTTCGTCCGGTCCGAGCCCACGCTGTTTCATGGCAAGCCTGACTTAATTTGTTGGTCGGGTCGACAGACTCGCCCGCTAGCAGCAACAGTCCGCGAGTTGGCGAATCTGTCCTACTCTTTCTCGTGGGCGAGAAAATTCGAGCCGATCCTATCTAAGAGACGTGAGGCCGCGCCGTTTTTCTAGAACAACAAGTGCGATGCCTCCGAGAACAGCAACGGACGCGAACAGAAAACGCAGCGTAATCGGCTCACTTAGAAATGTGATACCACCGGCCGCCGCGAGGACCGGCACACTGAGCTGAAAAGTGGCGGCGCTGGCGGCCTTTAAACCAGGCAAAGCCGTGTACCAGATCGCATAGCCGACTCCCGAAGCGATCGCTCCCGAGAGTATCGCGTATTCGACGCCTGAAAAATCGAGTTTCATCCATGGCAGTAGTACGACGCTCAGCACCGCAGCCAGTGGCACGGCACGCAAAAAATTGCCTGCCGTTGCACAGACAGGGTCGCCGGGAGCCTGCCCGCGCAGCGAATAGATCCCCCAGGCAATACCCGCTCCCAACATCAATATCGAACCGTCTAGGGGCGGCGCCGAGAGTCCGGGAAACAAGAGCGCCACAAGTCCGCTCAATGCAAGCACAAGACCGACAATCTGCCACACGCGCAGTCGTTCCCCTTTCCACAGCCCCCATCCGATCATCGTCGCCTGCACCGCACTAAACAGGAGCAATGCCCCCGTGCCGGCAGACAGGCTGACATAGGCAAACGAAAAAGCGGCGGCGTAGACGAACAGCGCAAGTGCTGCCAGCCAGCTACCCCCGTCACGCCGGGCCCCCTTTCGCAAACTGAGGATGAGCCAAAGGGCGATCGCACCAGAGATAAGGCGGATCGACGTAAAGCTGGCAGCGTCGATCCCGGTTTGCTTTAAGGCTAAGCGACAGAGGAGGGAATTGCCCGCAAACGCGGTCATAGCAAGCAGAGTGACTATGCAAAGTCGTAATGGTGTCATCGACTGATTTCGGAACAGCAACTACTCAAGCGGCGCAAGGAAAGAAAGTCACTTTGGAGGGACGTTTGTCCGATGCTCGGACTTAGTTACAGTCGTTTACTCAATATAAATCTAGCTTGCTTACTCTCCTCACTTCGGCGGAGCCTCACACCCTCCCGTTCAACCTTAATCGCGCTTAGACCGAGGCGTGACAGTCCGCCGCATACCTTGATACGTTGCGCCGGATGGAAGTCGATTGGGCATCACTCAGCGACCAAGAACTGCTCGAACGCCGGATTTCCGAGCTTGGCTTGCGAATTGAGGGGACCGCACTCGAACCGCTCATCCTACAACTCTACGACGAGCTTTCAGCGCATGGACTGGCCTTTTATCCACCGGTTCACATCGGCGACGAATGGTTCGTACCGGTGGGCATGCCGGCGATCTTTGTACCGTTTTTTCTCGTGCACGACCGACTCCGCGCGCTGGAGCGGACAATGATGCTCGAAGTCGAGGGCGGTACGACGGAATGGTTTATGAAACTGATGCGGCATGAAGCAGCGCACGCCTACGCCTACGCCTATCAGCTTCCCCGCAAGAAAAAGTGGCGCCAGATCTTCGGGCGCACATCGCGGGAGGAAACACCGGATTCCTACCGGCCACGTCCATTCAGCCGCAGTTACGTCGTTAATCTCGACGATTGGTACGCACAGAGCCATCCCGATGAGGATTTTGCCGAGACGTTTGCGGTTTGGCTCACGCCGGGGCTGGACTGGCGCACGCGTTATGCTGGCTGGAAGGCGTTGCGAAAACTCGAATACGTAGGCGAATTGATGCGCTCCCTGGCGGGCAAGCCCCCGGTGCACGCGCCAAAGTATCGGGTCGCCGAATACAACTGTCTGAATGTAAAACTCAAGACCTACTACGCGCGGAAACGCAAGCTTTATGAGGACGCCTATCCGGATTTCTACGACGCCGATCTGCGTCAGCTTTTCCCAGCTTCATCCGACGGGCCCGGCCGGATTAAAGCCAGCGCTTATTTGAACCAGCGGCGCCGCCGGCTGATGAATTCAATCTGTCAGTGGACGAACGAAAAGAAATACCGCGTGAACAAGCTCCTGGCGCGGCTCATCAAACGGTGTGACGAGCTCGAACTCGGCGTGCTCAATGATGATCCTCAGCAGGATTTCCGCGTCTCCAGTTTCATCACTACGCTGGTGATGAACTACCTCTTTACCGGGAAATTCAAGCGCACCAAGTAAACGTGAAGAAGAAGCTCAAGGTTCTCGCCCTTTTTGACGCTATCAGGCCGACCAAGCTCGATCAGGACCTAAGCGCGGAGATGAAAACGGAGGATTGGAAAACGGAGGCAAACGTTCTCGCTGCCCTTCGCGCCCTTGGCTGTAACTCGGAGCATCTCGCAATATTCGACGATCTCGATCTTTTGCAGCAAAAACTCACCACGTTCGGCCCCAGCGTTATCTTCAATCTCGCCGATCAATTCAAAAATAATCGTGGGTTCGATCAGAACATCGTTTCTTTTCTTGAAATGCAAGGCGTGCCTTTCACCGGCTGCGGCGCGACCGGTCTTCTTCTTTGCAAGCACAAAGGCATCTCAAAAAAAATCCTGAGTTATCATCGGATTCGCGTGCCCGACTTCGTCATCATTCCCCGTGGCAAACGGATCGCGCGACCGAAGCGGCTCAGGTTCCCAATCGTGGTAAAACCGCTGAAAGAAGAAGCGTCTCTCGGCATTGCGCAAGCCTCGTTCGTTGAAAGCGATGAGCAGTTTCGTGAACGGGTCGCTTTTATCCATGACAAATACGATGGTGACGTCATCGCCGAGGAATACATCGCGGGCCGCGAACTCTACGTTAGTCTGATGGGCAATCTGCGGTTGACCGTGTTCCCCATCCGTGAACTGATTTTTCGAGAAGTGCCGCCGGACGAGCCGAAGATGGCAACTTATCGAGCAAAATGGGATGAGGAATATCGCAAACGTTGGGGGTTACAGAATCAGTTCGCGAAGGGTCTTGAGCCGGGGGCGGTCGCACATATTGAAAAGACCTGCAAACGTATCTATCGCTTGCTAACGATCGATGGCTACGCGCGGATCGACCTGCGGCTGACAGCGGCAAACGAAGTCTATTTCATTGAAGCGAACCCAAATCCGATTCTCGCCGAGGACGAGGATTTCGCCCTCTCAGCGGGCAAGGCTGGTTTGGCTTATCCAGAATTGATTGAGCGCATTATCCAGCATGGGCTGAAGACGGTGCGCGACTAAGTGGCGCGATGGGCCGACCTCATTCGAGCGAGGCATCACTTGTCTCATCGTTCTCGCGATTTAACCAGTCGGCCAAGTCCCTCGGCAGATGATCTTCGCTGTCGGCAGAATTCTGAGGACGGCTGAGCCGCGACGAGAGCCTTTCCGGAAAGTGCGAGTCAACTCGGTTCCGGTGCGAACAAGATCCATTCGGCTCGCTCCCAGTAGGTTTTCGTCGTCCCCTCTCCATAACTAATGAGAATTGTGGGCTGAGCAAAAATCTCGACCTCTGGCAGATTGTAACAGCTGTCGAAAGACCGGCGGGAAATCTGCTTCCCACTGCAACAAGAACCTGATCGGAGCAATTTCGGGCCAAACCGCAGTGACGAAGCGAGCCGATCCTGCGGAAGACGGCTCCGATGTTGGGCTTATTATAGGAACAGCGAGGATAAGCGCGGAGGTTAGCTTAGGACGTGCCGTAATCTCTCATTATTGATTCTTTACATCTGTAATTATCTTTTAGTAAGTGGGTTATGTCTGTGGAATTTTAGTACTTAAGACCGCCTTCGAGGCCACCTATGAGGGCTATTTGTAAATTCTTCCGACGCCGCGCTGGCGTGGACCATCCCCGGCAGCCTTTATGTGCAATGTAAGCTATACTTAATTAAGGACTTGTGAGATACAACACCGGCTCGTAACAATCTCCGACGCAAGCCAGAGAGTCAACGGCGGACCGGATTTGCGTAATGGGAGCGCGCTATGGCGCGCTCGTGAGCATTGCCACAGCGCCCCATTCGCGTTCTGGCCTTATTCATTTAAAGCGGTCACCCTGGCCTCGAATCGGAGATAGGTTTATTGCACGAAGCCACAATCCAATCGCACACAACGTTGGGAAAGTGCGGTAAATGTTGCAGTTGCAAATTATCGAAACCAGACGACAATAGGGGCCATTGGATTAGTTCTGTTTTGTTCGTTGCATGGTGAATCGTTAACCGAGTTTGTCTCGGTAGTGATTTGAAACCCGACTCTCGGGAACGGCTCTGTGGCTGGCAGTCTTAATTTTCCAATCAAATCACAATGAAACTATATGTAGGTAATCTCTCTTTTGAGACCACCGAGAACGATCTCCAAGATCTGTTCGAACAACATGGCAAAGTCAGCGAAGTTGCCCTCATGGCCGATCGAATGACCGGCCGGTCGCGCGGGTTTGCGTTTGTCACCATGGATGACGCGGCCGAAGCCAATGCCGCGATCGCCGCAACCAATGGCAAGGAACTGAACGGCCGCACCCTGAATGTGAGCGAAGCGCGTCCCCGTGAAGAACGGCCTCGTCCATACGGTGGCGGTGGTAAGCGACCGTTCGCCGGCAATCGGCGATAGATCTGATTGATTGCGCGTAGGCGGTGCTTATACGCAAGTTGAGCACCAACTCGCGCGATCAAATCACTATGAATTCCGAAAAAGCAATCGAGTTGGAAGGTGTAATCACTTCCGTGCTGCCAGGAACTATGTTTCGGGTTGCGTTAGCCAACGAGCATCTCGTCCTGGCTCACATCTCCGGAAAAATGCGCAAACGCTTTATCCGGCTTACCGTGGGCGACCGGGTGAAGCTGGCGATGTCACCCTACGATGTGAACAAAGCCCGCATCGTCTACCGGCTAGGTTAACACCATGTTATTGACACGTTCTTTACCCAAGGTTGGAAATGCGATTAAGCGAATCCTGGTCCGCTGCCCGCAGACAGGAAAGCTTACCGATACCGGCCGAACCGTCGAAGAAGCCTCTTTCCCTACAACCCGTCTCACGAACAACAAGATGACCTGTCAGCATTGCGGACAAGTGCATAGTTGGACGAAAAAAGACGTCGTGCTGGCGCGCTGATCGCTCTTAGCGAACACGCACTGTAATGTTTCTCTCTCTGCCGCGCGAGCGGATAAATTGGTTAACCAGTTCATTTCTTATCGGAACGGCATTTCTGACCGTTACCGCATTACCGGTCTATCTCTGGAACTTCGGCGTCGATTGGTTTCAGCTGGCGATGTTCTTTGCCTTTATTGCTGTCACAGGGTTCAGCATTACCGCGGGCTATCATCGCCTTTTTGCCCATAAAAGTTTTGAAGCAAAATGGCCGCTACGCCTGCTGGTTTTGATTTTCGGCGCTGGTGCTTTTGAGAACTCCGTCCTGATGTGGACAAGCGAACATCGACGGCACCACAAACATACCGATCACGAGGAGGATCCTTACGATATCACAAAAGGCTTTTTCCATGCGCATATCGGCTGGTTGCTCTTTAAGCTCAATCCATCACCGCCGTTCGATAACGTGCTCGATCTCCAGAAGGATCGCCTCGTCCGCTGGCAACATCGGCATGTTCATCTGCTGGCCCTGTTTGTCGGCTTTCTTTTGCCAACTCTGTTAGGCTTTCTTTGGCACAGTTGGTCAGGCGCATTAGGTGCATTTCTAATTAGTGGTGTGGCCCGCGTGGTGGTGGTCCAGCACTGCACCTTCTTCATCAACAGCGCCTGCCATACGCTCGGTCGCCAACCATACTCTACGCGGTGCAGCGCGCGAGATTCGCTCCTGCTTGCGTTTTTCACCTTTGGCGAGGGTTACCACAACTATCATCACGAATTTCAGCACGACTATCGTAACGGGGTAAAGGCGTGGCAGTTCGATCCCACTAAATGGCTAATTTGGGTGCTTTCCAGATTACGTCTGACCTCGCGCCTGCGCAGAGTCGCGCCTGAAAAAATCGAAGCCGCGCAACGCGCAGTAGTCTGCGTTCGACGTTCCGAATTAGCTGTCTCACCCGAGCCTGTAAACTGATTTATTGTTCGCGCATGAGCGTGCAAGTTTACGGCTGCAATCATTTGGCTATCGAGGTTGACGACGTGAAGGCCGCAGTGAAGTTTTACGAAGACGTCTTTAACCTGAAGAAACTCGACAGTGGTGAAGGCGACGCCTTCTTTCAATTGGGAGAGCATCAATTCCTCGCCATCTTCCAGGTGACGAAGCTCCAGCCCGATCGAACCCGGCATTTCGGGTTAATGGTGCGCGACGAGCAGCAAATTGACGAGGTCCGCAAGAAGGTGACGGAGAAGTATGGATTGAAATTGGAACCGCCGTTTCGATGCGATTTTCGCGATCCCTGGGGCAATCGCATCCAGGTGGTCGATCTGCATGACGAATCGCTGATCTGGCTTCTCCCCTACCGCGAAGTACAAAAGGTAGGAATCCAGTTTCGGTAACACTGATCGCTCAGTCGCCTTCGAAAGATCGCACTGTCGAAGTTGAGTCTCATCCCCGATCTCAGCGGAGATGATGCCGTGCGAGCAGAGGACACTACAACACGCCGCCTCGCTGGACGCGACCGAACTCGTTTTCAGTTCTGCAACGTCCGCTGTCTCAGCGGGTACATAGCGGCGCACACTGTAACGCGCGGTTAAATGGACATCGAGCTCGTACTCGCTTCTGCAGCGTCCACTTTCCTGCTGCGAAAGCTTTTGGAGTCTGAGCGGAACGGATTGCGCTGGGGACAGCGCACATTACAGCGACGAGGGTCCAAAGACGTTTTCAAAAGCAGCAGTCCGGCTAGAACCAAAGAATGCCATGTCCAAGCAAGATGTAGACTTTTCAGGATCGGTTCCCGCCAATTACGACCAGTATCTCGGGCCGATGCTCTTTCATCCGTATGCTGAAGATCTGGCTAAGCGCCTGCAAGTAAGGCCGGATGGATCGGTTCTGGAGCTCGCTTGTGGCACGGGAATCTTGACTCGTGTACTTCGCAGCAAGCTAGCGCCTACGGTCAAGCTTATGGCCACGGACTTGAATGAACCAATGTTCCAGAATGCGATGGGCAAGTTCCATGTTGGGGAATTCGTGCAGTGGCAGGAAGTGGACGCGACTAATTTACCATTTGCCGATGCGACATATGACGCGGTCGTCTGTCAGTTCGGTCTCATGTTTGTCCCGGATAAACGCGCAGCCGTGCGGGAGACATATCGCGTTCTCAAACGAGGCGGTAGTTTTGTCTTCAATGTGTGGGATGCGATTGAGCACAATGGTCTCGCCAAGATCGCACACGAAACAATCGTGAGCTTCTTCGACCGCGATCCGCCGAGATTTTATGAAGTGCCCTTTGGATATCACGACCGTGGCGAAATCGAAAAGCTCATGAGACAAGAAGGTTTCCGCGCCATCCAGATGAGCGTCGTGCCCAAGGAAAGCAAGATCAATCAAGCCGAAGAAGCCGCCAAAGGTTTGATCGAAGGAAATCCGGTCGTTCTAGAGATCGTAGAACGCGATCCATCACTGGTGCGGAAGATCATTGATGCTCTCACCGCCGCAATCAAGAGCCGCTTCGGCAACTCATCGGTGCGCGCGCCGATGAGGGCGATCATTGTGCAGGCGCAAAGATGAGGTATTTCGCCGCACGGTTTGGCGCCCCACCTATGCCGCGATCACAATCGTTCAATAAAACTGGTGATGGCGCCAAGTATCCGCGCGTCAATGTTATGCTGTATTTCTCCAGCGGCGTTTAGCTGACGCTTAGATACAAGCAATGAATGATCTCCGCCCTCGACGATGTGGAGAAAGGTTGGAGCGTTCATTTTAAGGCGGACGCCTTCGAGAAGATCCAGCGGACAGAGCGGATCACGTGTACCCTGCACGAATAGAATCGGCGTTGTAAGCTCCAGCAAGACTTTGTCGCGCAACTTTTCCGGATCCCCGCCGCCACAAAGAGGATAACCGAGACAAACCAGACCGTTCACCGGTTCCTCGAGCGATACATGGCAACCGATCCGTCCGCCCATGCTTTTACCAATGAGAATGATAGGTGCGTTCGTTTGCTTCCGCGCCTCGGCCAACGCGTAACGATGGGCGGCGATCAGTCGCGGCAAAGGATCGGGTCGGCGTCGGCCTTCGCACGTATAGGCGTAATCAAACAGCTGAACTTTGCCCATCGTTTCCAAATGCACCTTCCAGCGTTGCATCCAGTGATGCGACGTCGGCGCGCCGGCGCCAGGAGCGAAAAGAAAGAACGGTCTCGCCATCCAAAATGATATTAGCGAGAAACCGAATAGTTGCGATAGATGCACTTCTTATTCTATAAGCGCGCCGTCGTGAGCCAGCTTTCTGAATGCGCACCTAAAGCAGGCGCGTCTCCGCCGTCGCCCCCCGGCACGGGCGAGGGGCGACGCGTGGACAGGTTAAGGCAGCTGCGACTGCGCTGGAATTGCTGTAGTGCCGGGCCGTATCGCCGAGCACCCTGGCAGACTAGGATCAATAGACGTGCACGGCTGAGGCATAATCATGTTAGTCGCCGCGATTCGTCACCGTTGAAGTTTCGAGTTCAGGAAATGTACTCCGCCAGTCGATGAGGCCGAGGAACAGACACAGGAAATTGTGAGAGCTCTGGCGATTGCACGAGTTTAATGGCAATATGCATAGCTTTGTGCTTTGGAATTATTCGACGCCTCCTTGTAAGAATGAGATGCCCAAGTTTTGGCTTTGTTCCCGACCGCGACCGAAAGATTTTTGCATTCAATGCTCTGCGCTATTTTTGCTATTCACGGGAACAGAATCTCTGATGAGACCTCTTAGTAGAGGGTGAGCGGCTTATGTCCGCCGCCGAGCCGAACTTCGAAGAACTGGTGAACCGATATTATCGCGATCTGTACCAATTCGGCTATAGCCTCACGCGAAGCGAAGCCGATGCGGCCGATTTGACCCAGCAGACTTTTTACATCTGGGCGAATAAGGGACACCAACTCCGGGAAGCAGGGAATGCGAAACGCTGGCTCCTTACCACATTGCACCGTGAGTTTCTGCAACAGCGCCGACGCCAGCAACGATTTACGGATGAACCTCTGGAGGGTGCAACGGAGCAGACCTATGAGACCAGTGACATCAGCAGAACGGATGTCGAAACCATGCTCGACTGCTTGAACTATATTCACGAAAATTATCGCGCGGCCCTCGTGCTTTACTACCTCGAAGATCTCGCCTACAAAGAAATCGCCGAAGTCCTGGAGATTCCCGTGGGTACAGTTCAATCGCGTATTGCACGTGGAAAATCGCAGCTTTGGCGGCTTCTCAACGGCGCGGAAGAAAGAAAGGAGCGACGAGTTGGATAATCGCGAAGCCAAATCCATCCTGTCGATCTACCGGCCTGGCATCGATGATGATGATCCGCAATTTGCCGAAGCGCTGGCTGAAGCGGAGCGGGACCCGGAGCTGCGGGCGTGGCTATTCGAGCAAGGCAAATCCTATAACGACATTCGTCAAAGACTTCGCACTATCACTGTGCCTAATGGCTTGCGCGAGAAAATCGTAGGTGAGCGGCCGATCGTGTTCCCTAGGCCGACAACGCGCCTCCGCATCTGGCAGGTTGCTGCGGCGGTGGCGCTGCTGGCTGGAATTAGTGGGTTCTTTTTGCGCGACCTGGTAAAAGGTCGTGGTCCCTTCTCCCAAGCCCGAGCGGCAGCCGGCGCAGCGGCTGGAACAGCGGAAGGTTCGACCGTAACCATTACTGGAGAAGTGCTCGATATGGCTTGCTACATCGCCTTTAATTTGAGCGGGCCGGGTCACGCCGATTGTGCGCGAACTTGCATCAAAAATGGCTTGCCGGTTGGAATTAAGGCTCCCGATGGCAAAGCCTACCTTCTTATCGGCGCCAACGAGCCGTTAAATAATCAACTCGCTGATTACGCGGCCAAGACGATCACGGTTAAAGGAATAATCCGTCAGCGGGAAGGTTTTCTCATGCTCGACCAGGTCACGCTCGAAAAGCTATAGTGTTCGGAGCGCCTACAGATCAGGGATGCACACGGTCCTGCTATTCCAGAATCTTAAGCAGCAGGTCTTGCGGCCAGACAACGAACCGGCCTGTTGCTCGACGCGTTATTTCCTCTCCGCCAGCTCGTCGCCCATCGGGCGTGAGGTGCTTTCGCCCGTCCTTAAGGGTGAGGAACCCGCGCCCGATAAGGCGATTGAGAAGAATCCCTGATTGAATTCCCAATCTCCGAGCAAGATGCGAGGTTGTCAGCTTCTCGAGCCGCGGTCGCTTGCTCGGGTTTAGCTCGGCCAAGCGGCGCATTGTTTTAGCCGGACTGACATTGCTCATGGGTGATGTGGAGAGCACGGCTAATACCAAGGCATCGACTTCCGAGCCCATATTGCTGCTCCCGCAGGTTCCTTATGCGCGAGTGCAACCGATGCGACCTTCAATTACGATTTTAACGCACGCAGCGTGCTTTGCTGGACGGCAGAATCGTTTCAGTACACCTTGCGCCATCGTAGGCGCGAATGAAGAAATCGGACTCTAAAACATCTGCGCTAACCGATATGGCCGAACCTTTTCGGCTCATGATCGAGAGCGTCAGCGACTACGCCATTATCATCCTCGACCTAGGCGGTCATGTTGTGACTTGGAATCCAGGGGCGGAGCGGATCCACGGATATACTGCCGAAGAGGTCATTGGTCAGCATTTCTCCCGGTTTTATCTGCCTGACGATGTAGCGGACGGCAAACCGGAAAAGGATCTCGAATTGGCTGAAAAGGAGAGGTGTGTGGAAGCCGAAAGTTGGCGACTGCGCAAAAACGGTTCACGCCTTTGGGCTCTGGTCGCGACTACAGCATTGTGCGATAAAACAGGGAAATTGGTCGGCTTTGGCCAGATGACGCGTGACCTAACCGACCAGAAGAAAGCCGAGGACCGAATGCGTCAGAGCAGCGAGCAATTCCGGATGCTAGTCGACAGCGTAGAGGAGTACGCCATCTATATGCTCGATTCATCTGGTCGCATCAGCACGTGGAATTCAGGTGCGGAAAAGATCAAACGGTATAGCGCAAACGAAATTATCGGAAAAAACTTCGCTTGTTTTTATACATCGGAGGATGTGGCGGCCGGAAAACCGCAGCACAATCTGGAGATGGCCCGCAAACACGGCCACATTCGGGAGCAGGGATTTCGTGTGCGCAAAGACGGCTCGGTTTTCCCGGCCGAAGTCGTAATTACCGTGATTCGCGACGAGCACGGCGGTGTTCGCGGGTTTTCGAAAGTTACGCGTGACGTCAGCGAGCAAGTACGTACTCGCGGGATGGAAGCGGCGAAAATCGCGGCAGAAAAAGCGAGCCAGGCCAAGGACGATTTTCTAGCCGCGCTCAGCCACGAACTCCGGACGCCGCTCACGCCGGCGCTGGCAGCGGCCAGTTATCTCGTGAGTAACGCCTCCAAGTTGCCACCAGAGTTTAGCGATGATCTGGACGTCATCCGCCGAAACATTCAGCTCGAGGCACGATTGATTGATGATCTGCTCGATCTCACCCGAATCAGTCGCGGCAAACTTGAGCTCCGTCTCGCCCGAGTGGACGCGCATACAGCCATCAATGATGCGTTGCAAATAGCGAAAGAGCAGATCAACGAAAAACAACTCAACGTGATGACCTTATTTCAGGCGAAGCGGCA
>WNGI01005212.1_pt1 | contig 13367 bp, 11 predicted proteins | sample 5400621 | NCBI WGS metagenome assembly WNGI01 (sample SAMN13153374, study PRJNA577476) | soil metagenome | isolation source: 20 cm soil or saprolite under Garry oak tree replicate 1 | place: USA:California | collected 2016-06-15
AGTGGTCGAAGGTAAAACGCTTCAAAGGCGCCATTGACGCCAAGCGCGGCAAGATTTTCAGCAAGCTATCGAAAGAGATTTCGATTGCGGCGAAAAGCGGTGGCGGCGATCCCGATGGAAATCCGAGATTGCGCAGCGCGATCCTGGCAGCGCGTTCGGCCAGCATGCCCAACGACAACGTCGAGCGCGCCATCAAGCGCGGCACCGGCGAAGGAGTGGATGCGCAACACTTCGACGAGATCACCTACGAGGGTTACGCACCCGGAGGGGTAGCGGTGATTGTAGAAACGGCGACCGACAATAAGAACCGCACCGCAGCGGAAATCCGCAGCATCTTTACGAAGAACCACGGTAACCTTGGATCGAATGGAAGTGTCTCCTACATGTTCCATCGCAAGGGGCAGATTATCGTTCCGCGCTCTTCCATCGGCGAAGAGCGAATTTTCGAACTGGCGCTGGAGGCGGGGGCGGAGGAGTTGACAAACCAGGAGGATGCGTATCTTATCATCACCGCTCCCGATCAGCTCTATGCTGTAGCTGAGGCGCTCAGAAAAGCCGGCGTCACGACCGAGAGCCAAAAGTTTACTTTCATCCCCGATACCACAATTACAGTCGCCGACGAGTCCGTGGCGCAGCAGATTTTGCGCTTGTGCGACGCGCTCGAAGACGATGATGACGTGCAAAACGTCTATTCCAACCTGGAGATTCCTGACGAAATGCTGGCGAAATTGCCGGCCTGAAACTGAATAAAGAAACGGAGACTGCGTGACCCGCACGCGCGCGTGAATTCATATGAGCGAAGAGAACGAAAGCCGGCCGATTGAGGCACGGACCGAAACCGAGCCTCGGCCGCAGACGGAACCGCGCCCGGACCGCGAACGGCACCGGCGCCCTCGGCGGCGTTATCCGCGACGACGGAACTACAACTCCGATTACACGAACTCCGAACGGGAAAGTGGTTTCAATAACGATGCACCGATGGAGTCGTCGTCCGATGTCCAAACCGAAGTGGTGAGCGCTGGTGAAGGTGAAACGGGCGAGCCGCCTGAACCTGAGTTTGGGGAAGGAATCATCGAAATTTCAGGAAAAGGATTCGGATTTCTCCGCGATCCGAAGCGCAATTTCGTCCAGGCGCCGCAGGATATCTTTGTAACGCCGGAAATCGTTCGCCGTTTCGGACTACGGGATGGGATGTGGATTTACGGCGAAACCCGGCGGGGAAATCGCGGACCGCAATTGATCAAGCTGCTGAAGATCAACGATGAGGAGCCGACGAAATATCAGGGGCTCCGTCCGTTTGAAGAACTCACGACGATCAATCCCAACAAAAAGATTAAACTCGAAACGGTGCCGGACCGTTACACCACGCGGATCATGGATTTGATGACTCCGCTCGGGATGGGACAGCGCGGGCTCATCGTCGCTCCGCCGCGAACCGGAAAAACGACGCTGTTGCATCACATCGCAGACGCGGTGGTGAAAAATCACCCGGAAATGAAGTTGATCATTTTGCTGGTAGACGAACGACCGGAAGAAGTCACCGATTTCAAGCGGTCGCATCCGAAATCCGAAATCATCGCCAGCTCCAACGACAGCGATATCAAAAGTCACACTCGCATCGCGCAGTTGGCGATCGAGCGGGCCAAACGTTTGGTGGAAGCAGGCAAACATGTTTTCATCCTGCTCGACTCAATCACCCGCACCGCGCGCGCCTTCAACAATGCGATGGGCGGCGGTGGACGGACCATGAGTGGCGGCATCGATGCCCGCGCCATGGAAATACCGCGCAAGATTTTCGCGGCCGCGCGCAATACCGAAGAAGCTGGTTCGCTTACCATTGTCGCGACCGCGCTTATTGAAACCGGCAGCCGCATGGACGAACTGATCTTTCAGGAATTTAAAGGCACTGGAAACATGGAAATGGTGCTGGATCGCAAGATTAGCGATCAACGCATTTATCCGGCGATCGATATTTTCCTTTCCGGCACGCGGCGTGAAGAATTGCTTTTGCAGCCGTGGGAGCTTGAAAAGGTCAATTTGATTCGCCGCGGTCTCGCCGGTCACAAACCAGGTGAAGCGATTGAGCGTCTGTTGATGTTTGTGAAAAAATTTCCGACCAACACGGAAATGCTCAAGGGCATTCCGGGGTAGTGCGCCGGCCACTCTAATTAACTTCCGTTGCGCATTCGCAAGGTCATACGGCGGGTGCGACGCACGAAAAAGGGGAAATCGGGGCCGACTTCGAAATTAAGCACTCCGGGAATTCAGGAAGCGGTCACGGCCGCAATCGCGGCGGCGAATATCAGGTCTCCCCTGCCCGGCGAAGCGCTCGACATTGGTAGCGGCAAAGGCGAACTCATTGGCGCCATTCGCACGCGGTTCGGGCTGCGCACGAGTGCCTGCGATTATACCGATGCGCTGATGAACGACTCCACTCAGCGGGTGGACATCGTTGATCTCAATGCTGGCACATTGCCATATCTCGATGGTCGCTTTTGTCTGGTCACCTGCGTCGAAACCATCGAACACCTCGAGCAAACGCGTTCTCTCTTCCGCGAAATCTTTCGCGTAGTCGAGCCCGGTGGACTCGCGGTTATTACCACGCCTAATACCCTGAATCTCCGTTCGCGTCTGCGTTATCTCATGACCGGTTTTTTCAATCTCTTTGGCCCGCTGCCGATCGGCGACCGGCGTGTTTATAATCCCGGCGGGCACATCAATCCCATTAGCTATTTTTATCTTGGCCATGCTTTGCGCGAAACTGGCTTCGTCGATCTCCAGCCGAGGGTTGACCATTACCAGCGCCGTTCCTGGGCGCCGTTTGTTCTCCTTTTTTTGCCAATGAAAATCGCAGGCCTTTTCTTCTGGCAACGCGAGAAAAATAAATTCCGCACCATCACTCCGGAAAATCGCGACCTGGTCGCCGCTATTAATTCGCGCGATCTTCTCCTCGGCCGCACCTTGATCGTATGCGCACGCAAACCGATGTAATCGAACCGGAATGGGAAGTCCTCCCACCGGAAGAAAAGAAGAAACGCGCTGGTCTCGAGCCGCTTTTTCGCTGGGTCGCGATCGTGATGGACGAACTGATCGCATTGCCAAACACGAATTTTAAGTTTGGAGTCGATCCACTTATTGGTCTGGTTCCGGGTATCGGCGATACGTTGTCGGCCATCGTTTCCGCGCTGGTCTTGATTCAAGCGGCCCGCCGTGGGCTTCCGAAAATTCTGCTGGCGCGGATGTCGCTTAATATTCTGATCAACGAGATCGTTGGGATCATCCCGGGTCTGGGCGACGCATTTTCTTTTTGGTTCAAATCGAACAAACGAAATTACGAGTTACTGCTCGCCCACACCGCTGCTCCGCAACGCGCGCGCGCATCAGACTGGCTCTTCGTTATTCTCGTGCTCGCCGCTCTTTTTATCATCGTGGCAACAGGAATTTTCGTTAGTTTCCTCGTCTTGCGCGCGATTGTGCAATTACTTGGACTGCGTTAACAGCAGACGATCTCAAGCACGCGAGAAGGTGGATCGGCCGCTCCGTCGAGCGATGCTATTAATTAGGCGGCGTTCGCTGCCCTAGACTTAACATCGAGGTCCGAGCCGGACTGGCACGACTGCTCGATCCACCCTCGCGGCGTCCTCACGTTCGTAGCTCAAACTGGAGGCCGGAGCTCTGCGACGCCGGGCTCGCGGAGCTCGCCCTCCACGGAGGGCGTCAGCCGCCGAAATGCTTGCCGTAGATCGCGTGAATATCTGCGCGAGCGTGTTCATAGGCCTGTTGCCAACTTTCGCGATCTTTGAATCCCATGCGAACAGCAAGTTTGCGCTGTTCGATTGGGTCGGGCGGCAACGATGATGCGCTCGTATTTCGCCAGCGGCGCAGGACAGTTTCAAGGCGACGCAAAAATTCATAACCGCGGCCGAGCAGGCCGGCATCCTCCGAAGAAATGATGTTGGCAAGTTTGGCGATTGCCAGTCGCACCGAAGTTTCGCGCACATCGTGTCGCATCTGCAGGGCCTGAACCAAAAATTCTGCCTCTACGATTCCGCCAATGCCGGTCTTGAAATCGAGCGCGTCGTTACCACTGCCCCGTTCCGCGCGGACGCGCCGTACCATGGCGTCGATTTTGCCGAACAAATCAGGATCGCGGCCCGCAATGGACCAGGCCGCGTGCGCGATTGCGCGAAAAGTTTCCTGGTTCGGGCCGGACACCGGCCGGGCGCGGGTAAGCGCTTGGATCTCCCAAAACTGGGCGCGATCGCGATAGTAGGCTTCGAAGGCCTCGAGCGAGCCGACAAGCGGCCCTTTTTCGCCTTCGGGACGCAAACGCGCATCAACTGAGGCAATGACACCTTCCGGGCTTGGGATTGAAAGGACGGTTATGAGATGTTGTGCGGCACGAAAATTATCGCCGACAAACATGAGATCGAGATCGGACGCATAGGTCAGTTCGCGGCCGCCAAATTTTCCCATTGCGATGATCGTCAGATTGTCCGCACCCACAATTGCAGCCGCAGCGAGAAGGCAGGCTTCAGCCAGGTCCGTAATTTCCTGCCACAAGTTTGGCAGAGGGCAGAGCCCTAACACGTCGCGCATAATCGTGCGCAGCAACTGCGTTTGCCGATAAACGCGAATGGAATCGAGATCACCGCGCTCGACGAAAGGATGAAGCGCCGCAGCATGCTCGGAAAATGACAACGATCGATTGAGAGTAGCGCTGCGGGTAATCTCCTCGAGCAGATGAGGGTGACGAATCAGAACGTTGGTCGCGAAAAAACTGGCATCAAATGTTCGCACCAGCAGCTCGAGGAGTTTCGGATTGGTCGCGAGCAATTCGAAAAGAAGACTGCGCAGACCGAAGGCTTCCACGAAACGGACGAGGGCGATGAGAGTAGCATCGGGATCGGCGCACCGCGCCAGTTCCTCGAGCAAAAGCGGGCGAAGTCTGCGAAAAATCTGCCGCGTCCGTGGGGCAACGTGAAAGGAAACGGAACCCTGCGCTAATTCGTTGAGCGTCCGCGTGGCACGCGCTGGATCGGCAAAAATATCGAGATTGACCGCTGGCGCGGCGGTACCGGAAGCGATGAGGTGATGAAAGATTTCGCGGACGCGTTCATTGCTCGCCTGCAACACGGCCAGCAACGCCGAAGCGGAATCAAAGCCGAGGCTGCGCGCGAGACGCTCGCGCTTCTCGAGATCGTCGGGAATCGAATGCGTTTGCCGTTCCGCTTCGATTTGCAAGCGGTGCTCGATGCGCCGTAGAAAACGATAAGACTCATCGAGTGCGCGCACCTCTGAGGACGGCAGCAATTCAAGCTCGGCGATCGCCCGCAATGCTTTCAGTGTCCCCTGCTCCTGCAGGAAAGCGTGTTGCGCGCCATGAATGAATTGGAGCGTCTGGATGACAAACTCGATCTCACGAATTCCGCCGGCGCCGAGTTTAACATCTAATTCGTCAGCCGGCACCTCGCGTTCAATCCGACGTTTGATGGCGGCAATTTCGTCAAGCAACTCCGGCGTGGGGTTTTTCGGAAAAATGAAAGGTTGATGTTGGCGCGAGAATTCGTAGGCCAGCTCTTTACTTCCACAAACGTGGCGTGCTTTGATCAACGCCAGCCGCTCCCACGTTTCGCCGAACCCGGCATAGTAATTTTCCATGCTTTCGAGCGAACGGGCGAGCGGCCCGGCCGATCCTTCAGGACGCAATCGCAGATCGAGTCGGAACAAGGCGGGCTCGCCGCCAGAAAACGATTTTACGATTTGTTCCGCGAGGCGGTTGTGCCATTCGTGGTTGGTAAGTCGCGGTGAGACCTGACCTTCTTCACCATAAACGAAAATGAGATCGATGTCGGAGCTGTGATTTAATTCCCGGCCGCCAAGTTTGCCCAGGCCCAGGACGGTGAATTCAGTGTCAGGGGCGCCGAAGCGCGTCCGCAATCGTGTGTCGCATTCTTCGTAAACGATGGAGAGACAAACTCCCGCCAAACACGATAGTTCGGCCGTCGTATCCTCGAGCGATGACGCCTCTGCCACCTCGCGCAAAGCGATTCGCGTCATTTCGCGCGCTTTCCACAAGCGTAAGGCGCGGAAATTTTCAGCTGGAACTGATTGCGAACTGGCGTGCAACGCTGCCAGCATTCGCCGCGGCCCGCGGTCAGACATCGAAATTTCGGGGCGCGCCAGCCAGCGAAGAAGCTCGGGATCGCGCTGCAATCGTTCCGCGCAAATCTGCGAAACCGCCAGGAGATGAATCAGCGCTTCTTCCCCGAGAGGGAAATCGCGCAAGAAATCGGGAAGAGAACCGTCCCAGCCGGCAACAATCTCGTTCAGCGCCGTTTCAACTCGGTCCGGATTGAGCGATCCTTCCGCCTTCGATTTTATCCAGCGCGTTTGCGAGCTCATCGCGCCTTCGAATTAACACGAAAGCGGGATCAGGGCTCGGTTTGCGAGAGCATTTTTTCCCGCGCCTGTTCGAGCAGTCGGCGCTCGCGCCGGCTCAAACTTGGCAAACCGCAGCGGGAAATCTTCTCGAGCAACGGATCTATTTCCTCGGCCACAAATTGATCGGCACTCATGGAGCGCAACCGCGCCTCTTTGACGCGGCGCTGACGAAGCACGCGTTGGAGAAGCGAGGTGCGACCAAATCCGAGAAGGTGGGCATAAAACCAACCTGCGACTGCACCGCCGAGAAAGGCACTGTGACCGACACTGCCGGTGCGATCGAAAAGCAGGAGAGCAACGGCACCGAGAAGTGCGATCTGGCCGACGCGGCGCATCTTCAATCGCAGCGGCACCATGAACAGAAGCAGGGTTGTCATTTCCAACTCGGGCAAAATGGTGGCGTAGGCTGCGAATATTGCGGCGATGCCTCCGCCAGCCGCAAACAAGACACAATCGCTCGGCATGAGAAAGAGATGACCGAGCTCGCCGCTAAACGCGCCAAAGAGATAGAGGAAAAGAAATTGCCGCTGCCCGATAATTGCCTCCACATCGCGCCCGATAAAATAAAGGACCAGCATATTGGCGAGGAAATGCCAGATGTTGTTATAGAGCAGCGGGGCAGTAAAAAATTGCCAGGCGTAGGCCTGCGAAATACCACCGTCGCTAAGGCCGAGATATTCGAGAACGAATCCGCGATTCCAGGAGGTGAGAACGAGCTGGATGATGAACGCCGCGGCGTTCAGACCCAGTAATGAATACAGAACGATGCGCTGCGGAGGTGCCCAAGAGCGCGTGAAACGCGACGCCTTTCGCCCTGATAGCCGCATACAATAAGATTATCGCACTCGGCCAGCGCTGTCGACGGTGATTCGCGGCGAGACGCAAAAATCAAGCGGGCGCGAGCACCCGGAGACCCCGTTCCCGCATTCGAAACTCGACCGGGCAGGTCCCGATCAACTCGCCATCGACCTCGACCGGCACCTCGTCCTCGGAGGTAACACGCAAGCGTTTGGTCTGAAAATACTCCAGCTCCGGCATGCTGATGGAGGAGCTGAAGATCACCTCTTGCAGGTAACGAATAATGTCGAGATAACCGATTCGCTTAAATAAGACGACATCGAGCAAGCCGTCGTCGATGAGGGCGCGTTTAAAGAACGGGAACGGTCCACCATAAAGGCGACCATTTCCGATCAGGACAAAGGAGCCTTCCATCGTTTTTGCGCCTTTCGACTCAATGACAAGATGGGGCGGCGGGCGGGAGGCGATCTGCGCCGCTGAAATAAGATAGCTGAGCGGGCCAAAGCTGCGTTTGAGGGCCATGCTGGTCTCCTTCACCGCCTGGGCGTCGAGTCCGATGCCGGCGAGTTGGACGAAATGTTTTCCATTCGCATTAGGCAAATCAATGGTGCGGGTGTGTCCATCACAAATAATCTGCCAGCATTGCTTCAGGTCGCCAGAAGGCAAACCGAGTTCGGTGGCAAAGACATTGATGGTGCCGATCGGCAACAAACCGAGCGCGGCGGATGTGCCGGCGAGACCATTAACCACCTCATTGATCGTTCCATCGCCGCCAGCCGCCACAATTCTCCGATACCCTTCGCGCGCCGCTTTGCGGGCGACCGATTCCGCTTCGCCAATGCATGAGGTCGAATGCAACGCCGCTCCCCGCGCCACTTTTTCCACTCGCGCGCGCCAATGACCGGCACGCTCGCTACGCGCCGCCGGATTTAGAATAACAAGGGTATCCTGCACGAATGATTTACTGCAATGACGCGCTGGGTAATGTTTTTTGAATGTTCCGCCTCAGGCGAACCATCGGATGGCTGTTCCTGGTCGTGGTCGCGATTTTTCTGGTATCGCTGCTGGGGGCAAATCTCTATGTGCAATCGCAGGCAACACAAGAGCGGATTCAGCAGGAACTCAGCCAACGTCTTAAGATGCCGCTGCAGATTCAGCGGATCAGCGTCACGCCGTGGGGCGGGTTGAAACTTAGCGGAATCACCATTCCGCAAAGCAACGATCTCCACGCTCCGCCCTTTCTCCAAGCCAAGCACTTTCAACTTCGCGTCCAATTGCGTTCGATTTTCTGGCGACCGCTAATCATTAAAGAGGTAGCGCTGATTGCGCCAGCGGTGATTTGGCCGCAGAACGAATCTGGAGAATGGCGGGTGCCGATGACGGAAACGCCTTCCGAAGCTCAAACGCAAGTTGAGGAGCCGACGGTTTCAACCCCGGAAACCTCGCCGGAAAGCACGCCGCCTGAAAAGGAGCGGAAGCAAACGAAAGCGGTGAAAGCCGAAAATGCTGCAGCCGGCCCGCAAATCAAAAAAGTGCGGTTGAGCGATGGCAGTTTCCATTTCCTCGATCACGAGAGACGAAACATCGCGTTGTTTGATGGGGTCCAATTTTCCTCTTCCATGCGTGATGTTACGACGATTCGAGGCCAGGCTCGCATTGCCAAAATCGTTCTCCGCGACCGCGTTTTTCTTTCCGCGCTGCGATCGCCCATTCGTTACAGCCCGAGCGAGCTCCAGCTCTCCGGGATTACCGCGCAAATCGCGAGGGGACAACTGACCGGAGATTTCTCAATGCAACCGCAGGCAGAAGATTCGCCCTTCACGGTCCACGCAAGTTTTCATCGGTTGCAAGCAGATCAATTAGTCGCCGAAGCGGGTGGTTCCGGAGAAATCATTCGCGGTACTTTAGAAGGGACTTTGGAGGCGACCGGCAAAACTGCCGATCCGGATGCTCTGACCGGTTCCGGCACCATCATCTTGCAAAATGGCCATGTGCAGCAGTTCGCAGTGCTCGCTGCGCTCGGACAATTGCTGCAAATCGAGGAACTGACGCAGCTCGACCTCGAACAAGCCGAAGCGAAGTATCATCTCGCTGGCAACACCGTCCTGGTCGATGAGTTACTCTTGCGTTCGCCTAATTTGCGCCTTACCGCCACTGGTTCCGTTTCGTTGCGCGGCAAACTCGCCCTTGATTCCGTGCTCGCGATTAATGAAAAAATCCGGAGCCAATTGTTTCGCGGGATTCGCGAAAATTTTGTCGCGACATCCGAGCCGGGCCAGTACGCGCTCCAGTTTCATGTCGGCGGCACCTTGGAGAAACCGAAAACCGATTTGGTCGAACGCGCGGTAGGCGCTGATCTTAAGGACCTCGGCGGTGTCATCGACGCGCTTCTCGGCCACAAAAGCAAAAAAAAGAAGGCGGCGCCATCGGCTTCGCCCACACCGTGAGGGTTATTGCGGGCAGGGCTGGCGGCCTGCAACTGAAAGTCCCGCGCACCGGTGTACGACCAACGATGGATCGCGTAAAAGCTGCGATTTTTTCGAGCCTGGGTGAGAAAGTGATTGGAGCGCGTGTATTGGACCTTTTTGCCGGCGCCGGCGGGCTCGGAATCGAAGCGATGAGTCGCGGGGCGGCCTCCGCAGTCTTCGTTGAATCAAACCGAAACGCGGCGCGAACCATCGAACGCAATCTTGCCATTGCCGGCGTGGATGGTCACGTGCGGGTGCGGGATGTATTTGCGTATTTGAAATACGCGACCGGGCCGTTCGATATTATTTTTGCTGATCCGCCCTACGAAGCCGGACCCGGAGCCAAGGCCTTTACCGATTTGCTACTAAACAATCCGAGAATCCCTCTTCTGCTTGTTCCTGACGGTGTGTTCGTTCTCGAAAAACGACCGGGCGAGAAGCTGCCAGAGCATCCCCACTGGAAAGTAGTGCGAGCACGGTGCTATGGCGCGACCGAAGTAATGTTCGCGGAGCATCAGAGATGATTCGACTCATCTACAATCTGCTCTGGCCAATCGGTCTGCTGCTGTTTCTACCCTCCTACCTCGCGAAAATGTTCCGGCGTGGCGGCTACCGAGAAAACTTCGGTCAACGGCTCGGTTTTTATTCAACCGAATACCGCCAACGCTTGCATGGGAAAAAACCGACCTGGATCCATGCCGTCAGTGTGGGTGAAGTCGTAATTGCGCTAAAGCTCGCAGAAGAATTGCGCGCGCTGCAACCAAATCTGAACTGCCTTCTCACCACCACGACAACGACCGGCCATGCTCTGGCGCAGAAGCGTGCACCCGATTGGATGGATGTTCTCTACGCCCCGCTTGATTTTTGGCCAGTCATGCGTCGCGCGTTTCGCGTTATTGCGCCGCAACGTATCATTCTTATCGAAGCGGAAGTGTGGCCAAACCTGGTGGCGGAAGCAACGCGCCGGAAAATTCCGATCATCTTGGCGAATGCGCGCTTATCCCCGCGTTCGGAACGAAGATTTCGGCGTTTCAAGGTTTTTGTCGGGCCCATTTTTCGACGACTCGATCTTGTCTGCGTCCCGTCGAGCGAAGATGGGGAGCGATGGAAAAATCTGGGCGTTACCCCGTCACGAATTCATCCCGTTGGCAACATTAAATACGAGGCGTCGAATCAGCCGCGCTCATCAGCCGAGCTGCAACGATTTATCGAAACAGGAATTGATACAACACGTCCGATTCTTTTCGGCGGCAGCACCCACCGAGGCGAGGAAAAAATTCTGACCGATGTGTTTTGCGCGCTTCGATCTGAATTCCCCAATTTGTTTCTGGTGCTGGCGCCGCGTCATGCGGAACGGGCCCGGGAAGTCGAAAGCGAATTACGCAGCCGCAGTCTGCGGTCGGTCCGACGTAGCGTCGCGGAGCAGGCGGCGCAATCGTCCGACTGTTTGCTCATCGATACGACTGGCGAACTGCCCAGCTGGTACAAGGTCGCGACAATTGTTTTTATCGGGAAAAGTCTGACCGCGCACGGCGGTCAAAACCCTGTCGAAGCAATCAGCGCGGGAAAACCGGTAATTTTTGGTCCGCACATGGAAAATTTTGCAGGTCTGGCAAAGCAGCTCATCGCGGAAGGCGGCGCCCTCTGCGTCCAAAATTCGCAGGAATTAATGGAACAGTCGCGTCATTTATTGCGTGGCGCCGCCGAGCGAGAAAAGCTGGCGACCAATGCGCTTCGTGTCATTCAACCGCATCGAGAAGCTGCTGTGCGAACGGCGACACTCATTGAAAAAATTTCCGCGAGCCGGTCGCCGTAATGTTCTGTGTTTGATCGCGCGGCCAGCGACAAACGCAACTTGCAAGGCCGGTCGTCGCCCCGATATTTGCCGCTCGCCGACCCTATCGTCCAGTGGCCTAGGACACCGCCCTTTCACGGCGGTAACACGGGTTCGAATCCCGTTAGGGTCGCCTCGTGGAGCCAAACAAGTTCCAGCGTTGCATAACAATCCTGTATAACAAAGCTGCCCGCGTCCGCTCGTGTTGCCAACTTCGGACAATACTTCCGCAATCGCCCCATCGAAATGAGCGAACTTGCGAGTGACCGTGCTTGCATGGATACGGTCACGGAAATTGAATATGGGAGATTTCAAGACCTAGAACGCCGCTTCGGAATCAAACGCAGCACCGCTTACGAGCTGATTTGGTTGGGCAAAATCAAATCGGTTTGTGCGAAGAGAAAAGGCGCACGGTCGGGCATCAGGTTGATCGACATGCAGTCGGTTCGCGATTTTCTCAGGCAACAACCGAGCCACTAACAGAAAGGCACGGTGCAGTTACATCCTCAGCGGACAGCGTGCAGAAAATTTTGAAGGTCGGCCATGCTTAAACCTCTAACGATTCGCAGACTTTAATGGCTGTATCGGCAAGACCCTGTGACAGCCTTTGAGTGGCTGTTCCTGAACAGCTGGGCGATCCCGAGCGATCCGTGTGGCCCATGGGTCATGAGCGAGGTCTTGTCGAAGATGGAGCGGAAGTTTTTCCGGTTCCCAGAGGTAATGACTCGCCGAAGACGAAATGAAACGAGACCCTAAAAGCTTACTCACACCGACGCTACAGAAACGCATTTCCGGAGTCGTTGGAAAATGTAATACCATTCAAGACGGCAATGCAGAGCTCGGGAATGTCTGAGCGCGTGTTTTACGACTGGATGAAGAACCACCCTTCATTTGCTGCAGTGGTCAACCGATTTTCCTCCGCCACAAGCTCGATGGGCCGGTCCAAATGGAGGCTGAACTTAGACGCGATGGTTTGCGCCCGAACGTGGGCCGACAGGAGAAGCATCGCTACAAGCCAAGCGCCCGCAGCGAGCGGCAGTTTCTCTATTTTCGCTTTGTTCCGCTCATCACGGAAATTCGTTAGACCAGCGGTGGCACCGAGCTTGGCCGTTACATTGTTAACGTCCATGTTGTTCACCGTCTTATTGCCATCGACATCGCCCAGAAGTATGCCCATCGGCACGGTCGCTTTCGCCAGTGTTCGGCCGCCTTTGTCAGTCACATTGGTCAATGTCACTACAATCTTCTGAGCGTTGGCCACGCCGGTCAGATTCACCGTTATCGTGTTGCCGTTGATCGTTGGGGTGCCGGAGACCGAGCCAACGCCAGTGACGCTAACGTTGCCGGCGCTGTTAAGCTTGTCTGTGAACCGCAACACCAGAGTGAAATTCCTCTGGGCTCCCCCGGAACGGCATTCCACGCCGAGCTTGCCAGTCAATGGCAGGTCAACATCAAAGTTTTTGCCGCCCTGACTCTTGCGCGAGGAAGCGCAGAGCAGCTTCAACGTGGGCGACCAGATGGCGATGCCGAAACGCACTGTGTTATCCGCCAATGTCGTCGTCAGGCCAAAAACAACCTGCCCGGCATCGTTCAAACCGCTGCGCTGCTCCAAGGGCGCAGCAGTAGTATTGTTAGCAACCGTCCCGGAAAGCTGCAAGGCATTGATCTTGCCGGACTTGCCATCTGGCCAAACAAACGTGTCGTTTGTGCGTGCGACCTGGAGTATTTGGCTTCCGTCGAAGAGGTAGATTCCCTGCTCGCCGCCGGTGTCACCCGTAAGGTAGGCGGTAAATGCGATTTGGCCCGAAGCATTGAGGCAGAAC
>WNGI01003817.1_pt1 | contig 13365 bp, 10 predicted proteins | sample 5400621 | NCBI WGS metagenome assembly WNGI01 (sample SAMN13153374, study PRJNA577476) | soil metagenome | isolation source: 20 cm soil or saprolite under Garry oak tree replicate 1 | place: USA:California | collected 2016-06-15
CACATCAACCCAACCGGGCGGTTTGTCACAGGAGGACCACAGGGTGACGCCGGTTTGACCGGAAGGAAGATCATTGTAGATACATATGGCGGTTACGCCCCGCACGGAGGTGGAGCTTTCTCAGGTAAGGATCCGACCAAGGTAGATCGCTCGGCCGCTTACATGGCCCGGTATGTGGCAAAGAACATTGTCGCTGCTGGTCTCGCAGACCGTTGTCTTGTGCAGCTTGCCTACGCAATTGGAGTGGCCCAGCCCGTCTCGGTGCTTGTCGATACGGGAGGCACAGGTCGAATTAGCGAAAGCGCATTGGCCAAGCTTGTGCGAGACAACTTTGAACTTACTCCGCGCGGAATAATCGACGAGCTCAAGCTTCGCCGGCCGATCTACAAAGCTACGGCGGCGTACGGGCACTTTGGGCGAAATGATGCAGAAGGCTTCACCTGGGAAAAAACTGATAAGGCCGAATCACTTCGTGCAACCGCCGGCATTTGAAACCTACACACCTAATCAAAAACCTTTAAAGAGGAATATCTAAAATGAGTGCTACACGTTCCGTCGAGTTCGACGTGAAAGACATCGGTTTGGCGAGCAAAGGCAAGCAGCGCATTGAATGGTCTGAACGGGAGATGCCGGTCTTGCGTTTGATCCGGGAAAGATTTGCTCGGGAGAAGCCGTTAAGCGGGACCAAGCTGGTCGCCTGCGCCCACATAACGACGGAAACCGCCAATCTGGCGAGAGCACTACAAGCCGGGGGTGCTGAAGCCATCCTGATCGCATCAAATCCCCTTTCAACACAGGACGACGTTGCGGCGTCGTTGGTTTCTGATTGGGGCATTCCGGTCTTTGCGATCAAAGGTGAATCAACCGAGACTTACAATCGTCACGTGCGTACAGCGCTCGATTCTCATCCGGACATAATCATTGACGACGGTTCAGATGTTGTTGCCACGCTTATAAAAGAACGCGGCGATCAGGTGAAGGAACTGGTTGGTTCTACAGAAGAAACGACTACGGGAATCCAGCGCCTCAAGGCTATGGCAGCCGCTGGAGTTCTGACCTTCCCTACGATTGCCGTCAACGACGCGCAAACAAAACACTTTTTTGACAACCGTTACGGCACGGGACAGTCAACCCTTGACGGAATCATACGAGCAACGAACATCTTACTGGCCGGACGGAATCTGGTCGTTGTGGGATATGGCTGGTGTGGCAAAGGCGTCGCGCTCCGGGCAAGGGGCATGGGCGCCAACGTCATCGTAACCGAGATCGATGCCATCAAAGCTGTTGAAGCTGTCATGGATGGTTTTCGCGTGATGCCGATGGTTGAGGCCGCAGCTGTCGGCGATATCTTTGTCACGGTTACCGGGAACCGCCACGTCATCGATGGTGATCATTTTGCTCGCATGAAGGACGGCGCCATCGTTTGCAACAGCGGGCACTTTGATCTGGAGCTGAACCTTGTGGCATTGCGCGAAATGGCGGATGCACCAGTCACGATGAGACCCTTCGTAGAAGAATACAAGATTAGAGCGAATAATCGTAGAGTCATCGTTCTCGGTGAGGGACGGTTAATCAACCTGGCGGCCGCAGAAGGACATCCCGCGAGCGTTATGGACATGAGTTTTGCAAATCAGGCGCTGTCAGTGGAATACCTGGTAAAGCATAAAGGGAAACTGGAGCCTGGCGTTCACCTCCTGCCGCCGGAAGTAGATACCGAAATAGCCAGCCTTAAATTGCGCGCGCTGGGAATCTCAATCGATACATTAACTTCGGAGCAGATCGAATACATCGCGAGTTGGGAAACCGGTACTTAATCTCAATGATGGATTTAGACTCCCGGTAGGCAACTTATGATATCGAAATGAAGAGCTCCCGGACCGAGTGGCGCTGGGGCTTGGCCGCTGCCTCCGCGATCATGGTTGTTGCTTTGCTCCCGCAGGTCTTGCTTTTGATTGACCGCGGCGCCGATTGGCACGGAGCTAACGCTGTAATGCACACTGACGAGGTGGCATACTCGGCTTACACCGCCGCCTTGATTCGCGGTCGCCCACGTCGCAATGATCCATATACCGGTCGTGAAGACAGCTCCGAACGGTCTGCTCCCGAATCTCTCTTCTCCATCCAGTTCGTTCCCGCATATGTAGTAGCGGCGCCTGCGCGTTGGTTCGGTCTGACTGCCGCGAATGTGTTCATGATCTGGCCGGTCTTGTGCGCCGCAGCCAGCTCGCTTGCGATTTTCTGGTTCTTTAATTTGCTTACACGTGACAAGTGGCTGGGGGCGGCGGCTGTTTGGATTGTGCTTGGCTTCGGCACCCTGATCGCCCTACAAGGCGTAGCACGTTATGACCTGCGTTACTTCCCCGAGTGGTTATCGCACCTGGTCCAACCGCCTTCACTGTATCACCTGCCGTTTCTACGCCTTTACCAACCTGCGGTCGCCTTCCCTCTCTTCTTTGTACTTATTTCTTTGATCTGGCTTGCCCTGGCAGAGGTGAACACTCGCAGAGCCGGGATAGCAGCCGTTAGCGCCGGAGCCACGTTTGCGTTGATGGTCTTTTCCTACTTCTATCTATGGACAGCGGCTGCGGCGTGGTTGATTTGTATCTGTGGACTATGGTTATTTGCGCGCAAAAATGAGCGCAAACGTGCGCTAATGGTCTTTGGAATAGCTGGAGCGTTTGCCCTACCGACCTTGATCACATATTTCTGGATGCTGTCTCATCGCGCTACGACGGTGGACAACATGACAGCGCTCCTGACATCACACCGACCCGACCTGATGCGTCTTTCCGAAGGAGTTGCGCTACTCATACTGCTCCTATTGTTGTTTGGAGTGCGCCGGCGGATTTTTGAGTATCGCGATGGGGTCGTGCTGTTTACTACCTCACTAGCCCTTTCCGTTCTGGTGGTATTCAACCAGCAGGTCATCACCGGGCGATCCCTGCAGCCGATTCACTACGAGTGGTTCATCGCAAATTACTGCGTTCTGGTTGCGTTGGTCCTGGCGGCTAGTCTCTGGCGGCGCAACAGTGCCCGCACCTTACTGACAAACAAACGGTTGGCGATTCTCGCTGTTGTTGCTTTGTTGTGGGCAGGTGGTGAGGCATGGTTGGCTGCAAGTTTGAACCTTTACTACAACCGTCGAGTTGACGAAGCGCTACCGATTGCCAAAGCCCTGAATCAGGTTGACGGAACCATAGAAGGGCGGCGAGCCGGCGGTGCTATTCCCGTCGTGTTGATGGAGGATTTGGCGTTAGCCGATCGCCTGCCCACTGACGCACCTCAGGCGCTGTTGTGGGCCCCACGCATGCTGGTGTTTCCCGGAGTGTCGGAGAGTGAGAACCATGAGCGTTTTTTTCAGCAGCTCTACTACCTGGATGTTGACGAGAAGAAATTCTACAGCGAGTTGGATCGAGGCGACTGGAATTTCTACGCCGGGCTCTTCCCGTATTCCCGCCTGAGTTCTGTGATAGGCGGCAGCACAGACCCAATCTCACCCGATGAGATAAAAGTGCAAGTGAACAATTATCTGGCATACGCGAGCTCTTTCAGCCAGGAGCGCGCAGTTTCGCCTCTCCTCTCGTACCTTGTGCTGTATGCGGATCACAAACCTGATTGTTCAAATCTGGATCGGTGGTATCAACGCGATGCGGGAGAACGAATTGGCGACTTTATGGTTTACCGACTCAAATTGAGGTAATGGAGTGAAAGTCTGGTGGTAGCCTGCAGAATAGGCGACAGCATCAAGCCTGGGGCGTTGATCCCCAGGTAGACGCGGTTCTTTCGCTGAGCCCGCGAACGCGGGCGAAAGTGCCTGCTATGACGACGTGTCGTTTGCACCGATGCCTGTTTCACAGGCTCAATACTCTTGTTGACCTGGGTCTTGGGCTTGCGCCCCACGCTTTATGCTTTCGCCTGCTCCGCATGTTACCAGCACACTTTTAGACCACTACCTGAGTTCGGTCATACCCATTTCTATGTACGAACTCGGGAAAGAAAATAGGTCCCTGCCGCAGCAAAGATAATTAGCGGAGCCCAGCCGGCGACCGAGGGCCTGAGTAGTCCGTGGTTTCCCAGTTGTTGAAACCCGCCTCCCACAGCCCAGTAGGCCACACTCAAGACTACCGCCGCGCAAAGCGCGATGATTGTTCCTCGACGACCAAACGACACAGCCAGGGGCATGCCGATGAAGGCCATAATGATGACACCAAAAGGCCCGGCATATTTTCGTTGGAGCGCCACCGCTAAATATGAGACATCAGTACCCCTTTGCTTTGCTGCTCTTAAGTAGCCGCTTAAACCAGACGCGCTTAACTGTGAAGGCTTGTCTATGGTTGGTCTAAAAACCTCACTAGATGCTACTGCGTCGATCGTTGTTTCGGGTGCTCCCTGGCGCTCGACTTCCAATCCCCGTAAGGACAGTGTTTCCGCGTCGCTGATTTTCAAATGCGTTGGGTCGATCCAGGATCCAAGCTTCCCGGTCACCACTTTTCTAAGGTGTACCGCATCAGAATCCAACTCATAAACCACAGGCTCACTGAGCGTCCCGTGTTCTTCGTCAAACTCATAAGAGTAGAGACGGTGACTGTCAGTTGAGGCCAGCCACTGACGGCCGGTTCCTGTTATGACGCGGGCTTCCCCTCCCTTGATCCGCGCTCGAAGTGCATCCTGTTTCAAATTGGAAGAGGGCATGACGTGTTCCTGGACCAGCCACGAACTTGCGCCGATAGCCAATGCAAAGATCAGTCCCGGCAACATCAGCCGGTAAACACTTTGTCCGGAGGCCCACCACGCTATCGCTTCATTGCGCCTCGCCATCAAAGCGTAGGTGATAAGCACAGCTATCAACATGGTGGCGGGAAAAAGTTCGACCGCAATCAATGGCAGAAGAAACAGTAAGTATCTGCCTACCAGGGCGGCCCCTGCATGGCTAATAGCAATGAACCGCCAGAGCTCAAACAGTGTGAAGATGTTGAATACCGCTGCTAAGGCGATAAATGCCAGGAAGAAGCTGACGACCAGAGTGCGGAATAGCGTGACATCCATCAGGCTTGGAAAACCCCATGTTCCCACACCGAGCGAATGTGCTTGCCGGGACCGATCTGCACTCTTGTCAGCGCCTCTTTTCTTTTGTTTCTTGAGTTTCCCCTTCCTCCATGAAAAAAAAGAAACTCGGTTGACAAGCAAGAAAATAAAGCTCAACAAAAGCATGAAGGCCGTTGCCACCCATGCCCCAGCAAAAGCCGAGACGGTCCCTATTCGCGCCAAAGATTCTCCGAGGAGTGAGGCAAGGTAGTAAACGATAACAACAATCAGCGAAAGAAGAATACCAATACTGCGTCCGCCGCGTCTGACACGCAATCCCAGCGATCCAGCCAATAAAGAGAACACAAGCGGTGAGATTGAAAGAGCCATCCTGCGATTGAGGGTCCTCTCAGCTTCCCTTTTCTCAGTTGCTGAACCTGTCGCTGCCTGCTCTCGTAGTTCATTCCAATCCATCGAATCGGCGTCACTGTCTCGTTGGTTGAGACGTTGCATTAAGTCAGCCCGGCCAGTGTTGATCGCGACTCTCAGCTGATCTGAGCGCTCGACGACATATGATTTTTGGTTGGCTGCTCCCGAGGAGGGAAATTTCGTTGCCAGCACATCGGTAAGCACCAACTCGGCTTTGTCACCCGAAGAATCAATTCGTCCTAAACGCGAGGTAAAGATCTCAGTCGAGTTGTCCGTAAGTTGTGTAAAGATAAAAACGCGTCCCCAAACACCTTGTGTCCGATCACCATCTCTTACATATATGACGTAACGGGGCAGTGTGCTGAAGGTGCGGGGTTCGACCGGCGAATCGAGTTTAGCTAACGCTCCCTGTAATGCAGCACGTTCAAGATCCCGGGCCGCCTGAGGCGCCTCTTGCCATAATATGTAGGTTGCCGCGCCGCTCAAGAGCAGCCCCATTAGAAGCACCGGCCATAGCATCGTCCACGAACCGATTCCAGCAGCGCGCATTGCTACAATCTCGCTGTCTGTACCCATACGAGAAAAGCCGATGACGATACCGGCCAGAGTCGCCATCGGTATTGTGAAAATTAGAACGCCGGGAATAAGGGCCGCGCCAATTCCAGCTAACAAAGAAAATGGTAGGTCTACGTAAAGAATCACCTCAGCAAGCCGTTCAGCCTGCTGAGCAAACAAGACTGCTGTTAGCATCAACAGGGAAAGTAAGACATAAGGCAGCGTGGCCCCGATGACGTATCGGGGAACGAGAAATCTTCTGAATGAGAAGTTAACTCTCATCGGCTGTCTTGGCCTTCACTCCAGTATGTTGCGTTCAAAGTTATTGCACAAACGTAGGGCGTATTCGCGGCAATCGCTCAAGCACACGGCCGAGGATTTGATGCGTGAGTTCGGCCATCTCCTTCCTAATTTGGGAGGACACATCACGCGCTTGTTCTGCGAATCTAGCCGGAGGTAGTTTCTCTGTAGCTCTGAGCTGAGAATGAAGTCGCTTTGACAAGACACTTCCTCGCCCCTGACTGCAAACCCGACAACGCAGCGCCAAGTCAGAACCCAGCAGAACCGTCTCGTCAGTAGTAAAGCTACGATGACACTCCGCGCACCTTTGAAGATCTGGAAGGAAACCCTCAATTCTAAGTAACCAGACTTCAAAGTATCGCAAGATTGACTGTAGATCCGCTGGCGACTGATCTATAGCGCCAAGGCAAGCAGTGGCCATCCTGTAAAGTTTATCGTTAGCCTGATGGGGTGGAGAAAACTCCATTAACAAATCACCCATATATGCCAGGCCTGTTAGAATCGACGCGTCGGATGAAAGGTTAAAGTGAGACTTTAAGATATCAGTCTGACGGAGTGAAACAAGTTCTTGATGTTCCTTTTGATAATAGCTTAGGTTAATCAGAGTGAATGGCTCCAGAGCGGCGCCAAAGCGGTTCCTTAGTTTTCTGCAACCCTTTGCAACACCCCGGATTAAACCAGCGGAGCGGCTCAGGCAAACTACAATCTTATCCGCTTCCGCCAGGTTATAGGTGCGCAGGACTAATGCCTCGGTCTCAAATAACGCCATCTGATTGGGGTTGTCATGGAAAACGTATTACCACGGAATAAAATAGAGGACCCAACCGAGCACCAAGCCGATGATCATAAATTCAGCAAATACCTTAACGCCGTAGATCAAGCGTTCTTTGCTCGTATCCTTGGCAATTGCCCCAAACACAGCCGAAGCAAGGATCGCGAATACAGTCATAACGAGGAAATGTCTCAAGGCTTCCTCCCCGCGGCAATGTCAAAGGCATCGAGCATTGTTAGGTAATTCAGTAAACCCGCAATCAGTAGAAAAGTATTACCGTATTCGTAAGTTGCCCGCGCCGCCTGCTGAGGGTCATCAGCAAAGCCAACACCCATGAGCCAACAGGTTACATAGAGTATCCCGCTTCCAAGGTTGGCTATCATAGGAGGGACTTGTAAAAGAGCTGAGGAACCTTGACCGGTGGATAAATCAAACATGTGTCCGCCCATTGCCAAACCCAGAATAAAAGATATCCAAACAGCACCGCCCATCATGATGGCCCTACCCCATTTTTTTTGTATGAGGTGACCAGCTCCAGGGATGAACCACGCTGCGATTCCTACAGGCCAGGCGAGCGCTGGCGTAGGCTCCTTAACTTCTACGATACTCTTTTCAATTCTACTCAAATTCGCTCCTCCAGTTGTCCAGCACCGCCTAAGCCACGGTGCGATGCCGAATTAAGGTTCCACATTAAGGAAAGAGCTTGTCTAACGCAAAGGCTCCCAAGTGAAAATGGTTCCGAAAGGTCATGTGCCATGCTTGCTCCCGGTTATTTAGGGGGCCCAGAGTATCTCGATGCTAATTCTTAACTTTAGCCGTCGGCATCACGACTTCTAACGGCCCACCTTAACAGTTTGTTCTTAGCTCTAGTCTAATAGAGCAAATATTTTTCCCGCACGGCACGGAATTCCGCCAGTGGGGCCTTCCAACTGTCCTGTATCTCATTCAATCCGCCTCCCCGTTCAATAGCTTCGCGGATCTTGTTGGTCCCTGAGATGACGTCAAATGGGTTCTTGTCGTACACGTATTCATAGGGCGTGTTCTTCCACATGAAGTCATCCGTGTACATATCGTAGGCCAGCTTCACCATTGCAACACCCGCAACGACGGGTTCAAAGGACTGCCTATCTGTAACGTGAATCTGTACTCCGCCACAGGTGACGCCTGCATGTTTTTGAAAAGTTGGTTGAAAGGCACAACTCCTAAAGAAGACTCCAGCAAGGCCGAGGCTATTCAACTGCAGGGCGTAATCATCGGGATCGATATAGGGCGCGCCAACCAGTTCAAAAGGGCGTGTTGTTCCCCTGCCCTCGGATAGTTGCGTTCCTTCAAAATGGACTGTACCGGGAAAAACCGTTGCCGAGTCGAGCGTCGGGATGTTTGGTGAGGGCAACACCCAGGGGGCGTTGGTTTCATCATGCCAGAATTTTCGCTGCCAGCCATCCATCGTCACCACTTCAATCTCAGAGTCAAGGCTGAAGTGATTATTAAACATCCGGGCCAACTCGGCCACGGTCATGCCATGCCTGGTTGGAATGGAAAACTGTCCGACAAAGGAGGCATACTCAGGCTCAAGTACGTTTCCCGCTACCCCGCTACCCGAAATCGGATTTGGGCGATCGCATACAACGACCTTCTTGCCCCATTTTCGCGCCGCCCGCATGCAGTTCGCCAGTGTGTAAACAAAAGTGTAGATACGGCAACCCACGTCCTGCATGTCAAAAACTATGACGTCAATATCCTTCAACATCGCTTCGGTCGGTTCTCTCGTTTCGCTATACAGCGAATAAACTGGGAGCCCAGTCTTGCGATCTATCCCGTGTTCGGTCTCGACCATGTTGTCCTGGACGTCGCCGCGGATTCCATGCTGAGGGCCGAACAGAGCTCGTAGATTCACGTCAGGATGTTCATGAAGAAGGTCAGCCGCGTGGTGGTAGTTATGATTCACGGACGCCTGATTGCATACCAGTCCCACGCGTGCACCTCGAAGTAACTCCGCCTTCGCTTGAAGTAATTTCTCAAGACCTAAGACTACGACTCCTCGATTATTTGTCATTCGTTTGATTACGTAGAGTTAAGGTTTTACCTGAGCCTCAGCCGTATGCCCTCTTTATCATGGCTTTAATCTGGTGCTTTCAAATCAGTTTGAAGTACCCACTGAAGCAAAGTCGCTGCTCGCTTGGGTTAGCGAATTGGCTCTGGCTTGCTTAACGAAATTCTTGAATAGTTTTTGCGAGAAAATATCCTTCTGCCATCCGAGTTCCGGATGCCATTGAACGGCAACCACAAACCGACCGGCTCTTGGATCCTCGAGCGCCTCCACCAGGCCGTCGGAACTCCACGCGGTAGCAATCAAATCACGACCAACGACTTCGACAGCCTGATGATGGTGGCTGTTTACAAGAAGCTCACTACCGCCGGCTAGTGTTGAAAGCAGACTTCCCTCCAGCAATCTCACGCTGTGAGAAGCACGATCACGAGGAGCGCCTTGTTCATGTTTGATCGCGCCGGGCAGTTGCGCCGCGATGTCTTGAATGAGAGTGCCGCCGCGGAAAACGTTTAGCACCTGCATGCCAAAACAAATCGCCAGAATGGGGATTCCCTTCTTCTCGGCTGCTGCTATAGCGAGCAAGTCAGTGCTGTCTTTAAGCGCATGAACAGAACCCAGTGCCTGGTGAGGCTGTTGACCATAGCGCAATGGATCGACATCCGAATCACTGCCAGGTAAGACGATGCCGTCGAGGTTTGCAATTACAGCGTCAACGTAATCTCCGCTCGGGATAAGGCTGATGTGAACCGGAGCGCCGCCGGCGGCTTCGATTGCCTCGCTGTAATGGCGTGAAAGATAAAAACGCTCTGCTGGGAAATCTATCCGCATTGTTATACCGATGCGCGGTCTTTTATCCATAGGTATATCCGCCCCTGGAAATATCATTTTTCGCAAGACCTATCATAACCCAAAATGCGCCTGCATGTGTTTTTGAGCTTCTTCGAGAAATTATCTTCAGCAATGAAATACAGGCCTGGAGACCTACCCGAGAAGAGCACCTGGACTTAGGCTGCGGCTTCTTGATCGTGCCTTGACTTACATTCAAACGAATTCCTATAGTGCTCCCTTGAAAAACATAAACACAGAGACTATGCGCGTGCGCAGCACAACCGTCTTACTGGTGCGAAAGGATACGAATGTCGCACTGGCAGGAGACGGGCAGGTCACGCTGGGTGAAACCGTCATGAAAGCCAGCGCTAAGAAAGTGCGCCGTCTTTACAACGATAGCATTCTGGCCGGCTTTGCCGGCGCTACTGGCGACGCGTTTGCTCTATTGACCCGCTTCGAAAGTAAACTTGAGCAGTATCACGGTAACCTTGAACGCGCCGCAATCGAACTCAGCAAGGAGTGGCGCACTGATAAAATGCTGAGACATCTGGAAGCGCTACTTGTGGTCGCCGACAAGAAGAGTTCTTTTCTTTTGTCAGGCAATGGCGACGTAATATCACCTGATGAAGGGGTGCTGGCCATTGGCTCAGGTGGCTCATATGCGCTGGCCGCAGCGCGTGCCTTGTTGAAGCATACAGATCTACCGGCGCGCGAGATTGCCGTGGAGGCCCTGAGAATTGCCGGAGATATCTGTATCTACTCGAATCAAAACATCGTAGTCGAGGAACTATGATCTTATTCTGAAAGAGTGCCCACCGAAGACAGTCGCACTATTTTTCTGAGCAACACCTAATGGTTATCTATTTGAACGGAGAAATTGACGAGGAAGCCAGGCTGGACGATATGTCACCTCGTCAGATTGTGGCCGAGCTCGACAAACATGTCGTTGGACAGCGCAAGGCAAAACGTGCGGTCGCTGTCGCGCTGCGAAACCGCGTGCGCCGGCAGAAGTTGCCCCCTGACATGGCTGTGGACGTGATGCCCAAGAACATAATCATGATTGGTTCTACCGGTGTGGGCAAAACTGAAATTGCTCGACGTCTTGCCCGGATGTCCAACTCACCATTCCTCAAAGTCGAGGCTTCCAAGTTTACTGAGGTAGGTTACGTCGGACGCGATGTTGAAAGCATGATTCGCGATTTGACTGAAATCTCGGTGGAGATGACGCGTCAGGAAAAAATCGAAGAAGTTGCTGAGAAGGCCGAGTTGAACGTCGAGGAAAGAATACTCGACATTTTGCTGCCACCACCGCGTTCTTCAACAGGTTTCTACGATTTTGATTCTGAAACCAGCGAAGAAAAAACCACGGAACTCGAGGGCCCGGCACGTGATGAGCAATTTCAACGCACTCGAGAGAAATTGCGCACGCAGTTGCGCAGTGGCAAGCTCGATAATCGCCTGGTAGAGATGGAAGTTCGCGAGAAGAATTTCCCCGTTATCGAATTGGCTGGTCCGCAAGGTGTTGAGGAAATGGGTATCAACATGAAAGACATGTTGGGGAATCTGTTTCAAGGACGTACCAAACGTCGCAAGATGCGTGTGGATGAGGCTATGGAGTATTTGATGCAAGAGGAGGAGGAGCGCCTGATCGATATGGACCAGGTAGCGCGTGGCGCGATTGAACGAGTGGAAAACTCGGGAATAATTTTCCTCGACGAAATCGACAAGATTGCCGGGCGCGAGTCAGGCCACGGACCCGATGTTTCGCGTGAGGGCGTGCAACGCGACATTCTGCCAATAGTGGAAGGGACAACGGTCAACAGTCGCTATGGCATGGTTCGCACCGACCACATTCTTTTCATCGCCGCCGGAGCGTTCCACGTTGCGAAACCTTCAGATCTGATACCTGAGTTACAAGGTCGTTTTCCAATTCGCGTTGAGCTGGAGTCGCTGACCATTGAAGACTTCAAGCGAATTTTAACCGAGCCTCGTAACGCCCTAGTCAAACAATATCAGGCAATGATGCAAACGGAAGGAGTCACGGTTGAGTTTAGTGACGATGCAATCGATTCGATAGCTAATTTTGCTGCGCAGGTTAATCAACAGACCGAGGACATTGGCGCTCGCAGACTGCAGACAATCATGGAAAAACTACTGGAAGAAATAAGTTTCGAGGGACCCGATCTCGAACCCAAGTTCCAACCTATCGATGCAGCATATGTTGAAAACATGCTTTCAGAAACCGTAAAGGATCAAGACCTGAGCCGATATATTCTGTGAAAATTCTCAACCGCCTCGCTAGCCCGGGCAGCACACAGCGATTGTCGACCATTCCATCCCGTTCGTGCCGATCCTCAACTCTTGCAGGACCGATCTTAATATCAATTTGTCTGGCAGCGACTGTTGCCTTCGCCGGCTGTGGCAAGCGACGTCCGCCTTTGCCTCCTATTGAGCGAGTGCAGCAAAGGACAGAATCGTTATCTGGGGTCCAGCAAGGTAATCAGATCATATTGAGTTGGCCGGCACCGCGGCGCAATGCGCCCAACAGCAGTGTGCAAAGTATTAGACGTATTGACGTGTATCGCCTCGCGGAAAAGCCAGGAACGCGCTCGCCCCTGACTGAAGAGGAATTCGCGGCACGCTCTACTCTTATTGGTTCGGTTACGTCCGATCAAATAATGAACGCCGGAGAGACCTTGACTTATACAGACAAGCTCGAGCTCGCTGGTGAGCCGGCACGGCTTCGTTACGCTCTTCGTTACGTAAATGCTTCCGGTCAGCGAGCGGCGTTTTCGAATTTTTTAGTCATTGAACCGGCCGCTCGCATCGCACTACCGCCAACACTTTTGACGACCGGGAAGGAGATTAGTGAAGACGCAATAACCATCTCGTGGCAGCCGCCCGCAACCAATATCGACGGATCAATTCCCGTAAATCTGCTCGGCTATAACGTTTATCGGACAGACGAATCTCAAAGCGAAACCAGCGAAGCTCCAATTAATTCCGCGCTTGTTTCAGGCACGCAGTATGTTGATAGAAACTTCAAGTTTGGCGATAGCTACCGCTACATCGTTCGCTCAGTCTCACTTGGATCTGAGGGGGCGCAGGTTGAGAGTCTGAATTCGAACGCAATTACCATTGCGCCGCGCGACATCTTCCCTCCGTCCGCGCCTGGTAACATAACTATAGCAGCTTCTTTTGGTCGCCTTTCGATCTTCTTCCCGGCTAATCCTGAACCGGATATTGCCGGCTATAATATCTATCGCTCGACCGATCCAAACTTGCCAAAGGAAAGCTGGAATAAGTTGAATCCTACTCTTCTGACCACTACAACGTTTCAGGATGAAAAAGTGGAATCGGGCAAAAAGTACTACTACTATCTAACCGCGGTAGATCGGGCAGGCAA
>WNGI01003990.1_pt1 | contig 13365 bp, 17 predicted proteins | sample 5400621 | NCBI WGS metagenome assembly WNGI01 (sample SAMN13153374, study PRJNA577476) | soil metagenome | isolation source: 20 cm soil or saprolite under Garry oak tree replicate 1 | place: USA:California | collected 2016-06-15
GGAGATAAGGAAAGTCAGATTAGAACAGAGATCACGCCTAAGATTTAGTTGACTTAGATCCTTGCGAACATGAACTTTGTGGCAAGGCACTGCTCTTCGTTCTATCCTAGGTTCTAGTGGTCATCCGTTTCGGAGTATGGACACGAAGGCGTTCGTCGTAACGTCGGTCCGGCCGCTGATTCAATATTTGTTCAAAATGCTATGGGACTCGGCGGACATCGACATTTTCTGTGGCCGTCGAAAACTGTCACTCACTCCACTGGCACATCTTGTTCCAGACGGTGTATCTTTCATTCTGCATTCTGGCAGTCCGAGTCATTCCATGCCCACCTCTAGGTGATTCGGAGCTAAACTCAGTCGAATTCTTGACTTGATGTCACAATTCTCAGAGGTATCGTGACTATACCGTCACCCCTTCTTCGGTTTGCCGTCAATGATAACAAAGCTTTTCTATCATGTCCTCGACCCACCTGTCAAGCCCATACTTTAAGCCTTTTATTAGTGGAGCTTGGATGCTGTGCTCCACTAATAAAAGGCTGAAACATTCAAATTCCCCCTCCCATTGATAATCCCGCCCCCAATTATTGGGGGACTTGCAAATATTTTTAAACATAGAAGTGGCCCATATTAGTCAGCTACTGTTCCCATCACATCACATGGGTCTGGGTGATTTTCCCATGATGTTTAAATTCCAAATTTGGCAATTTGCACATCAAAGGTGATATGGGGGTCAACAAAGAGCAGTTTTCAGTGCCAAACCAGGTAAGAGATTATCTAAGTGATCTTATCTGTCATATATTCACATGGGAGGGGTCCAGGCATTATAGGGCTCAACAGAGAGCATTTTTCAGTGCCAAACCAGGTAAGATATTATCTTAGTGATTTTCACTGTCAAACCACTGAGTAAGAGATTATCTAAGTGATCTTATCATCATATATTCACACAATGGGGCTCCAGGCATTATGGGGCTCAACAGAGAGCATTTATTGGTCCCAAACATTATTTAAGCAATCTTATCAGTCATACAACTCTCCATTTATGCATATAAAATCCAATCCATCATTTCTTTTCCCACTTCTGTGAATCCTTCATGAGGTTGCTGTCAGTAAAGCAGGTAAATGCCAAACGAACACCACCCAACAGTGCTGAACTCTGATGTGCTAAGAAGTTAGCCTGGAATGCAACTGCATCCCCTTCTTTGAGCTTGAGGTTCCTGGCAAACTGGGCAAAACCCAAATCCCCCCCTTCCCACTCCCCAATAGGTAATACCCATGTCAGCCCTGCATCACTTCTGTCTGTGTGCAAAATGTCACTGACACCATTTGTCACTGCAATAGTTGTGAAGGACCCATAAAAATCCAACTCTGGATATTCATCCACAAGCCCACTTTCCTGAATGTATTCAGATAACCTATGTAGCTCACTTTTGTCAGCTTCATGAAATAGCCAGCCAAAGTTTACTTGCCTTTTTCTCATTGCCCATTCCTCCTTTGTATAGCGCTCCATAAGGCGCTTCAATGCAGGTGCCACATGACGCTGTACTGCACGTAGGAAGTTCTTGCATTGTTTCTGCTGATGGATGAACCCCCTGCATTGAGTATCTAATGTAACCATTGCCTGATCACTGTAGCGGCGCCAAATGCCCAGATGATATGAGGATGTCCCACTGGATCTTGAGCTGGATCCTGTTTCAGTATTGTGAGCAATGGGATTCTCATTTGTAAATGATACCCATTTTTCTCTCAAAACCTGACACTGCTCTGGGCTGAGGACATTCACAAATTTGTGAATGAGGAATTGTGGTTTAATGCTACAAAAGATTGGATATTTCTGGATATTTTGGATGTAGCCTCGCTCCAAGTTTGAGTCAAAATAGATAGGAGGGCATGGTAGATGGATGCTGCCAGTCTCAGTGATGTAGTGACTTTGGTCCAGATCATATTTCATGAGTTTTGCTCTCATAGCTTCCTTTGTATTCTGGCAGCTGAGCAGTTCACTGGGACAAGCAGCTACCAGAAAGGTTTCTGAGACCCATGGTCAGTATGACAATTCACATGTGATGAAATCCAATAACACACCCCAATGACTTTCAGCTACCTCTCTTGCCTCCTTGATCCTCTCAGCATTATTCAAACGCCTTTCCCGTATCACCTCTTTACTGCGCTTGCCCTGTTTTAAGCCAGTTTTGAGGGAGTTCTTCGATATTCCTTCATCAGCGTCCTTGCGCCGTTCAAGATATGCGCGCCATTTCTGGCCTGTCAGATAGTAGTAAGCGTGGCAATTCTGCCAGTTATGTTATAAAATAAGTTACCGCTTCTGTACGTTTTCTTTTTCTTAGTTGTTGACTTGTGGGCAACCATAGCGGTGTGAAATGTGAACGCTGCGGTGCGAGTGAGATCGCACAGCCACGCACAGCCATCATTGCACAGCCACATCGCACCCTCTCGCACTCAGGCTCCAAGCCGACTCTCATTGCTCAAGATCTCCCTTGGCTTTTATGACTGAGCGATAGACTGCATCTGCACACTCGCACGTCTGCCGGGGAGCATCGAAAATCCGAGGTTAAGGAGCTAGACTATACGTCGCTCCCGTGGGTTAGACTCCGTGTCGCTCACTCGCGTTCAATACATCTACAAACAATATGATCAGTTATGACGGCATAAACTTGAAGTTGTGGGTTGGGAGAGCGCGTGTAAAGTGTAGGTCCCTCCCATTGCTTTCTAAACCGACTCCTATTACCACACTCAGCTCCAGCAAGACGGTGATGAATGGAATAGTGAGGATTGATTTGCATGGGGTGCACGGAATGTACGTATGCCCGGTCTCTTGTTTTTCAATCACATTTACAATTGCTCAGATCGATCTCTTATGATGGCATAAAGTTGTGGGGAGAGCGCGTGCAGAGTGTACGTCCATCCGTTGCTGATTCTCACGTTTTCAAGTTGACTCTTATGATCTCACTCAGCTGCTCCCACCCAACAGGATGGCGATGAATGAGGAACGGTGAAGTTTGATTTGCACGGGTGTACGAAATGTATGTATGCCCGGCTCTGTCTTGTTTTTACATTCTAAGCTGATGACTCATCCGCTCCCGCGTACATCAAGCTTTCCTATCTCATCATCTACAGCGTCCCACGCCCCATTTCCAAACTCATCGAATGCACCTCCTGGGACCATTTCAAGACGAATATGGATTTTCGACGAGGGTCTACCACAAAGCACTCTGGAATCTCCAGGAAATCTATCGTTCACATTCGTTCTCGTGGATTTCGTGAATCAACAATTATATCAGCGGCGAAGAAAGCGGAACGAATGCGTGAAGTAGAGGGGAGACGTCGCGCGGTTATACAAGGTAAGTAAACTGATCAACAACGAATGCAATTGCTTTAATGGGCCTTAGACATGAGCGAAGAAGAACGTCAAGCCTTTGCCCAAATGGATATAGAGACATTCGGCTCAGCAGACGACGTCGAGGCAGTTAACCACCTTGCTCCTCCGGATGAAGTGGGATTCGATATCAGTCATGCGGGTGGAGAATATGAGGTGTTTGACGACCTTGCAAAGGACATAGCTACGGCAACAGGATACTAGTAAGTCAATGCAATGGTACTGAATTCCTCCTGTCACTCACGCTGGTCTAGCAAGCAAGTGGACCATCGAACGCGGCGGGATCGTACGGAAAACCAGACTCAGCAATGGGAGATGCAAATTGAACGACTCGTCACAGCCTATCTTTCTTTTAGGTCGACAGCTGGCCTTGAAGCGATACCGCAAGCAGGCCAAGCTCCTGACAAATCTGATCCAAGCACGCCAGCAGTGGAAACGGTCGATTTATTTGGTGCGTCAGTTTAAACCATTGTACGGATATTTGCGTTTACCCCTTCACTTTCGCCATTAGCTCGCAGGAAGATTCGCTTCGACTCCCTTACGACTGAAACCGACCTATACCCAAATGAGACCTTGCTGCGGAATGGGTATCTCGGCTGCTCGCCTGTGTATCCAACAGTCGCCATTTCTCTTCGCACGTTATTTGCGTATCGCCAAATGCATCGGACTTGCCCGCAATTTAGCTTTGAAGCGGTAACAAAAACCCTGTGTCATATGCATAATGTATGTTGCCAAAAGGTATATAATTAACTTTCTAGGAACATATTCTCATACGGATAAATTACAGGTACCATACCATGGATACCTCCGTAATCAACTTTCTGCGGCCTTCGACGTGTACCTCCTGATTTGTCAACATGTCAACCGGCAAATAAATTCTTCGCTTGGGTTTAATTCAGAAAACCGCCTTGCTCGTTTGTGTCCGCCATGTTTTTTCCGGGTCCCGGGTGAAGCCGAACAAGAATTTTCAGTCCTTGTGTCCATGGACGGCAACAATTCCCTCAAGCGAGTTAAATCTTCTGTACGGGGACAGGAAGAACGGCCAGATTCGCGTGAAGTTATATCCGATCGTTGGCTATCGGCTGCCGAGGTAAACAAGTTCAAAGATGAAACCCAGGATACGGTGAGCATCATACAATATAATTGGACCAAGGCCCTTATCATATGTGAAACAGGTGTTTGAGAATCTTGTTGATGCTGATGATGCCCCAACTGAATCAAACGAATCAACAGAAGCGGAGTCACCGGAATCAACGGATGTTACAGGATCAACAAATGCAGGCTTCAACTGCGCAGACCGCTGGAAAAATGCAGGATCTGATACCCGCAAACGAATGTTTGATCTATTCGATGAGACCGGGATCTTTATTGCCAGTTGTCGACATCGAATGGTTTTATACGTATGTGATATGATCCAGAGTGGTGAACTGTATATTTTTAACTCATTTTTGTTGTGTGGGATATTGACTAACCTTTATAGGGCAAAGTACCCTATAGCCATAACGGATCGACTAATGGCAAACATCGGCAATCGCATTGGATGCGCTTACGATATTGGCTGCGTCTTTAGCAAAACGGTGGCAAAAAGTCCCATAGGCCTTACGGCCAAGGAGAAACAGCTTCGGATGATGGTAGGCGCTTTCCATGGACATGCACACAATCGAGCATGTCAACTAGCTTGGCACCCCATGTACATTAAAGGGACCGGCTTGACGGACGGCGAGGGATGTGAGCATGTATTTTCCTCATCAAACGAATTGGCGCGATCAACGCGACACTGCAGCCGGTTCCACCGCCACCAAGCTATTGAAGATCACTTTCAGTTCTGGGACCAGGACAAATATGCCCTTTTAAGTATAACGCCATTGGTTTTATCAGTACCGCAAAGTTGCTAACTTCTTTTTAGGCAAATTTATACTTAACCATTACAGGGAGGCCACAAACCTGATTCACACGTTAGAACAAGAACTTGCCATAATCAAGGAACAATTGCGTCTGACTGACAGCGATTTTGAGCAGTTCTTCGAAGAAGAACGGAAGTATCTAGATAATCTCAAGCAGATGCCCAAGACAGACGAGATGAAAATAAAATATATTCATGCCCTGAACGAAATGGCGCGGTGGAAGTGAGCGTTTTCTGGGTTGGGATAAGATTGGATCCTGATGTTCACAGGCTCCAATGGGCGGCAGCCAAAGAAGAGGCCGAAAATATCTTTAACAGAGTTGCGCATGAGAAGATCTATTTTGCTATTACGCAAACCAAGGAACGGCTTGACACCGCCTTTTCAAAATTTCAGGATGCCCAAACACAGGTCATGAACCTTGAGAAAATGCTCAACATTCGGAACCGGTGGACATCAGATTCTGATGAATATCAGAAATTCCGTAAACTGGCGGAAACGATGGATTACCAAAAGGCACTTGATGAATTAGAACGCCTGGCGGTCATGAGAATGTTTGAGCTTCCCAAACTTAGAGCGGCAAACACAGGTATGTCGCCCTTATTCATTTGACAGCAGAATGACGCAACTTAGTCTATGTTAGGAAACAAGCTCAGGGTACACCTGGGCAAGGCGCTTAAGAGGCGTTTGGAAACGTTACGGAACGCGCTTAACCGCTATAATGCTCAGGCCAAGAAACTTGATCGTCCTGAATTGTCTTGGAACCAATTGACTGAATATACCTTGTTGGGCGAATTTGACTTACTACGATTGGCCCGACAGGACATCAGGGATAAGCTTTGGAGCAAACCAGCCTATCGTGATGCCTGCGTGAAATACTTCAGGCTCTGTCGTGCTCGAGAGGAGATAACAAGGCTGAATGTAGAAGTTAGACGGTTGGAGGTATCAATACAGCGAGAGACTGCTCATGTTGAAAAGGTACTCCATGAACTGTCTCAGACAAACAAGTTGCTTGCAAACGAAATCAGTCACAGATGGCGCTTGCGCTCATCCGTGAATATGATACATCTAGAGCGTTTCGATCGGCTCAAGAGCCTGGCATTTTTCACCGCGGATTTTCCAACGTCAGACGAACATGACGATGAACTGGAAAATGAAGAAAACTTCTATAGAGTAACAGAATTTATTGATAGAATTGCCGATTAGTAGCAGAGAATTATTGAATACCGCACTATATTACTGAAAAATGTAAAGTAGAACGAACCCGTCGGAAGGGTAGGATGGATCTTATCATTGGGAGAGTAAACCACTAGAAAAGGCAGAGTGAAGCAATTTGACAAGGGCGTGAGGCCGCTATTCCATTGAGGTACGTTAGAGCTATGGTCTAGTAAGGAATCTTCAAACTCATTGTTTGCTGAAGTAGAATCGCCGTCATATTCTAGTTCCTTGGCCGCTTTCGAGTCTCGATGAGTTACTACAAATTACATATGGCTCAACAACCAAGACGATTTGGCAACTTTCTTCAATTCTCAGACGCGACTTACGGTATTACAAATTACATTATGGCTCAACAACAATTAGTCCAATCGCTCTTCTTCCTATCGGTTTCAGTTCCTTCATGCTATCCGTTCCAGTCCCTATTCTTCTCCAAGATCCGTTCCAGTTCCCCTGTCCGTAGTACGTACAGACGACTTGGCCGCTTTCGAGTCTCAACCTCTTATCAGTTCCGGTTCCTCTTTTTCAAGATCAGTTCCAGTTCCTCGGTCCGTAGTACGTACAGATGTACTTGGCCGCTTTCGAGTCTCAAAAAAAGAGTTGACCGTCATTCGATCCCTCTCCCTCAGACAAAGCTTGTATCACAAATTACATGCATATGGCTCAATAACAACCAGTCCAATCGCCATTCTTCTTATGGGTTCAGTTCCTCGGTCCAAATCATCCAGATTTCTTGAACGTCATCCGCTGGATTCTATCATAATGCAAAACCGATCCTCCATCCTCCATCGCCCGTCCTCCGTCTCTCCACAGAGAGATGCGTTGAATGTAACGTATATCTCTTCAGATAAAATGGATCTTGGCCCGATCTTGGCCCGATATGGGAGAGTTACGTTCATGAGATCAGCGATTCAGGGTAAATACTCTATTGTCAATCACTTCCCCACTGACATCTGAAACGTCTCTCACCATGAACGATTTAGACTATACACCATCGAGCGCTACATCCCTTCTCTCAATGAACTCAAAAGAATTAACAACCGGTCAGTTAAGAGCCGCAGCACGAGCTGCTCTTCGTCATGACAAGTGTCAAGATGGGACGGAGAAGGACACTCGATCAGAAGGGGGTCTGCACCCTATGTTCTTTCAACTACTTAACAAAACAAGCGACGGGGAGGACGACAGGAAGGGTTTCATTGGCACTACTATGGATGATATTATCGATGGGGTTTGTTCCTTGTATGATAGTGATTTATGATAAGGCTGATTTTTGTGTAGCTGACAACGCTTGACCGTTTGGATGGCGGCATTACCGTCATGTTGCACTGCCCTGGTTACCCTGTTGACCCGCGTTTCACCATTGAAGACTTGTCTGTCGATGTATATGCTACCTCTCGCGAGCTCTCTGTCCCAGGTTTGAGTGAACAATTAGCCATACTAGTTCAACTGTTTGGTGAGCTAGTTGCTGAAGCGCATCTCAAGCGATTCATGCATCGCCTTCGGGCAGAAGGTAATCCAGAAATCGGGATTGCACATGATGGTATGCGGTCTACACCGTCTACTACTTCAAGTTCTCATTAATCTTAATTATTTTAGAGCCAGCACAGCAACTATATGGCCAAATAGCACCCTCTATACCCCAGTCAGAAAACAGGAAAGCGGGCTACTTGCGTGCCCGCTGTCGAGCTGCCAGCACATTGATGTGCGACCGGTGCTATAATGATGCCCGTAAATTGCTGTTCGAGCAGCCCCTTGTTTTACCCAAGCCATTGGTTGACGGGAAGTCTCCCACTGTCCATGGGACATCCGAAGCGGCACTTAGCCAGCCATCTCAACGCGGCAGGGAAGGTACGTATTGTATCTAGATCAAGCTATTATCAAATTTTAAACATTCCCACATCAGAACCAACGGAGATTCACAATGTCGTTCAGTCCGTTTCTCCATCAGCCGCAATAACAAAGGTCGCTCTTGTATCCGTCCTCACCCTGTCCATGATTTCTCTGATTGGAGGAATTATTTTTAGCATGTAATTAGCGTGTCTGTCCCTGCTGTGTGTTCCTGGTTTCAGTTGCGTTTATTGAATCCTTAAACTTAAAACTAAGTTAAACTAAGTTAGTTTAGCGTTGGCATGGGAAAGAATCTAGATTGTTCAACTTAGTGATATTCGCCGTGCAGGAGATTCAGGTACTTATGTTCGTGAATAGGGACCTACCATTATTGACATACCTTTGTATCTCATGCGCGGTCGTCTTTTCAAGACTCATCTACAGCCAAAGCAAGCAAATCAAAAGAAGAAAATATCCAAGCGCCCAAAGCTTACCAAAGAGTTTCAGACCGGTCTCAATGAACGTCGACGCGCCGCATATCTGAGCTACAAGAATGCGATTCAAAGCCTGTTGTCTGGGCTCGAAAAGGATATTGAACGAGTTGCTATTGAAAACCGTAAAAGTATCAAGAAGGTTAGCCAAGATGTCCAAATGGCACGTCAGGTATATTAGTTTTTTATCTACACCATAAAGTTTGATTCACAGAAAGGCATAGGTATCTTTAAAGTGCCACAGCAAGCTGAGTGCTTGGAACGCATTCACATGGAAGAAGAGTCAAAATGAGAAAGAAAATGAGAGGGAGAATGAGATAGAGAACGAACACGTAGATGCTGAAGGTATTTTCATTCATGCTAGGCTTCTAAGACTAGCTCACTAATACAATCGTTGAAATCCCCAAGATAGCGCCAAGGTCAAGGGCCCTCGTCGCCTGCCATTTCTTGTCCAAAATAGTTGTGAAGAATATCATAAATTGACAAAGGAGCAAAAGCAAGCTTTTCTTGATGAATACGCCCAAAGCAAAGCTGTAGCATCTAAGGGTGTTCGTGTCTCAGCCAGGTCAAAAGTAAATGATGCGGCACAGACCCTGGAAGCCGTTGAAACCATGGTATGTGGACAAGTTACGTTTCAACTGTGAAAGCGTCGCTGACGGACCCCACTACTACTAGCTTGACAATCTTTGTTCTCGAACCGGGCTGGAGGCCCTACTCTTTGCAACACGTGGATCCCTTGATATGCCACTGAAGGGTGTTACCTATGCCACGCCCGGAGTCAAAGAATTTCTCCAGTCCACAATGAAGATAGATACGACTGATTTTCTAGCGAAAATGGAAGGCTTTGCACTCCAGGGATTGAAAGGTGCGTTTCCGTTTATTTTTTTGTCATGGTGCTCACACGTCAGCAGGCATAGTGCAAAACTATCAGCAGCGTCGTTCTGAATTACGCACATCTGTCCGCAACGAGGTCGCCAAGCAGCTGAGTTCGTTTACATTGTTAATGTACCAATTCTGAGTGAACTCACGTAACCACTTACTAAGGGGATATCACAGGTGTCAACTCAGCTAGGATGGAATGGAAACATTATTTCCGCAACGTTGTCAAGCGCTATTCTATTGAAATCCAAGGCTGGCCAGGCGATATCCCACTGGAAACCGTTGGCGATCTCTCTTGCGCTAGGTTGGAAGACTTGTTGAAAAAATTGAGTAACGGCACTATCTGCTGGAAAAAACTAACAGAAGATGAACTGGCACAGCGGGAGGAAGAGCATGCATTGCAGATCCAGAATGGTGATATTTCCGCCTCCCTGCCACGTCGGCCTCGCTCGGACAAGGGAAAGAAGAGAAAGCGCACGTCTGGCGCAGCAACTGAGTCTGACCATGACAATGACTCAGACAATGTTGCAGGGAATGCACAAGCAGGGCCGTCTGGAGTGCAGAAGCGGCGTTCAAAGCGTGCCAAAAAAGTACCCGTCACCAGTCGCGAATTTGTAGATGATGACACGAATGCCTCGGATCATTCTGAATATGGTGTTTAATTTTTAGTCACATTACTTGAACTTGAGTCAACTCTTACTATATAACTACTATGTGCCATCCTGTTCTGCGTATTTTCACTTGACAATTTTTTTAGTCAGCATCTCTAGTATTTAGAACTTTACTTGGTGAGCTAAGGCTGTCATTATACCATTTGTTTACTGTTATTTTTGCAATTCTTTCTGAATTCAGTTTATTGGTCCTGGCCAGCGGGAACGATTCATAAGCGATCAAAAAGAACGGTCCTGGGATCTCACTACAGCACCTTCCCAATATGGGAAGCACGTACCGCGTCTAGTCCTCCCTCCCTCCTGTGCCGATGTTGTGTAGTGCGCCGCTCTGTTATATCCTCCCAAATGAACGAATGTGAAATTGGTCAATCCATCGTTTCCTAGCGCTTGGGACTACATTAGGTGATTTAGTGTCAGAGTTTCTCGTATACTGACGTTTTTGATGTGATTCCCTTGGTACGTACTAGCGTGCCGCTCCCCCGATCCTGAATATTTCGATCCTTGACAATGGATAGACAAGCAAGGGAAGATTAGGAAGGATTTGAAGAGCTTCCCACTTTTGGATTTGGACGACGGTGCGTTTCCTTTATCCTCTCGGACATAACCTGGCGTATGCTGATTCGGCCATAACAGAGTCTGCCCAGGGCAACACATAGCCACCTCCCTCAAGCTCACGCTCACAGCCCCCATGGCCTCATGCCCAAAGGCCCCACAGCCCTCGCCTCCTTTGTGCTCTCCCATCCACATAGGGATCATCCCGGGTATACCCACGGGTGTCCCGAGGTTGACCCGTACCCGTAGTACCCGCTGAAAACCCGTACCCGCAGGCACGGGTGCGGGTTTCTTGACGGGTATTGCTCCCACGGGTGCGGGTTGAGACCCATTGCAGCTTTTAAACCCCTTTCCACTGCTACGTTGTAGGGTTAGCCTCTTGTAACTCGCGTAGTCCAATAAAGTGATTCAGAGAGACCCGTTGCGGGTATACCCGTGTTTAGGGTGGTAGTGGTCACAGTGCGACACACGATGCGGGCACTGACATTGCCTGTAGGCCTGGAGCTCTCACCACCATGAATTAGGATGGTTACAAGAGCTGTCTTTCTTCTTTGGATCCGCTACCATGACAAACCAGGACTCGGGAAGGATGGCAAGAAAGGGACGATCGCGTGACGGTGGCTCAATCCAAGTTAAGTCCCAATACGGTTTTTTGCCCTTGTCATGCTCTTACTCCTCTCCCTCACCCACGATTCTTGCTCCTGACTTGACAGGCAAGGTCAGGCTCGGTGCCTTGGCCCCAAAGTCCAGGTCCCGAAGGAAGAACAGGACCCAATCACCATCCTACTGCCATCTACTCAAGCTGCGAAAATCCAATGCAAAGACACTCAAACTTTTCGGCTGGAGTGCAGCAGAACACGGGAGCATCCTCGCCCAGCTAGGGAGAATCGAAACCCGTCACAAATAATGTACGTCTAGCAGCGTCACCTAACCGAATTAGAATACTGACGGTTCTTGTCCTCTCTGCACCACCAAATCCATCTCCCCATCGAACATCCACTCCCCCCATGAACATCCACTCTACCCCTCCCCCTCCAAAACAACCCACCAAGACGTGCAAAACAGATCCAGACTCCCTCCTCCTGGGCGTCATCAACAACCTGCCAGAACCTTGACAATGACAATCTTCTGCCCCATTCTCCCACCTGATCATACCCGTACCCGTGCTGGCGGGTGCGGGTTTTGCACGGGTTGTGAAATCTTCAACCCATACCCGTTACCCGTGCAGACCCCTACATCCACACCAGTTCGTCAGTTCGAACTGGAACCGAACTGGAACCGAACTGGCAGAACCGGTTCTTGCAGTTCGGTTCTGGTCCCGGTTCAGTCCAGGGCATGAAGCTACCAGTTCCGGTTCCAGTTCTCCTCATAGTATGGTTGGAGAACCGGACTGAACTGAACTTCGGCAACCCTAAATCCATCGTTTCCTAGCACTTGGGACAACATTAGGTGAGCTAGTGTTGGAGTTTCTCATGTCATTCCCCACTGACAAGTTTTTGATGTGATTCCCTTGGCATGTATTAGTGCGCCACTCGACTAATCTGATCATTTATAATCTTGTAATTAGTTGCCACTGAAATCCTCTCTGTTGGCCCCTCGTGTGAATGTATAACTGATCAGATCACTTAGATAAATTTTAATCAATTTTCCACTGAAAAATGCTCTCTGTTAGCCCCCCCATGCATACCATGTGAATATATGACTGATCAGATCACTTAGATAATTTTTTAATCAGTTTCCCACCAAAAAATGCTCTCTGTTTGGCCCCCATAATGTACTGTGTGAATATATGACTGATCAGATCACTTAGATAAATTTTTAATCAGATTCCCACCAAAAAATGCTCTCTGTTGGCCCCCATAATGTACTGTGTGAGTATATGACTGATCAGATCACTTAGATAATCTCTTAATCAGATTCCCACTGAAAAATGCTCTCTATTGACCCCCATATCACCTATGACAGGTTAATTGCCATATTTGGAACTTAGGTGTCATTAGCATACAAATCATGTGATGAGAACAATGGCTGACTAATGTCCACCATCTCCTTTGTCCATTTAAAAATATTGCCAAGTCCCACCAATAATTGGGGATGGGATTATTGCCGGGAGGGGAAATTGGGACACTTCAGCCATTTATTAGTGGAGGATAGTGCACTGTCCTCCACTAATAAATGGCTGAAACTAAGGGCTCAGCAGGTGCCTAAAGATAGAGCCTGACATTGTGTAGCATAGATGAACGATACTAGCGTAGACTCTAGAGTGATATACACATATTTCTTTCCCTTCCAGTGTCCACTTGCCGTGCTCGAGATCAATGGATGTCGAGACCCTCGAGAAGGACTATTATCATCATTCAAGCCCATGGCGCATTGTGCCTTGTTCATCAAAGAATCCTGTGCAACGTTAGATGGCCCGCCGTCGGTGGTTAAAGGTTACG
>WNGI01003820.1_pt1 | contig 13362 bp, 8 predicted proteins | sample 5400621 | NCBI WGS metagenome assembly WNGI01 (sample SAMN13153374, study PRJNA577476) | soil metagenome | isolation source: 20 cm soil or saprolite under Garry oak tree replicate 1 | place: USA:California | collected 2016-06-15
GAGGGCCGGCAACAGCCAGACGCCAACCGGCACGAGCTGGATCGCGCCGAGACTGCCGGCTGCCGCAACGGCCGGCAGGATGAGCGACTCGATCGGGACAGCGCCCGATACCCCGATGAAATCGACATCCGGTACGCCCATCTCGACCGGTTCGTCCTCGCGACCGACCTCGCCTGCGACGGCCACGGCCGGCTCATTCCCGAGCGCGACCTCCTGGCTGCCAGCAGCTGGAACCTCCTGACCGGCACACCGATCGAACCCTGAGAATCAGCTCCGGATCATCAGGTTCCAGCCCGCCACGAGGACTCCGAGGACGACGAGCACGGCCGTCTGCCAGATCCAGCTTGGGTCGCGTCGCCGCGCCGGCGACGCGCCGTGGATCGCGTCCCAGAGGTAGAGCGCAAGCGTCAGCAGCGCCGGCCCGATGAGCCTCGGCAGGGACATCGCTCGCAGCGCGGCGGCCGTGATCGCGATCGCCACCGAGTAGGTGGCCGCAGACCACAGGGCGTCGCGGAGGTTGATCATCCGGAGCGAGGCGGCACGATAGCCGAGCAGGCCCGCGATCAGGGCATCGGCCGAGGCAAGGACGAGCAGGTCGGCGGCGCGCAGCGGTGGTACGGGAGTCCCGGTCGCGCCACCCGCGCCGGCCAGGCCACCGGGCACGAGCGCGCCAACACCGATGAAGGCGATGAAGCCCGACACGAGAAGGGCGATGAGGACCGACGATCGTTCCTCATCGCTGAGGCCGACGTCACTGACGAGCAGGCGACCTTCGAGGACGATCGTCCGGTCGACGAAGAGTGCGGCCGCGCCGAGGGCCGGCAACAGCCAGACGCCAACCGGCACGAGCTGGATCGCGCCGAGACTGCCGGCTGCCGCAACGGCCGGCAGGATGAGCGACTCGATCGGGACGCCCCGCTCTGCGTCGGGCGCGTCCAGCGTCCCGAGAACGGCCAGGGTCCCGAGCAGCACGGCACCGAGCAGCAGCGCGGCCACGATCCACGCGAGCGGGCCGTCGAGCAACCGCGAGAGCCCGACCACGACGACGGCGAGGAGGACGAGGTCTCGTCGGGCGGCGTCGAAGGTCGTGCCGGCGCCGGCGTGACGGGTTCGAGCTGCGGTTCGCTGCACGCCGGCGATGGTAGTAGCTCAGGACCGAATCCGGGCCGGCTTGGCAGCGACCCAGGCGAGGAGCTCCGCGCGCGATCTCGTGTTGAGGACGACACGCGGCTCGACCCACGCGCGCCGGGCCTGCATGACACCCCACCGGGTGTCGTCGAGCTCGCCGGTGTTATGGGCGTCGGAGTCGATCGTCAGGACGCAGCCGGCCTCGACGGCGCGGCGGGCGCGCTCGACGGAGAGATCGAGCCGGTGCGGTGACCCGTTCATCTCGAGGGCTGTGCCGGTCACCGCGGCCGCCTCGTAGACAGCCTCCCAGTCGAGGTCGAGGTCGTCGCGACTCTGGATCATCCGGCCGGCCGGGTGGGCGATGATGTCGACATTCGGGTTCTGGATTGCATTGAGCGTCCGGCGCGTCAGCTCGGCCCGCGGCTGGCGGCGCGAGACGTGGACGGAGGCGACCACCAGGTCGAAGCGGGCCAGGAGGGCGTCGTCGTAGTCGAGCGTCCCGTCCGGCCGGACCTCGAGCTCGCAGCCGTGGAGCAGGCGAAAGCCGTCGGCAGGTGTCTCCGCTGGCGCCGTCCCGTCGGCCTCCTCGCGGGCGAAGCGGGCGTTGAGATCGGCGATGATCGTGCGCTGCTCCTCCACGCGTGCCCGGTCGAGGCCATGGGCGATCGTCAGCGAGACGGAGTGGTCCGTCAGGACCTGGTACGAGCGGCCGTGCCGGCGGGCCGCTTCGGCCATCTGTTCGATGGTGTGGACGCCGTCGCTCCAGTCCGAGTGGCTGTGGCAATCGCCCCGCAGGTCTGCATCGGTCACGAGTCGCGGCAGGCGTCCCGCCCGGGCGGCCTCGATCTCGCCGTGGTCCTCGCGCAGCTCGGGCTCGATGAACGACAGGTCGAGAAAGCCGTAGGCCTCTGGCTCGGTCGCAAACGTCCGGAGCTCCGCGCCGGCGCCCGTCAGCGGCTCACCGTCGTCGCCGATCCGCAGGAAGCCCTTCTCCGACAGGCTCCAGCCGCGGTTCCGCGCGATGGCCCGGAGCCGGACGTTGTGCTCCTTCGAGCCCGTGAAGTGGACGAGATAGGTGCCGGCCTCGCCCGGAGGCATGATCATCAGGTCGACCTGGGGGCCGCGGAGGAGGCGAACCGCCGCTTTGTAGCCGCCCCGATTGATGACGGTGTCGACGGCGCCAAAGCTGACGAAGCGCTCGATCAGCGCGACCGGGTCGTCCGTTTCGGCGAGCAGGTCGACGTCGCCGATCGTCTCGCGGCGCCGGCGGTACGACCCGGCCGGGACGATGCGGTGAACACTCGGCAGGCCCTCGAAGGCGGCGACGAGACCCTCGACGAGCTCCGCCGCCCGATGAATCAGCAGGCGCTGCGGTCGGCTCTCCATTGCCGCGATGCCGTCGAGGATCAGCTTTTCGGTCTTCGCCGAGAGGCCCTTCAGCCCGCTCAAAGTGCCAGCCTCGGCCGCGAGCCGGAGATCCTCGAGCGTCTCGATGCCGAGCTCCTCGTAGATCATGCGTACCGTCTTGGGGCCGAGCCCGGGGATCCGCAGCATCTCGACGAGGGTCGGCGGAACCTCCGCCCGCAGCTTGTCGTAGAAGCGCATCGACCCGGTCGTCACGAGCTCGGCGATCTTGTCGCTGATCGCCTGGCCGACCCCCGGCACCTTCGGGCGACCGCCCGAACGGTAGGCGGCGACGAGGTCGACCGGGCTCCGTCCGATCGTGTCGGCGGCCCGATGGTAGGCGACGGTCTTGAAGACCAGCTCGCCCTTGACCTCGAGCATGTCGCCGATATCGTGGAAGATCCTTGCCAGATCGCCGTTCGTCAGGTCGTCGGCGGGCGACTCGTCAGCTGTGTCGCCGTGGTCCGCGCCAGCAACGGCTCCGTCGTCATCCATCGCCCGGATGGTAGCGGGCCGGCCGGACCGGCCGGGTCTGAGGGTGTCGGTGCCGATACGACGCGGTCGCGCCCGCGCCGCTTCGCCTCGTAGAGCGCCTGGTCGGCGGCCGCGATGATGTCCGAGATGGCCTGATCGGGGAGCCGGGCGACCGCCACGCCGACCGAAACGCTTGTCCCCGGCACGCCGTGGCGCGACAGGTCGAGGGCCTCGACTGCCTCGCGGACCCGCTCCCCGACCTCGATCGCGACGTCGAGGCTCGGATTGCGCAGGAGCACAGCGAACTCCTCGCCACCGTAGCGGGCCGGCACGTCGTCCTCGCGGACGGCGGACGCGAGCGCACCGGCCACGGCCCGCAGGACCTCGTCGCCAACCGCGTGTCCATACGTGTCGTTGAGGATCTTGAACCGGTCGATGTCGACCATCAGGATGCCGACGGCGTCGTCGGCCCGCCGGCGGCGAGCCAGCAGGGCGCAGAACTCGTCGAAGTAGCGACGGTTGGGTAGCCCGGTCAGGGCGTCTGTCGAGGCGCGCTCCTCCGCCTGTCGATGCGAATAGGCGCGAGCCAGCGCTGCAGACGCCTCGACGGCCGCTCCCGCTAGGATCCGCTCCGCGGATGCTGGCCAACCGTCGGCCGTTCGGCGGGAGACAACGATCGCTCCGACCGGCCCCTCGTCCGTTGTGAGCGGGGCGCTGATGGTGTGCTTGAGGCCGTAGACGCTCCTGGCGCGATAGGCGATGCGCTCCGCGACCACTACGCCCGGGTCCGGCTGCGTGGGCCAGGCGCGGGGCCCGATCGCGTGACCCTGGGCGGCATCTCTTCGGCCGGCGGCGCGGCGGGTTCCCTCACGCGAGGTCGCCGACGGCCGTGCTCGGGTGGCGAGCTCGGGCGGGTCCTCGAGATCGGAAATCGGGAAGAGCGTCGAGGAGCTCGGCCCGCCGCTTCGGCTGTTGACGAGGGTCGCCTCGAGGACACGGGCGTCCGGCCGGCGGCGAACGACGACGATGTGATCCGCGCCTGTCCCGATCCCGACCTCTTCGACGATCGCCTCAATGATCGCGTCCGCCGAGATCGAGCGGGAGAGGCCCTGGAGGATCCGGGCAAAGCTCTCTGCCTCGGCGCGCCGGCCGACCTCGAGCACCGAGACCGCCTGCCGGTGACGGAATGCGGCAAGGCCGACGACGACGACGAGCCCGGCGGCGACCCAGTCGAGGGGGCGGGCGTGGTCCGTGAGGATCCGCAGCGCGGCGATCAGCCCGAGGAGCACGAACGAGCCGCTGAAGATGACCCAGGATCGGCGGATCCCGCGATCCTCCGTCTCTCCGATTCGGTTAGCCAGGCTCGATTGAGTCACGTTCGGGGTCAAGGATGACGGTCGGAGGGGCGCGGCGTCCAGTCTTCGGAGTGGTACTCGGGGGTGCCGGCGACTGGTACTTTCGTACTGGGTCGGTCAGGGCGACGGCCGCGACGGGTCGCGCCCTGTGCAACGGGCTGCACGACGCCACTCGCGCGTGGGGCGAAGCATTCGGCCCTTGCCGGCGGCCGCGCAGGGATCAGGCGGAGAGAGCCTTGGGGAGGGCTCTCACCTGGGCACTTCCGGGCACCGATGAGCCAGTCGTCTGACCACGCTTGTCGCGGTAGAGCGCGGCGTCGGCGAAGGCGATCAGCTCCGTCGCGGTGCGACCGTCGGCCGGAAACGTCGCGGCGCCGATCGACATCGACACGTCGATTTCCTCGCCGCCTTCGCCGATGTGCGCGGCTTTCGCGAATGCAGCCTGAATCCGGTCCGCCGCGCTCCTGGCCGCCTCCGCCGATGTCTCCGGCAGGAGGATCGCGAACTCATCGCCGCCGTAGCGAGCCGCGATGTCGGTGGACCGGAGGGTCGAGCGGATGATCTCGGCTGTCCAGAGGAGGACCCGATCGCCGTAGAGGTGACCGAACGAGTCGTTCACCAGCTTGAACTTGTCGAGATCGAGCATGAGGACGCTCAGGGGCCGCCGGGCCCGCGCCGATCGGCCAACCTCTTCGGCGAGACGCTGGTGGACATAGCGGTGGTTGTAGAAGCCGGTCAGCGGGTCACGGTCTGCGAGCGCCCGCGCCTCCTCGTACAGTCGGGCGTTCTCGAGCGCCATCGCGGCCTCGTTGGCCATGGTCCGGGCGAGTTCGAGTCTCTCCGGGTCGAGACCCACCGCCGTCCGCGACATCAATTCGACGAGACCGATCGACTGACCCTTCACGACCAGCGGCAGCATGACGAGCGATCGGTGGCCATCGGCGCGCAGCAGGCGAACCTCCGCCGGATCGGCCGTCGGGTCCTCGACGTCGATCGTGGCCGTCACGCCCTGCTCGAGAACGTGAAGCGTCTGCGGATAACCGCTGATGTCGAACGTGGGTTGGGGTTGCGCGGACCGGGTTTCCGGCGCGAACCCGAAGGTCACGACGAGCTGATTGGGCCGATCCCAGTAGGAAATGATGCAGTCGTCGACGGCCATCGCGGAGACGAGATGACGGGCCATCAGATTCGCGACCTGGCGTGGATCCAGGCTGCCCGAGAGCTGGCTGCTCATGTCGAGCAGGCGGCGCAGCTCGCCGGCTAGGGCCTGGCTGCGGGCGAGCAGGCGGGCCGATTCGAGGGCGGTCGCAGCCTGGTCCGCAAGGATCAGCAGGAGCCGCTGGTCGTCGTCATCGAACTGCCGCAATCCAAGCTTGGAGAGGGTGATGACGCCGATGACGACGCCGTCGTAGGCCATCGGCACGACCAGCATCGACTCGTCGACGTCGTCCGTTCCGGGGATCGTCGCTCCACGGGGGTCGCTGTTGGTGTCCGGTACGAGAAGCGGCCGGCCGTGCTGCGCGACCCATCCGGTGAAGCCATGCCCGAGGCGCGTCCTGAGGAGGCTGAGGTCGACCTTCTCGTACTCGCCGACCCTGCCCTCGAAGGCGATCGGGACGATGTCGCCGCTGGGCTCCAGGAGATAGACCCGGGCGTTGTGATATTCGATGATCCCGCGAGTCTCCTCGACGATCGCCCGACCGATCTCGGTGACCCCGCCGGCCCGGCTGAGCCTGGCCGATGCCGCCTGGAGCACGGCGAGCTGGGCCGCCCTCAGCTCCGTCCTCGTAAAGAGCTCGCTGTTCTGCAGGGCGATCGCGGCATGTGTTCCGAGAGCGGCGACGAAATCGACATCGCCGCGCGTCCAGTGGCGCGGCTCGATGGTCACCGCGGACAGTGAGCCGATGACCTTCCCGGCTCGCATGAGCGGAACGATGATGTCGCCGCGGAACTCGTAGATGCCCTGGTAGCGGGAATACATCGATCCAACATCGGCTGTTGCGAGGTCGTCGATGACCCACGGCCGGCCGGTCCGAACGAGCTCGCCGAACCAGCCTTCGAGGGGTCCGAACACCGGCAGGACGGCCGCCGTCGCATCGTCGAGGCCCGACCACGCGACGACCTCGAGCCGATCGTCACGAAGCAGCCGCAGCACGGTCGCGTCGGCATCGAGCCCGTCGGCCGCCTCGTCGACGATCGCTCGCAGCAGCTCCGGACGATCGTGAGTCTCGGCGAGCCGCTCGGCGATGTCGAGGATCCGGGCAAAACGGTCGGCCAGGACAGAGCCGGAACGCCGGCGTACCGGAGGCCGGCTCGATCTGGTCGGCGGGGTCGGCGGAGTTGCGGGCGCGCTGCCACGCGCCGCCGCGGGCGCGACGGGATCAGCCATGACGGGATTCTTGCGACGCGCGGTCATTGGTCCGGCGATCGTTGCACGCGGGTGACCGCCATACGCCCGACCCGACGTACCGGTCCGACCGCTCGAATGTACCTCCCGAGTCAGCCGACGTGCTGACGATGACCGGCGTCGTGGCCCGCCACGCTGCCCGCGACCGGGCCCGTCTCGTCGCCCTGGCCGTCGCTGGCGCCGTGCTCGACCGCGTGGCCCTGGGCCTCCCAGGCCGGCAGTCCGCTGGCGACCCAGGCCACATCGCGGAAGCCCGATCGTCGGAGCAGCGAGGCGGCGACGCTCGAGCGATAGCCGCTCGCGCACATCGTCACGATCGGACGGTCGCGTGGCAGGTCGTCGAGCCGGTCGAGGAGCGAGCCCGCGGCGATATGCCAGGCACCAGGGACATGGCCGTCGGCGTATTCGCCGGCCTGGCGAACGTCAATCACAACGGGCGCCTCGTCGCCTTCGGCGGCGAGTCGGTCGGCCAGCTGATCGACCGTCAGCCGCCCGCTCGATTCGAGCGGGCCACCGGATTCCGCCCAGGCCACGAAGCCGCCCCGCAGGTGCCCCTGGATCCGCTCGTAGCCGACTCGCAATGCCTGGCGGATCGCGTCGTCCCAGTCGGCGGGATCCTCGAGCAGGAGGACCAGCGGACGGTCCGGATCGACGACCCAGCCGAGCCACGTTCCGAACGATGAGCCGGTCGGTATGGAGACGGAGCCAGGGATGTGGGCAAGCGCATGCTCGGCTGGTGGTCGAAGGTCGACGATGAGGGTATCGTCGTTCCGCGCCAGGGCCGCCCGAACGTCATCGATCGCCAGCGCGCGCGGGTCCGGCACGCGGCCACCCAGCAGTCGGGGCCCGGCCTGGTTCATCGGGCGCATCCGTGCGAAGTAGCGGGGAAACGCGGGCTGGCCGGCGAGGAGGATCCGGGCGAACTCGTCGATCTCGGCGGGTCGGAGCATCGGGTTGTGGCGACGTTCGAAGCCGACCGTCGAGGACGGGGTCGAAGAGATCCCGGTCGAGCAGAGGGAGCCTGCGCCGTGGGTCGGGTACACGCCCACGAAGTCCTCGTGGGGCAGGATGACATCGTGGATGGAGTGGAACATCTGCCGCGCGAACGGCACCGCGTTGGCCTCGCCGAGGAGGTCCGTCCGCCCGACCGCGCCGACGAGCAGCGAGCCGCCGGTGAACAGGAGCAGCGGCTCGGCGGCCCGGTTCATGTCGGCCACGGCAAAGGCGACGTGCTCCGGCGTGTGGCCGGGGGTCTCGAGGACCGTGAACCGCAGGGCGCCCACGTCGAAGGTCTCGCCGTGATGCACAGGCCGGTGCTCGTGGGCAAGCTTCGCGCCGGCGCCGATCACGTGGCTGGCGCCGGTCAGCGCGGCCAGCTCGCGGCCGCCGGAGACGTAATCGTTGTGGAGGTGCGTCTCGATGACGTGGCTGATCCGGACATCGGCGGCGCGTGCAGCGTCAAGGTAGATGTCGACGTCGCGACGAGGGTCGACGACCGCAGCCAGGCCGGCCGACTCGTCGGCGATCAGCGTCGAGAGGTGGCCGAGACCATCGATGACGAACTGGCGCAGGAGCATCGGGGGGAGCGTACATCGGCGCGAGTGGGTCCATCCGGTTGCCCTTCGCGGTTTGACCGGCACGTCGGCCGACGGGCCTCCAACCCGGACCCGGTGCTAGACTCCGGCGAGCCCCCAGGAGGGTCGGCCGGGGTCTGAACACAGGCGAATTGTGTGGAGGGAACACGGACGTGGGCCAACGAATCCTCGTGTTGGGCGGCGATGGCTATCTCGGCTGGCCGACGGCAATGGCGTTCTCGCGGGCGGGCCACCGCGTCGCGGTCGTCGACAACTTCGCCAAGCGCCAGTGGGAGCTCGAGCTCGGGGTTCGGCCACTTTTCCAGATCCCAACGCTCCACGCGCGGGTCCGGGCATGGCGCGAGGTCACCGAGAACGACATCGAGCTCTTCGTCGGCGACCTGACCGATTACCCCTTCGTCGAATCGATCATCGACGGCTTCCGGCCCGACACCGTCGTCCACTACGGCGAGCAGCCCTCGGCCCCGTACTCGATGATCGACGTCCGCCACGCGACATACACCCAGTCGAACAACGTCATCGGCAACCTCAACGTCCTGTTTGCGATCCGCGACCACTCGCCGGAGACGCACCTGGTCAAGCTCGGGACGATGGGCGAGTACGGGACGCCGGACATCGACATCGAGGAGGGCTACCTCAGCGTCAACCACAAGGGCCGGTCGCACACGTTCCTCTACCCGAAGACGCCGGGCTCGATGTACCACCTGTCCAAGGTCCACGACTCGCACAACATCCACTTCGCGACGCGGATCTGGGGCCTCCGGGCGACCGATCTCAACCAGGGTGTCGTGTACGGCCTCGAAACGGACGAATCGGCCCTCGATCCGCGGCTCGTGACGAGCTTCCACTACGACGAGGTGTTCGGGACCGCCCTGAACCGGTTCTGCGTCCAGGCGGCCATCGGCTATCCCCTGTCCGTCTACGGCAAGGGCGGCCAGACGCGCGGCTACCTCAACATCCGTGACACCATCCAGTGCGTGGCCATCGCCGCCGCCAACCCTGCCGATGGCGGCGAATTGCGCGTGTTCAACCAGTTCACCGAGCAGTTCAGCGTCATGGAGCTCGCGCAGCGGGTGAAGGCGGCCGGCGAGCACCTCGGGTGGAAGGTCTCGATCGCCCACACGGACAACCCGCGCAAGGAGCTCGAGGAGCACTACTACAACGCCCAGCACTCCAAGCTCATCGAGCTGGGCCTCGAGCCGCGGCTGCTGAGCGAGGAGCTGATCGACACGATGCTGACCCGGATCGCGAGGCAAAGCGATCGGATCGATCCGGCGACGTTCGTCCAGAACGTTCGCTGGGCACCTGAGCCGAAGGCCGGGGTCGGTGCGTCGGCCGGGGCGCAGCGGCGCTGAACCGAACCGTTCTCGTCGCCGGCGGCGCCGGCTTCATCGGCTCATCGCTCGCCCGGCTCCTGGTCGAACGGGGCGATCGGGTCAGGATTCTCGACGACCTGTCGATCGGCCGGCTGGCCTACCTCGCCGGGGTGCCGCATGAGCTGGTTCGCGCCCCGCTGGCCGATCGGGCCGCCGTCGCCGAAGCCGTGTCCGGTGTCGATGCGATCGTCCATCTCGCCGCCCGCGCCGGGATCCCGGATTCCGTGAGCGATCCGCTCGGCACGTTCGAGGTCAACGTCGCCCAGACGCTCGGGGTTCTCGAAGCGGCACGACAGGCCGGGGCACGACGATTCGTCTTTGCGTCCTCGAATGCCGCCGCCGGCGATCACGAGCCGCCTGCCGACGAGACCGATCTGCCGCATCCACTCTCGCCTTATGGCGCATCCAAGCTCGCCGGCGAGGCCTATTGCCAGGCGTATGCCGCGACGTACGGCATCGCTGCCTGCGCACTGCGCTTCTCGAACGCCTACGGCCCCTACTCGCTCCACAAGAAGAGCGTCGTCGCAGCATGGCTGCGGGCGGCGATCGGTGGCGAGCCCGTGACGATTCACGGCGACGGCCAACAGACCCGCGACTTCGTCTACAGCGGCGATCTGGCCGCGGCCGTCGTGGCCGCCCTCGATGCGCCGGAGGAGGTCGTCGCGGGAGAGCTGTTCCAGGTCGGAACGGGTCGCGAAACGACGATCAACGAGCTCGCAGTCGCGGTCGGCGCGGCAGTGGGCCGGCCGCTCGAGATCCTCCACGAGGCCGCACGCCCAGGCGACGTGCGGCGAAACGTCAGCCGCGTCGACAAGGCCGCCGAGCGGCTCGGGTACCGCGCGGTCGTGTCGCTCGATGACGGGCTCGCCCGGACGGCGCGCTGGTTCGAAACGGCGCTCGCCGATCGGGAGCTGGCCGGGGTGATGCCGCACGCGGCGTCCGGCTCGGAATGACCCGTGCGGCCGGCCGGGCGCACCGCGGGCCGACCCTGCTGCAGGACGCGCTCCTGACGATCGGGACGCGGTTCGGGCTCGCCGTCCTCATCTTCGCGACCGACATCGTCCTGGCCCACCTGCTCGGGCCGTCCGCCAAGGGTCGCTTCGCTCTCGTCCTCCTGACATCGCAGTTCGCCGCGGTCGTCGTCGGCTGGGGGATGGACAGCGCCCTCGGTGTCGTCTCGCGGCGCGATGCGCAGACTGCCCGGCGTGGCTTTGCCAACGCTCTGATCTGGTCGATCGTCGTCGGCGGGTTCAGCGTCGTCCTGATCTGCTGGGCGTACGGCCTGCCGACAGACGTCCGGCCACGAGGACCCCTGGCGTCGGTCATCCCGAACCTGTCCGCCCAGCAGTTCCTCTTCTCGGCGCTCGCCCTGCCGGGCGAGCTGTTCTTCGCGATCGGCCTGTTCGCGCTGCTCGGTCGCGGCCGGATCCTTGCCTACAGCACGATTCGGGTCCTTCGCCGGCTGGCCCTCCTCGTCCTCGTCGTCGGCGCGGCGGGGGTCGCCCGGTTGAGTCTGGACGTCGCCCTGGTCATGAACCTGGTCGCGCTGGGTCTCACAGTCGTGGCGATCGCCTGGGTGGCGGCTCGCGATGGGACGTTCTCGTTCAAACCGTCCGCCGCACTCCTCGTCGAGGAGCTCCGTTTCGGCAACCGGGCGGTCATCGGAACGATCGCCGAACGGCTCCAGTTCCGCGCCGACGCCTTCCTGCTCAACGCCATCGACGGCGTCCGCGCGACGGGCATCTACACCGTTACTGGCAACCTCGCTGAGACGCTCTGGTATGTCCCGAACGCACTCGGCACCGTCATGTTCAGTCGCGCCGTCGACCCTCACGCGGATGCGGGCAGGATCGCGGCGGTGCTGACCCGGACGACGCTCGCGGTCGCGTTTGTCACGGCCGTGCCCGCGTTCGCACTCGGACCGCGGCTCGTCCGTCTCGTCTACGGTTCTGCGTTCACCGACGCCGGCGTCGCGCTCCGCCTCATCCTTCCCGGCGTCGTCGCCTACAGCGTCGTCGCCATCCTGTCGCGGTACATCGTCGGGCGCGGCCGACCTGGAACCGGCACGCTCATCCTCCTGAGCGGTCTCGGCGCGAACATCGCCTTCAACCTCGTGCTCATCCCGCGGTTCGGGATCAACGGTGCCGCCGCGAGCTCGTCGATCTCATACGTCCTGACCGCGGCCCTGACCCTGGCGGTCTTTCGCCGGCTGTCCGGACGCGGCATCGTCGAGACGCTCGTGATCCGCCGGAGCGATATCGCCGCGCTGCAACGGACCGGGCTGGCCGCGCTCGAAAGGCTCCGTGGTCGGCGGACCGGACCGCTCGTCGGCCTGCGCGGCGGCGACGAGGCGGCCGAGATCGTCATCGGCGAACGCGAGCCCGGCGAGGAACCCTAGGCAGATGGGCATTCGAGTCGTGGTCGTCGACGACAACCCGCACGTTCACTGGGAAGGCCGCGTCTACCCGATCAATGCGACGTTCCACCGATTCCTCGCGGGTGTCCTCGACGTCCCGGGCGCGCCGGTCGCGTCGGTCGTCCATTGCGTTCCCCTCCGCGACGCGAGCGCGCAGCCTGCGACCCTTCCTCTGGATCCGCGACTGGAGGTCGTCGGGACGGCGCCGTTCGAGGGGATCGCCGGGTTCCTCCACCGCGCGCCAGCTCTGCTTCGGCGCAACACCGCCATCCTGCGCCCGGTGATCGCTTCGGCGGATCTGGTCTGGATCAAGGTCCCGGCGTCGAATGCGCCGCTGGCCGGATGGCTGGCCTGGCGGGCCCGGGCCCCGCGGTTCGGGTACGTGGCAGGGAGTGCCCTGGCTGTCGCCCGTGGACGCGGGCTCGGGGTCACGGCACGGGCGGTCGGGGTCGCCTATGACCTTGCCGGGCGGCTGGCCGCCGGCCGCCACCGGATTGTGGTCGGTCGCGGGATCGTCGACGGCGACGGGGTCGTCACCAGCCTCATCGAGCCGGACGAAATACGCGACACGAGCGGCGCGTCGTGGCCGGCGATCCCGTGGCGCCTCCGGCTGGCGTGGGCTGGACGGCTGGCTATGGGCAAGGGACTGGAGGTGCTTCTCGACGCCCTTGCCCTGCTCGTCAAGGGCGAGGAACCGGGCCATCGCGTCGAGCTCGTGATCGTCGGCGACGGGCCGGAGCGCGCTGCTCTCGAGGCCCGGGCCGCACGGCTTGGCGTCGGCGACCGGATCCACTGGCTCGGCTACGTGGCCGACCGATCGACCTACCTCGACGCGCTGGCGGCCTGCGATGTGTTCGCGTTCCCGTCCCCGGCAGAAGGTTTCCCAAAGGTCATCCTCGACGCCATGGCGGTCGGATTGCCGGTGGTAGCCACGCTCGTCGGGCAGCTCCAGCCGCTGGCGACCAAACGCGTCATCGAGGCGGCCGCCTCCGGTGACGCAGACGCCCTCGCCGCTGCGATCGTCCGCCTTACCGGGTCCGCGGAGCTCGCGGGCCGGCTGACGACTGCCGGGCGCGCCTTCGCCGAAGCCCACACGCGAACCGCGGAGACGGCGAGGCTCGTCGACCGCTGGCGGGCCTGGTGGCCGGACCTGGCTTGGGACTGAGACGATGGCGCGGGGGGGCACGGCCGAGGTTTCGGCCGCGGT
>WNGI01003821.1_pt1 | contig 13361 bp, 11 predicted proteins | sample 5400621 | NCBI WGS metagenome assembly WNGI01 (sample SAMN13153374, study PRJNA577476) | soil metagenome | isolation source: 20 cm soil or saprolite under Garry oak tree replicate 1 | place: USA:California | collected 2016-06-15
GATCTACATCGCGCTTGGCGTTCGTCTCGCCTTTCAAGAGCGGTGAGATCGCGACGCAGATTCGCAACTAGCAACGGATCGCCGGTGATTTGCGCGATTGAGTCCAGACACCTAGCTAGAGCATCGTTCGACAAAGTGGTATCCGGTTTGCCGCAAGAAAATGTCCCAATCACCAACTTCCGCATAGTCCGATCGTAGCGCCGAAAGAGGATAATGCCTTGAACGCCAACATCTCAGCTACTCCGGTTGTTACGGCAGGCCACGTTAAATTCGGCAATGACCTGCCGATTTCGATCATTGCCGGGCCGTGCCAGCTCGAAAGCCGGGCGCACGCGCTCGAAGTTGCCGGCGCGCTGAAGGAGATCGCGGCGCGGCTCAAGATCGGGCTCGTCTACAAGACGTCCTTCGACAAGGCCAACCGCAGCAGCGGATCGGCTGCGCGCGGCATTGGGCTGAAGCAGGCACTTCCGATCTTTGCGGAAATTCGCTCCTCGCTAGGCATGCCCGTGCTGACAGACGTTCACGAGCCCTCGCAATGCGCCGAGGTGGCGCAGGCGGTGGATGTGTTGCAGATTCCGGCATATTTGTGCCGGCAAACCGACCTGCTGCTGGCCGCGGCGGCGACCGGCAAGGTCGTCAATGTCAAGAAAGGCCAGTTCCTGGCGCCGTGGGATATGGCCAATGTCGTCGCAAAGATCACCGGCGCCGGCAACCGCGATGTTCTGGTCACCGAGCGCGGCGCCTCGTTCGGCTACAACACACTGGTGTCGGACATGCGGGCGCTGCCGATCCTGGCGCGCACCACAGGCGCCCCCGTGATCTTCGACGCCACTCATTCGGTGCAGCAGCCCGGCGGCAAGGGCACCTCTTCGGGCGGCGAGCGCGAATTCGTACCGGTGCTGGCGCGCGCTGCAGTCGCCGTTGGCGTCGCAGGCGTGTTCATCGAAACCCATCCCGATCCCGACCATGCGCCGTCGGATGGCCCCAACATGGTGCCGCTGCGCGAGTTCGAAGGCCTGGTGCGAACGCTGATGGCGTTCGACACGCTGGCCAAGAATCTCGACAAGAGCTTGGCGCGTTGATGCCGCAAACCGGCTCGCGGCCGCATGAACAGCGTATGCCGCCGGCCCTGAACATTATTGCCCTTGCGACCTTCGCGGCGAGCCTGTCGGCGCGCGCGCTGGATCCGGTGCTGCCGCACGTCGCCGATGAGTTTGGCGTGAGCATCGCCACCGCCGCTGGGTTTTCCGCGGTGTTCGCCTTTACCTTCGCCATCGTGCAGCCGGTGCTGGGTGCGGCGGCGGATCTGTTCGGCAAGGCGCGGTTGATGATTGTCTGCCTGGTGCTGCTGGGTCTCGCCAACGTTCTGGGCGCGTTGTCGACCTCGTTCCCGCTGCTGTTCGCGACCCGGATTCTCGCGGGCATCGGCTCCGGCGGCGTGTTTCCGATCGCGCTTGGGCTGACCAGCGATCTGGTCGGCCCTGAAAAGCGCCAAGTCGCGATCGGGCGAACCTTGGCCGGCGCCATGACCGGCAATCTGCTGGGCGCGTCCGCCTCCGGCGTCATCGGCGATTTCCTGGGATGGCGCGGCGTGCTCGCGGTGCTCGGGCTTTTGGTGGTGGTGGCGTCGGTGGCCGTCGCGGTCGGCTTTCGCGGCGCGGCGTTGAAACACAACCCGACCAAGATGGATCTGGGCCAACTCAGGCAGGGCTACCGCACCATCTTTGCCAATCCGAATGCGAAGGTCTGCTACAGCGCCGTTTTCATCGAGGGCTGCTGCGTGCTCGGACTGTTTCCGTATCTCGCCTCGTTCCTGTTCGAACTCGGCGAATCCAGTCTCGCGATCGCCGGCATCGTGATCGCGGGCTTCGCGGTCGGCGGGCTGTTCTACACTTTGAGCGTGTCGCGGTTCCTGCCGCGGCTTGGCGTCAACGGCATGATGATCGCAGGCGCCGCGCTGGTCGGCCTGCAGCTCGCCGCCATTGCGTTCGGCCCCGCCTGGAAGATCCAGGCCGTCAGCATGCTGTTCATGGGCTGGGGCTTCTACATGATCCACGGCTCGCTGCAGGTGTTTGCCAGCGAACTCTCGGTGGAGGCCCGCGCCACCGCGCTGTCGCTGCATTCGTTCTTCTTTTTCATGGGCCAGACCATCGGACCCATCGCTTACGGGTACGGCATCCTGCATGCCGGCAAGATACCGACCTTGCTGACGAGCGCGGTGATCATCACGCTATTGGGCTTCGTCTGCGCGCGGCTGCTGCGGCAGACCAGGCCCGCGGACGCCGGCGCAACATAATACCCTCACTCGTAAATCGGAATTAGGTGGCGGCTGCCATCAGATATTCGACGATAGAGACGACCGTCACGTAGGCGATGGCGCCAAAAGCCAACAGCGCAAACGCCAGCCACACCCATAGGGGGGACGATTCTCTGGCCCTCTTGATCGCCATTCGATTGCCCCGTACCGGCGACTGGATTTCAGTCCGGATTCCTCGACCGCCATCGTAGTGTTCAAGCAATCCGGGTGCCAGTTAGAGCGGATAGATAGCGTCAGGATGACGCACGTTGTTTCGAGGAATGCACTATCAGGGCACCCATGGCACGGGGATTGCTTCGTTTCGATCGAACGGGGAGAGATCGTGGACGCCCAAGTAATCGGTCAAGTAATCCTGCCGACCAGCGCCAATGCCCAAGCCAATGCCAAAGCCAGAAATACCGGATATGCCACGCAGCCTCCGCTCCAGCGATTTCTGACTCGTTGCCACGCAGAATTCAGGGCCGACGATTCCGGCGCCGTCGCGGACTACATCCCCGAGCTGAAGCGAGCGAATCCGGCGCATTTCGGCATCGGCCTCGTCACCATCGATGGCCATATCTATGAAGTCGGCGATAGCGCCGTGCCCTTCACCATCCAGTCGGTTTCCAAGGCGTTCGTGTTTGCGCTTGCGCTGGAGATGGTGGGCGAAGAGCGCGTCGCGGCGGCAATCGGCGTTGAGCCCAGCGGGGAGGCGTTCAATTCGATCCGGCTCACCAACGACAATCGGCCGTTCAATCCGATGGTCAATGCGGGTGCGATCGCCTGTTCCGGATTGATTCATCAGGTTGACGGCGCGGCGGCCTTCGAGCGCATCCGGGAGAAGCTGAGCCAGTTCGCTGGCCGCGAGCTCGGCGTCGACGACGCCGTACATGCTTCCGAAGTTGTCACCGGCAATCGCAATCGGGCGATTGCCTGGCTGCTGCGGAATTATTCGGTGGTGATGGGCGACGTGGATGCGGTGCTGGACACCTACTTCCGGCAATGTGCCGTGCTGGTCACCGCGCGCGATCTCGCTGTGATGGCGGCCACGTTGGCCAACCGCGGCGTCAATCCGGTTAGCGGAATTCAGGTGATAAGCCCTCACGTCGTTGCCCGCACACTTTCGGTGATGACGAGTTCGGGAATGTATGATTACGCCGGAGAATGGATCTATCGCGTCGGCATTCCGGCCAAGAGCGGTGTCGGCGGCGGCATCGTGGCGGCACTTCCCTCGCAAATCGGGCTCGGCACCTTTTCGCCGTGCCTCGACAGCCACGGCAACAGCGTGCGCGGGCTCAGGGTATGCGAGGCGCTGTCGGCGCGGTTCGATCTTCATATGCTCAACCGCAGCGCCGATGTCCGCACCTGCATCATCGCGGACTACGACATTTTTGGTATTTCCTCCCGCCGCAGCCGCCAGCCTCACGAACAGCAGATCCTTGACGAACACCACAGCGACATCCGCATCATTGAACTCGTGGGTGCGCTCAATTTTGCGGCCATCGATTATGTGACGCGTCGTCTGTCCGGCGAGCCCCCGAACGCTCCGCTATTGGTCGTCGACTTCCGCCGCGTGCCCGACATTACGGCGGCGGGCGCACGGCTATTGGGTGAGAACCTTGCCATTCTCGGCAATGCCGGCGTCACTTTGATCCTGACAGGTTTCGAGGTTACGTCGCCGGTCTCGGAAGCCATCCGCGCGCAAACAGCTGAAGGGCTGCGGCTGCGAAACTTCGTGCTTCTGGATGACGCCATTGAATGGGCCGAGGATCAGGTGATCTATCGGCATGGCGGCTTTACCCCATTAAAGGAAACCTCGCATCTCGGCGAGCAGGCTCTGCTGGCGGAGTTGTCCGCGGATGAGATCGCCGCGCTGGTCGAACTCTCAACCGCGCGCCGTTATGAAGCCGGCCAGCGGATCATCAGCGCCGGCGAACCTGCCAATTCGTTGTTCTTTCTGCAGAGCGGGATGGTCAGCGTCAAGCTGCCCAGCGGCGTCCGTCTGGCTTCGCTCGGACCCGGCATGGAGTTTGGCGAGATGGCGATCCTCGAGCACCAACGCAGTGCCGATGTGTGGGCCGACACCCAGGTCAAGTGCCTGGAGCTGCCGCTCGACAGCTTTGCCGACTACCGCCGGCTCCACCCCCAGATTGCGCTGCAAATCATGCGCAATCTTTCCGCTCTGCTGGCGCGGCGCCTCATCCTGGCAAACGCCAAGGTCGATCTCCTCAGCGCGTATTAGAAATTCAGACGCGCAAGATTTTACAGGTCGGTTCGAATCTGGAAAATGAGAACCGCAACCAAGCAATTCTACCTGATCCTGACAGTAATCTTACTTGAAACCAGCGGCGGACTGAACGGATAATGCTTGGCATCGCCCAACACCAGTTGGAGCGTGTGTTTTCCGGGCGGCAGCTCGATACGTGTCTCGGTTTGACCCGCTCCGAAATGAAGATGGGTCTTGTCTTGCGGTATCGGTTCGTTGGGATCGAGTGGTTCATTCACATCAATCAGCAGATGATGATGGCCGCTGTTCTGAAAATCGTCGCCCGCGTGGGTGACGCCCATGTTCCGCAGACCGAAGCGGCACCAGAACCCGCCTTTAATTATTGTCCCGTCCTGCGGCCAGACGAAATACAGAACCGCGTCCTTTGGCGCGGGCTTTCCCTGAGCGTGGGCTGCGCACGACACAGACAGCAGCGCCGCTGAAAGCACGATAAGCCGGGCGATCCTCATGGGCATGCTCCTTTGAAACTTCTAAGGAGACAGAGCCACCCTAAATCCGTGTGTCGGATATCGAACGTTGGTGTCGTAACTATCGCGGTTCGCCGCTCGCGCATAATGCGCGTCATTCTTCCAGGACCCAGACCGAATGACATGCGACGCGCAGTCGCCCTCGACCCAGGGCGAACCGTCCGACGGGGCGCCCTGATAATTCTTGTGCCAGCAATCCTCCACCCACTGATCGACGCCGCCACCCATATCATACAGCCCAAACGGATTAGGCTTAAAACTGCCGACCTTGATTGGCTGCTCGGCCGCCGCGATGTCAGTGCAGTTCTTGCAATTGGCCATGCCGGGTTGAAACTGGTCGCCCCACCAGTACCTGGTTTGCGTACCGCCACGGGCGGCATATTCCCATTCGGCTTCGCTTGGGAGCCGATATGCCTTTCGCGTTGCGCCCGCGAGCCAAGCAACAAACTGCTTGGCATCGCTCCAGCTCACATTCGTGATGGGCGCATCATCCTTGCCGGTTGCCACGAAGGCGCAGGCCTTCGCTGCGGCGCATTGGTTCCATTCACGAACGGAAGCCGGATACTGGCTGATCGCAAACGGCTTGATCGTGACCTGGTGGGTTGGTTTCTCCGTGACATCGTCATTGCTGCCCATGATGAAGCTACCGCCGCGAAGCACATTCATTTCGGGTTCGCGGACCGCCGCGGTCAACGCTGTTGTCGGCGTGGCCGGAGACGCGGGCTGCGGTGGCAACGCTGCCTGTTTCCCAGCTGGGGCCACCGAAGGAGCGGGCTGGGTTTGGGGCGCTGCTGGGGGGGTGACAGGCGACGCCGGACCCATGGCCTGGGTTTGGGACGCCGCTGGCGGGGTGGCGGGCGATGCTGGCGGCGAGGGCTGAGGTAGCGGCGCTGCTTGCTTCGCGGTCGGTGGCGGCGGCGATGAGGGCACCTTCGGCATCTCTGGCGAAACCGGGGCTGATACCTGATACCCCGCTTTTCCATAAAGGTGCGGAAGCAAATACCAAAGCGCGCCGCTTGCGATGGTCAGCAAAACAAGGCTCAGCAAAAAAATCAGAATGTTCTCGCGCCGTTTTCGGGTCCTGTTGAAGGCAGTCGGATCCGGAACCACGCGGTAGACCCTCACTGGATCGGCGATGTTCTTGACTTTGCGATCTCCGAGCGATTCATATCCGCAAACCAGTTTGTACTTTACCTGCTCGTAAATGCCGCCTGAGATGTAAACTTGACCAGGATTGGCAATCCCCTCAAGGCGCGAAGCAATATTGACGCCATCACCGTAGACATCGTCGGCTTCGATGATGACGTCGCCGAGGTTGACGCCAATCCGATACTCGATCCAATGATGCTTGGGCAGCGATGCGTTGCGTCCAATCATGTCTTGCTGGATGACGATGCTGCACCGCACGGCTTCGACAGGACTGTCGAAAATCGCAATAAAACCGTCGCCGGTGGTTTTGACGAGCTTTCCGTGATGCCCTGAAATGCTGGGTTCGATAAGGCCGCGCTCGAGCCGCTTCACGCGGCCGTGCGTTCCTTCTTCATCGATTTCCATCAGGCGGCTGTAGCCCGCGATATCGCCAGCCACAATCGCCGCAAGACGGCGCGGCGATGACTCCCGCTGGGGCTTACCACCCTTGCCCGATTTGAAATCACGAATTTCGCCCATGGCTCGGCCCTGGGTCTCGTTACACCGCAAACGGCAGTGTTAGGCGCGCACAATTACTTTCCGCGAAAATTGAAACTCGCCGGTGACAAGCTATCACACTGCCGGGTTCGGACAAGCCAATTGAAGCTTCCCCAAACCGGTCTGCAACCTATTAGCTCGAACGGCGGTATTCGAATGTGAACCGCTTCACACCTTTCGAATTCAGTTCGACGTCGGCTTGGGCTCGAATATCGGACAGTGCGCCGCGCATTCACGTCATCATCGAGGATCGTTCGCATGCGGTCCGCATTATCCCCGCCCGCGATAGGGCGCGACGCCCTGATCGGGAATCCACATGTCTTTCGGCAATTTGCCGGTCTGCCAGAACACGTCGATCGGGATGCCGCCGCGCGGATACCAGTAGCCGCCGATCCGCAGCCATTTCGGTTTGATCTCGGCTGCGATCCGCTTGCCGATCATGACCGTGCAATCCTCGTGGAAGGCGCCGTGATTGCGAAAACTGGCGACATAGAGTTTTAGCGATTTCGACTCCAGCAGCCATTGCCCCGGCACATAGTCGATCACGAGATGCGCGAAATCCGGCTGGCCCGTGACCGGGCAGAGCGAGGTGAATTCCGGCGCGGTAAAGCGCACCAGGTAATTGGTGTCGCTTTGCGGATTGGGTACGCAGTCGAGTTTCGCTTCGTCCGGCGTCTTGGGCCATTCCACGGCGCGGCCGAGCTGCAATGATTTTCGAGCCATCGTTGTCGTCCTTTGCGAGTGCTGACATGGACGCAACCAGGCTGATCGTCAACCGTCGACGCGAGGGGGAGGGAAGGCTGGATTTGGGCAGGAGCGGCCTGAGACGAATTTCACGTCGGCGCGATAGTTTGAATCACAACCAGGCGATCATTGCCTGACTCTGCGCCCCACACTTCGCCGGGCCGGCCGTCCAGTTGGCGGATATCTGCGCCGGGCCTGTCGCTTGCGAACACGTTGAATTTCTCGCGCGAGGGATCGAAGCGCACGATCGCGTTGGCCGAGAAATCGGTCAGCCAGACCTTATCCTTGTCATCGACGTAGACGGCATACGCGCGCGGGCTCGCTCCCGGCAGCTTCCAGGCCTTCCAGGAGCCATCGGCGCGGTCGTGCATCGAGACGTTGCCGCTGTTCCATTCGCTGACCCAGAGGCGGCTGCGGGAATCCGACCATATCCGCCGCGCTCCCTGCTTTGGCGTCGACGGTTCGACCACCGTCGCCTGACCGCTCGCCGGATCGATCCTTGCAATGTAATTTCCCGCGAGCGAGGCGTACCAGATTTCGCCCTTCGGCGTGGCGGCGATGCCGTACGGCCCCACACCTCGTGGCGCCTTGAAAACTCTGATGTCACCCGACTTTGGGTCGAGCCGGCCGTAAACGCCGGACTGGCCGGTGAACCAATAGACCCCGCTTTTATCGAAGATACCGGTGTTGAGGTTGGCGTACGCATCTTTTTCGGGCAGGCGGAACAGCGTCACGCGATAATCGCCTGGATCGACGCGAGCAATGGCGTTCTGTCCGCCCTCGGTCACCCACGGCGCGCCGTCGGGGCCGATCGTGACACCGTGGGGTGCCGCGCCTTTGCCGAGATCGGTCAATTTGAACGAACCATCGCGCGGATCGAGCCGCCCCAGCGCGCCGTTGCGCTGGCCGGTGAACCAGATCGTGCCATCGGGGGCGGGCGCGACGTCATGCGGGCCAGTGCCGGAGGCGATCGGGTAATATTTTGTCGGGAACGGGCCCTCCTGCGCGCCGGCGCCACGCAGCAGTGCGGGGGTCACGAGCATTCCAGCGGACGCAGAGGCGAGAAACTGGCGGCGATTCATTGCGTTACCCCGGCTCAAGGAGAAGAAGGTTTGGACGCGAAGATCAACCTTTCAGCAACATAGCCCCGCCATGTGGTCGCGTCAGGTCAGGGGCGATGGCTAAGCGTTCACATTTCCTTGCGCGCCGTGTAAGACGCCCCGAACCAGGCAGCTAACGCAGGGATGCAGGATCATGACAGCCATCGTCGACATCATCGGCCGAGAAATTCTCGATAGCCGCGGCAATCCCACCGTCGAGGTCGACGTGGTGCTGGAAGACGGCTCGCTGGGCCGCGCGGCGGTGCCGTCGGGCGCCTCGACCGGCGCGCATGAGGCGGTGGAACTGCGCGACGGCGACAAGGCGCGCTATCTCGGCAAGGGGGTGCAGAAGGCGGTGGCAGCCGTCAACGGCGAAATCTTCGAGGCCCTAGGTGACATGGCGGTCGAGGAGCAGGTGCAGATCGACCAGATCATGATCGATCTCGATGGCACGCCGAACAAGAGCCGGCTCGGCGCCAACGCCATCCTCGGCGTCTCGCTCGCCTGCGCCAAGGCGGCGGCGGAATCCTTCGACATGCCGCTCTATCGCTATGTCGGCGGCACCTCGGCGCGGACGCTGCCGGTGCCGATGATGAACATCATCAATGGCGGGGTGCACGCCGACAACCCGATCGATTTTCAGGAATTCATGATCATGCCGGTCGGCGCTGCGACCTTCGCCGAGGCGCTGCGCTGCGGTTCGGAGATTTTCCATACCTTGCGCGGCGAACTGAAGAAGGCCGGCCACAACACCAATGTCGGCGACGAAGGCGGCTTTGCGCCGAACCTGCCGTCGGCGGACGCCGCCCTTGAGTTCGTCATGGCTGCGGTCGGCAAGGCCGGTTACAAGGCCGGCTCCGATGTGATGTTGGCGCTGGATTGCGCGGCGACGGAATTCTTCAAAGACGGCAAGTACGTCTATGGCGGCGAGAACAAGACCCGCTCGCGTTCCGAGCAGGCCAAATATCTCGCTGACCTGGCGTCGCGTTATCCGATTGTCTCGATCGAGGACGGCATGTCGGAAGACGACATGGATGGCTGGAAGGAATTGACCGATCTCGTTGGCAAGAAGTGCCAGCTGGTCGGCGACGATCTGTTCGTCACCAATGTGACGCGGCTTGCCGACGGCATCAGATACGGTCGTGCCAATTCCATCCTGGTCAAGGTCAACCAGATCGGCACGCTGACGGAGACGCTGAGCGCAGTCGAGATGGCCTACAAGGCCGGCTACACTGCCGTGATGTCGCACCGCTCCGGCGAGACCGAGGATTCCACCATCGCCGATCTCGCGGTCGCCACCAATTGCGGCCAGATCAAAACCGGATCGCTGGCGCGCTCCGACCGTACCGCCAAGTACAACCAGCTGCTGCGGATCGAGCAGGAGTTGGGAAGCCAGGCGAAATATGCAGGGAAAGCGGCGCTGAAGGCGCTAGGGTAAAGGCCGACACACGCCCAGACTTTAAAGGACATTAACGGGGGGTTCGAGATGAGTGCCGACAGCAAGACCGGGTTGCAGCTTCGTTCGCTGATCAAGAAGGGCGGCGAACTCGAGATATCGCTGGCGAGCGTCCCGACACCTGAACCAGGTCCCGATGAAGTCGTGGTGCGCGTCGAGGCCACGCCGATCAATCCGTCCGACCTCGGCCTGCTGGTCGGGGCTGCCGATATGACGACCGCCAAGGCGTCCGGCACGAAAGACGCTCCGATGATTACGGCAAAAGTGCCGGAAGCGGCGATGAAAGCCATGGCCGGACGGCTTGATGAATCGATGCCGGTCGGCAACGAAGGCGCCGGCGTCGTAATCAGGACCGGATCGTCGGACGCGGCGAAGGCGCTGATGGGCAAGACCGTCGCCATGATCGGCGGCGCGATGTATGCGCAATACCGGTGCCTGAAGGTCAACGAATGCCTGCCGCTGCCGGCCGGCACCACACCGGCAGAAGGCGCCTCGTGCTTTGTCAATCCGCTGACCGCGCTCGGCATGACCGAGACCATGCGGCGCGAGGGCCATAAGGCGCTGGTGCATACCGCGGCCGCATCCAACCTCGGCCAGATGCTCAACAAGATCTGTCTCAAGGATGGCATCGGCCTTGTCAATATCGTGCGCAGCGCCGAGCAAGCCGACATCCTGCGCAAGATCGGCGCGAAACATATCGTCGACTCCACCGCGCCGACCTTCATGGATGATCTGACCAACGCGCTGGTCGAAACCGGCGCGACGCTGGCGTTCGATGCCATCGGCGGCGGCAAGCTTGCCGGCCAGATCCTCACTGGCATGGAGATCGCCGCCAACAAGACCGCAAAAGTCTACAGCCGCTACGGATCGAGCGTGCACAAGCAGGTCTATATCTATGGCAGCCTCGACCCGCGCCCGGTGGAGCTGAACCGGGCGTTCGGCATGGCCTGGGGCGTCGGCGGCTGGCTGTTGTTTCCGTTCCTGCAAAAGATCGGACCGGCCGAAGGCGCGAAGCTGCGCCAGCGGGTGGTGGCCGAACTCAAGACCACCTTCGCCAGCCACTACACCCAGGTGGTGTCGCTGCAGGAAGCCTTGCAGCTTTCGAACATCGCCATCTATGCCAAGCGCGCCACCGGCGAGAAGTTTCTGATCAATCCGAACAAGGCGGGTTGAGACTTCGACCTTAGTCGCCGGTACGCCTCGCATCACGCAAGCGGGGCGCGGAACGAGGCTTGCCTTCTCCGCACAACCGGACGAACAATTGGTGGGAAACCGCACGCGAAAACGCGGCGCAGACCAGGGGAGAACTAACCATGATCGATTTGAACCGCCGTCATTTTTTGACCGGCGCAGCGGCTGTCGGTGCCACGGCCGCCTTGACGCCGTTCGGAACGCCAAGCGTTCGCGCCGCGGTGCCGGCGGCCGGTGCACAGGCACCCGGCTTCTATCGCTACAAGGTCGGTTCTTACGAGTGCACCTCGGTCAATGACGGGGCGCGCTCGTTCCCGATGCCCGACAAGTGGGTAACCAATGTCGGGAAGGAGGAAGCGCTCGCCGCGGCCGAAGCCGCCTACATGCCGAAGGGCATGGTGACGGTGCCGTTCAACCCGCAGCTCGTCAACACCGGCAGCAAGCTGATCTTGATCGACTGCGGCAACGGGATCGCCGCCCTGGAGCCGACCAAGGGCGCGGCCGGCCGTACCTTGCAAAATCTCGCCGCCGCCGGCGTCGATCCCAAGAGCGTCGATATCGTGTTGATGTCGCATCTGCATCCCGATCACACCAACGGCATCCGTGCGCTGGACGGCTCGATGGCGTTTCCGAACGCCGAGATCATGGTCCCGGCCAAGGACTGGGAATTCTGGATGAGCGATGAAAACGCCGCTAAGGCGCGGTCCAACTAGATGATGAAGAACTATTTTGCGAATGTGAAGAAGATCTATGCCGGCATCGAGTCCAAGGTGACGAAGTATGATTGGGACAAGGAGGTCGCGCCCGGCGTCACCTCGATCGAGGCGCCCGGCCATACGCCCGGGCATACGGCCTTCGCAGTCGCTTCAGGCGATTCGAAAATCCTGATCCAGTCCGACGTCACCAACATTCCCGAATTCTTCCTGCGCAATCCGGACTGGCATGTGGCCTACGATGTCGATCCGGACGTCGCGCAGACGACCCGCCACAAATTCTACGACATGGCAGCGACCGAGAAGGCGATGGTGGTCGGCTTCCACTTCACTTTCCCCTCGATCGGGCACGTCGAAAAGGAGGGCACGAAATACCGGCTGGTTCCGATTGCCTGGAATCCGGTGATTTGATCGTACTCATCAGGTTTGCGAAACAGGCCGTCGTGATCGATGGCCTGTTTTTCGAAAATATCTTGTTGAGCAGGAAGGCGACCGGGCTGATATCATGCGCAAGCATTGATAATCAATCCGGGAATGCCGATGCCGCTTTCGACCGACAGTCTGCCATCCGACGTAAACCTTTCGAACTGGCGTACCGCGCCGTACAACCGATGGGCGTTCCACAATGTTCGATCGATCATTCCGGTGGCGGAGATCGCGGCCGCGTTGGGCTCGACGCTCGCGCTGCCCGAGAGTCCGATCGCTCTCGACGCGTTCGCGTTGCGGCTGCCCAACGGTTCTGCGCTCGATCTCAATGGTTTCCTGAAGGCGACCGCGACCGACGGGATTGTCATTCTGCATGACGGTCGCATCGTGTTCGAGTTTTATGACGGCGGGACGACAAAACAGACGCCGCACATCCTGATGTCGGCGACCAAGTCGATCGTTGGTCTGATCGCGGGCATCCTTCATGAGAGGGACGAATTCGACGTCGACGCGGCGGTGTCGAGTTACGTCCCCGAAATCGCCGCGACCGCCTATCGCGGCACGACCATCCGCCATCTCCTGGACATGCGGACCGGCGTGGTTCTCGACGAAAGCCAGCAGCGCGCCTATGCGGCCGCGTGCAATTGGGATCCAGTGGCTCCGGGCGAGGGGACGCCCAGTTTGCACGCCTTCTTTGAGCACCTTGCGGCTACTCCCGGGAATCATGGCGGTCCGTTCAGCTATGTGTCGGCGAACACGGACCTCTTGGGTTGGGCGATCGAACGGGCGACCGGGCAGACCTTCGCCGATCTCGTGAGCGCGTTGCTGTGGAAACCGATGGGCGCTGCCGAGGGGGCCTACATCACCGTGGACCGTGCCGGCGCTCCGCGATGTACCGGCGGGCTCTGTGCGACCGTCCGCGACTTCGCGCGCGTCGGTCAGCTGGTGCTGGCGAGGGGGCAGAGCAGCTTCGGCCAGGTCGTGCCGGCGGCGTT